>SAMEA3663208__coassemble_40_pt1 | contig 121527 bp, 82 predicted proteins | sample SAMEA3663208__metabat2_high_PE_004 | metagenome-assembled genome bin SAMEA3663208 (sample SAMEA3663208) | pig gut metagenome | biome: pig gut; feature: pig-associated habitat; material: faeces | place: China | collected 2013
ATATCTCGAAACACAATCGGCAAACATCACCCCAGACTCATCCACGACACAAAGGTATCAGGATTCACTGACATTCTCCTCGACCCACCACTATTCAAAGAATTACAACTTCGTCATCCAATGTGACTCCCTCGTCCTATACCTCCAGCAGCCAGAGGAGATTGTCAGCGGATATGATGCCCCGAAAGAATACCGTATAGAGCGAGACATTGATTCTGTAACCGTCTACCGCGGAGAGCATCTCGTTGTCGCAGATATCCGCATTCTCCCCACGGACAGCGTAGACTCCGTTTGGGTCCAGGTGGCACGTGACCAGTTTACAATAGGATGGAGACATGAGAGAGAGTTGCTCTCGGCCGTAGTACCATCCGACCCCATATCACAGTTTATATCGGTATTCTCAAACACCCATATCCTGTGGACACTGATTGTTGTCGGTATGATAATTGTGATATACACTCTACGCCTTATTCACAAGAGACACGCCCACATAATCCATCTCGACGATATCGCATCGTTCTACCCCACCCTCCTTGTCATCACCCTGGCGCTTGCTGCCACTCTATACTCGTCAATACAGCTCTTTGAGCCAGACATGTGGCGACATTACTATTTCCACCCGACATTGAACCCTTTCAGCCTGCCGCCTCTGTTGGGGATATTCATCGCCATCGTATGGATGCTGCCGATACTTGGCATAGCTACCGTAGAAGACGTTCTCCACCATCTCCCTTTTGCAGATGCCCTGCTCTACCTCAGCGGACTGGCAGCTGTCTGCATGGTCATCTACACTGTTTTCAGTGTCCTGACTTTATATTATGTAGGGTATCCCCTACTTGCAGGGTATATATATGTCAGCGTATGGACATTCTTCCGTAACCGCAGACTTGTATACTATTGCGGGCGGTGTGGTAAAGCCATCCACGAAAAGGGAGTATGCCCATACTGTGGAGCGAGGAATATCTGACGGATGTAAGGATTATCCCCATCCTAACACAACGTGATATCGGTGTTGACAGGACGTTGGCTGCGCGAATCTGGCTTATCGAAAACTCTCTATACAGCCTCTTTCCGGCATAATGCCAAGAAGCCTCATCAATATAAACCACATAAACAAACATCTGACAAGAAAACACCTATGCCTAATAGACGAAGAATAATAATTCAGACCCTTGCCCTTCTCCTGCTCATAGCAGGAACACTATATATAGCACGGCAGCAGCGGACTATGCCTTACCAGCATAACGAGGGCATGGTATTCGGGACTTTCTACAAGATAACATACCAGTATGAGAATGACCTGAGAGAGGGTATTGAAAGGGAGATGAAGAAAGTAGACGACGCACTCTCGCCATTCAACAAGAATTCCATTATCTCTGCCGTCAACGAGAACAAACCAGTTACGCTGAACGATATGTTCATGAGTGTATACGACCTCGCTCGTACAGTCTCAGAAGACACGGATGGAGCTTTCGACATCACTGTGGCACCATTGGTCAACGCATGGGGATTCGGATTCAAGCATAACATCGCTCCGACAAAGTCTACAATAGACTCCATTATGAATTTTGTAGGATACAAGAAGGTCAGAATGATGGGACGCACGATTATGAAGGACGACCCGAAAGTTATGCTTGACTGTTCGGCGATAGCTAAAGGGTATGGAAGCGATGTCGTCGCACACTATCTTGAGAGCATGGGCATCTCCAACTATCTGGTAGAGATAGGTGGCGAGATTGTGGCTAAGGGAAGCAACCCTAAGGGGAAACCCTGGGCCATCGGTGTGGAGAAACCTGTAGACGACTCGCTGGCCGTAAAGTCTGAATTGCAGACCGTGCTGAACATAACAGACATGGCGATGGCGACAAGCGGAAACTATCGTAACTTCTATTATAAGGACGGAAAGAAATATGCACATACAATAGACCCCAAAACAGGACACCCCGTACAGCACAATATTCTCTCAGCGACTGTCATAGCAAAGCGGTGTGCGATGGCCGATGCTTATGCGACAGCATTCATGGTCGTCGGACTGGATAAGGCCAAGGAGATTCTTGGACGGCACAAGGATCTGAAGGCGTATATCATATATGATAAAGGAGGGAAATATGGCATATGGCATACCGAAGGACTCGGAGACTGAGTCTGCAGTCTCTATACACTTTAGGGTAAAAAACATTATCATATCGCCTCAATCGTGAGAAATCATCCATCAAGCCATGTCTTTACAGATATACGACATTCTCAAGCCATTACCCCTCTTCCAGGGACTGGGAAGCTCTGAGATACAAGACATAGTAGCACACATAAGATTCGGATTCAGCCAATTCAAGAAAGGGCAACCCATCATACGGCGGGAGGAGAATTGTCGTGGATTGGTATATCTAATAAATGGCGAGATGGATATTATGACATGTGGAGAAAACGACAGTTTTAGACTCTACGAGCATGTCTCTGCGCCATACCTCATAGAGCCAGAGCGTGTCTTCGGTCTCAGACAGAGATTCTCGCTGACATACACCGCTACTTCGCCATGCAGCATCCTGACAGTAAGGAAAGACGAGGTGATGAGGCTCTCGACAGATTATCTCGTCTTCAGGATGAATATTCTGAATATCCTCTCCACCATAGGACAACACCGGTATGATATACTCAGACCATCCATTAACAGAAATCCAAGAGAGCGGATAGCCGCTTTCCTCAATGCTGTATCACACACCTCCACATGGCCCAAAGTATTGAAGATAAAGATGACAACCCTCGCAGAATATCTCTCGATGTCACGCCTTGAGATATCCTTGGAGCTGAATAAGCTCAGCAATGAAGGAATAATAAGGCTGCAACGGGGCATCATAACATTCCATAGGACAATATAGTCCCCACTTTTACAGACCGAATAATTGTTGGGGAGGAGTGGACACAACCCATAGCACAATAACCAAAGGAAACAAACAGGAAATCAATATATGAGCAAGACAAAACACAAATGGAATATAGAACCGGGGAAGCCTCTCACAGAGATGGACAAGGAAATACTCTATTGGCAGAACCGGAACAAGAGCGTACCAAGCCGCGACCTCATAAAATCGCCAGAACAGATAGAAGGCATAAGACGCTCTGGAATTGTCAATACCGCTGTCCTCGACGCAGTGGAGGCCGCTATTCACCCTGGCATGTCGACACAGGAGATAGACGATATCTGCATGGCAGTATGCAAGGACCACAATGCCATACCAGCATGCCTCGGATATGAGGGCTTCCCGAAATCGGTGTGTACAAGTGTCAATGAATGTGTGTGCCACGGAATACCAAAGCCAAACCAGATTCTGGAGGAGGGGGACATCGTGAATGTCGACTTCACCACAATTCTCGATGGATATTATGCCGATGCCTCGCGCATGTTTATCATAGGAGGGAAGACAACCCCTGAGAAAGAGCAACTGGTCAGAGTGGCAAAGGAGTGTCTCGAAATAGGTATGCAGGCTGCCAGACCTTATGGTTTCGTCGGTGATATCGGAAACGCAATCCAGAAGCACGCCCATAAATACCATTATGGTGTAGTAAGAGACCTTTGCGGACATGGTGTGGGATTGAAGTTCCACGAAGATCCTGAAGTTGCCCACTATGGTAAGAAAGGTGCCGGGATGCTCCTTGTACCAGGCATGGTGTTCACTATCGAGCCTATGATTAACATGGGAACATGGAGAGTCTTCATAGATGCCGACGACCCTTATGGGTGGGAGGTGATAACAGAGGACGAGCTTCCATCAGCACAGTGGGAGCATACTCTCCTCATGACCGACCATGGCGTTGAGATTCTGAGCAGATGATACAAGTCTAAAAGTTATCACATGGACTGTCAAGGCTTTTCACACGGATGTCCGCGGAGTATCACGGATGAATCTTTCCTTGGTCACGATTTTGCGAATTATTGTATTCACACGGAGAATCACAGATAACCACGGAATATTTATATCTCATGGAAATGAAACTTCCGTGACTATCCGCGACTATCCGTGTGAAGAAAAATCTCCATGAATATCCGTGTGATTGAAATTCGAAAATTCGGAACAGAAAAAAATAATCCGTGATCATCTGTGTGCCCCTTTCAACTTGCGAATCAAAAAAATACAAAAGAGAATAGAATGATATATATCCTTGCAATAGAGTCATCATGCGACGACACCTCAGCAGCCGTATTACGCGACGGTGTCCTTCTCAGTAACGTGACAGCCTCACAGGCAGTTCATGAGGAATACGGTGGAGTCGTCCCCGAGTTAGCATCCCGGGCTCATCAGCAAAATATTGTCCCCGTTGTCGATGCCGCCTTGCGCAAAGCCTGTGTCAAGAGGGATATGCTGTCTGCAATAGCATTCACCCGCGGCCCGGGACTCATGGGGTCCCTCTTGGTAGGTGTGAACTTCGCCAAGGGCATGGCCCGTGCGCTTGGCATTCCGCTTATTGATGTCAACCACCTCCAAGGCCACGTCATGGCCCATTTTATAAAAGAGAGCGAAGGCGATACGTCACAGCCACCTCTTCCATACTTATGTCTCCTTGTCAGCGGAGGGAATTCACAAATCGTAAAGGTCAATGCCTACAACGATATGGAGGTTATCGGACAGACAATCGACGACGCAGCGGGAGAGGCGATAGACAAATGCTCAAAAGTGATGGGATTAGGATATCCTGGCGGCCCCATCATTGACCGCCTAGCACGTCAGGGAAATCCGAGAGCATTCTCGTTCGCCGAGCCCCATATACCAGGACTTGACTATTCTTTCTCCGGACTGAAGACATCGTTCCTCTATAATATGAGGAAATGGATTGCCGATGATCCTGACTTCATAAACCATCACAAAGAGGACATTGCGGCATCGCTCGAGTGGACCGTGGTCGATATCCTCATGAAGAAACTGAGACTCGCAGTGAAGCAGACCGGCATCCGGCACGTGGCAGTGGCTGGAGGCGTCAGCGCCAACAACGGCCTAAGAAACGCATTCTATGAGCATCAGAAAAAGTATGGCTGGAAAATCTACATACCAAAATTCAGCTATACCACCGACAATGCAGCGATGATTGGTATTGTCGGAACATTCAAGTTCATGGACAAGGATTTCTGCCCCATCAATGCTCCCGCATTCTCTAAAACGACATTCGTTTGATATCTCCCCACCCCATAAATCACAACAAAAGGAGAGCCATGCCACCCTTGGCTCTGAGTCTCAAGCCTGCCCCACTTGGCTCTTACCCCCCCTACTCTTCCCTATGCGGGATTCCCACCTCTGGGGGAGATAGTCAATCGTGCACGTTACCTATTATTTATTGAAAACATATCTAACTCAAGAAAAGGAATAATGGAATTTGAGAACAAAGTATTAAGCAAAGAGCTTCTCGCTCTGCTCTATGAGTCTGACCGCACTGTGGGGACGGCCGAGAGCTGCACATCAGGCATGATAGCCACGTGTATAACATCCGTCCCTGGAGCCTCAGACTATTTCAAGGGCGGTATCGTCTGCTATACCGACGAGGTGAAGACCTCGCTCCTGAATGTCGATGCTGACATAATAGCCGAGAAGACGGCTGTCTGTGAGGACGTTGCCATACAGATGGTGACAGGTGCCATCGACACCCTCAATGTACACTATGCTGTCTCTGCGACAGGATTCGCCGGTCCAGGGTCGGCCGACGGCATCCCTGTCGGTACAATATGGCTGGCATGTGGTAACAAGGACGAGCAGGTCACCATGAAGCTCTCTGTAGATGAGGGGAGGGAGAAAAATATCAACAATGCGGTGAAAGAGGCTATGACGATGCTCATAAATTTCATCAAGGACCATGAGCCGCCACGCGTGGGCGATGAGGTTGTTGAGCTGACAGCTGAATAACCCTCTCTCTCTATTTCTCTGCAAAAATTTCTCTCACCGGTGGATATTATCCGTATGGCTGCGTAAACAGGTTCCTCATACTGATATCCTATATATATGGTAAATCAGCCACAGGCCAGATTCTCCCTTTTCTTGATGATTGGGAGGATGGACTGTGGCTGAATTATATGTGTATCTCCACATCAAAAAGATGTTGGCATAGTCATTATTTCCACACCATGCAATAGCCATGAGGGATGCAGTCTCTGTCAATCTGGCCTGACAGAATAGTTTTAAAGGAAAATATGAACAGACAAACAACAAAAATGAATAGAGGTATTGGCGAAAAATGTTGTAATTTTGCACCCAGATTAAGAAAACAACATACATATATCATTTTTATCAGATGAGAAAAATACTTATTTTGCTTGCCTTCTCAACAATGATTGCGTCAGCAAAAGATACGCTGACCCTGCAACAATGCCTGACGAGAGGCATCGAGAACAACCTGAGGCTACGCGCATCACGTAACGAGATTATCAAGGGCCGACATAACATTAGCGAAAACCGTTCACGCCTCCTTCCACAGATAAATGCGGCTTTCGGAATAAATGACAACTTCACCCCTCCCGTTTCTGTCACAGACGGCACAGCCTACGGTAAGCAATACAATGTGACAAAGACTCTACAATACAATTCATCGGCAGCTCTGCAACTACAGATGCCATTATACAACAAGACGCTTTATACAGCCATCGAGATATCCAAAACGCTTGACAATATCAACCAGCTGTCATACGAGAAAGCGCGTGAGGATCTTATAGTGCAGATAAGCCAGATGTACTTCCTCGCACAGAACACTGCCGAGCAGATAAGGCTTATTGATGAGAACATTGTCCGCCTGAAAGGTCTCAGGGACATAACGGTAGCATTCTATGAAAACGGCATGGCCGTCGAGGTGGATGTGAAGCGTGTCAATATAAACATTGAGAATCTCTCTGTGCAAAGAGACAACGCCACGTCGATGCTTGAGCAACAGTATAACATGTTGAAATATGTCATGGACTATCCTGCCGACAAGGAGATTGAGGTGACAAGCGTAGACCCCCAAGAGACTATCAAGGCCAAGCTGACAGGCATGAGCACTAACCTGTATGAGCTGCAGATTCTCGAAAAGAAACAAACCCTCGCCGAGCAACAGAAGAGGATGGCGAAGGAGGGGTATCTCCCATCCCTGTCTCTATCAGGAAATCTCGCATTCACAGCCTACACAGACAAGCTGAAGAACTGGTTCCACAGCGGGGAGTCAAACCATTGGTATGACTCGAATGGGATAGGACTGTCTCTGCGCATCCCTGTCTTTGACGGATTCGAGAAGCGCTCAAAGATACGCAAGGCACAGATAGACATAGAGAACGCACGCCTTGAATATGAGAATGCCACAAAGAGCCTGGAGACAGATTATCTAAACGCCACAAACGATATGATAAACAGTGAGCGGAATTTCAGGAAACAGCTTGACAACTATAATCTCGCACGTGATGTCTACGATGTGACTGCCGACCAGTATAGAGAGGGTGTGGCGTCAATGACTGCTGTACTCCAAGACGAGATGAGGGTCTCTGAGGCACAGAACAATTATCTGAGCGCACACTATAACTACCAGATAGCAAACCTGAAACTCCTGAAAATCACAGGACAGCTGAAATCTCTAACAGAATGATAACCTCTCCTCCCTCTGGGCGATAAACCGGCCCCACTCCCGCATATACCCGGGGGGAAAGAAAGCTTGAAAAGGACATTATATTTCATAAGAAGATTTTTCCCACCCGTTACATACCCGGATCAGCAGGAAAAAAACATAAACCGCATACCCCAACCATATAACCATCAGAAAAGAATATGAATACAGAAAATAACAAGCAAGCGCAGAACGAAGAACTTTCTACATCAAACCTCGAGGCAACAGCCAAACAACTCAGACGCCAACGCCGCCGCCAAATGATAGCAAGCCTTATAGGAATCGTTATCCTCGGCTGGGGATTATATAAGACTATATGCATCTTCCTTGACTATAAGCAGACAGAGACAAGCAACGACGCCCAGATAGAGCAGTATCTCTCTCCTGTCAACCTGCGTGCGACAGGCTATATCAGCCGGGTATGTTTCCAAGAGCATCAGCATGTGAACAAGGGGGACACTCTGCTCATCCTCGATGACCGTGAATACCGCATAAAGGTAATGGAGGCAGAAGCAGCTCTGCAGGATGCTCTCGGCGGAGCTAATGTCATAGACGCCACTCTAAACACCACACAGACATCAGCCACTGTATATGACGCCTCTATTGCAGAGATAGAGGTGAATCTCGCAAAACTGGAGAAAGACATGCAGAGATACAGAAACCTTGTTGAGAAGAAGGCTGCAACAGAAATGCAACTCGAGCAGATAGAGACACAATATGCCGCCATGCAGAAGAAGCTCCAGGCTACCCTTCGCCAGAAGAAGGCTGCCCTCTCTGGTGTCAACGAGGTGTCAACCCGCAAACAGAATAGTGAGGCCTCTATAAAGCGTGCGAAAGCTGCTCTCGAGCAGGCTCGCCTGAACCTATCGTATACTGTCGTTGTAGCACCATGCAGCGGAAAACTTGGGCGCAGGGCTATCGAGGAGGGACAGTTCATAAACGCAGGACAGACTCTAACATACATAATCCCCGACACCCAGAAATGGGTCATAGCCAACTATAAGGAGACTCAGGTCGAGAATCTATATGTAGGCCAGAAAGTAAGGATGACTGTCGACGCTGTAAGCGGGAAAGAGTACACTGGAGTTGTAACTGCCATCTCAGGCGCTACAGGCTCAAAGTACTCTCTCGTGCCGACAGACAACTCTGCTGGTAACTTTGTGAAGATTCAGCAGCGTGTCCCGGTACGTATCGACTTTACAGGCCTCTCACGTGAGGACAATGAGAAGCTCGCGGCAGGAATGATGGTTGTCGTCAAGGCTGAGATAAAGAAGTAAGGCCAAACACATGTGCCCCAGGCACTCCGCTTGTGAGCACTCACCACAGCAATCAACCTTATCCTCCACCTTATCCCTTCGTAACATTTATCCCATATATACCTTCACACGACGACAATCATGCCACAAAATCCAAAGAATTTCCCATTCTACAACTGGGTTCCTAAGCCGGTTGGCATTATCTTCCTTATCATCCTCTTCCTCCCGATGATAACGATGAGTGGTGTCTACTCCGCGAATAGCGGAGAGATGATGAGCGGACTTGGCATACAGTCAGAACATATATCCTTTGCTGGATTCTGCACGTCGATAGGCATGGCCGCTTTCTCACCCTTCTTCTACGACCTGGTCTGCTACCGTCGTGAGAAACTGATGTGTATCGTCGGCTTCTCCATACTCTTTGTCCTCAGTTTCATCTGTGCCCGCACAGAGAGCCTGTTTATCCTTGCTCTCTGCAGCCTTCTGATGGGTTTCGTCCGTCAGGTACTTCTGATGTGCAATCTTTTCACGCTCATCAAGTATGCGTTCGGCATAGAGGCGACAAGGAATCTGACTCCTGGATTCGAGCCAAGTACAGAGGAAGGATGGGACAAGCTGGACACGGAGAAGTCAGCATCTATGCCATCGATATATTTCTTCTTCATGATAATCGGACAGTTAGGCACATGGCTGACAGCATGGCTCGCCTACTCTTATGAGTGGCAGTATGTTTATTATTTCATGATGGCTTTTATGCTTGCTGGCATAATCATCGTCTTCTTCACCATGCCTTACCATAGGTATCCCACGCGTAGGTTTCCCATTAACTTCTCTAAGTTTGGCAATGTGACCGTCTTCTCTGTCATGCTCTGCAGCTTCACATACGTCATGGTTTACGGCAAGACGTTAGACTGGTATTCAGACAAGAGTATCTGTCTCTCGACAATAGTCTGCATTCTCTCGACGATTGCATTCCTGTATCTTGAACATACCAGACGTTCGCCATACTTCATCCTTGACGCCTTTAAGGTTCGCACGATTATCTACGGCATCATTCTTTTCCTGTTGCTGATGTTCTTCAACTCGAGTGCCATGTTTGTCAACGTCTTCACATCTGTCGGCATGTCAATAGATAACTGGCAGAGTGCCGTTCTCGGCAACTGGGTTCTCCCAGGATATTTCATTGGCCTGGTTATAGCCCTTATCTGCGGAGGTCGCGGTGTACATCTCAAATGGCTTTTTGCCCTTGGCTTCCTGCTTATAGGCTTAGCATCGCTGTATATGTATTTTGAGGTACAGACGGCTGGTCTATACTCTCATATGAAATGGCCTGTTATCATCCGCGCCACAGGCATGATGCTCCTCTATTCTCTAACAGCCGTCTATGCCAACCAGCGCATGCCATACCGCCTCATGTCGACATGGGTTTGCATTATGCTTGCTGTGCGTATGGTAATAGCCCCGAGTATAGGGTCTGCTACATATCAGAATGTCATGCAATATAGACAGCAATACCATATCACACGCATGGCACACGACTATGACCGCATGAATCCCGAAACGGCCTTGCAGTATGAGCAGACGGTAAGCGGCATGAGATATCAGGGAAAGAGTGAGAGCGAGTCACAAATTATGGCTGCCATGTCTTTGAAAGGCAAGATACAGGTACAGGCTGTGATATCAACTGTGAAGGAGATGGCAGGATGGACATTCTATGGGTGTATGATATGTGTCGTGTTGTGTGCCATCGTTCCATGGCGTAAACGCCGGCTTGAGGAACTAACCCCCGAAGTCATTCAACCGCTTAAAGAACCGAAACTCTTATAGCCACATCACAATAGCGGGGGCGCGGTGGGGTCACTCATCATTACAACAGTGGCTGCTTCCGTCTCGCTCCTCATATTCGTATCCTCCAATAAACGCCACTCCGGCTGCTTGTGGATTTATCCTCAGCAGGCCACGGAGCTTCTAAGACTGGAGGAACAACATTCACAGTTTTATCCTGCAAACTATCTTTTCATTAGAATTATACTTTTATAAGTAATATTTTTTCATACCAGCGAGGGCGCATATATTGTTTTCTTAATCTTCGTCTTTCGGCGGAAGGGCAGTAATCGTTTCAAGAGAATTGTGCTATATCCGTGAGGATAGGCTTGCGCCCTCATTTTTTTACCTCTTAATCCCACCTTACGTTTTTCCATCAGACAGTAATAAAAAGAAACAGGCAGGCCATAGGACTATTTCTATCCCAGGCCTGTCTGTCAGGAAAATATAACCCGCATGTTGTGGATATTATCTCGCTTTGTAGTAAGGAGTGTTGTATGTAAGGCTTATTCCACGCACAGTCTTGCTGACTACAAGCTTTGTGCCATCTTCTGAAACAGTATATGTAGAAGAGTTGGTAGACTTCTCTATCTGGTGGTAAACGACATTGAAGGTCTGTACTATCTCATTGAAAGAGGCATTGTTCATAGGTATCTCGATAATGAGCTGTCCGAGGCGATTCTTCTCGCTGACATCAGTATTGTTTACAGAGAGATATATCTCATTACCCTGACAGTTGCCCTTGAGACATTTCATCGCATCATCATATACATAGCCTTTCTGGCTTATCTGACGTGTGATATCAACGAAATTCCCATTAAGGTCAATACCATCGAACTCGAATGCAGATGCATTAAGCGACATGAAGACTGCCGCCATGATCATAAGAATCTTTTTCATGATGTGTTGTTATTGTTATTTGTTTTAGTTAGATATTAATATAATTTCCATCTTTTGAATTGCAAATTTACACATTTTATAATAATAACAATAACAATCTATATAAAATCACAACATTTTTAACATCATTTACATTTCGTAAGACTTCCTTATCGAGCTATCAGTTGGTGTCCCATCATGCAATGTAACCACATAGCAAGGCACTACACCCGCACAGGGAAAAAGGTAAAGCGGATATGCAACCCGACTGTATACCTGTCATTCCATGATATGAGATATAGCTACAGGGGTGTTTCTGTCCGTTATGAATATGCGCTCTGTTTCCCGAAACGAAGTGTCTGCTATAGATTTCTTTTTGTCAAGTACATGAGTCTGTATATCTGCCATCTGTAACAGAGTATGGAAAACAGAGGAACTCGTGGAAACCTTCTTCCCACTATTCTGCCTCAATATTGAGACCATAGACTCATGGGATAATGTGTATGATGAAGAGACCCATACGAACAGAGGGACATGAAGCTGATGTAAAGAAGGTACCGGAGAAGCATGCATGAAGTGATGGCCATCATCGAACAGATCCTCTCCATGGTCAGAAGTATAGAGGACAATTCCATTGCTGGAAAATCTACCAACAGTCTTTATTACCATGTCGAGAATATAATCTGTATATAGAATCGTATTGTCATAGGCATTCACAAGAGATGCCCTGTTCTCTGGCGTTGCAGCAGGTATCTCGTCCGGCAAGAACCTCCTGAACTCCGCAGGATAGCGGTCACTGTAATTGAAATGGGAGCCGTATGTATGAAGCACAACAAATGTATCTCCAGTGTTCTCCTTTAGATATTGGCCGAGACAATCCACAAGCGACTTGTCATACGGCTTTTTGCCTTTCTGACCTGGTTCCTTGACATAGCAACATGTGTCCGCCTCATTTCCGAAGAACTCTATGAACGAGTGGTTCGGCTTCTGGTTAGAGAAGAATGCTGTCTTGAACCCTGCCTCCTTAAATGCTGTTATGATGCTTTTCTGCTTATAGATATCATCAAAGTTAGTGGCGTCAACAGATGACAGAAGCATAGGGACACTCTTGTGAGTCGTGTTTGACTCTGACATGGCATCAGAGAATGACACAAGGCCTTGGAGCGAGCTTAGATTAGGGGTGGTGTTACGGGAGTAGCCAGCAACCGCAAAGTTTGCAGCACGTGATGTCTCCCCTATCACAAAGACCACAACCATGGGGTTATCCGCATCTTCAGTAGTTACACGCCGGGCGTTGAAGACGAAGCCCATTGATGTCTCCTCATATCGTGCACTCCGGTACATTCTCTCGCATGACAGCCCCGCATTGTAAATAACATTTGCAGGAAACACATCATCCTTCACCACCAATGGTGAACTCGTGAACGACGATATAAACCACGACATGAGACCACACAACAGCATGGCGAGAGATACTTTACGCTGACACATAAGCCACCGCATACCAAGGCGAGCCTTATGCCTGATGGCAATATACCCACCAATCAGCACAGGGACGTATATGCAGAATACAATCACGACACCATAGATGATTCCGCCAAGCATCTCCCCTACCTCTTCAGCATTGGTCGTTACAAGGTTGAGGAACATGTCGACGCCTATTATGGAACGGCCGAAAAGGTATGTAAGCACAATCTGGAAAGCCGCCAGGAAGATAAATGGGAACATAAGCCACACTGTCCGCCCTACCCTTCTTGAAAAGGACGAGAGAAGAGCGTATAATCCACAGGGTAGCAATATATTACATAGTGCAATGAAAAATGGTTGGCGCTCAGTAACCACAAGAGCAAGATTTGGAATCGTGAGAGAGACAACCAAAGCCACCATCAGTATGTATGTGCCTACATTTCTTTTCATAATTGTGTATAGACTTTTCTTTATTGTATGTTTTCAGAACGCCTCGTTGATATTGAACAGGAAACCACTCTGGCCTTTCTTGCCGAAACCGTAGTCGAGGCGCACATTGACATTCTTCTTGAACTCCCAACGATAGCCGATACCATAGTTGGGGAGCACACGTGACAGACGTAGCTCACTGAATTTTGGGAAGACCGTTCCCGCACCAACCCAGAAGACGACGCCGTTACGTTTCCACACATGCTGTCTGAGCTCTACCGTAGTCTCTATCTTGTTCTTGTCCCGGTATCTGCCCTCGTAGTATCCGCGCATGGAATTCGAGCTGCCAAGCAATGCCATCATTGCCCATGATGTATTACCAATATTGAACATGCCCCTTACATCAGCAGCAAGGACACAACCCTTCCAAACCCTTTTATAGCCACTAAGATTGAATGTGGTCGATGCCACATCATATTTGTTGCTTAGGAATTTTGGCATGAACATCTGCTCTATGTTAAGGTAAATGCCACGATGGGCATTCGTGTACGTATCCCTTGTGTCGTAAACGAGCGAGAAACCCAAGCCAAGACTGTGTGTCTCATCGTCCTGACCGTTAAGAAGCTCAGGTGCAGTGACCTTGCTCGCCCTCACATAATCGAAGGTGAACAAGGGGCCGATATATAGACCATCGGTCAAGCGTGTGAGGAACGAAGCCTGTACACGCCCCTGCCATCGATGCATACTGGATCTGTTCGCGTCGTTGTCGCCATTCTCATATCCTATGCCCCAGTACGAACTCGGGAAAGAGAAGAAATATATCTTATAATCTATCCTGTTTTTCATGGCACGCATGAGATGATTGCCACGAATACCGAGAAGGTAGAAGCCAACAGTGGAGACATCTGAGAACAGCGACACGTTTGAGGGAGGTGACACTGTGTCATTAGCTGTTGTACGATACAATCCTGCTGCAACAAGTCCTAAGCCAAGCTCTGTATCTGTACTGTAATGCGGGCCACCTATAATACTGAAATCAAAGCGCTTATTCTTCTTGTTCTTATTAGCGTCGTTGAAATAATCCAGAAACTTCTGGAAGAAAGTCTTCTTCTTTGTCCCTGACACGAGACTATCTGAGGTCATATCGCCGACGCTATCCACGTGCACCGTATCCTGCAGTATTAACTCTTGTGTCTTGTAGCTGTGGACAGAAGGCAAGCTGTCTGCCACTGACATACACAACCCAATAGAACCGTGACTTCCGACGGATGAAGACGCCACGGAAGGTAAGGCAGAGGTAAAGATGCAGAACAGTATTATTAGTTTGAATGCTGCGTTTGACATACAGTGATTTCTTCTGTTTTTAAGTTTATAAACGTGGAATGGAAAGCATTGATTCAGTTAATGGCACACTGGAAGGGTGAGGCGGAGCCGGCTATGAATAACAAGGAGAGAGTGTCAGTAAACCAGACCTACATTGTCTACCCAGAAAGTGTTACCTGGCGAGCCAACATATGCTCCGCCATGACTTGAAGAGAACTGCAACACCATGTGTGTCGGGCTCTCGTTACTATTGGCCCATCCCACTTCCGTAACCAGGACATTCTCCCCCTTAGAGTTGCGGGCATAGTCAGTGGAACGTAGACCCATGGTGGCCTCATCGTAATAGGGGCTGTTCCTTATGTCTCCATAATGTATTTTGTATGTGGCTTTCTCCACCCATCCACTGGTCGATTTCCCATACGTGACAACAAGTGTCCCCACACGCGTTGCTGTAATATTCCCTTTGGCATCCTCTTTACGTTTCTGGAGGAACAAGACAGTTATGGCCTTATCGCGGCCGGGTACAACTGAACTACCCCCGAATCCTGTTTGCTTTATCCGATTTTCACCTGCCGCCGCCTTGAACTTATAGTCATACCGCAGGGCTTTCGGGCGGGCTGTGAATGGCATTCCCCAGTTCATATACTTCTGGCCATTCTTTGTTCCCGTTATCGGCTCATGCATGTCTCCTATGAAGATGCTGCCAGCCGCCAGCACTTTTATGTTGACAATTCCCAACACCTTCACCTTCTCAATGTGGGTTTCCATCTTCGCACAATATCCGCCACCGTGTCTGTCACGGCTGACAGAATTGTTCGTCTTCACTATACCGGACACCTTTGCCATGACATTTGATGTCCCCCATGGTGATCCGCCAAGGTTCTTGTAAGGAGTATTGCCTGTGATATGTTTCGTAGGGCCTATTTCCCACAGCGTCTTATCCTCTCCTCCTATCACAGCCGACTCATGTATGGTTCTTGTCACCCAATTCTCCATATCGCCATACTTAAGCATCACAAAGCGGCCGTTCTGTCCACAGGAAGTAAGAGGCCACAACAGGGAAGCTGTAACAATGATGGCTGAAAACAAACCTTTTTCCATAATATTGCTTATCTTTTTGTTCTTTGTATATCCTACTTGCCACAATGTGGAAGTGTTCGTAATAATCTACCTGCAAAATTACTAAAAATAGACTTACTTGTAACATTTCTGCAAATATTATAAACTTTTTCAACTATATAAAACTATTTTTAAGTTTTAAGTTTTACAAAACTTACAAAAGTATGATATATAAAGGATATTCTAGCACTCAGCCTCTGATAAGAACCGAGCATAGTCTATCGGAAATTTGTTTGAAAAAACAAACTGTACAGTATGATTGGAAACCATGCAAAAAACATGTCATGCCTCCCTTTCGCCAAGAGTCTTTTTGTACACCATCCAAATGCTATGGTTTTCTGTTTGACAATAACAACGTTTCTGATTCAGTGCAAATAGGGCACTCATCCAGTGCTAATGAGGCGCTCATTCAGTATTTATGAGGCGCTCATTCAGTACCTTTTGGAAGGAAGCAGATAACTATTTGAAACATAACACATTATCTTAATGAATGTTTTGACAGACGAGGAATTATTATTGGATACGATTCAACATATCAACTCTGTATATCTGAAACTAATTTACATTATTATATAAGAGAGGAACTATGATACTACTTTTTTTTGAAAAAAAACCTAATAAAATTTGGACAATTGGAAAAAAGTCATTACCTTTGCACACGCTTTTAGAGAAAAGTGCTGACAAAGCGGTCAGAATGCGGAAATAGCTCAGTTGGTAGAGCACAACCTTGCCAAGGTTGGGGTCGCGAGTTCGAGTCTCGTTTTCCGCTCAACATAATGTGACAACATTCCAATTGAAACATAAATTTTTCTATGTAAAGAAGCGGAATGGTTTAATCTTGCCCAGGTGGCGGAATTGGTAGACGCGCACGTTTCAGGTGCGTGTGCCGCAAGGCGTGCAGGTTCGAGTCCTGTTCTGGGCACTACATTATCAGATGACGATGTAGAATGATGGAGAGGTGGCGGAATTGGTAGACGCGCTACTTTGAGGGGGTAGTGTCAATTGTGACGTGGGAGTTCGAGTCTCCTCCTCTTCACATAGATTTACATCTGATAGTATATAAATGTCATATTATTAATTTAGGTCAGACAGAACATGATGACCTATTAATTTATATAGCGCGCGAGCATATAACAAATAAGGATATAAGAATTAGAATATCTACAGCATATCCTTCTTCATCAATGAAAAACGCGGAAATAGCTCAGTTGGTAGAGCACAACCTTGCCAAGGTTGGGGTCGCGAGTTCGAGTCTCGTTTTCCGCTCTCTTTTATAAAGAGTAAGGATCTTTTTCTCCTTAAATCAATCTCCACAAAATCAGATTATTTTTGTAGTTTTTCTGATATAAGAAAAATCAACCGTACCATTAAACTTTCTAATAAAAATTATATGAATTTGTATTTACGCTATTTTAACAGCGAGACTCTTGTCACAAATGTAGAAGACGCATGCGCATTCCTTGACAGCATACCCGAGATAGGTTTCAACAACCGTATAGCAGAAGATGTGAGACAATATTTCGAGAGTGACAACCGTTTCCCTAAAAGATACAAGGTAAGGCCGAAGATATATTTCATCATGATTAAGACCGACGCTAATACAATGAAGGAATTCAAGGATTACCGCGACAGGTCGATAACAAAAGCAAACTCCACACCACAGAATATACAGGAAGGCGATTACTATCCAGAGAAAGATAATACCGCCAGCGGGAACGGAAGAGAACAGGCATATGGCCCTTTGGAACAAAACAACTACCAAAGGACAGAGACACGATATAACGACGCCCCGCAACACCTTAATACGGGATACAGAGACCGCTTTGGCGGAAACATGGTCATGGCACTGTACACAAAGCGCATGGGATGGTATGAGGGGTCGCTCGATTTCAAACGCGTCGTGACATCACCCGTGACAGGGAAGAACGAATACCGTGACACACACTTCGTGGCACGATGCAAAGCCGGATCTGGAATAGAATGCTATAATAAGATAGTGGAACATCTCAGAGGACGTGTAGACGAGCGAAGCCAGTTCCCATCAGCAAAAGGCCACAATTTTTCATTCATATACCTCGGAGAGTGCAAGCCTCTTGCTGAATAATCCACCCTTTACATTTTTTCCATACAAGTATATATTCGTGTCCTCTGCAGAATATCACTAAAGCATCTTATTCTGATTCTTCTAAACACAATATAAAATAAAGAAAAGGATGACGTACATACATTGTATCAGAAGAAGTGACACGTGAAAAAAATAACCTTCAATAAGAGAACACAGTATCATCATGAACAAGGTTATGCTTATTGGCAACGTCGGCAAAGAGCCTGATGTCAGATATTATGCGGCAGACCAATGTGTGGCCCATATAAGATTAGCAACAAAAGAGCGGGGCTACACACTACCTAACGGCACACAAGTGCCTGAACGCACTGACTGGCACGCACTGACATTCAATACTGGACTTGCAAAGGTCGTAGAGCGTTATGTACATACAGGCGACAAGCTTTATGTAGAGGGACGACTGAGATATATCGTAAAAGAAGACAAGGCCGGACGAAGGCAAACCGTTACCGATATACTTGTCGAGAATATGGAAATGCTAACGCCAAAAGGAACTGGCAACCAGGCTAATGACAAAGAGCCGTTGCCATTCTGAAAGAATAATGGCTCACACAAACACAAACAACAGGTACAAGCCAGAATAATACAGAGGAAGCTCAATCATGCTGAGCTGCCACGCTCACAACAGACATTCACAGAACAATGGATATAGACATTATAAGGCAGACACTAAGCGAAATAACACTTATCACGCCATCTATAGGGGTGTACTTTTGCTTAATCGCGACAGTATTTCTCCTGATGCTGTCAGGATTGGCAAGTGGCTCAGAGATAGCATTCTTCAGCCTCACGCCAAAAGACTTGGCAGAGATAGACCCAGAGACTAAAGAAAGCGACAGGTGTATAGAGATGCTAAGAGAGGACTCAGAACGCACCTTGGCAACGATTCTCATAGTCAACAATTTTGTCAACGTCACTATAATCATGTTGTGCAACTATATCTTCGAGCACACTATAAGCTTTGGAAACGCCGTGTGGATAGAGTTCCTATGCAAGACCGTCCTGCTCACTTTCCTCCTGTTGTTATTCGGAGAGATTATCCCAAAAGTATACAGCAGACAGTCTCCGCTGTTATTCTGTAGAAGGACATACAAGTTTGTACTGCTCTCACAAAGAATTTTCTGGCCTCTCGAGACTATACTGATGTCAACACGGGTCTTTGCTGACAAGCTGTCGCACAAGGAGGACTACAACCTGAGTGTAGACGAGTTAGGACAAGCACTCGAGATGACCGACAAGAAGGAGCTGAGGGATGAGGAGAGCATCCTGCAGGGCATCATAAGATTCGGAGACGAGACAGCCCGTGAGATAATGACATCAAGACAGGACATTGTTGACCTTGATATCAACGCACCATACAGCGAAGTCCTCGCATGCGTAGTTGAGAACCAGTACAGCCGAATACCTGTCTACCAAGGAAATGAGGATAATATGCGTGGCATTCTCTATATCAAGGACCTATTGCCCCATATCTCAAAACCCGCGACATTCAGATGGCAGTCACTGTTAAGACCACCGTACTTTGTACCAGAGACAAAGAAGATTGACGACTTGCTGAAAGACTTCCAAGAGAACAAGGTACATATAGCTATCGTGGTAGATGAGTTTGGAGGAACATCCGGCATAGTCACAATGGAAGATATATTGGAGGAAATAGTCGGAGAAATAAACGATGAATTCGACGACGAGAAAAGACAATATACAAAACTCAACTATAACACATATGTTATAGAAGGAAAGACACTGCTGACAGACCTCGTGAAGATACTAAGTGTCGATGAGGATGAGTTCGACGAGGTAAGCAAGGACGCTGACACCGTCGCAGGTATGATTCTTGAGATTAAAGGAGATTTCCCATCGCTTCACGAAAGAATTGAATATAAGAACTACATATTCGAGATACTTGAGATTGATGGCAGGAGGATATCAAAAGTCAAGACAACTGTAAACAGCAAGTGACTATCCCCTAATGGCCCCTTGTTTATGTAGCACTTAATTATAACCAGAAATTGTGAGACAATGCCAGCAATACAGCATTTCATATGCTGAACGCGGCAACATCATCACAAACTTGGATAAGAAAAAACCGATTAAGAAAGAAGAATATATGTTTGAAAAACAAGAACTTCAAACCAAAGACGCTGCCGAATTGGTAGAGATAGCACGTTCACTGAATATTGCACCTGAGACAATATCAAGCCCAGAGGAAGCTATCGATCGTATACTTTCAGCACAGGAAGGAAGCGAAGTGCCCCAGAAAAGGACTCGCAAACGCATCCTGAAGAAAGATGTCCCTGACCATGTCTATAGCGTAAATGGCATTGATGGGAAAAATCTCGATACAAAAGCAGCAAAGAGACGGGCAAAAGCCAGCACGGATATATTCGCTATACCAGCTCCCAAAATTGAAGAGGAAGAGGTGAACCCCTTCCCTAAACACCGTGGCAGGAAGTCCAAGGCAGAGCTTGAATACCTCGCACGGGTCACAGAACAAGATGACAAGGACGCAAGCGAGATGAGTGACAATGGTTTATCATCATTCTCTGGAATTGAAGAGAATGCTATGGATGCTACAAATAGTGTTCAGGAAGATCTCCCAGTAAACGTGACGGAGACAGAAGACAGCGCACAAGAGAATCCACACCCTTATCACTACTCATCCCTACCGCCATTTCTGCAGAATGACAATCAAGATGGTATGGAGCAGGATGATGAATATGCCACAAATAACAATTCTGAGGACAACCAGCAGAACCTCATTGCACAGCTTCAAGCTAAGATGAATGCACACAACATGCAAAACGAGACTTATGACGAAGACTATGCGATGAACGATGTGTGGCAAGACGACCCAGCAGACGGGACTGACTTCATCATTGTTGTTGACCTCCCCATCGAGGATGCAAGCGCCACAAGGCCTGTGGACATTTTTGGAGTCCCGCAGAACACAGAAGTCTCAGCGTCATATGCCCAGCATGATGCAAACACCAAACCAATAGAAAAGTACGACTTCAGCAATATTGTAACCACTGTCGGTTTGATGGAGGTGATGCCTGAGAATTACGGTTTCCTGAGGTCATCTGACTACAACTACCTTTCTTCTCCGGACGATGTGTTTGTGTCGATGCAGACGATACGTAAACTTGGCCTTAAAACTGGCGATGTCGTTGAGTGTACTGTCTGCCCCCCACTTACCGGAGAGAAGTATTTCACAGTACAGGAGGTGAAGAAGATCAACGGGCGCGACCCACAAGATATGAGAGACAGAGTACCATTCGAGCATCTCACCCCTCTCTTCCCCAATGAGAAGTTCAATATATGTGGTTGTCCTGCAACAACAAACACATCTACAAGAATCGTTGACCTCTTCTCGCCGATAGGTAAAGGACAGAGAGCGCTAATCGTCGCACAGCCTAAGACTGGCAAAACCATCCTGATGAAGGATATCGCGAACGCTATAGCAGCTTCTCACCCAGAAGCCTATCTTATGATGCTGCTTATTGACGAACGTCCCGAGGAGGTTACCGATATGGCAAGGACTGTTAATGCAGAAGTAATTGCATCAACATTCGACGAACCTGCTGAGCGACACGTGAAAATTGCAGGCCTCGTACTTGAGAAGGCAAAACGTATGGTGGAATGCGGACATGACGTTGTCATCTTCCTGGATTCTATAACAAGGCTCGCACGTGCTTACAACACGGTTGCTCCTGCATCGGGAAAGATATTGACGGGCGGTGTTGATGCTAACGCATTGCAAAAGCCAAAGAGGTTCTTCGGTGCTGCACGCAATATTGAAGGCGGTGGGTCACTTACCATTATTGCCACGGCATTGACAGATACGGGTTCAAAGATGGACGATGTCATCTTTGAGGAATTCAAAGGAACAGGTAACATGGAGCTACAGCTCGAGAGAGTCCTTTCTAACAAACGAATATTCCCAGCTGTCAACCTTGTCGCCTCAAGCACACGCCGTGACGATCTCCTATACGACAAGTCTACACTTGACAAAATGTGGATAATAAGGAACTTTATCTCTAACATGAATCCTGTTGAGGCAATGAACGAGATAAAGGGACGTATAGAGAAAACTGTCAATAACGACGAGTTCCTTCTCTCATTGAACGACTGACGTTAAAGGTGACAGAGATGTAAACACAAGAATTTTACATTTATAGGCCTCCCATAATGGGCGGAGAATATAATAAGCCATATAATGGTACCCGCAAGACTTTTTTGCACTGTACTATTATATGGCTTTTACTATTCCGTCATCCGGGAAGTCCCATCCGAATGAAACATTTAGCATGTTTGCTTTGCCTTTATGTAAACCAAGGAAACTGGTATATACCCAAACGCTTTTGCGTCCAGAGGTAAACCGTGGCCCTTGCTGAATAATCATTAACGGCATATCCCTAGATGTTCTGCCAATATGAGCCCCGCACTCTGATATATATGAAGAAGGATGAGAAGAAGGTTGTTTGTCGGATTGTTAACCTCACCAACCATTATATCATCTAATAATCAGGAAATAACGTTCGTCTTCAATATCTGACTATATGTGTGGTGTATGTGTTTATGACGGTAACTCCTCTTCACCAAGAGTTCTCAAAATACAATTCAGGAGCTTATCCATTAGAATGGGCTTTGTGACAAAATCTTTCGCACCATTGCTCAATGCCTTTTCTATATCACTCTCAGAATTTAATGCAGAAAGAATAACTACTGGAATATTTGACGTCTCTTCTGATTTGCTAAGAGCCGCCAAGACATCGAAGCCATCAACATTTGGCATCATTAAATCCAGAAGGACGAGTGAAGGTTTTTCGGCAGCTATCATATCAAGTGCCTCTTGCCCACCATTTGCCTTCTTTACTTTGAAATTATAACGCTGGAGAATTTTCTCTACAAGAATAAGGTTTAAAGGTACATCGTCAACAGCCAGGACAGTGTACTTTGAATAATCTTTTTCTGTTGTCATGATAGGTAGTTTATATATTGTATTAGCGAATCGGTTTACCACAGATTTTATGTCTCGTCATTTACATACCTTAATAAATAACATTGGGCTTCTGTATCATGCTGCTTACCGAAATCGGAATTAGTAACTTGTCAGCATCTGGAAAATCTGAAATGACTGGCGAGAACATATGGACACGATTTTCCAGGGTGACTTTATTTTGGTAAAAACTATACTGACACCTCAGCTTTTATATGTGGCCATGGGTTATAGCCCTCGAGTTCAAAATCATCATATCTGAACGCGAAAATATCTTTTACGTCTGGATTTATCTTCATTATTGGCAGAGGCCTTGGTTCTCTTGCTATCTGCATCTTTGCTTGTTCTATATGGTTGAGATACAGATGCGTGTCACCGGTTGTATGGATAAATTCACCTGGTTGTAGATTACAAACCTGCGACATCATCTGAAGAAGAAGGGCATATGAGGCGATGTTAAACGGAACCCCGAGGAATGTATCTGCTGAACGCTGGTAGAGCTGGAGTGACAGTTTACCATTGGCTACATAGAACTGGAAGAGGCAATGACATGGTGGCAGAGCCATCTGTGGGACATCAGCTACGTTCCATGAACAACATATCATACGACGTGAGTCTGGATTGTGCTTTATCTGGTCAACTATTTGGGAAATCTGGTCAATATGACCGCCATCACTTGCAGGCCATGATCTCCATTGGTGACCATAAACAGGTCCAAGCTCTCCATTCTCATCAGCCCACTCGTTCCATATTCTCACTCCATTTTCTTGAAGATACTTTATGTTGGTAGAACCTGACAGGAACCACAGCAACTCGTGAATTATACTCTTGAGATGGAGTTTTTTTGTCGTAAGCAATGGGAATCCGTCAGACATTGTATATCGTGTCTGATAGCCGAATATTGACTTCGTACCTGTGCCTGTTCTATCATGTTTCTCTATTCCTTCGTCAAGTATCTTATTCAATAAAGTTATATATTGTCTCATTGCTTTTTCGTGTTTATTGTAGTATTTGTCTGGAAGATGCGTTAATGTCTTCTTCTATCCATGACCCATATGTGGTTAACGTCTTTGACAGTTCCTTGTTCTAATAATATCGAACAGATATGTCAGTTTGAAGACAATGCTGTTATGATTGGAACGCGAGAAAAAATCCGCTTTCGAGTCTTTATATATATTACCTAATCCATAATAATATCTTGCCTCAAGCTGTATATGACCTACTTTTGGTATTGAATACTCCATTCCGACACCAGCTGTAATGCCATAATCAAACTTGTGCTCAACAGCCATTGTATCTTGTGCAATGACATAACTGGCACGTGACGGTTCCGTGTAGAAGGCTTCGTCAGTAGTGAAATTCGTCTTTGTGCTTTCAGACAACGCAAGACCGAACTGTGGTCCAAGATTCAAGAAAAACTTAGCTCCACTCACTTCTCTTCCCCACCCGAGGTGTGCCAATAGTGGCAACTGCAGATACGAGATATTGCGTTCATAGCGAAGCTGCTCACCTGTAATAGTGCTTATACAAGGCTCATCGTTCTTTGAGAGTATTTGTTCTTTCCATCCAGACTGAGCATAGTTGATTTCCATCTGCACAGCACATATTGTATTAAAGTATTTCTCGCATACATAACGGGCAGACAGACCAAGATTGACACCACCTTTCATGCCCTGCGGTACTTTTGGTACAAATGCTATACTATTCAGCTGGTAACCTCCGTTTATGCCTATCGAGAGGTCATTGCGGAAATCGCCTACCTGGGCAGATGCTAAGCTGGTTAACATCACTAAAGTAAACACCAGAAGCAGGCGTAGTTTTAATTGTAGTCTATGTTCAAACATCTTGTGTAGAATCGTGATTGATTGTGCATGATGCGTTTCACGCCCTGAGGGTAGAAACCTGTCTCCTTGTCCAGAATGGATCATGACCATGGCTCCTACAACTGTTCCAATAGGCTTCAAGAACACACTTCTTTATGCCTATGTCCACCGTTATGATTCACTGGAAATGAACAAGCAAGAAAGACTTGTTCTTGTAACCGCCATTATTACCTACCCTATCAAAAACAAGGGGCGTCTGCAATGACGCGTAACTACGCTGTGCTGATGTGCCCACAAATGATTTTCCATAGCGCATTATTCCTTTAGCAAAGTACATCATATGATCATATCCTGTGAGCGCAAAACGTGGAAGGGCGTATTGCATCGGAGCTCCAAACTGTTGCTTGTACGTTGATTCCAGTTGTCGGATTTTTGCTGAGGCTTCGTCATAATTATATGTCGAAGGTATATAAGTGTCATACTTACGGAACTTATCCATGTAAACACCAGTATACATAAACCACTCATTATACCCGAACATAGAAACTCTAACTGATGGAGCAGCAATCTTCATGAGGTCGAGTTTCTTGAATACCAGTCCTAATTCCGGGGATCTCGCAGTGTTTAACACGACAACGTTTCTTTTCGTATTGCTGAAAGCTTTTATGAAGCTGTCGTCGGGACTATTGAGATTTGTGATACTGTAGGCAATATTCTTAGCTTCAAGTGTCTTACGCAGACCGTAAGTGAAGTCCCCTTTTTTTGAATTAGCATCGTTACAGTCAATGAAGACTGGGTGTGAGTCTGCAAACCGGTTTACAAACTGCTCTATCGCCATAGCTGTCAATTTGGCTGGCGTCTGGTATATCTGATATATCAGAGGACATGTAGCGACATCGTCACCGCTTATGGAGAACGGTATGACTAGGCGAATATTATGGTTCATACAGAAATCAGCAAGATGCCTTACCTGTGATGTGTAAAGCGGACCGAAGATCATGTCACACTCTTCAGCTTTCTTGTCAAGAAGCGTCAGGCGTATGTCTGCGTCCTCAGGGACATTCCATGCATTTACCTCAATGCTCACCCCTTCACGCTTCATGTCTGCAACTGCCATCAATATTCCCCTGTAATATTCAGCCATGCGGTATCCATCACCATTCTGACTATGCAGGGGAAGCATTACACCAACAGTAATACCCTTTGCAGTTATGGCCGTTTTTGCTTTGGCATTCGCCGCATTGTCAGCTTTAGCGTCTTTCTTTGTTACAGCAACCTCCTTATGCTCAGGTATATTAACAAGCATACCTTTCTTGAGCACAAAGCCATCTTCGCGCATAGCGGGGTTTGCATCGCGCAGCTCATCAATAGTCACACCATATTGTTTTGCAATTCCGAATATGGTCTCTTTCTTGTCAGCCTTGTGTATGGACAGAATCTTCTGTGACATAATCCTCACAGGCATAGCAAGCAGCAATGCAACAATGAGGAATATCGATATTTTGTGTGTCATCTGCATTTCGATAATCTAAAAAATAATTATTTTGACTGCAAATTTAACGAAATATCTTTGATTAACCAATAGTTTTTGCTACTTTTGCACGTAGATATATAGTTTTTTAATAATGAAACGAAACATTCATCATACCATATTGCTGACATTTATTATGTCTGTGTCATTTTCAGCATACGGCCAGGACATCCAGCCATGCATATCACCAACAGCAGTTTTTACTCTCGTCGACGGTACAGAAGAGACATCTGGACAGGTCTCAGGCTCTGCTCCTATCAAGGGACATTTCGCGGCGAATCCGTCTGATGTGGGAGAATGGACAGCTACTTATGAATGGCGGGTGACCAGGGAAGATGAGAAAGAACCGTACATCATACGATATGAAGAGGAGACAAGCATAACTTTCAAGGATTATGGTACGAGTTCAATTGTATGTTATGCCACATTCACGCATAATGGCGACTCGATAGTGTACGGTGAGGAATACTGGGAGTCTGAGCTTCAACCTTTTATATGTAGTGTGGCATCGTCACGCCTTGAGATGCCTAATGCATTCTCGCCTAACGGAGACGGGATAAACGACATATACAAGGCAAAGGAGGGATGGCAGTCAATTGTTGAGTTCAAGGCGATAATATTCAACAGATGGGGACAGAAGATATATGAATGGGACGACCCTGCCGGAGGATGGGATGGCAGACATAATGGACGTGATGTCCCTGATGGTGTCTACTATTGTCTCGTCAAGGCACGAGGGGCTGATGGCATTAGATATAGTATTAAGCGTGACGTGAATCTGCTTCGGGGATATACCGAGACTGCCGGGGGTACAGAATAGAACGTATCCATACATCTCCTCCACACACGGAAAGATTCTATTCCCTACGCCAAGCTAATACTAAAAGCAATATAATACAGCAGCCATGTTTCTATGTATGGACTAATCGTCATACATGTTCAGAACAACAAGCAGTGTTTGATTAAGTGACGTAAAGAATGAACGCTACTGCAATCAACGAACCAAACATATACAATTAAAGGAAAGTTTACAGATCATCCTGAGAATCAGATAATAAGATGAGCGACAAAATAAAGGTCTTCGGGGCACGAGTGCATAACCTGAAGAATATTGATGTAGAAATACCACGCAATTCGCTGACAGTCATTACCGGACTGTCAGGTTCCGGCAAATCATCACTTGCTTTCGACACAATTTACGCAGAAGGACAGCGCAGGTACATAGAGACATTCTCCGCATATGCAAGGAATTTCCTCGGCAATATGGAACGCCCTGATGTTGATAAGATTACGGGGCTGTCTCCTGTCATAAGCATAGAACAGAAGACAACCTCCAAGAATCCCCGCTCTACTGTCGGCACACAGACAGAGATATATGATTTCCTCAGGCTTCTTTATGCACGTGCAGGTGAGGCATACTCATGGATGACAGGCGAGCGGATGGTGAAATATACAGAAGAGAGAGTCGTCGAGATGATTCTATCAGACTATTCAGGACGCAGGATTTACGTCCTCGCACCTCTCGTCAGGAACAGGAAGGGTCATTACAGGGAACTGTTCGACCAGATGAGACGCAAGGGTTATCTTTACATACGTATTGACGGTGTTGTGACCGAACTGGTAGAGGGAATGAAAGTTGACCGCTACAAGAACCACAACATTGAAGTGGTCATAGACAAGCTCGCCATCAAATCCGTTGATACCGAGCGACTTCGACATACTGTCTCCACTGCCATGCGCCAGGGTGATGGTCTCGTTATGATTCTCGACAAGGAGACAGAATCAACAAAATTCTACTCTAAACGCCTGATGTGTCCCACATCGGGTATCGCATACAAGGATCCAGCCCCCAACATCTTCTCTTTCAACTCTCCCGAAGGGGCCTGCCCGCGCTGCAAGGGGCTTGGTTACATAAACGAGATTGACCCACAGAAGATAATGCCAGACACACATCTGAGCATATACGACGGTGGCATTGTCCCCCTTGGAAAATTTAAGAAGCAGCTCATATTCTGGCAGATTGAGTCAATCCTTTCTGAGTATGGCTGCACTTTGAAGTCCCCTCTCTCCGACATCCCAACAGAGTGTCTCCATGACATACTGTACGGACGAATTGAGGATGTGCGTGTCTCCAAGGATCTCGTGAAAACCTCATCAGACTACTTCACCGACTATTCCGGTGTAGTGAAATATCTTCGCGGTATCATTGAAGACGACGACAGCGCCTCGGGACAGAAATGGGCAGGACAGTTTCTCAACACACAGCCATGTCCCGAATGCCATGGCCAGCGCCTTAACCGCGAGGCTCTCTCATATCGTCTCTGCGGCAAGAATATCGCTGAGGTTGCGTCAATGGACATCTCAGAGATGCGTGACTGGGTGGCATCCCTGCCCAAACATCTCTCTCCACGACAGACAGAGATAGCGGGCGAGATAACAAAGGAGATTCTCACTCGCACAGATTTCCTCCTAAACGTAGGACTTGGTTACCTCTCTCTCGCGCGTCCCTCCCAGTCGTTGTCTGGCGGTGAGAGCCAGCGCATACGTCTTGCTACACAGATAGGGTCGCAGCTGGTGAATGTGCTTTATATTCTTGACGAACCGTCAATTGGGCTCCATCAGCGCGACAATGAGCGTCTCATCAATTCACTCAGGGAGCTGAGGGATATCGGAAATACGGTCCTCGTCGTAGAGCATGACAAGGACATGATGCTCGCTGCTGATTACATTGTCGATATCGGTCCTTTCGCAGGGCGACATGGCGGCGAGGTTGTATTCCAGGGGACACCACATAAGATGCTACAGACACAGACCCTGACCAGCCGCTATCTCTCTGGTGAGCTCTCCATCCCAATCCCTTCTGTCCGTCGGAAAGGTTCAGGCAACTGTATCACTATACATGGTGCTAGGGGCAATAATCTGAAGGATATTGATGTCTCGTTCGCTCTCGGCACACTTACTGTCGTCACCGGAGTCTCCGGCTCAGGAAAATCGACGCTTATAAACGAGACTCTCCAGCCGATACTCTCCCAGCATTTCTATCGCTCTCAGAAGTGCCCTATGCCATACACATCTGTTGAGGGCATTGAACATATAGATAAGGTCGTGACAGTCGATCAACAGCCCATTGGACGCACACCACGCTCCAATCCAGCAACATACACAGGTGTCTTTTCAGACATACGCTCTCTATTTGTCGCCCTGCCCGAATCGAAGATTAGGGGATACAAACCCGGGCGCTTCTCATTCAATGTCAGAGGAGGACGATGTGAGACATGCGGAGGCAACGGATACAGGACGATAGAGATGAATTTCCTGCCCGATGTTATGGTCCCTTGCGAGGAATGTCACGGCAGGCGCTATAACCGCGAGACTCTCGAAGTGAGATACAAGGGTAAATCGATAGCTGACATCCTTGATATGACAGTCAATCAGGCAGTAGATTTCTTCTCCACTGTACCCTCTATTCTCACCAAGATAAAATCCCTCCAGAATGTCGGGCTTGGATATATACGTCTCGGGCAGCCGTCTACGACGCTCTCCGGAGGTGAGAGCCAGCGCATCAAGCTGGCCACAGAGCTTGCCAAGCGTGATACCGGACGTACACTGTACATACTCGACGAGCCTACCACAGGACTTCATTTTGAGGACATAAGAGTCCTAATGGATGTTCTCCAGCGCCTTGTAGACAAAGGCAACACTGTTATCATCATTGAGCATAACCTGGATGTCATCAAACTCGCAGACTATATTATAGACATGGGGCCTGAGGGTGGCGATGGCGGAGGGCAGATACTCTCCGAGGGCACTCCAGAGGAGGTAGCCGAGTCGGCAGAAGGATACACACCCCGCTTCCTCAAGGAAGAACTTGGAGAGCCTAAGGGGTAAACTTGCGTGAAGAGAGAACGAGAGATAAAGTCAATGTTTTCGTTAAGCAAAAAGGCCAAAGCGAGCAAGTTCCCTTTGGCATGGCGAGAAAACGAAGACATAGTAAACGTTTTCGTTAAGCCAGATGAGCAACCGAAGTACCAGCGAGAAGTGAGCTGAGCCCGTGGAGCTACGAGAGGTGAGCCGGGCTTGCTCCAGCTATCCCATGCAATGAGGGGGAAGACATAGTCAACCGTTTGCATAAGATATCCTATTGAAACGTAAGAAGCAATTCATGTTTCTATTCAAAGAGACTTGTCTGCTTATCGCGACGCCACCATTTTCCAGTCATCGAATCCCTTGACTCAACCAAACAGCTTAAATTAGTTACATCTCACTGATATACAACGCTTTAAGAGTAGCTGTATCATTAAATACAAATGAGCCCTTTATTCACTACCAATGAAGCCCTCATTTGGTATATCTGAGTCCTCTATTCAGCACAAATAGGAAAACGCCCCTGTCTTGTAGGTTATTAGATATCATTATTATACATTCTTTATCACATACAATCCACAGAGATGATTCTCCTGAGTAAAAGTGAATAAGCTGACTCTGAGATATGATTACTTCGTTTTATGTTTATCCAACAGTCTAAATGAAAAACAATCGAATCTTGGGAAAGAAACACGGTATTCCATAGATTTCAAATGACATCACACATAAAAAAAAGATGTAAAGCTTTATTATTGCCTTACATCTTTTGAGGTGCGTGGCGGAATCGAACCGCCCTAATCGGTTTTGCAGACCGGTGACTAAACCGCTCATCCAACGCACCATAATTCACCTTACAATCTTCTCAATTCTCTGAGTCATGCAGGTTCTTTTCCCATTTGCCATGCAAAGGTAGTAAATTATTCTCAAATGAATAAGCATAATGCTCTAAAATCCCCATTAGTTTAAGGAATATTAACAATCAGTATTGGTTATGCTAAAAATTCACCTATTTATATTTAAATACAGAGAAAAAATAGTTACCTTTGCATTTAGTGTGACACCAGTACAGAAAAAACGAAGTGATAAAAAAAAGACATACATGGTAAAAAGCATAATATTTGATTTTGGAGGAGTCATAATGACCTTGGATCACGGACGTGCTATAGGGCGATTCCAACAATTAGGACTTAAAGACGCGGCCAACATACTTGACCCATATACCCAAGGGGGTATTTTCGGAGCCTTAGAGGTGGGGGCGGCCAGCCCAGAGCAGTTCAAGGGCGCTTTGTCTGAGATGTGTGGGAGAGATATTTCATACGATGAGTGCCGATGGGCATGGTTGGGATACGCTAAAGATGTACCCAAGCGGAATATAACCATGCTGAAGCGCCTCAGGCGTGAGGGATATAGGCTTATAATGCTCTCCAATACAAATCCATATATGATGTCATGGGCTCGAAGTTCAGAGTTCAGCAGAGGACTCGATGACGATGAGCCTCAGGGCGCTGGTGTAGAACATTACTTTGATGCCATTTATCCCAGTTACGAGGTAAGAGTGATGAAACCGGACATCCGATTCTTCCAACATGTCCTCTCTTCCGAGAACATAAATCCAGAGGAAACATTGTTTGTAGACGACGGTCCACGAAATATTGAAGTGGCTGCCACAACTGGGATGCGAACATTCCTACCCATAAACGGTGTTGACTGGACTGAGCCTTTGATACACCTTTTGAACAATTGTAAGGCGGAAAACACTTATGATTATCTATAGCAGTAAATATGACAGAGACAACTAAAAACAGGTAACAAAAAAAATAACACAATTATGAGAAATGTAATAAAAACTGCTACATTCGCGATATTGGTATTATGTGGTGGACACACATCTATCTACGCACAGACAACAAGCAGCAAAATTGCAGATGCCATCAATAGTTATGAGCAGAAGAAAGAGGCAGCAAAAAAGAAGATCAGCTCTTCAATCAGCAACTATCAGCAGAAACAGCAGGCAGGAAAGACAAGCATCCAGAATGCAGTGTCAAAGTACAAGAACGGGTTAGACAATGCCAAGAACTCCACATCTTCTTGGCTCTCCGGACTCATCAACAGCAAACTTGTCCCATCGGCGACACAGATAATAGGAACATGGGTATATGAAAGGCCAGCAATAGTATTTACAAGCGAGAATGCGCTGACAACGATAGGTGGTACTGCAGTTTCGTCAGCCGTAGAGAAGAAATTACAGAATACACTCTCTAAAAACGGTATCACGAAGGGAAATATGTCCATCACATTCAATAAGGACAATACATTCTCAGTGAGATACAAGAACCACACATCGGGAGGAAAATTCTCCATAAGCAACGATGTCGTCACAATGACTTTCAACGGGCAAACTGCACCATGCAAGATGACACCACAGCTAAACAACGGTACACTTGTCATTGCCACCGATGCTACAAAGATCAAGAATTTCCTCCAGGGATTAGGTGCGTCATCATCATCAGATATCTCTACTATAACATCCATGTTGAAGAATTTCAATGGAATGAGATTAGGTGTACGTCTTAATAAAAAATGACAACTACCCCCTCATGTTTAATGTCAAAACGTCAAAGTTTACATTTTTCGTGAAAAAGTTCGAAAAATATTTGCAGGTATCATAGAAAATGCGTACCTTTGCACCCGCAAATCAGAAATGATATCATCCTTAAGATTTCATTCTGGAAAAGAATACGGGGTGTAGCGCAGTCCGGTTAGCGCACCTGCTTTGGGAGCAGGGGGTCCCAGGTTCGAATCCTGGTACCCCGACATAAAGAAGGGATTTAACGTAAAAGTTAAATCCCTTCTGCTTTATATATCATCATTATCCATCCCCGAGAAAGACGCCCCCACCCCCTATATATATACTACTTAGACAACAACCACAATTAGATTTAATGAAGATAATAATTATGGGAGCCACATCAGGCATTGGACGTGCTGTGGCAGAGATATACCTCAGGAATGGACATCAAGTAGGTCTCTGCGGTAGACGGACAGAAAGACTCAAGGAGATAAAGAATAATTTTCCCGATAATAGCCATATTGCGACTGTCGACGTTAATAGCAATGAATCAATCAGCGCATTCTCAAGACTAATTGAGGAGATGGGAGGAATGGATCTCTATATCCACTGTTCGGGATATGGCAGGCAGACAGAAAACCTAGATGCAGATACCGAGATGCAGACGGCTGCAACTAATGTAATGGGATTCACACGTTTTGTAGGCTCAGCCTACAGATATTTTGTAGCAAATAGCCATCACGGCCATATAGCCTTCATATCCAGCATTGCGGGCACAAAAGGACTTGGTGCCTCCCCATCCTATTCAGCCTCCAAGAGATACCAGTGGATATATGCTGAAGCTCTAGAACAGATGGCACGGATGCGAGGCCACCACATTAGGCTGACCGACATTCGGCCAGGGTTTGTTGATACTGATTTTCTCGGCCATGGACACTATCCCCTCATGCTTGACGTTGAGAGCGTAGCCCGCTCTATTGTCCATGCAATAGCCACATCAAAACGTGTCGCAGTCATAGACTGGCGCTACAAACTCCTTTGTTTCTTTTGGAGAATGATTCCAAAATCGGTATGGGTACGAATGCCTGTACACAGCTGATTAGGTGCTTATGAATTAATTCAAGTTTGACATTCTATTATCCATTTTTCCTGCAATTCAGCACTTAAGGATTTTCTTCTGCAGCGCTGTGTACTACAAACTTCTCTCTATTTTGATTTTTCTGGAAGACATTTTCTTATTAGTCGTTGGTAGACGTCATCCATCGAATTGTTCGGCTAGCTGCACAGTCTCATTTGGACCATAGATTTCATCCTTCATGTTGACTTCGCTTTCTCGCCATGGCATAGCTCAAGAAATGCTTGCCTATGCTCATTTGGCTTAACGAAAACGATCTCCCCGAGGGCATTCGTGGTTTCCGTGGTGTCCGCTTTCTGCGTGGACAGCCTTCGTGACGGAGCTACCTCGTATAAGTACAGGTGTCGGGGAGACTCCATTCCTGATTGCCGCTGACAAGCTCGCATACTACCGAGTTCCCGTCCATGATGCTCATAGAATTCAGTTCCGAGGGCGAGTAAATGCTGCAGTTCGTCTATTAAGCTAACTGCATCATGACACGACTGCGCACTCGATCTGTCAAGTGACAGAAAGACTCCTTGATGCGGTAGTACCATTCATCGCACTGCGTCTTCAAGCTGTATCTTGGCTGAGACATGAAGTGATTATCGTAGGCAAAGTTACAACTTTTCTGCGAGCTTTCTGTGAACTACAACTCAGCTTTATAGATTGCTGTTGCTGATTAACAAATAGTTAGCTACATGAAAGGTTTAGCGGCCGCTAATAATTACAAACTCATCAGATATGTCAGGCAACTAAAAACGCAGCCTTATACTATCCGTTGTGGTATAAGGCTGCGTGAAATATGTATGGGGTTATAGATTACGATGCAGAGCCACTAGCAAGATCAAGGAGCTCGTTTGTAATAGCTTGCTGGCGGGACTTATTGTACTGAAGATTCAATACTCTCAACAATTCGTCTGCATTGTCTGTTGCTGTCTGCATCGCAACCATACGTGCAGCATGCTCTGACGCATTACTGTCGAGAAGAGCGGTGTAGAATTTCAGATGCAGATATTGGGGTATCAGTCTACCCAGAATCACATGGAGGTCGGGCTCAACTATGAAGTTATCATTCAGAGGTTTAGCTTTATCCTCTTTGATATTCACCTCACGATGGTTCTTCATAAGATATTCCTGACTCTCTTTGGTAGCGATGGTTGAAGTAAGATCGCGACCTTTATCGAATGTGAAGTCAACATCATTGATATTGATAGGCAAGAACTGTCGTCTCGTGAGAATCTGCGACCCTGCACTCTTAAAATGGTGATATATCAACTCGACTTTATCAATCTCTCCATCCCTGAACCGTTGTCCGATTTTCTGTGCGATTGTGATGCATTGTTGTGCGTTAGGATGGTCACACAAGTCAGCAAAGTCACCTGCAGAAGGCAGATTCAGCTTATTGACTTTCTCTGCCACCTTACGGCCTATAGGATAGATGACGAAGTCAGAAATGCCATTTGCCTTGTATTCTTCAATAGCATTTAGCATTGATTTGATAATATTTGCATTAAATCCACCACATAAAGAACTGTTTGAGCTAAATACTATTAGCGCTACACGGTTTACCTTCCGTTCTTGTGAGAAGATTGTCTTGGCGTCGACTTCACTTGCGAGGAAAGACTTGAGGATACGCTCGAGCATAGTCTCATAGGGGAGCATATTCTCTATCATGACCTGTGCATGGTGTAGCTTGGAACTTGCGACCATCTTCATAGCACTCGTTATCTTGCGAGTGTTATTGACGGAGGTAATTCTATTCTTTATTTCTTTTAGTGACGGCATAAGCAATTATCATTTAAACTGTCCTGCTACATCGGCCATTACCTTCTCTATTGTGTTGGTAATATCATCGTTGATATTTCCGTTCCCTAAAGAGTCAATAACGTCCTGATGTTGTGTACGCATTACCTCGAGGAACTGGTCCTGGCATTCTCTTACCTTCTCTACTGGTACAGACGCCATCAGCCCATGTGTTCCGCAGTAAAGGATAGAGACTTGTTCTCCTACTGGCATAGGGGAATACTGAGCCTGTATAAGAAGCTGGTTGTTCTTACGTCCACGGTCGAGAGTCATGGCTGTCACAGCATCCATATCGCTTGAGAATTTTGAGAAAGCCTCAAGTTCACGGTACTGTGCCTGGTCTATCTTAAGCGTACCAGCCACTTTCTTCATAGACTTTATCTGCGCCGAACCACCGACACGTGATACAGATATACCGACGTTGATGGCTGGACGGAAGCCCTGGTTAAAGAGGTCAGCCTCAAGGTATATCTGTCCGTCAGTGATAGAGATCACGTTTGTCGGGATATAAGCCGAAACGTCTCCTGCCTGTGTCTCAATTATAGGGAGGGCAGTCAGCGAACCGCCACCCTTAACTTTTCCTTTAAGGCATGAAGGAAGGTCGTTCATCTGTTCAGCAACCTCCTGTTGCTCATTGATTTTGGCAGCACGCTCGAGTAGACGTGAATGTAGGTAGAAGACATCTCCTGGATAAGCCTCGCGTCCTGAAGGACGACGTAGGATGAGGGAGACCTCACGGTAAGCCACAGCCTGTTTAGAAAGGTCGTCATAGACAACGAGAGCATGTTCTCCCCTGTCTCTGAAATACTCTCCGATAGCTGCTCCGGCAAAAGGAGCGTAATACTGCATGGCAGCAGGGTCACTCGCTGTGGCAGCAACGACGATGGTATATGGCATAGCACCATGTTCCTTCAGATTCTGAACGAGAGATGCTACAGTAGATGCTTTCTGTCCGATGGCGACATAGATACAGTATACAGGTTTACCTTGCTCATAGAATGAGCGCTGGTTAATGATTGTGTCTACTGCTATTGCAGTCTTTCCGGTCTGTCGGTCACCGATGATAAGCTCACGCTGTCCTCTACCTATAGGAATCATAGAGTCTACAGCTTTAAGTCCGGTCTGCAGAGGCTGCTTTACTGGCTGTCTGTAGATAACTCCAGGAGCCTTGCGGTCGAGCGGCATCTCGTAAGAGTCAGAGAGGTCTATATCGCCGAGGCCATCAATAGCCTGGCCAATAGGATTAATGACACGTCCTAACATATTGTCATTAACTCGGATAGAGGCGATACGCTTTGTACGTTTCACCTTCATACCCTCCTTGATTCCACTTGTAGAACCGAGCAAGACGCATCCGACATTATTCTCCTCAAGATTCATCACGATAGCCATTGTACCATTCTCGAACTCGAGCAACTCGTTGGCTTCGGCATTCTGTAGTCCATAGATACGTGCTACACCATCATTGACGGTGAGAACGGTACCTATCTCATCAAAATCCTGTTGGCAACCGATATTGCTAAGTTGTTGAAGTAATACTTCAGAAACTTCGCTTGGTTTTATCTTGTCCATTGTTTACTTTAATTGTTTTAGGATAGAACGCAGTTGTTTCTGTACGCTTGCATCCATCCTGTATGTGTCATACTCAAGAATGAATCCTCCGATGATATCTGGATTCACTTCTGTAAGGAACTCCACCTCACCGTTTGTCCGTTCCTGAACGATGTTTTTCATACGCTGCTCAGTCTCGGGTGTTACGGCAGAGGCTGTTATAAGTCGGCCGTGGATGATATTCTTCTGCTTGCGGTAAAGAGAAATGTAGGAAGAAGCTATGAGTTGCATGACCGACTCCCTACCCTCCTGTAGAACTAAGTCGAAAAAGCGTTCTGTCAGTTCTGTGACCTGATTGCCACAAGCAGCTATAAGAACTTTCTTTTTAGCGTCAGCAGGAAGCATTGGATTGTCGATAGTATGGCGCAACTGTGGCACATTGGCATATGCCTGTGTTAATGATATCATTTCGTGATATACTGCCTCATTGTTCTTCATCTGCAACGCGCCCTTCATTAGGGCACGAGCATAGCGAATAGAAATAACGCCTAAATCCATGCTCAATACTTATTTGTTTTGTGAAGAAATCTCATCCAACAATTTTTCGACATACTTCATCTGGTCAGCATCGTCTGAGAGATTCTCACGTAATATCTTGCTGGCGATTGAGACACTGAGAGTAGCCACCTCATTTCTGATTTGTTGCAGAGCGGCCTGTTTCTCGTTTTCTATCTGTGCCTTAGCCTCAGAGATTATTCGGGAACTCTCTTCACGTGCCTTGTCCTGAGCCTGTGCGATTATGCCGTCACGTGTGGCTGTGGCATCTTTCACTATTTGTGACGAACGCTCTCTTGCCTCTGTCAGCATCTGTTCGCTTTGCTGTGTTATATGTGCGAGCTTCTCGTTAGCATCATGTGCCTTCTGCAGGCTGTCATCGATATATTTCTTCCTACTCTCGACCATTTTGGTTATGACAGGGAAGGCGAAATATCCGAGGACGATGAAAACCACAAGGAAAGCCAGTAACATCCAGAACAGCAGGCCTAAATCCGGAGTCAGTATGGCAGGCAAATGTGATTCCATTTATGATTATAATTGTTGTAGAGTTAGTAGATGGCGGCTATACTATATAGAAAGAACAGCCAGCCAACAATTTCTTGTAATGGTCTGTCAGCCATCATTATAAGCAGGAGGGTGATGATTGTTGGTACCAATCCATCTCTCCCCTTTATATAGCAAGTCCTGTTAATATTTATCCAGACGGATGGGTCCGTTTTCAATATTAGCAGAACCTGCTATTAGATCTGCTTTCAAGACTAAAATTATTTAATAAGGAATGCACAGGCAACTACTGCGAAGAGCGCAACACCCTCAACGAAAGCAGAAGTCAGAATCATGTTTGTCTGAATCTGTCCTGTTGCTTCAGGCTGACGTGCGATAGCGTCCATTGCAGAACCACCTATCTTACCGATACCTAAACCTGCGCCGATAACTGCGATACCTGCGCCAAGACCGCAACCGAGTGCTGCAAGTCCTTCTGCTGCTAATAATGAAATCATAGTTGTACTTTTTTAAGAAGTTATTATTAAATTATTATTGAATTCTTTGATTTTGCTTTGAAATTTTACCCATTCTCCACCACAAATTCTATCATTGTATGAGGCCGTACATCATAATGTATATAACCATGAAAGTGACCTTTAGTCATCTCATGCATGGTGATGCTCAGGATGTGCAAGTCCGATGAAAACGGCTGAGAGGAGTGTGAACACATAAGCCTGGACAAAAGCGACGAGTAGCTCCACACAGTTCATGAAAAGGAGCATCAGCGCGCTGAAGATGTTGAGTCCAAGTCCCATACCAGTTCCCATTGTCCATCCGAGGAATATGACACATGTGAATGAGAGTATTATTGCGTGTCCTGCCATCATGTTGGCGAAGAGACGAACCATGAGTGCGAAAGGCTTTGTGAATATTCCGACGACCTCTATTACAGGAATCAGCGGAGCGGGATAAGCCTTGAGGAATAGAGGCACCTCAGGCCAGAATATCTCTTTCCAGTACTCTCTGTTGCCGAAAAGGTTGACCAGAAGCATAGTACATATGGCAAGGAAGAAAGTGACGTTGATGTTTCCAGTCACATTGGCTCCTCCTGGGAAAACAGGGAGTAGTCCAAGTAGGTTTGTTGTCAGGATGAAGAAGAAGACAGTCAGGAGGTAAGGAGCGTACTTAGGTCCTTGCTTCTTTCCAACACAGTTGATGATGACACCGTCATATATGGCCATGATGAGCATTTCCATACACCCGACGAAACCTCGCGGTGCGGAGCTTTTCTCGTCATGTCTCTTATACCATCTGGCACATGACAGGAAGACAACGAGCATCACGATGACTACGATCCATATCTGTACGACAGATTTTGTGAGGCTGAGATCAAGGGGCCTTACAGAAGTGCCGTCGGCCATTTTCTCGTATATTTTTCCATGAGCCTCATGGTTGACGTAGAATCCTTCGGGCAGATTCTCCACATCCGTAAAGTACCAATCGCCTGTTTGTGAGCTACGCAGGATTACTGGCAGTGGTATGCTGATATGTTTCCCCTCGAACGATGCTATGTGCCATTGGTAAGCATCGGCGAGATGCTCGAGCACTATCTCCGGGATATTTATCGCCTCGTCCTTCTGCTCATTATGCTGCGCTCTTACTGGCAGGGTCAGTAACACAGTCACAAGCAGAAGTAATATGGACTTGAATCTATTCATGATATATTTAAATATTTATGAATCTTATTATTCGCTGAATAACATACAGGGGGTGTTCGGAAAGAATTATCTCTGTTGCTTTATGACAGACTTGCATGCTTGGCTTCGCCTTTTTCTGCCATATGACTCGACAACCGTGTTGGGACATTCAAGTCAATCTACAGGACACTCCTTTATTACGTTTATTTCTTGTTAGTTATACGGGCGAAATAAAGGGAATGGTGAGCTATCATTACGAAGTAGAATACAATGAATGCCACGACATATGGTAGCATCATATCACGTCCGACGACAGCATAAACAACAGCAAGGACTATGAGCGCTGACAGCATTCTGAATCCTGATGTGGCAGTATAGAACGTTGTGAGTGTCTCTGGTGTGTTCTTCGCTACAAATCTCCATATCAGCCCTATTGAGACCGAGAGGATTATGGAGAACAGCGAGCTGACTGTTATAGGCATCATCATCATGTCATGTTTACCAAGCATGTATGATATGATGTAGATCAGCGCTGAGACACCGAGCGTCAGCAGTATACTCTGTGTTATATACTTACGTGCTGTGGTATCTATATTGCTCATAACAGCTCTACGCAGATATTGACCTGATTTTTCTGTACTGTAACGAAGCCGCCTGTTATCTTCAGTGTGAAGTTGTCTGTCTTTGTCTTGTATGTCACGTTACCCTTCTCGAGAGTGGAGATGATGGGTGCATGGTTCTCAAGTATCTCGAACTGTCCTAAGGTGCCAGGGACTATGACATTCTCCACGGCATCGTCAAAGACAACTTTTTCTGGCGAGACAATTTTCAGTTTTAGCATATTGGATATTATTTCGTTAGAAAAAACCAGATGAGTATTCCATTAACCTCAGGAGTCTCTCACGATGCCCGTCCCCATAATGTCCGTTCTCTGCATGGTGTGATTGTGCAGTTGGAGTCATTATTATTGGGACTGTACGGGAGGTGTATCTCAGATACTCCGATTATCATCGTGATGTGGCTGTAGGGAGAGAGTGTGTTATTAGACGTATATGGAGTGTGGAGTGTGTCTGGTTCCTTTACGTCCTTCATGTCCTTCTCTGAATATTCTGAGAATTCCATCCCTCTCCTGTCCTGTTGCTGTGTTTATCAGGCCTGTGCCTGAGCGAGGAGTCTCTTGCCCTTCTCTATCGCCTGCTCTATTGTGCCGACGTTGAGGAATGCCTGTTCTGGCAGGTCGTCGAGCTCACCGTCGAGAATCATGTTGAATCCCCTTATGGTGTCCTCGATGCTAACCATCTCGCCCTTGACACCTGTAAACTGTTCTGCCACGGTGAAAGGTTGTGAGAGGAATCGCTGTACTCTACGTGCGCGGTTCACAGTCAGCTTGTCCTCGTCAGACAGCTCATCCATACCGAGAATCGCAATGATATCCTGCAGCTCCTTGTATCTCTGGAGTATCTGTTTCACTCGCTGTGCGCAGTCATAGTGCTCTTTCCCGACAATAAGTGGGTCGAGGATACGGCTTGTCGAGCCGAGAGGGTCTACGGCTGGGTAAATACCGAGCTGTGCTATTGAGCGTGACAGCTCTGTTGTGGCGTCGAGGTGGGTGAACGTTGTTGCTGGAGCAGGGTCAGTAAGGTCATCGGCAGGGACATAGACAGCCTGTACAGATGTTATGGAGCCTGTCTTTGTCGATGTGATTCGCTCCTGCATAGAACCCATCTCTGACGCGAGTGTTGGTTGGTATCCTACAGCTGACGGCATACGTCCAAGCAGGGCTGAGACCTCTGAGCCGGCCTGTGTGAAACGGAAGATATTGTCAATGAAGAAGAGGATATCGCCTCCCTGGTCACGGAATTCCTCAGCCACTGTCAGTCCGGAGAGTGCCACTGATGCTCTTGCTCCCGGTGGCTCATTCATCTGTCCGTAGACGAGAGTTGCCTGCGACTTCTTAAGCTCCTCGGGGTCGACGAGAGAGAGATCCCATTTTCCCTCAGCCATAGCCGCTTTGAATTTCTCGCCGTAACGTATAACGCCAGACTCTATCATCTCGCGTATTAGGTCGTTACCCTCACGTGTACGCTCTCCGACACCAGCGAATACTGAGTATCCGTTATGTCCTTTGGCGATATTGTTAATAAGCTCCATGATGAGAACGGTCTTTCCTACGCCAGCACCACCGAACAGTCCGATTTTTCCACCCTTAAGGTAAGGTTCAAGGAGGTCGATGACCTTTATACCTGTTGCGAGCATTTCCTTTGATGTTGAGAGCTCCTCGAATTTTGGAGCTTCTCTATGAATAGGATAGGCGTTTTCGGTAGAGAATGACTTCATTCCATCGATAGGGTTACCGATAACGTTGAGCATTCTGCCCTTGATTTGTTCGCCAGCTGGCATGACAATAGGAGCGCCTGTAGGAATCACCTCAAGTCCGCGCTGCAGTCCGTCAGTATTATCCATAGCGACTGTTCTGACAGTATCTTCGCCAATATGCTGCTGTACTTCAACGATGAGGTCTGATCCGTCTGGTCGTTTGATTTTCAGAGCGTCATGGATTTTCGGCAACACTTCCTCTGGGTCGAGGCCCTGTGTCTCAAAATAGACATCGATTACAGGTCCGATAATCTGGCTGATGCGTCCATTAACTTGTGACATCATAAGCTTGTTGTGTTTTATTTCGATTATTATAGATGGGGTTTGGGATGACTCCCCACCGTTGTTTATTTATGTTAATTCTAATTCTTTTCCCTGCCGTCATCTATTCATGTCCTTGAGGTTGTCTGCTTGTGGAGCCTCGTGTATAAACAAGATGAATAGCATAGAATATGTTTGTCTTTCAGGGCACTCATATGATATCAAGTATTGGATAGCATACATGAAGAGGGCAACGACGTCTTCAGAGGATATTGAGGCTAAAAATGTGCGTGTTATTCGTCATGTGCGACATATGTGCGTTTCTTCATGTGATTATTCTATTGTGTCTGCTTGTATATCATCGTGTGCAAAATTAGTAAAATTAATCGAACGATGCAAAATTATTTGCAATCTTTTTTCAGATTTTCTTCCAAAAAAGACAATATTGATTGTGAAGAGACTATAATGATGATTTTGCAGTCTGATATAGAAGGGTGTGGTTATGGTTCTGACAATCATCACTCGCAAGTCCACGCTTTTTCTATCTCGACTTATCTGATTATCGATTATTATCATACGGATGTCCGCAGAAGGTCACTGATGTAATTGTGTTACGACTAAAAGTCCGTGATGCTCCGCTGCGATACTCCGTATGATAATTAAAAATTAGTGACAAAAGATTCTCTATCTGTCACTCTGTCTGCTCTTCCTCTATCTGCTTATTTCCCTGAGTCTCCTCTATCGAGATTGTCTCGGTTGTCTGCTGTGGCAGAGGGTTTCTGTCATTTTCCTTTGCTCCGAGTTTAATGAGCTGTCGTGCTGTAGTGTTTATGCTCTTCCCGCTTTCCGATATCTTCTTCTTCACAGCCTCGTATGAGTCGTTAGCGGCGTTGAGAGCCTTCCCGAGCTTTGTGCATTCTTTCCATAGCAGTCCGACACGGTTGAGCATCTCGTTGGCGAGCTCATAAACTTTCTCGTGGTTCTCGGCCTGCACTATCTGTGTCCATGTGAGGTTTATTATCCTCAGTGCAGCGAAGAGAGTCTGCTCATCGGCTATGAAGACGTTAGCCTCCATGGCTTTGCGCCATAGGTCGGGCTTGTAGTTAAGGGCCGTCCAGAGCGCGCCACTGTGTGGCACGAACATTATGACATAATCCATCTTCACTTTTGGTGGCTTTATGTATGCCGAGTAGTCTTTGTCGGAGAGTTCCTTTACGTGTCGTCTGAGGCTCATGATATGCTCTTCGAGGCGGATGCGCCTTTCCTCCTCTGTCTCAGCGTTGACATAGTCGAAGAATGCTGTCAGCGACACCTTTGAGTCGACGATGACCTCTCTCTGGCTGTCGAGGTGGAGGATGACATCGGGGCGGAGTATTGAGCCTGCCTCAGTGTGTACGGTGTTCCCCTCATTGTCCTTTATGACGGCCTGTGTGTCATAGTGTATTCCGCGTGTCAGTCCTTGCGCCTGTAGCAGTTCGTCAAGCACCATCTCCCCCCAGTCGCCTTGCACCTTGCTCTCGTGCTTGAATGCCCGTGTCAGTTCGTCAGCAGTTTTCCTTGCCTGTTCACTTTGTCTTATCATCGTCTCGATGTTGGCCTTCATCTCGCTTCCTATGGCTGTCTGCTTCAGCGTGTTCTCATTCATGGCGGCCTTCATCTTGTCAATTGTCTCTCTGAGGGGGTTGACTATCTGCCCAATGTTCTCCTTGCTTGACTCGGCGAACTCCTCCTGACGTTTCTTCAGGAGCGCGTCGGCCGTTGTGTTCATCTGTGCTACGACCTTAGATATTGTCTCGTCAAATCTGTTCTCTGTCGCGGCGATACACTCCTTGTTATATTTATCCTGGGCCACGAGGGCTTCCTTGTGTGCTCTCTCCTGTTTCTCTATGCGTTCCTCGTATGTCTCCCTGAGCTCCTGTTTCTGTTGCTCATTCATGGCAATTAGTTCCTGGCGCTGCCTCTGGAGTCTTGTTTCCATCTCCTTCCTCAACGTCTCTGTCTCATTGGCGTATTTTTCCTGCAGCCCCTGCAAGCTTGTCTTAGTCTTCTCAGCCTCTATCAGCAGCGACGTCTTGCTGCGTGAGGCTATAAGCCATCCGGCAAGGAGTCCGATGGCGAGTCCTGCCAAAGCGCATATCAGTTCCATGGTGTTCTTATTATAATAATTCTTAGGTGTGGAGTTAGGGGCAGTGAATGTTTTTTATCGCACATATTCCCACGGATTTACACAGATGATTGTCACGAGATTATGTTTCTTATCTGGAGACTTGTCCATTGGAGCCACTGACCGAAGGAGAAGTCTCGTGAGAAAGAATTCATCCGTGACCTTCAGCTTTGCTCCGTGTGATGAAAATAAATCATGACGAAAGAACATCCGTGGCTTCCCGTTATATACCACGTGCCCTGACTTCCGTGCAAAGAAACTAATCTGTTGTCGTTATTCTCTCCAGAAGCGTGGCGTTATGTCCTCCCATTCCCCACGTGCTGTCCGCTTATACATCCTCTGGTTTGTCGTGCGTCTGTTGAGCGGTCCGAGATGCTCTATATATGGCCCGACCTTGATATAGTCGAAGCAGTCCTTTATAAGTACAGGACTTATGACAGTCCTTCCGGTATACCAGGCCACCTTGAGTTCAGAGTGTATATTCTTTATATATATGGCCATATCGTTGACATCGCTGACTGTCGCGTCGCCTCCCATGAACGACACGCATGTTATGGAGCCTTCGTATTTCTCTATCATCTTGTCAATGATGTCGTGTGTCAGTTCCTCTCCGTTGTCGCTCCATAGATACTTGCTGTGGCATCCTGGACATCGGCACGGACAATTGCTTATGTTAATGGCGAGAGTCACCTCGTCTGGTATCTCCTGGAAGACTATGCTCTCATTTACGAATTTCATGTTTTCCCTTGTATTTCTGTCATATTTCTCAATAAACAGGAGTTTGTGATGCTCCTTCCTTTCTCCCTGCCCACGCCCTTATACCTGGCTTATGGCTGCCCGGGTATTACGGAGAGACCAGAGCGTCCAGAGATAACAGAGAGACCGCTGCCGCCATTACCGTCTCTTCAGTTGTCAGCAGGCTGCCATCCGTGACTCTCCATCATCTCACTCATGCCTCTTGGCCTCCCCTAACAAGCGTCGACGGAGAGAAGGCATGGCACACAGGCATGAGTCGGCAATATCGCCTCTATTATAACATGTCTGTCATGTCCTCTCCCCGTCGTCGGTGGATTCTTATTGGTCTCCTCTGGGCGTGTCATCGCTCTGCGGCGATGTCAGCCTCCGCTGGAGCCTGTGGCATGTCATTTGCCCATATTCTCCGGCGCGGCGTAGAATCTGCGTTCCGCCTCCTGCTGTCGTGCCTGAGAGAAATTAGAGACACGCTTCAGATATCCGATGATACGTGTCATATAGTCAATGTTCTTCGAGTGGCAGTGTGGACACTCCTTCAGGTATCTCTTGTCTATGTGCCCGCACTCGTTGCATATCGTGTTGGGGACATTGAATGTGAAGTAGTTGCAGCCCTCAACAGCAGCGACATGCAGCAGCTGGCGGTACTGCTCCTTCGAAAGATGCTCCTCGAGGTTCATGTGCAGGGCTGAGCCACCTGTCAGATGCTCTATGTAGTGGCGGCCGTGCAGCTTGAACTTGTCGATGATGTTCAGCGACTGGTCCTCAACAACATAGAAGTAAGAGTTGTAGCAGTCACGGGGCACGAAATATCCGTCCTCCCTGTCCCATTTTGCGTGTTTCACGCCGACATTCTCAGCGGGTATCATCTCACAGTTGAACATGAGCTCCTTTGTGCGGAACTTCTTGTTATAGTGCTCGACAAGGCCGAGGACATCCTGCACGAACTCCCTGTACTGCTGGTTGTCGGTTATTGTGATGCCCATGAACTCTGCAGCCTCGACGAGACCATTCACGCCGATTGTGAGATACTGGCGGTTGATGTTTATGTATCCGGCGTCGAAGAGTGGGAGCATGCCGTTCTTCTGGAACTCCTTGAGATTCTCGTTGTATGCTGTCTGCACCTTATGACACAGCTCAATGACATGTCCGAGGAAGTCATGGAAATCCTCACCTTTATTGACAGCGTACTGTATGCAGCGGTTGAGGTTGATAGTCAGCACAGACTTTGATCCTGTCGACACGCCACCAGCACCGAGGGTGTACGAGAAGCCGTTGTCCTGTATCTCGTTCCTGAGGCGGCAGCAGCTGGAGAGGGAGTCAGCGTTGTCAGACATGTATGTGAAGAACGAGTGTCCCTCGGCATACATCTCCGCTGTGAAGTCACCCCACTCCTTGTCCCTTGGCTCGCCGTTCTCTGTCAGCAGCGCCATGGTCTCTACAGGGAATGTCAGCACAGTCTTTGTCCTCTCCTTGTTGAACCATTTCATGAATCGTTTCTGCAGCCATGACAGTCCGTCCCAGTCTGGCTGTGAGCCGTCGGGGAAGTAGAAGTTCTCGAAGAGCGAGTGGAAGTAGTACTTGTCATAATAGGCGACATTCCAGAACACGGCCTGGAAGTTTCTTGCTCCTGTTGGCTGGTTTATCGAGTAGACAATCTGCTCGAAACAGTCTGTTATGACCTTGTCTATAGAGCGCTGCTTGAGCGAGAGGTCTGCCTGGCGCTCAGGGTGCTGCCAGTAGTCTGTGCCGTATTCCTTGCCGATGAAGTAGTTCATGTACATGAGGAACTCTGGTGTGGCGCACGCTCCCGAGAGCATCGAGCTGACAATGAAGACCATATTGACGAATCCTCCGCAGAACGACTTGAGGTTTGTCGGAGCTGTCGAGTTGCCCCCGATGCCGTATGTGCCGTTTATGAGCCATGGGTACATAGTTATCGAGGCGCAGTAGTTAGCGAGTGATGTCTCGTCGTTCTTATATATGAAATGGTGCTGCAGGAGGTCCATGTACTCGTCAGCGAGAGCCTTGCCGTACATCGACTTGATTCTGTCTGTCAGCATGCGGCGGTTGAGCTTAATAAAGGCTCCCTTAGGCAGCTCGCCTATGAGTGTCGCTATGTTCTTGTGCTCGACATTGGCGTTGGCGTCGAATTTTGAACCTGTCGCGGCGTTAGCGGCCTTGCAGTAGTCTGAGAGGAACTTCACGCGGTCGAGCTCCTCGCGAGTGTCGGTATGGCGCTGTCTGTAGAGCATGAATGATTTTGCCACAGCATAGTATCCCTCTTTCATGAGGGCTATCTCCGTCTGGTTCTGTATATCCTCCACGGTGACACCGTCGTGAATGTCGAGGTTGCTGATTATCTTCGACAAGCTTGTGAGGTCGACGTTCTCGCCAACTGAGTTGAACGCTTTTATTATCGCGTTCATGATCTTGTCAAGCGAGAAAGCGTCCTTTGTGCCGTCGCGCTTGGTAATCACGAAATTCTTGATTTCCATCTAGTTTTTAGGGTATATTATGGGTTTGAGGTCGTTGGATTTCAGAGGCGGAGGGTTCATTTTTCGGAAAAGAGAAGATATATTCCTCCGCACTGTGGTTTTCCATTTTGGGAAACTTTTCTCTCTTCTCCATCAAGAAAGTTTCCCGTTTTGGATAATTTTCCTCTGCAAAGTTAATACAAAATATTCTACTCGCAAAATTTTCCCGCATCTTTTTTACATACATTTTTTCTCAAACCACGTTATATTCTGTCATACAGTGTGTTATCCACAATGTTTTAAACCGAACATAAAACCAGCGACACGTAACAGCCAATGACAAGCACTGTCAGACTTTTATCCACCCCGTTTTCTGCCTTTGGCAGATGGAGACCAGAGCATATTTTCCCAAAAGTTCAATTCGTCTCCCCACAATTCCCCTACTTACATGTCATCATGATAACTGTAAGATTTTAATAATGGCCGATTCAATAGCACTCACAACAACAATGTATCGCTATAGAAACCAAATGCAGCTCATTTGTGATTGTACCGCACCATTCTCCTCAATATTCACCTTTCTCAATACTTCTGTTTCTTTGGTATAACTCCCCTGACTCCACCCTTCAGGTTCTCCACGTCGCCGGCATATCGTGGAATGAGATGCATGTGGCAATGATAGACACTCTGGCCTGCTGCCTGACCAACATTAATGTCAATATTGTATCCGTCAGGATGGAAACGCTCATCTACAACACGCTTGACATACTGTAGCATGACGTTCATTGCCTCGCGCTCGTGGTCAGTGAGGTCGAAATATGATGACACATGCCTCTTCGGAACAATCAAGGCATGACCAGGAGAGACTGGATAGCCATCGAAGAATGCTACACATGTTGCTGTCTCACAGATAATCTCTACCCTACGTGACAAGCTAAACCCTGACCATCGGGAAGTAACGTAGTCAACGGGGGATGGAGAAGTAATCAAGCAATACGGGTTGGAGATAATCATATATTAATGACCTCATATATTCAACATAGAGCATGGGATTGTCCAGGCCTGACAAGAACACCTGATTTGTGTGATTTTTGGCTTAATTCTATTGCGGTTTATCATTCAGTAGCAATGAGCCGCCCATTCAGTACTTATAAGCCGCTCATTCAGTACTTATAAGCCGCTCATTCAGCATGTATGAGCAGCTCATTCAGAACCTTTAGCACGAGCTCCGTAAAGCCCTTGATACTGGGCAGTTGTGCTGGCCTACGTATAGCATCTATGAAAACAGGGGTACTGTCACGAATTATCGATTTATTCTATCACACGGAATAGCACGGATAGTCATGGATGTTATTGTGTCACAAGATTATCGAAACATGTCCCATCACACGGAACACCACGGAAGGTCACGGATAAATTCTTTCACACGAGACATGTGTCGAGAAAAAAACAAACAACCGCGTCTTTCCGTGGAACTCCGTGTGACAAGGACATTTTGAATGATAGAACTACGAGTGACAAGGACATTTCGAATGATAAAACTCCGTGTGACAAGGACATTTAGAATGATAGAACTGCGAGTGACAAGGAGATTTCGTAATATGAGTGCATCTGTGTGACAACCTACTCGCATCTCTCTGCCCACAGGGCGCAGAACGAGGGGATAACGAGGGGGAAGGAAAAGAAAATGTGACCAAACGCTTGCATATCTCAGGATTTTTCACGAAATTTGCGTCACAAAGCAGCGTTTCAGATAAACGAGAGCAGAGAAAGTTTGCTTTGCCGGGCAAAGGAATCGAATGCTGAGCAAAAATAGACCTATATATATACTATGACACTTTTCGATATGAACATTATCTGGAGGAGACTGGCCGTGGCGGCTGTGGCGATGGTGGCTGGCAGCATGATGTCTGTCAGCATGGCCAAAGGAGCATGGTGGATGGAAGCCGAGGACAAGGCGTCGACATTCACCGTAAACGATGGGACGATAGACATAATAGCCACAAAGGGAGTGACACTGTGGAACAATAACCTCATGGAGGGTAACACCATAATTGAATATGAGGCGAGAATAGTAAGCGACCCGAGATTCAAGGACGAGAAGGGGGACATCAGGACAAGCGACCTCAACTGCTTCTGGATGGCTGAGCGGCGTGGAGGATGCGGAGGGAAATTCGTGAACAACTATGCCCTCAGGCTGTATTATATGGGATACGGCGGCAACTGGAACACGACAACACGCTTCAGACGATACACGGGATACCCTATGACGACGGACAGCGTATGGCTGAGACCGGTGATTCTGCGCGAGTATACTGACAAGGAGCATCTGATAAAGCCCGACCACTGGTACAGCATCAGGATAGAGGCGGTGGACGGAAGAGTGAGGTATATCATTGACGGGGAATGTCTCGTTGACTATGTAGACCCACGACCTCTGACAAGAGGATACTTCGGATTCCGCACGACACTCTCCCACGCACAGATGAGACGCTTCAGATACTCCTGCTCAAATCCCGACACGGAGGGAGTGACGCTGAGATGGATAGGCGCAAGGGGAAAGGGGCCACAGAGATTCGGCGTGCCATTCGGCCAGGGCGAGGTGAGGGACAACAGATTCTGCCTGACAACAGACAAGGGTGAGGAGTTGGACCACGAGTGCAGCACGCTGGCGACATGGCCTGACGGAAGCGTGAAATGGATGGCCGTTACGACTGTTGTGCCTGAGGGGACTGACTCGTGCCGGCTGACAAAGCCATTGGCGAAGAGAAAGAAAGAGACGAGGAAAGACAGCAGGCGGAAGGCTGGAGACAAAGAGGCGATAAGGGAGGATATACCTTTCTACGTCACCCTGAACCACCGGATATGTCCTGTGACAAGTCAGGAGACGGAACACATGGGCAGGATATGCACCGTTAGGCGATATACTGGGCGGAACTTCATCATACGCACATACTCGTACAAGGGGAGCAGTGAGCGGAAGCTCGTACACACACTGCTCGTAGACAGCGCCCTGAACAGCGAGGGGCTGGACGAGCTGACAATCCACTTCACCGTGCCCATGCATGGTGAGGATTATGAGAGGTATGTCCAGTTTGACAACAACAGGCCGATGTCTGTGCAGCCACTGATAGCACGACGGAAGATAGACCTCGGGCGCATGGACAGCGCGACAATGGCGACGATAGCAGAGATAGCGCGATGGGACGGCTTCAGACTGAGCCAGCTGTCGCCAAACGGCTACTCTATAAGAAAACGCACAATAGACTCTGCGCCCTGGATAGGGACTATTGAGGGACACAGAAGCGAGGGAAGGATAACGGTGGGCGACAGCATACAGCGCACCACATTCAGGCTGGAGGATTTCTGGCAGAGCTATCCCTCAACCCTGCAGGCCGACAGGATGCGCACGGACACGGCGGTAGTCTCGATAAGCCTCTACCCGCAGGAGGCGGAGCGGTACAGCTTCGCCCACTACGACACTATACCCCATGGGCTGCTATCGGCATACGAGGATGTGCAGCCGGGCATGAGCACAGCATGGGGAATTGCCCGCACCTCGACAATAATCATAAACGGCGAGACGGACGAGAGCACACAGATGCTGCCAACAGCTGAGTATATGCACAGGAAAAGGGCATTCGGGATATGGAGCCTGCCGACAAGGGAGACAGAGCGCGACAGGAGAGTGGAGAACACACTCGACAGCATAATGCGATTCTACAGGACGGAGATAGAACGCCATGGATGGTACGGATTCTTCAACTACGGCGATGTCATGCACGCATACGACAGGAGCCGCGACGAATGGAGATATGATGTCGGGGGATATGCATGGGACAACACGGAGCTGGCATCGCCGACAATGTTCTGGTACCAGTTCCTCAGGACCGGCGACCCCGATGTGTGGCGCATGGCGGTGGCTATGACAAGACACTGCTCGGAGGTGGACACATACCACACGGGACCTCATGCCGGACTGGGTTCGAGACATAATGTCGTGCACTGGGGATGCGGAGCGAAAGAGTCGAGAATCAGTGAGGCGTGGTGGAACCGCTTCTACTACTACCTGACAGCTGACGAGCGACTGGGCGATATAATGCACGAGGTGGCCGACGCTGACACCCTGCTATACACTCTCGACCCCATGCGTCTCGCTCAGCCAAGGAGCCTTTACCCATGCTCAGCACCGGCACGACTGAGGATTGGTCCTGACTGGATGGGATACGCAAGCAATTGGTTCACTGAATGGGAACGGAATGGCAGCCGCAGCCACTATGACAAGCTCATGGCTGGAGCAAAGTCGATAACACGTCTGCCACACGGTTTCTTCCAAGGCCCCATGGCTCTCGGATATGACCCTGCTACAGGAATCATATCGACCGATATGCCTGACGAGCAGACAACAAACCACCTCATGCCTATAATGGGGGGATTCGAGCTTATGGGCGAGATGATGCTCTCGCTTGACTGTCCTGAGTTCTTCTACAGATGGGGACAGCACAACAGCACATACAAGGAGATGGCATGGAAGATAAAGCATAACAAATTCCGCATTCCACGACTGCAGGCATGGGCGGCATGGCAGGGTATGGCACCTCTGGCACAGCAGGCATGGAAGAGCCTTCTTGACAACACTCCCCTGTCGGGGAAAGAGACGCTGTGGACTAACGACTGCGCCACATGGACAATGGACGCGATATTCATGCAAGAGACAATACGCAGCTGGAGATAATCCCGAGAGTGACAATAACTGTATTGGCTCCCCCTACCCTATCCATCACCATACACCCAAAGCCATGTCTGGGGTATCTGTCCGCCTCGTCATGACCAATGAGAGGCAGACAGGAGAGGTGGGACTCACGCGGAGGTCTCGGATGATATTATGCACATGATTATGGAACAAAATCTCATCACACGGAATATCACGGAAAGTCACAGATGAATTCTCTCACACGAGACTTGTCACGTGACAAAAAGAATAAACACATGTGATAATCCGTGGATATCAATGGGATAAAAAATAATCCGTAGTCATCCGTGGGAAATAGGCCATGGGAAGACGAGACTGCCTGGCAGGCTGGTCACCGCATATCAATAACAAGATAATAACGGAATCAACTCATCAACATAAACGTAACAACAATAATACCATACAATGAAGAATATTCTGACATCAATCATCATGCTGTCGGCCATGACAGCTGCCGCACAGGACGTCGTCAACGACGCCACAGCACCGTTACACCTCATGAAACCCGCATACAAATATACATACGGCGTGACATCACAGAAGGATGTCAAGGCATCTATCGACCGCATCTATGACTATCTCAACAAAACAACATTCGCCGAGCTCGACGAGACGGGCAAACAACTGAGGCGGGGTGACTTCAGACTGACATCGTACGAATGGGGCGTGACATACTCGGCGATGATCAGAGCAGGAGAACTGACTGGAGACAACAGATACACCAGATACGCCATAGACAGGATGAGCTTCCTGGCAGAACAAGCTCCACGATTCATAAAGATGAAGGAGCGCGGAGAGAACATCGACCCACTCATGGAACAGGTGGTCTCACCAGACGCTCTCGACGACTGCGGGGCGATATGCAGCGCCATGATAAAGACAAGGAACAGAGGGTACAGTCAGATGGGGGTGAAGGACAAGAAACTGTGGGACGAGCAGATAGAGAGATACTATGACTTCATCATGAACAAGGAGCATAGATATACTGACGGGCAGTTCGCACGCCTCAGACCTGTCAAGAACACAGTATGGCTCGACGACATGTTCATGGGTATACCAGCCTTAGCCCTCAACGGCAACTGGGAAGAAGCGATGAAGCAGTTCAGACTATTCAGGGAGAAAATGTGGGTAGCGGAGAAACAGCTCTACCGTCACGGATGGACTCCGACAAAGGATGGTTACCACCCCTCGTTCTTCTGGGGAAGAGCAAACGGATGGGCCCTGCTGACAGTCTGCGAGATGCTCGACGTTAAGGAGGATGATTTCTTGAAAGATTGTCTGAAGCAACACCTCAACGGACTGCTCGCCCTGCAGGGACACGACGGGGCATGGCACCAGCTGCTCGACCGTAATGACACGTATCTCGAGACATCATGCACTGCCATATACGCCTACTGCCTCGCCCACGCCATAAACAAGGGATGGATAGAGCCTGAGCCGTACATCGGACAGACACTACTCGCATGGAACTATGTCCAGGCTCACATAACGGAAAAAGGACAGGTGGAAGGGACTTGTGTCGGGACAGGACTGGCATTCGACCCCGCATTCTACGCCTACCGCCCCGTGAACAACTATGCGGCACATGGTTACGGACCCACGCTATGGGCTGGAGCTGAGATATACCACCTCCTCGGCTCTATGTGCATTAAGATGAATGACAGTGCTGTACACTACTACCCCGAGGACCCCGCAACAGACGAGCCTATATTCTATGTGAAATAAAAGGCATCAGGAAAAGAGAATAGAACAAATCGGAGAAAGGCAAACTGGTATGCTCGGGGTTAAGGATAAAGGGATTATGGTTATATGATTATATCTATAGGGATTGAGATACCGGAAAACATTTAAATGGCCAACCATAAAGGCTTATTCGTCCAGCTCCACCAACCGAATGGGAGGTAATCCGTCACCTCCAGCTCCACCAAGCTAATGGGAGGTAATCTGTCACCTCCAGAATATCCATATATAATCAACTAAAACACCACTCATGACCATGATAAGAAATAAAAAAATCTATCATACATTTTCGTCTTTATTATTCGTCGTGGCAATAGCTTCTGCCACAACAACAGCAGAAGCGCAGACAAAAGTGTTCGACCTCACAAGACAACAGCCAGAATATAACGACTCGACAGGCTACGGATACGATATAAACAACAAGAGCCATCAGCCTGGGGAAGGTTTCTACTTCTCTGTGAAAGTGCCCGATGGCAACTACCGAGTGACTGTCAGCCTAGGCTCAAGGAAGCACAGGGCTGTCACTTGTGTCAGAGCTGAGTCACGACGCCTCATGGTAGAAAACTGTATGACGAGAAAAAAAGAGCAGAAGGTATTCACATTCGTCGTGAACAAACGCTCGCCATATATAAGCGAGAAGATGAGGGTAAAACTGAAACCTCGCGAGCATGACTACCTGAACTGGGACGACAGACTGACATTGGAGTTCAGCGGCGAGAACCCCGCCGTTGCCTCTATAAAGATTGATCCAGCCGACGATGTCCGCACTGTCTACCTCTGTGGCAACTCTACAGTGGTGGACCAGGAGAACGAGCCATACGCATCTTGGGGGCAGATGATAACAAGATGGTTCGGACAACAGGTGGCTATCTCTAACCATGCGGAAAGCGGGCTGACTGCTGGGTCGTTCCTCGCTGGAAACAGATTGGAGAAAATTCTGACAACGCTGAAGAAGGGTGATTATCTCGTATGTGAGTTCGGACATAACGACCAGAAAGAGAAGACAGCGGGAGCAGGAGCATGGTTCAACTTCCAGTATAACCTCAAGATATTCATAGACAAAGTGAGGGAGAAGGGCGGTAAAATAATATTCTGCACACCTACTCAACGCCGCGCATGGGACAAGAAACAAAAGAATATCGTAGAGACACATGCAGATTATCCTGACGCCATGAGGGATGTGGCACGAAGGGAGAATGTCCCTGTGATAGAGATTCACGACATGACAAGGACGTTCTTTGAGACTCTCGGATATGAAGACAGCAAGAAATCACTCGTACACTATCCTGCCGGGACATGGCCAGGACAGGAAAAGGACCTCGCTGACAATACCCACTTCAACCCTTATGGAGCATACGAGGTGGCTAAGATGGTGGTCATGGGCATGAAAGAGCTGCAACTTGAGGGACTCGCAGAGAATATCATTCCTGAATGGAAAGACTATGACCCGGCTCAGCCAGACGACCCCTCAACATTCAAATGGTATCCGGCTACAAAGCGTGACGCAGCAAAGCCTGACGGAAACTGACCTACAAGGCAACATTTTAGAGGTAGACCATGGGACTGGACATTATCAACAATTAGTATATGCTCTCACCGCCATACTAAATGTGAGGCAAAACTACATGTGGCATGAGACACAACCAACAACATGAAGACATCGGTCATGAAATGTCAGAGATAATAAAAAATAAAACAACAGATATGAAAAGATTTGCATTCAAGATGTTCCTCAAGCCAGGATGCGAGGAGGAATACGAAAGAAGACATGCCGCGATATGGCCCGAGCTGAAACAGATGATTAAAGACCAGGGCGTCAGCGACTACAGCATATTCTGGGACAAGGAGACTAACATCCTCTTCGCTGTACAGAAATGCAACAAGGAGACAAACAGCCAGGACACTGAAAACGTAGACCCCATAACACAGAGATGGTGGGACATGATGGCCGATATAATGGAGGTCAATCCAGACAACTCACCTGTCAGCATCCCACTCAAAGAGCTGTTCCACATGGACTGATGTAGATATAAATACTACAAAAAAAACAATTTGTTCCTCATGGACAGAAGTGACACAGAGATCAGCGAAAAACAACATGTCCCACAAGATGCCACGTCAATGCGAAGCCCCTTGTGGGACATGTTGTATATCTATCTTCCTGCCCAGTTACTTGGATGATGGTGTAGTAAGGAGGTTCAGTACAGCTGTCTTATATTTATCTGACTCTACCTTCAAGGTAACTTTAGATGGAGATGTACCAGCGCGGAGTATGACAAGGGCGGAGCCCATGAAGAGGTCACGGTCATGATCAGACGCAAGCTCGGCTGACATGATATTTCCATTGTCCACGGCGACTATCTCAGCATTACCTGTGACAGAGAAGCGGAGATTGTCACCTGCCGAGAACACTCTACGGCCACGTTTATCAACAGCATGGATGCGGATATGCTGGAGGTCTGTACCGTCAGCATACCATGTCTGCGTGTCGGCAGAAAGTTTAAGACGGGTCGCCTCGCCTGTCGTCTCTATCTGATGGCGGGCTATCTCACGACCATCCTTACGGGCTATGGCGACAAGACGGCCTGGTGAATATGGTATATTATTCCAACGTATGCGGTTGCGCTCCTTGGGGTTGAGACTGTTTGATTTCGTGCCAAGGCTCTTGCCGTTAAGGAGAAGCTCTACCTCGTCGCCATTCGTAAACGTATATAGAGATACAGTATCACCAGGATTGCGGTTCCAATTCTCCGAATAGTCACCGATGGCAACATTGATGCCATTCCACATACGTTTGCCTCCGTCTCCTTTGTCGATGACAGCTATATGTACCTCTGGAGCGTCAGAGAAGAAAGTCTTCATGAAATAGGCATTGGGCTTAGGTTGAAGCGAGATATCAAATACCCCTTGATTCCAACCCTTTACAGGCCATCCCATACTCTCACCAAGATAATCAATAGCACCCCAATAGGCGAGTCCGATGACCTTATCACAATCCATCTCGAAGAAATTCGGTCCCATGGCTGCCACACTCGCCTCACTTTGGTAGAATGTCTTTTCTGGATATCGGCGGCTATCACCGGGGAAATACATATAGCGGTAGTTGTAGGAGTTGACCTCGGTAGCTATGGCAAGGTCGGCGGGAATGGAGTCTGTATCAATATTGCGGTAGCGAGGATGCATGGCGACTGTCGTCAGACGGCTGTCGTCATAACGGCGGAGCAGTTCACACTGCAGCTTATAGGCCGTCACACCCCAATCGTTGAACGGCAGGTTTGAATACTGCTGAAGCTCATTGCCGAGACTCCATAGGATAACGGAAGGGTGGTTGCGGTCGCGTTTTACCCATTCTGGCACATCATGCTGCCATAACGCCTCCCATGAGACGCGTCCTCCAGCATATTGCTTCAGCCATTTGTCGTAAAGCTCGTCTACGACAAGAATACCCTCACGGTCGCAGATGCGGAGGAACTCCTCGCTATATGGATTGTGGGATGTACGGATATGGTTCATGCCATACTGCTTGACGAGCTTTATGCGCTTCTCCATAGCACGTGGATAGGCAGCCGCACCTAGAGCTCCAAGAGTATGGTGGTTGGCATAACCTTTAAGCAAGACTTTCTTGCCATTGAGCTTGAAGCCCTCATCAGGAGTAAACTCTATGGTACGGACTCCGAATGACTCGTTGATACAGTCGGCAACACTGCCAGAGGCATCGTAGAGGGTCACCTCGGCTGTATAGAGATAAGGTGTCTCACATGACCACAGATGAGCATTTGCAAGGGATATAGGCTCAAGCTCATACTCACGGTCACGCCATTTTGCGTTGAAGTCAAGCTCATGGCGAGTGTCTGATACGACAGCGCCTGCAGCATCCTTAATCCTCACTCCTACAGACATTTTCCCTGACTTCCCTTGATTAAATATCTCTGCTCGTATCAGCACCTTGTTGTTGTCGACAGTACGGATGAATAGCGGATGGCGTGGAAAATATAGCTTGCGGTCGGTCACAATTATATTGACATCACGATAGAGTCCACCGCCAGTATACCAGCGTGAGTTATTCGGCTCGCGTGTATCTGCCTTGACAACAATCTCGTTTGGTGAGTCGAAGCGTAGACGGTCCGTTATGTCTATATCGAAACCAAGATACCCATAATCTGTCCCTCCAATAAGTTCGCCGTTGACCCACACGTCACCAACAAGCATGATGCCCTGGAAATCGAGCATGACACGCCGACCTTTCCATTCGGCTGCGGGAGTAAGCTCGTATCTGTACCATCCTGTGTTCATCTCCTTGAAGCCACGTGGACTGAGACGGCTACGGACATTGCTGCCGGCATCACTGTTGTCAGGACGCTCTGAGGCATCAGGCTCAACCCAAGGCTGGTTGATGAGGAAGTCATGAGGGAGATTGACCGTCTGTGTCTTAGCTGTGCGCATGTCAGAGACACCGGAGAGTGGGCCAAGATGGAACTGCCATCCACGGTTAATATTGACAGTGTCTCGTACAGTTGCATGCATGAGAGTTGTGATGCTAAGAGCTGCTATTGTGAATATAGTTCTCTTCATGTATTTGTATGTTATTGATTTGTTTTTGTGTATGTTCCGTATCATTTGTGTTATAACGCAACGATGAGTAGAACACGACGAAGTATGAAATCCGACGGAAATTTGTTTTCCATATTATTTAAGGTAAGCAGCGAGAGGTGACTTTATTGCCTTCAAGCCACGTGCCACACTTTTGGCATTGAGCTGTGCGCCCTTTAGCGATGTGTGGGTATGGTCGTGGTTATAGTATGCCTTGGCCTTTTTTTGTCCCTTACGGTCAAGATAGTCAGCCGATATATTATGCACATCGACAAATTCCACTCCTGTCTCTGCGACAACCTCACGGTACCATTTGCCGTATGTGTCATTGCGGCGCTCTATCTTACCTCCAGGCCATTCGTTGCGTGGTGTCAGTGAGACGAGGATTGGTGTTGCACCTTTCTCACGGACATCCTGAATGAACTTCTTCAGATACCATCCGAAGGAATAGACCACCTCATACTGTCCGCTGCCTTCAAGCTTGTAGACATGGCTCGTATCCTTCGTGCAAGCTATTGTGCCCCGCATCTTCTGGTTGTCAATCGGCCCTATATCGTTATGACCGAACTGTATGAGGACATAGTCGCCCTTCTTCAGGCTGTTATAGACTTTATCCCATCGTCCTTCGTTTAGATATGTTCGTGTGCTGCGGCCTGCCTTGGCACAGTTGACACATGTTATCTTCTTCTCATCGAAGACATTGTATGCTTGTGAGCCCCATCCCCACATACCGTCAGGGTCTGAATCGGCATTTTTGACAGTACTGTCGCCAGTTATGAAAACTACAGGTTTGCCTTCCTCCCGTTTGACTTCTACAGTGGGCGGGGTGACATCAAGCATCATGGCCTGTAGAGGTGCGAGTTTCGGGTCAGAACTCTCAGCTATACCTTCGGCTGCTGAACGCGCATTCATCATGGCTCCGAAACGGCTGGTGTGGATATGGTCGGTATAGAAATGATACTTCTCTTTCCAAGGACCATAGCTGTCGAGTTTTGAGGCAGAGCGCTCATTGAGGTCGACAAACGGAACATTCTCCTGCTCTGCAACCTGACGTGCCCAGAGCCCGAAGGTCTTGTCGACGCGTACTATCCTGCCATTGCTGTCATAGGCATCACGGGGCGTCAGGGACATGAGTATGGCATGTGCGCCGACAGCCTTACAGTCATTGATATATCGGCGAAGATACTCACCATAGGTATAGACAGTCTCTTTCACGCCTGTCTCCTTTATTGTAACGCAAAGCGAGTCGTGGCCAATGCCTGGGATGCTGGCTCGTGCACGTCCGCTGTCATACGGGCCGTTGTCATTATGGCCGATGGAGATAATCACCCAGTCGCCCTTTCGGATGCCTTTGCGCACATCAGGCCACAGACGGTTATAGAACGTGCGGCTGCTGGTACCCCCGAGAGCCTGGTTCTCGACTGTTATACGGTTCTCGTCAAAGAAGGCATGAGCATAGAAGCCCCACCCCCATTGTCCGTTGTTACCATTGCCGAGAGTGCCGTTACGCATAGTTGAATTGCCAACAAGAAAAAGGACGGGGTTGTTTCCCTTACGGCTTGTGCCTGGAGTGATGCGGGCTGTCTCGGCCTTGCCGAGACTGTCGAGAGTGAGGTCAACAACTTTGTTTACATCCTCCATAGGGGAAGAAACCTGTGCATGTATTGTGGACACTGCCATGAGAAGTGCAGTTCCAAGGAAGAATGTTCTTAAAAGTGTGTTTTCTCGCCATGGCAATGCCTGAGCATGCTCAGCATTGCTCATCTGGCTTAAGGAAAATGTTCTCATTTTATCAATAATTTAATATTCTTTACGTGTGGTGGTTGGTTGTATGCGACATTCTGCCATGCTATGCCCATGCGGTAGATATGGTCGTGCATGAGTGTCACAATGCGGTATTCTGTCGGGATGTTTGTGGTGAAGATGTTGAGATGGGAGGCATCACTACTATCCCAGAATATCAGCTCCTCGCGCCAGTCGCCGAAGAGGTCAGCCTGAAGGTTTGGTGTTGCCTTCGTCCAGTTGCATGAGTTTGAGTTACCCATCTCGTAAAGATGCAGACCGTTTGAGAGACTTAGGGGGACAGCCTTATGGCCATCCCATTTCTGAAGATACGGAGGGAAGAAGGGACGGCGGCGCTTATTGGCGAGCAGCTCTTCCTGAAGGTCACCATCCCAATAGATACGGAAGTTTATGGCGGGAAGACTGTCCGAGATGGCATTGCCGTGAATGTCACGGACAACAGGGTTGCAGATATGCCACATCTCACATCCCTCATATTCAGCGTCGATATCTGCGGCAAGTCCTCGCCCTGTATCTACAGATGCTGGTTCGCTCCACAGTATCTCTCCAGTACGGGCATCGCGGAGGTCGGCACCATAAGGATAAGCCTCGTGTACCATATAATACTCAAGTCCGGGACGGCTGGGGTCAAGGTCGGCAAGATGCTGGGCGTCGCCATGGCCGAGACCTGTCGAGTAAAGAAGGGAACCGTCGTGGTCTATCGCTGCCGAGCCATAAGTTATCTCGTCAAATCCGTCGTCATCGACATCAGCGACAGCAATGCTATGGCAGCCCTGTCCATAGGCGGTAGATTTCAGGTTCTTTGCCTCTCGTACTACCACTCCCTCTCCGTCAGTAAGTCTCCAGTGGCTATCGGTCAGTGAGGCGTGGAGCCAGCGTGTCTTCAGGCGTTTACCATCAAAATCAACTGCCCAAAGATATGAGCGTGTATAATAACCACGACACATCACAGCACTCGGGGCTTTCGTCTCTCCATCTAGATTTGCCACACAAGCAAGGTAACGCTCTCCGCGGTTGCCTATGGTAGACTTGTCGCCCCATCCGGCATACTCGGCCTTTCCTCCCACGCCGTACCCACGGTTAGGATTGTACCAGACAGTATGGATTGCTTTGCCGGTCAGTCCGTCAAAGACGGTCAACAGTTCCTCGCCAGTCTGCACACGTCCTTTCTGGTTGCGATGGTCAGCCTTGTTGTCTATCATCCGTATTTCATCATCATCTGCAGCCTCCGTAACATAACGTCGTGTGGCATCGAGCGAGCCCGGTGCTGTCTTGCATATAAGCTCAGCTCGTCCATCGAGATCGAAGTCATAGACAAGGAATTGGGTATAGTGAGCCCCGGCACGGATATTACATCCGAGGTCAATCCTCCACAACTGCGTGCCGTCGAGGCGGTAACAGTCGAGAATGACATTGCCTGTATATCCATCATGGGCATTATCGTGGGCGTTAGAGGGGTCCCATTTGAGTACGAGCTCATAGTCCCCATCACCGTCTATATCGCCTACGCTGCAGTCATTAGGCGAGTAAGTATATGGCTTCCCGTCTGGGGTTATAGAGCCATCTGGACGATTGACATGAATCTGGCGATATATGTCAGTCCATGGTTTGATAGGCTCCGAGGCTGTCTCCCGTTTTCCTCTCGTGCGCGTGACTACCTGATAGATGCTGTTACTCCTGCCGCCTTTGTCAGTGAAGTTAGTCACTTTAAGTCCGGAGGCCACGACCTGTGCGTCTCTGACAACATCGAACACTGTATTCTCCTCGTCAGTCGAGAGCATGCGCCAGCTGACGAAATTTCCTTCTTCCATAGCAGGAAGAACAACAACACCGCGTGACAAGCGCTCCTGGGCCATGGAGATGATTGATGCCAATAACAGCATCGGGATAAGCATGTTAATACGTGTCATCTGATTTTTATAGATAGTAGATTCAGGTTTTCAGCTACAAAGTTACGAATTTTACAAATATTGCACAAATGTTTCATCGTTTTCTTTATTTTTTCTGATAATATTGTGAATCATCTTTTTAGTTTTGGCTTCAACTCGTCGGGAGAGTCATTTGTGTACATATTAACTTCTCCTGATATCTTCGTGAAGAGGTCAGAGATTAACTGGAGACTTATCTCATCTTTCGGAGAGAAAGCATCTGACTGCATATATCGAAGGATGGAATGCCGCATCTGACGTGCCACATGGCGAGTATCGAGAGAAGAAGACAGGTCCATAGTGGTCATGAGAAGACGTCCCTTCCCGACTTTCGCCTCGAAGAGCATGCCTATCTTGCGTGAGACAAACCATGTGTCAATGCTCTGGACGATGGGTTGAAAAGCTGAGGGGAAATCGGTAAACTGCATAACCTGTGCCTTATTGACGAGTTCCCACCATTGGAGATTGCTATGTTTCTCGGTTGGGAAGTCGGTGAATATCGGATGGGTATTGTCTATGAGCAGACCTGTCGTGTGGGGCGGACGCATCTTAAACCACGATGTGTTCCAGAAAACCGGAAGGAAATGCTGGACAACCTCTTTGCCATAGCTGACCTTGCCGGCAGCGAGAAGAAGCACCTTACCCCCATTATTAAGGATACGGCGGACTTTGTTGTCAAGTGTGTCTGCTATATACACATCACCCTGATGATTGGGCGAGGACTTTGGATAAACCCAAAAGTTCCAATGATTACGTGCATTTGTACCTGGAACAGTGACGATGAGTGAATATTTACCTGCCTGGGTTATATCATTAAGAGGAACAGAGAGTGTGCCGACATCGAGAAGGCCATAGCGGAGAGTGTCTGCTAATTCCATGCTGCCTCGGACATCATTGAGCCCTGGGCCGCTTACCTTCCACTCCACCCTTTCACCGCCATAAGGTTTCTGACCATACCATGAGAGCAGCAAATCGGCAGTGAAACACTCATCTGTAGTATATGTGAACTTCTTTATCCTGGCGAGAGGAACAATATCTGAGCAGAACTCACGGAACTCGGACGACGTCACATACCCCTTATCATCGTAAAATACATCTGTCAATCCGACAAGGGCTGACCCCTGGCCACTATAGTCATTAAGGGCAAGGAGCTGGAAACCAGAATAGCTGGGAGTGCGGAGATGACGCTCTATCTCATATTTGTAACATAATGTCTGAAGCTTTCCGGAAGCATAGAGGAAATCGTCTGCACGGCAAGACATGCCGTTGTGGGAGAGAAGGTCGCGGAATATCTCAAGATTGTATGGTTTGTTGACACCTGAATATTTCGGTATCTCCTTGAAATTCGGGAACACACACCATTGGCCTGTCTCGTGGCTGACGAAAGGTATTGTTATCCGTGTGCCAGGCATGTCTTTTCCATTATATACGGTTATCTTGTCTGAGAAATCGGTGACAGCCTCGGGCGGACTACTCCTCCATGTGTCAAGACCACGTGCGCCTGCCTTCACCGCGAATTGTGTCTTGGGCTGCCATGCCCATCCTCCACCCACGGAGAATCCAGCATACAGATGACGTGAGTCATGACGCTCCATTATCGGCATATACTCATTACACCATCTGACCCAATCGCCTGCAGGCTCATTGCCGAAAGCGAAGAAGCAGAAAGATGGGTGATTGCCGTAAGTGTCGACAATGCGCAGGCTCTCATCAATCAGATAACTGTCTATTTGCTCTCCACGACCGAGCCTTACGCCATGATTGGGCCATGAGGGGCCTTCTGGCTGTATATAAACGCCCGCAATGTCGGCCGCGGTGAATGCTGCCTCAGGAGGACAATATGAATGGAACCGGACATGGTTGAGCCCCCACGCCTTACATCGTTCAAAGACCCGCAGCCATGAATCAACATCGGTGGGAGGATAGCCAGTAAGCGGGAAACAGCAACTCTCAACTGTGCCCCGTAGCTGGACAAGACGATTGTTGACATAGAACATCTTATCACGAATCTCTATCTTCCTCATCCCGAAATTTGTATTGTACGTGTATCCCTTTCCATCAGACATGACATTGACAGATAGACGGTACAGTTGTGGGGTGAACTCGTCCCACAGGAGCATGCCCTCGCCCATACATAACGGTATGACAATCTCAGCCGTGTCTACAATAAATGTCTGACGGGGGGATGTGACGATATGGTTGCGGCTGCTATTGAACGCCTCAGCACACAACGAGACAGTCGCTCGCTCACCGATGAGGTCGCTGGATAATCTTATCCTTACCTCGGCCATCTTCCTGTCTATATCGGGAAAGACCCTCACATAGTCGATGGCATTATACTCCTGCAGCTCTATGCGCCCGACAATTCCGTTCCAGTCGCCCTGAGTCTGGTCTGAGACAGAATGTGAGTCCTGCCCGACATTAGCAACGTTAGGGTCGTTGTCTACGCAGATAGTTATGGTGTTCTCACCTGGCTTGAGGATATTGTCAAGGTTATATACATGAGGAACGGAAAGAGAGTTGAAGCTTTGAATATGATGTCCGTTCACCCATAACGCGGTGGATATATGCGGACGCTCAAGGAACAGGCGGTAACGTGCCGGCGAGCCATCTGGTATGATTATTGTGCGCTCGTACCATGCTTTGCCGACATAATGACGGGCAGGAGTGAGGAAGAATGGGAGCTTCAGCGTCTTCCCCTCCATGCGGTATTGTTCCATGTATGGGTTATGGTAAAAGCTGGAGTCGTATATAGCTCCTATCCAGCGTGTCTTAGTATCAGGAACAGTGCCCTTCAAGCGCTGTGGCATGGAACCGGGCAGAAGAATCCTGTCGCCCATGTTCTCGTCTGTCCCGAAACGACATAAACCACTGAGACTGATATTGTGTGGCTGTGACCGAATCTCGTCGGCACGCTCTATGAGGCTTATCCTGTCAAGCGTGAGGAGCCATTCTCCCCGCTCTTTAAGGAGCCTTGACTTCTGCTCTTTTTGCAGATAAACAGGTGCATCGTGCCGAAGGGGAAGAATCTTCAGCTCCACACGTCGCCCTACAAGGTCTGACAGCCGCACAAGCATCGGTTTGCCATTCCAGAAATTATCAGCGACCAGAATACCATCAGCATAGACACGGGCGCAGTCGGCAGCATAGGAGATGCTGAGGAAGAGATCCGACAGATTCTTCCTGCCACAGACAATGTCGTTGACATCAAGAGTATAGACACGTGCCCGAGCGAAGTCGTCATCGGTAGGCATGGCTGCGACTTTCTGTCTGCCCATTGGCACCTCACGAGGAGCATCCTCTTCCTTTACAAGGCGGGCTGAACCAGTGATGTCTGCAATGGTATGCCAGTATTCCTCACGGATCGTGTCACCAGCAGAATAGAGTATACCTCCATCATGTTGGGCATAGTACAATCGGTCAGATATCTTGAACGCCTTACGTGCTGTCTCCTCATCAAGAATGCGCACAAGAGGCGATGTGCGCTTCTTGCCATCAATCCACACTGTTGGTCTTAAGCCCCTTATCTTGACGAGATAGAGGGTGTCGGCAATATGGCAGAAAGGCTGTGCGTTGGCTGTAATCCTATGGCCTTGCCATAACATATCTACAGGACGCACGTATGAATTCCCCTTCTCGTTATGAATACGGACATAGTCGTTGAAGAACTCGAAGCATCCACGACGGGCATATCCCGGCGCCAGGGTGTCAACATCCATAAGGGATAGCTCGCCGCCCCAGTCGGCAAGGAACTGATGGAGCTGTCTTGTCTGATTGAAAGCCTGCAGGTTGGGCTGGCCCATCTCGCCTAACGGACATTGGAAATCATACGTCATCAGAGGCATATCATTATAGTTTGTGACATCTGACGCCTGTGTCTCAGCCATGGTATGACGTGGGTTATATGGGTTTGTGCCGCCATGGTACATGTAATATCCTAAAAGGTTTGAGCCTGACGCGAGTTTGCAGACCGCCAATGGCATGGCCTCTCTGCCTGAGATGTTTATACGACGATGGTATGAGGGCATCATTCCGCCTCCCAACTCGCATGTCAGATAGGGATAGACAAGTTCTGACTGAGACATTTGTGTATCCTGGTTAGTACCGAAGGTTTCCGTTGCTATACCTCCACTCAAACGGGTGTCCTTCATCCTGAATGCCGCAGAATACTCGCCTGGCATATCTGTCAACTGCCTGTCCCAGAAACCGTCGGCATAGTCTCCATATAATGGCAGAAACTGGCCGAACTGTTCCTTACCATAAAGTTTAGGCCATCCAGTGCGGGTGTAAAAAGGAACGTCGAAGCCTGCGCTGACAGCTATCTCCTTCAGTTTCATATAATAGCTCCATGGCCCGCGACACTCATTCTCTATCTGCACACCAACTATCGGACCTCCTTGTTTCCATAAATATCCGTCAATCTGAGCGAAAATATTACGGTACAGATTCTCTACTGCTGATATGAATCCCGGGGCTTCAGAACGCAGCTTGTAGTTCTTCTTGTCCGACATGGATTTCCTCACTATCCACTCTGGCATACCACCCTGATAGACCTCACCATGACAGAAAGGGCCTATCCTCAACACAACTGGCATCCTCTCATCACGGCAAATGCTGATAAACGAGCGCAGATCTCGGCTTCCTTCCCAATTCCAGACACCCTCATGCTCCTCATGATGTATCCAGAAACAGTACGTGGCAACCATCGTCACTCCGCCAGCCTTCATCTTTCTTATCTCCCGGCGCCATTCATCTTTTGGCAAGCGTGCATAATGTATCTCGCCCATCACAGGCAATACACGGCGGCCATTGACAATAAAACCCCTACTGTCTATCTCACAGGTCTCGCCATAAAGACTACGTGATGTGCCGAATTTGAAGGTCTGGGCAAACAAATCTGGCAAACAGACCATCATAAGTATTGAAAACAGTAAATAATTTTTCATAGAATGATATTTTTTAAGGCGTGATGTAGAGGGGGCATTATAAGGCATAATTACTCTTAATCTGTAAAGACCCGGTTCAGGTGACAATAATACGGATGCAAATATACACATTATTTATCATAGTTAGGCATCAATCAAATTATTATTCTGTGAAAAAAGCTTATATTTTTTGGAATATCTCGGTATTGCTCAGCAGAAGTTCATGAATCGGACGGGGACAAGCGTAAAAGCGCACACAACGCAACAGGTTATGTTTCAACTCTTTAGCCACATTAACCAGAAAGGTACCAAATGAGCTGCTAATTTGCACTGAATGAGCTGCTCATTTGCACTGAATGAGCTGCTCATTTGCACTGAATGAGAAACCTATAGGCACTGGATGAGAATAAGCTATATTATGACCAAGAATATTTATCTCAATCTGTCAGAACGAAAATAGCTGAGCGATAGAGTGTCAAGAACTGTTATCGCCAAAATTTCAAACTACATAAGGATATCATTTTCCCCACGAAACGTATTCCTGGACAAGTCAGAGATTATTTGCAACAACCATACGGTCTTGATTTCATAATCGAATTCACGAACATGTCATCACGTCACGGAGTGTATTGTCTTCTAATGCTGAGAAGTAATATTATCACAGAATACAATGTGTCAGTTCAAGCATTATGCGCAATGTGACGATTGTCAGCTATTTGTAAATATTACATCAAAAAAAATGAGAATTCACCCTACATGATTATTCATATATAAGTCACATAAGCACACAAAATAGAAGAAAATTTAATTTATTGACGCAATAAATCATATTTGTTTAATTTTTTTTGCTATTTATTCGGAAAAAATAGTAACTTTGCACATGAAATAAAAGTTAATCTTAATCTACAAGATTCATACACTGTTATGTATTTTGGCTAAAAATGTACGCCCACATTAAGCCGAGAGAATGTATTTTTGCTTGTGCCAACTGACTATTCCCGTTTTATGACGGTTCGAAAACAAAGTCAATTTTCGTTCAAGCGAGCGCATAATATCAAGCCTGCTTAATGTTATGCCAAGTTCTGACGAAAATCAGCATAGATAACTGACGGAACAGCGAGTGGAGAGACTGTATTTATTCAGACTATCCCGAGTCGTGACGGAAGAAGACAAAATCAAGACGAAGACGAAACCAGCGTTTCAGAAAAGCCAGACGAGCAGAGGCTGAGCTTGCTCAGACAATGCCATGGCGAAAAAGTGAAGACGTAAACCAACTTTTACTGTTAACCTCATCACGTTATTATATTGTCACAAATAATCTCAAACCTGTTTTTTCGTTGAGAGATATATTTGTATAGTATCAATTAATAAAATGGGAGGGGAGAGAAGTAAACATGGTTGGATCACCCCCCCATAGGATATAATGATATAGACGGCATAATGATGGCATAGAAAAACAGGGACATGATTATTAAAAACCTAACAATTAAATATATGAGTAAACATACTAAACTGAATCCTATCCTGCAGTTCTCTGTAGCTTGCATGGCTATGACTCTCTCTCCACTCACTGGAGTCCAGACTGTCAAGGCCGATGTGCTAAACGTACAGCAGACAAAGGCTATCAAGGGTACCGTTGTGGATGAGAACAACGAGCCAGTCATAGGTGCTACTGTCATCATCGTCGGTGGCGGTAGTGTACAAGGAACAGTTACCGACTTTGAAGGTAATTTCAGCGTCAACGTCAAGCCAGGACAGAAACTTAAGATTTCTTATATCGGTTATGACGACATAACCGTAGCGGCAAAAGAGGGAATGACCGTCAAGCTCAAGGCTGCCGACGGAGTGCAGCTTGCCGCCGTGGAGGTCGTAGCCTATGGTGTACAGAAGAAGGTGACCATGACGGGCGCTGTATCGAGCGTCAAGAGTGAGGACCTTATCAGGACATCAGTCGGTTCAGTGAACAACGTGCTCGGTGGCCAGCTGTCAGGTGTCACAACAGTCCAGTATTCAGGTGAGCCGGGTAGCGATGCTGCTGAGATTTTCGTGCGTGGTAAGGCAACATGGGGCGACTCGACACCTCTCATACAGGTTGATGGCGTAGAGCGTTCGATGGCCGACATAGACCCTAATGAGATTGAGAGCGTTACTGTCCTGAAGGATGCATCAGCTACCGCTGTATTCGGTGTGCGCGGTGCTAACGGCGTCGTGCTCATCACAACAAAGCGTGGTTCAGAAGGAAAGGCAAAGATAAGCATCTCTACCTCGTGGACAGCTCTCTCGCCGACAAAGATGGTCGAGCAGGCTTCATCCTATGAATATGCGAGCTTCTACAACCAGATGTCGTACAACGACTATATGCAGAACGCAAGGACGGCTGTCGCAAACGGCAAGGTATCAAGCATAGAGCAATACATGACTGCAGAACCATTCCAGCCCAGTTTCTCGCAGGGCATACTGGAAAAGTTCAAGGATGGGTCTGACCCAATAAGATTCCCTAACACAAGCTGGGCAGACTACATAATGAAGGATGTCACACTGCAGCAACAGCACAACCTGAATATATCAGGCGGCACAGACCGTGTGAAATACTTCATATCGGCCGGCTATTATTCACAGGGAGGTCTGTTCAAGGAGTTCGACCGCGGATACAACTACGGATACCAGTACAAGCGTTTCAACTACCGTGGCAACCTTGACCTCAAGGCAACAAAGACAACAACGCTGTCGTTCAATGTTGCAGGAAACGTGAACAACGCCGACAAACCTTATACAGGACAGGGATCGTCGGGCATGATAAAGAAGATATACTATGCCACACCATTCTCAAGCCCAGGCATCATAGACGGCAAGATGGTCTACTGCACAACAGACTATACAGACGGACTGAACCTACCATTCCTCGGTGACTCAGGTATGACATACTACGGAAACGGCTTCATGCAGACAAATATAAACAAGCTGCAGATGGACCTCGTGCTTGACCAGAAACTCGACTTCATAACAAAGGGTCTGAGCATGAAGGTAAAGGGGTCATATAACTCTGCATTCACTGTCAACAAGCAGGGCAACTGTGGCATAGCGACATTCAACCCTCTTGTGCAGTATGATGAAGCAGGAAACGTCATACTGAACCCTGACGGCACACCATATATTGTATATCGCCAGAACGGCAACGACACTGACCCATCATACAAAGCCTCGCAGGGAAAAGCACGCGACTGGTATCTTGAGGGCAGCCTCAGCTACTCACGCGTCTTCGGAAAGCACACTGTCAACGCTCTTATGCTCTACAACCAGTCAAAGCAGTATTACTACTCAAATGACTCATATCCCGATGTTCCTCGTTCATACGTGGGACTGGTAGGTCGTGTTACATACGACTATGCCAACAAGTATCTTGCAGAGTTCAATGTAGGATACAACGGCTCGGAGAACTTCGCCCCAGGCCGCCGGTTCGGTACATTCCCTGCTGGTTCTATAGGATGGATTGCCAGTGAGGAGAAATTCTGGAAACCTGTATCAAAGGTTATCAGCTTCTTCAAGCTGCGTGCCTCTTGGGGTCTCGTTGGTAATGACAAGACAACAGAGATGATACGATTCATGTATCTCGCCGACCCTTATGTCACAGGCTCATGGGGGCTCATGACCAACTGTCTCACACAGCCACTCACGGACACATACGGATACCTCTTCGGTAACGCAAACTCAGGTACCGTTTCTGGTACATCAGGTATTGCCGGTGCATATGAGTCTGTCAAGAACAACCCGGAGATTGGATGGGAGAAGGCATTCAAACAGGACTACGGTTTCGACATGTATTTCTTCAAAGACCGCATACGCACAACATTCGATTACTATCGTGAGAACCGTACAGATATCCTTCTGCGCGACGGAACAGTACCATCCTCACTCGGTTTCACCATGCCATACACTAATGCAGGAGAGACCAAGTCATGGGGATGGGAGCTCTCGCTCGCATATAATGACAAACTCACCAAAGATTTCCGCTTCTGGACAAAACTGAACCTGTCATATAACCAGAACGAAATTATCGAAATGAAGGAAACTCCACAGAAGAATGAGTTTATGTTCATGCGTGGACACCGCATAGGTTCACGCTCAATGTATAAGTTCTGGAAATTCTATGAGGGTGAGCAGACAAAAGCAGAATACGAGCAGGTATTCGGCACTCCATTCCCAACACAGCTGATAACAAACATCCAGCCAGGCGACTGCGTATATGTGGACCTTGACAAAGACGGACAGATTGACGACAACGACAAGACACGCGACAACGGATTCACTGACGACCCTGAATACATGGCGGGTCTCAACATCGGATTCAACTGGAAGCGCTTCACATTCAACGCCCAGCTGACAGGAGCATGGAATGTGACACGTTATATTACAGATGTTTTCAGCCAGCCTTTCTTCTGCGCTTCAAACACAACACAGGGTGGACTCCTCTCATATCATGTCGACAACACATGGACAGAGGGCATAAACGAAGACGCAAATGCACTTTATCCACGCGCGACATGGAACAATGCACAGCAGAACTATGCAGCATCTGACCTTTGGGAGAAAGACGCTAAGTATCTCCGTCTAAAGACAGTCTCTCTTTCATACGACTTTATCAACCCTGCATTCAAGAAGATTGGTATGACAAAGTGTGAGGTGACACTCTCGGGTTATAACCTCTTCACACTCACTCCATACAAATGGGGTGACCCTGAGACAAGAGCCTCGAACGCACCTTCATACCCACTACAACGCACATACACAATAAGTCTTAACGTGGGCTTCTGATATATATAATAAGGTATTCAATAAATAAGTATAAAAATGAGACACAACATATTAAAACGTAGTGTTATAGCCACCTTGATTGCCAGCGCAGCCCTTACTGCTTGCACTGACAATATCGCTGTCGGTGATGCCGCACTCGACAAGGCTACCAGCTCTACAGCTACAATAGATACTGTATTCAATAATGCCGAATACACGCGCCAGTTCCTCGTCGGAATATACTCTAAGCAGTACTACGGCCTGCCTTATGCCAATGGTGGCGCATACATGCCACACTCTGGTAACCCATATACAGGCAAGATGGATGCCCTTACAGACTGCTGGCACTTGTTCTGGAATGGCGCTGCTGTCTTCGGACAGTATTATACTGGAGCCATGACCGCGACAGTGAACCGCTCTGACGGTCTTGACGGTCCGCTTTACTCATACGACAAGGAGTTCCAGTGGTACACAATACGCGCATCACATATTTTCATAAACAATGTTGACAGGGCTCCAGAGTCTGACATGACTCAGGAAGAGAAAAACCGTCTCAAGGCTGAGGCTCGATGCCTTATGGTTGACGCTTTCTTCAACACATTCCAGCATTACGGCGGTATACCTATCATGGACCATGCGTTGGAGACAAGCGAGGCTAACAACGAGATGCCACGTGACTCTGTCGACAAATGTGTCGATTGGATGATAGGTGAGCTCGACCAAGCTATCAACGAGAGCGCATTCCCATGGATTACATCCAACCCCGCAACAATGAATGGCAGATGGACAAAAGCGGGTGCCATGGCTCTGAAATGTAAGATTCTGCAGTTCGCGGCTTCACCTTTGCTTAACCCCAAAGACGGGAAACCATACTATAACGGCGCTTCAGAAGAGGTGTTGCCTTTCATCATGTACCTCGACCCTTCTAAGTACCAGCAACGATGGGATGATTTCGCAAAGGCATGCGACGACCTCTATAACGCTCTGCAGAGCAACGGGGAATACAAACTCGTGACAGCCGAGATACCATCATCGGCCAATACTGCTGCAAAGAAGGCTCCATTCTATCGTCTCGCATACCGAAAAGGTTATTACCTCAACGCCTCTACCGAGATACTTCATCAAGTGCGCGTCTATGGAAATGACCCAATGCAGACAGCACGATACGGCTGGCACCAATGGTACTCAAAGGATGTGCCACGCAACGCATATTGCCCGACACACGAGTATGTGGAGAAATTCTCATGGAACGATGGAGAGCCATTCAACTGGGAGAATGCCGCAAAAAAGACTTATATGAACCAGGCGACAGAACCAGATGTGACTGTCGTTGAATATCCTAACGGGACAAAAGAGTATACTGTATCAAACTTCGTAACGAACAAACTGACAGGCGCCATAACACGTAACGCCAAGTCACTCCATACAATGTTCGTAGGTGGCGATGTGCCAGGAGGCGGACGACAGATCAACACAAATCTCACACGTGACCCGAGACTCTATGAGGAGTGCATCGTAAACGGACAGAATATGAACCTCGACTGGACAACCGCTTCCATGACAGGTTATCCATGGGAGCTGTGGTATAACGGCAACAATGGTGGAACAGGTGTCCTCACACAGCAGAATACCATGTTCGGCTCTGGATACGGTTTCAACAAGTACTATCTCGGTACAGGCGTTTACCTTGGTGACCAGAGCGCAGACTCATACCGATTCCCGACACAATGGGTAGCATTGTCGCTCCCAGAGTTCTACCTGCAATACGCAGAGGCTCTCGTCATGCGCTCTAATCCAGATTATGACAAAGCTGTGAAGATGATTGACATGGTACGCTCACGTGTGGGTCTGCCTACCACAGCACGCCACTGGACTAACTCCACATGGAGGAAGGCTAAGGGATACTCAGCAACAACGGTAGCGGCTGCAGCGACAACACCTATAACCCTTTCAAATGGAGAGACATCGACAGAGTTCATGGAGGAACTCCTTGACGAGCGTGTGCGTGAGCTTGGACTTACAAACGCACGTTGGTTTGACATGATACGCCTGAAGCGTACCGACTGGATGACAAAGCAGCTCCATGGAATCGAGCAGTATCGTATGATACAGAAGGGAACGGTTTTCGTAAGCCGACACGTAGCATGGGTCGGTGCCGACCGTGACAACGACGCGTCATCAACACAGCCTCTGTTCTTCCTGAACTCAATAAAGACCATAACTGGCAACAGCCGTTACCTCTGGAATATGGACCCTAACAGCAATGAGGTGAGGAAGTGGCTGTTCGAACCTCTGCCACAAGCAGAGATAAACAAGAAATACGGTCTTGTCCAAAACCCAGGTTGGTAATAATAACTGAAAAAAAATCTTGTATATGAAAACAAAGAATATATATATGCTGACATTGCTTGCAGGAATCACCCTGCCAGCAATGGCCCAGTCTGACATAGCCGACTCTGTTGCTTATAAGGACCAGACAGTTGATATCGGAGCTAACCGCCTGTTCACACGTGAGCAGTCAACAGCTTCTGTCAGCATTGTCAGCAATAAGGATGTCAACAAACGCGGCGCACGCAATATCGGAAACAACATCCTCGGACTGGGTTCTGGACTTATCAGTCTTGATGGTTCAGGCCTTTACCATGCACAGAATCCAACATTCTATATCCGAGGCTTACAGTCATCAAGCGGTAGCACTCCCTTGATTATAGTCGATGGAGTTGAACGTGCCATTGAGAATGTAGTAGCAGAAGATGTCGAGAGTGTACAGATACTCAAGGATGCGGCAGCGACAGCACTCTACGGCTACAAAGGGGCTAATGGTGTCCTGCTCGTTACAACTAAGCACGGACAGTATAACTCAAAATCATTCTCATTCTCATATGACCATGTCTTCTCGTTCCTGACAAACAAGCCTGAGATGGCCGATGCCGCCACATATGCCTCGGCCGTAAACGAGGCTTACCGCAATCAGGGAAGCACAGGAAATGTAGCTTATAGCGATGCCGTCATCAATGCCTATAAAAACGGGACAAGTCCCCTATACTATCCAAATGTAAATTGGGCTGACGAGACATTCCGCAATGTGTCAAACAACGACCGTTTCAACTTCGAGTTCAAAGGTGGCACAAAGAATTTCCGCTATTTCACTAATGTCCAGCTCCTCACAAACAAGGGCTTTATAAAGAATTTTGAGAACGACGGCTACTCAACCCAGAACAAGTATACAAGGGGTACCCTCCGCTCAAATATGGATATTGACCTCAGTCCGAAGACTAAGCTCCACACACACCTCTTCGGTTTGCTTACGGAGCAGTCGCAGCCTGGCGACCAGGCAGACCTTTGGACAATGATCTACAATATACCCGCAAATGCTTTCCCCATTAAAGTGAATGACGCTGTATGGGGAGGTAATTCAGTCTACACCACAAACAACCCTGTTGCTCAAAGCCAAGGGACAGCATACTACAAGAACCACCAACGTGCTCTTTATGCTGATATAGTTCTCGAGCAGGATCTGTCGGCAATAACAGAGGGACTTAGTGCTCAGGGACAGTTAGGCTATGACACATGGTCAAACATCTACGAGAACCATTCCAAGACATACCGTTACAGCAATTATCAAGTGACGAACAATGGAGACCTTATCAGTGATGGCAATGCATCACTTGCATCTGTCGAGGGTTCAGACTCAAACATGGGTACAGCATCAGGTAATGATGCGTGGATACGTCGTTGCGTGTTCAACGGCGCACTCAACTACAACCGAACTTTTGCAGGAAAACATGATGTTTTTGGACAATTGAAGTACGACTACGAGTATAATGATAAAACAGGCACTAACACGACTGTATATCGCCACAATGTCTCGTTCTTCGCACACTATGGTTTCGATAAGCGCTATATCATTGATGTTGCCCTTGTCGAGTCAGGCTCAAGCCGCCTCGCGCCTGGAAGCAAATGGGCTTTCTCCCCTAACGTATCTGCCGCATGGAACATCTCAAACGAGACTTTCATGAAAGACATAACATGGGTTGACTTCCTCAAGATTCGTGCATCATGGGGAAATAAGGCTCTCGACGTATTACCTGATGGAGACGTATGGACATACTATAACCAGTTCTACCTGATGAACGCAAGCACTTACCCATTTGACGCCACATACACAGGAACACAATGGGGCAATACATACCTCTCAACTGCTATGACACAATCACTCGGACACGAGCAGGCTAGCAAGTTGAATGTAGGATTTGATGCCACTCTCTTTGGAGGACTGAACATCTCGCTCGACTATTATTACCAGCATCGTTATAATATATGGTACTCTACAGCAGGAAGCTACTCAAGTGTCTTTGGCCTTACTGCACCTTATGAGAATGTGGGTGTTATAGACTCTAAAGGAATTGACTTGTCTGCTGACTATACCAAGACCATCAACAAAGACTTGACTATAAATGTGGGTGGTTCTCTCTCTCTAAACAAGACAACAGTAAAGGAGCAGGCAGAAGCGCCACAGTTATATGCAAATACATCTTCAACAGGCAAACGCTATGGCCAGGCATTCGGGTATGTTGCTAATGGATTCTTCCAGACAAGTGATGACATTGACGGTGATGGCATAATATCCGCTTCTGAGATGTCTCAGAAAGGCTACCCTGTACAATCCTTCACAACAGTTTATCCTGGAGATGTGAAGTATGTAGACATCACAGGCGACAATATCATAGATAGCAATGACCGTAAGGCCATTGGCTATAGTACAACAGCTCCCGACCTCTACTACAATTTTCATCTTGGAGCTGAATACAAGGGCATCGGACTTGACGCCATGTTCCAGGGTGTCGGCAAATGGACCGGCTTCATGACAACGAATGGCCTTTACCGCTCTGCTGTCGCAACAAACACACTCTCGCAGTATCTATATGAGAACTCATGGTCGGCAGAGCGTGGAAATACAGACAATCCATTGTTCCCACGCCTCTCTACAACATCAAACGCGAACAACGATGTGAACAGTACCCTCAACATGTTCGACCGCAGCTACCTCAAACTGCGTTACATAGAAGTGTACTATAATCTGCCAGAGTCTCTACTCAAGAACCTCAGCATCGTAAATAGAGTAAAGCTCTACGTGCGTGGTACAGACCTTTTCACCATGGACAATCTCGACAAGGCAGACGCAGCCTCATATGGTGTGGCACAGCCGCTTACAAGAAGCCTGCAGCTTGGTGCTGCCGTAACATTCTAAAACTTAATACCCGACGATTATGAAAATTAAAAAGACTATATTGGGCTTTACAATGGCTGCGGTAGCATTGTCTTCCTGTAATATGGACTACAATGAATACACAGCCTACGACAAGGAGTATATCGAGCGTTCCTTTGCATATGTAGGAGGACTCATGACGATGGTATACAACGACATCGACACAGACTGGGGCAATCTCTCAGGTGCCATGCTGTCATCAGCTACAGACGAATCAGAATACAGTCATGAAGGGAATGCGATAGAAGACTTCTACAACGGCAACTGGAGCGCATCTAATCCTCACCAGACAATATGGACATCAGCCTACGAGGGAATAACATACTGTAACGAGATTATTGACAACTGGTCAAACCTTGACTTCGAGCAGTTCAAGCTTAACATCGACTACGAGAAACAGATGTATCTCTACAAGAACTATGTCTATGAGGCTCGCTGGGCTCGTGCTTACTTCTACTTTACCCTGTTGCGCCAATATGGTAGTGTTCCTTTCAAGACAACAAACACAACAGGCACAGAAGAGACAGCACTCCCTTGCACGAATGCAGATGACATCTTCAACTTCATCACAAAAGAGTGTGACGCTATAAAGGACTCAATAATCGAGGACTATTCTGCCAACCCGGAATATATTCTCGCAAGAGCTGAGACTGGACGCGCCAATAAGTATGCTGTTCTAGCCCTCAAGGCTCAAGCAGCGGTCTATCATGCTTCCCCACTCTTCTCCCAGAACAAGTCAGCAGAAGAAAAGAAGGCTCTATGGGCTGCTGCCGTAGGTGCATGCAAAGAGCTTATTGACGCAGCAGAGAAGAAGGGTATGGGACTGGCCGATGATATTGAGTCATTATGGGCTATTGATTACTACTCTAACACCCAGAGCTGTAAGGAAATAATCTTCGCACGCCGCACAGCATCAGCCAACACCTTCGAGGGCTACAATTTCCCTGTCGGATATTCATCAGGCCAGGGAGGCAACTGCCCAACACAGGATCTCGTTGACGCTTTCGAGTGTACCGACGGAAAGAGCATATCAGAAAGCAGCCTATACAATGAGGCTGAACCTTATGCCAACCGTGACCCACGACTCATAAAGACCATAGTGTTGAATGGAGACGCATGGCCTAATGATCTTGCAGAATACAGTGCCGACCATCCTACAGTTGAGACATACGTCGGAGGATACCACTCACGTACAGGCAACGCTGCAGGAAAATCGTACGCAACTCCTACAGGTTATTACCTTAAGAAATTCTGTAATGCGAACCAGATTCTGCGCGCACGTTCAGGTGTCTCAGTCACAACATCGCCTCACGGATGGCTCACATTCCGTATGGGTGGCATGTATCTGAACTATGCAGAATCCCTATTCCAGTATTTCAAGGCATGTGGCAATTCAAATGCAGCTGACGCAAGTGGCAGTGTGACATTCTCTGATGCTGATGGCAATCAGCAGACTGTCAATATTCCAGCGTCACAGACAGCAACAAAGATAGCGAGCAAGACACGTACACGCTCTGGCATGCCAGCATTCGTTACAGGCATGACTAACGACGAGTTCTGGGCAAAGTACAAGAACGAGCGCCGTGTGGAACTCGCATTCGAGGGACATCGTTTCTATGACGTACGCCGCTGGATGGAGGATGGAGAGAAGTTCATGAAGATTCATCGCATGGAGATAACAAAGAACGACGATGGCACATTCTCATACAAGAAGGTGCCAGTCACCCGTGGCGATGGCCAATGGCAGACGAAGTGGAATCTCTTCCCATTCTCACAGACAGAGATTATGAAATCAGGTAATGCTATAGAGCAAAATCCTGGATGGTAATCCCCCACAACAAATATTGATTACCGGTTGCAGACAAACTTAATATTTCGGTTTTGTCTGCAACCGGATACAAAAAAACATGATACTAACTCAATTTATTTATTAACTAAACACAATCAAGAATGAAAAAGTTTACTTTGATTTCATTGCTTATGGTCATCGTATGCACGATGGCAAAGGCAGAGTTGATGGACAAGTATTTCTACAAGATTCCGACCGACAAGGCTGACGGATGGACTCTTCAGGATGCAGGTCGTATGACTCTTACACCAAGTAAGGACTACCTTGAGGTGAAACTGACCAACAACGGTGGTCGTATGATAAACCGCTTCTGGAACGAGGATGCATGGAAGAAGGTTGACGTGGCTTCTCTGCCTAACAACACTTACAAGTTCACTAAGGACATGAAGATGACGGTTAATGCTTCAGATCCAAAACGTTGTGACATGGAGTTTGTGCTTCTTCCTGTAAACGCTTGTGACGCGACAGACTCTCGCGTTTCTTCCCACAACTATCACTGGTTTAACAACGAGGGTGAGGACTATTTCTTCCGTTATCGTGTAACAACTAATACAGCTGAGGCTGTTGACATCGTCATCAACGAGAACCCCACAGCTCGTGGTGACTGGCCAGTTCCAACTGAGGAGTCTGAGACAGCTACACTCAACGTCGGTGTGAAATACTCTTTCTCTGTTGTCATCAACACAGAGGCAAACACAGCGACATACACCATCTCTGACGAGGAGGGCAATGTCGTTAAGACAGGTGTCCATAACTATGTGTGTGCTGAGGACCGCGCAGGTATCTGGGTAATGTCACCAAATAGTGCCAACTCTGTAGTCCAGCTCTCTAACATGGGCCTCTCTTACGAGGCTGAGGGTCCATTCGCTGTAGAGCCATCCGTTGACCTCCTTGCCGCAATCGGTGAGCAGCGAGCATATTATGTAAGCTTCGATGAGGGTCACACTCTGCATTGGAAACAGCTTGGTGATGCTGAGGATGCACTTGGCAACCCATTCAGCGACGGAGAGGAATACACAGCAGAATGGAGCGACGCCAACGACACACGTGAGTTTGAGCAGAACGCTGAGGAGTACTTCGGCAAGAAGATCATTTATTGTACAAAGTCAGGCGACCTTAAGGTCTGGACATCTCTTGCTGACAATGAGGCGAACGTATCAGAGGAGGTCATCTCAAGCGTTGTATGTGAGAGCATAACAATGCCAACTCCAACTGCAACAATATCAAACGTTGAGGAAGGCTATGGTAAGGAATACACCATCACAGCAGACAACTCCAACACTCTCTTGAAGCCGATTGTCACCATAAACTGTATTGTCAAGGATGCTGCAGGCGGCATCGTATCCCAGAAAGACATTCTCTCTGGCGAGAAGGTCACAATATCTGACGCTGGTTCAATCGAGCTCTTCTCATACGACGGCACACACCCAGTCGCATGGTACTCTCCATCAGAGAAGGTCACAATCACCAACAACGTCCAGTACTCAGTTGCTGAAGACAAGAACTATTGCATGACATATGATGAGATAAATGCAGGCAAGACAGGCTTCAACATCGTTGAGATTGTGGACAATGCAGGCAAGTCACACTGGGACCGTATCATGTCGAGCGAGAAGCGTGGATACAAGGCTGACGGTACTAACGAGGTATACGTGGCAGACAACGCTGACTCTTATATCAGCGTCAAGGAGGGTCATGGTATCTTCGCAGACACAGATTGCGGAACAGACAATGCGAAATGGAATGTTCTCTGCCCAGCTGACGATGTATACTCATGCGCACTCCCACTTATACCATCAGAGGAGAACGCAGCACTTTACAAAGTCTTGAACAATGGTGACCAGTATGCATGGGCTTACTTCCCATTTGAGGGTCTTGTGTATTATGATGTGAACACTAAGGTTGATGGCGACGGCGCTGTACGCTCTAACTACCTCAATATGCATCTTGACACAAAGTACATATCAGACGATACAAACAAGCCAAACTTCTTCATCGTCAACACAACTGGCGGATACAACCGTCCAGACAAGGGCGATTGCAGCAGTTCAGTTGTTCTTGTAGCTGGCGAGACATTCAAGCTCTATCGCTATGACACAGCTATCACAAGAGTAAAGGTTATGACATATCAGGGCTTTACTCCTGGCACAGGTACTGGCATCTCATCTGTTAATGCTGAGGAGACAACAGCAAAGGTGAGAAAGGTTGCTACAAAGAATGGTATTGTAATCATCAAGGGTGATAACGCATTCACCGTTTCTGGTGTACAGGTGAAGTAATTATCATTAATTGAATCATATTTGTATGGGCGGGGAGTCAATTATGACTTCCCGCTTTTCTTTTGATTTTTTATTTTGGGTTATTTGAAAAAGAAATTTAATAAAAGAACGTACAATTCAAGAAAAATTACTAACTTTACACACAAATTCGTAACTACTTATCAAAAAAACACACCTACTTATGAAGACAAAACTTGTAATGCTTGCCTTAGGCTCCATACTATCATGCACAAACGTCATGGGCCAGAGATTCGCTGACAGGCTCGACCGCGGTCTCGTGGCCGTAAAGACTTCCTCAGGAGTATATTGCTCATGGAGGATTCAGGCCGACGAGTATTATGACGTGAAGTATAATCTATACCGTGACGGTACAAAAGTCAATGCCGAACCTCTCGACGTATCTAACTATACAGACGCTGGAGGTTCAACAAGCAACAGTTACACTGTCAAGACTGTTGTCAATGGAGTGGAACAGACAGAATCTGCTGCCGCAAATGTTTTTGCTAACAACTACAAAACAATAACCATAAAGCATGACAAATCTCTGAAATCGACCTATATACCAAACGATGCTTGTTGTGCAGACGTGGATGGCGATGGAGAGTTAGAGATATTGCTGAAATTTGACAACAAGGAAGAGGGAGAGCAACTATACCCGAAGAATGGCCCCACGATAAATGGTGTGGAGACAAAAGAATACACTATGCTTGCTTGTCTGAAACAAGATGGAACTGTACTGTGGTGGGTTAACTGTGGCCCTAACATGGGAGACTTCCAGAACAATGAGCAGAATATCGTTGGCTACGATTGGGACATGGACGGCAAAGCCGAGGTGGTAATGCGACTTGAGGAAGGCTCAACAGTCCATATGGCCGACGGCACTACATACACGATAGGTGCTGACGGAAAGAATGGGACAACATGGACAAACTATCGTATACCTAAATCTTCTGGCTCAATAGAGTGGTTCACATACTATGGAAAGGAGTTCCTTTTCTATTGTGAAGGTGCAACAGGAAAGCCATACCAGTGTATAGACTATCCACTCAAGAGATTTGAGAATGGAGAGACAGACCTCAAGGCGGCATGGGGCGACGGATACGGACACCGCTCAACGAAACACTTTTTCGGTGCTCCATATCTCGACGGAAAGCATCCGAGCATCTTCCTCGGTCGCGGTATTTATACAAGACATAAGTTCATTGCATACGACGTTGACCCAGCCACACATGCTCTCAATGTACGCTGGCAATGGACAAACAATCAGCCTGGCTCACCATGGTATGGCCAAGGCTACCATAACTATTCTATCGCTGATGTTGACTGGGACGGCCGCGACGAGATAGTATGGGGTTCCATGGTTATTGATGATAACGGCAAGGGACTATCGACAACAGGACTGGGACATGGTGACGCACAACATGTCAGCGACCTGAATCCATATCGTCATGGACAAGAGATATTTGCCTGCAACGAGGATAATCCAGCCAACAATCTCCGCGATGCCACTACATCAAAGATATATTACAGGATGACAGACACAAACGACGCAGGGCGCGCGTTAGCTGGAAATTTCTATAACACTATTCCTGGCTCAGTATGCTACGGAGCACATGACACACCTGTATCAACAGTCATTGCCGACCATGTCAATGTCAATACTAACGGGCTTGGAATGAACTTCAGGATATACTGGGATGGAGATTTGCAAGAGGAAAGCTTTGACAATATAACTGTCTCTAAACCTGGTGCTGGCACTCTGACAACATTCTCTGGCGCATACTCTAACAACAGCACCAAGGCAACACCGTGCTATCAGGGTGATATCTTCGGCGACTGGCGCGAGGAGGTCATACTACGCACAGGAGACAACAATCTACGCATATACACCACGACCACACCAACAGAGTGGCGGAATTATTCTTTATGGTACGACCATCAGTATCGCAACGCGATGGTATGGCAGCCATGTGGTTACAACCAACCTCCTCACGCTTCCTACTTCCTTGGGGAGCTGGAAGGTATCACTGTCGCACCTCCACCGCTCACAAATACTGGCCGTGAAGAAGTGGCAACAAGCATTGACGCTACATTCAATGGCAAACACGCTCTCCTTGCGACACAGGGCGACGCAAACATATCTGTCACAGATGGTGTCTCACCCACAGTCTTCACAGACAACGCCCCATCATGGATTCAGGGAAGCGCACCAAGCGAGTGTACTACAAAGGATACAAAGATAACGTACACATACTACACACACACTCTTACTGGAGGTGCTTTCACCGGCAATATGCGACTGGTTAAACAGGGCGACGGAACGCTTGTACTGCCAAACGTCAGCCAGACATTTTCTGGAAAGACCGATGTTTGGGCAGGAACATTACAGTTTGACGGGACAATAGAGAACAGCCCAGTATGGCTCAACCGTTTCTCGAGACTCAGTTCGGACGGAGGAAACTTCAAGGCCGGTATAAAAGCTGACTACGGCTCGGAGATATATCCTGGCGGTAAAAATAAGACAGGTATTTTATCAACATCTGAACTCGCCCTTGGGTTTGGAGCACGCGTTATGTTCGATGTGAACGGAAAGGATGTTGACAAAATTGTAGCCAGAAAGATGACTATAGAGAAGAAAGACTGGGAGAGTGGTCCAGAGTACTCTGCTCCGGTTTTTGTTTTCACATCTCAACCACAAGAAGGAGAATACCTACTTGCAGAGATAGAGGAACTGACAGGAGATATCCACGCCATCGTTGTTGAGGGGCTGTCAGGGAAAAAACACAATATCACCTACGCCGACGGCAAGCTGATGCTGGCTATCCAAGACGGACGTGATAGCGAGAACGTTGTTTGGACAGGAGAGCAAGGAGCTGCCTGGGATCTCATGAACACTGAGAACTTCTCATCTTCAGATAAGAAATTCGTTACAGGCGATGATGTCACATTCGACGACAATGCCACAGCGACAGATGTTAACATAGCAGAGAACGTCACTCCAGGAAGCATCGTCTTCAAGAATAACACCAAGTCATACACAATCTCTGGCAATGGAGCAATCGAGGGCAATGCACAGCTTGTGGTAGAGGGAACAGGAACGGTGAATATAAACAACATCAACAAATATACAGGTGGCACAATAGTGAGAAACGGCACACTATCCCCATCATCGCTCGCAAACAATGATGGCCAGGAATATGGTGCATTAGGCGATGCCGGAAACACTATCACCCTCGAGAATAATGGCAAGCTCAAGACCACATCAGACATGACTTCGTCACACATCATCGTCATCGGAGACAACGGCGGAATAATTAATACCACGGGGACACTGATTCTCAACGGTGGGATAAAGAAGACTGGCGACGGCAAGAATCGTGATTTGAAGAAAGAAGGAAAGGGAACCCTGCAGCTTAATAGCTCGGCTGACTATGACAAGCTATATATAAACGAAGGCAAAGTGTACGACTTCTCTGACTCTCATTTCAACGGAAAAACCGTTGTGCTTAACGGCAGCAAAGTGATACTACAGGCTGAAAACACCATTTACAGCTCTAACTCTGACAATTTGAACCTTGAGGTTCCAGAAGGGAAAACGGGTACATGGTATCCTGACGGACGTTGTGACTATACAGGCAAACTGACAGGTGCAGGCACTATAGAAATATATGCCACATGGGTTCGCTGCCAATTCAAGGGAGACTGGAGTGGATTTACAGGTACCATCAACGCCAAGCGCGGGAACAAGAACGCCTATGAGCCAGTGTTTGATTTCAATAACACATATGGCATTCCACACGCCACACTGAACGTTGATTCCCGATTCACAAAGGACACTCCATTCAACACTAACGGCAAGAGCTTCGCCATTGGCGCCCTCACTGGCTCAGGTTATATTGGCAATGGTGGAAACTACGGATCCTCGACAAACACTCTGACTATCGGCAGCAAGAACACAAACTTCACCTTCTCTGGCTCTATCAATGGGAGCAATGTCGTGAAAGATGGTACAGGTATATGGACTATTTCGTCAGAAGATGTGCTTGGAAACGCCAAATCGCTTAAAATAGTCAATGGAGCAGTAAAACTTAATAAGGCTGCCGCAACGAGAACAATGACATCTCCAACAATTGCATATGTCCAAGACGAGGGCGAGCTGCGCGGACTCGGGTACGCATACGGCATCAACATGCTGAGTGGAGGCTCTTTGCGTCCTGGAAACAATGCGCCTGAAAACCAGACTAAAAATACCGGATTCATATACATTGAAAAGAATCTCAATGCAGAGACTGGCTCAAACATCTATGTTAACAAGACAAAGGCTGACTCTCTCTCAATAAACAACATCACAGGTGCGAAATCACAGGCATGGGCTTTTGTTAAAGTGGGAGGTAACGCAACGCTCAATGGTACAATTAATGTTACCTACGGAGAATCATGGACACCGTCAGAAGGCGACTATGTACGCGTCATCAAATGTGATGGAACAATCAGTGGCACACCAACTTTCAATCTTCAGGAACTCCCTGCTGGACTTGGTTGGGATACATCAAGCATCCTCACCGAAGGTATTATAAGGGTCACCACATCAACAGGTATAAGTAATATCAGTACTGACACATCGTTCGTAGCTGATGTATACACATTAGGCGGAATGAAAGTGCTGACAGGTATACTGACCAATAAGGAGACTCTGGCTTCTGACCTTAAGAGCCACGGCCTCCCAGCTGGCATGTATATTGTCATCATGCCTAATGGCGCATTGAAAGTGTCAATAAAATGATAACACGCTCATTCTGAGATATCCTCATAGACGTGATAAATAATAGGATTGGGTAGCGGACATTATCGTCCTCTACCCAATTTTCATATTTTGGACAACTGGGTATGGCTTCTTCGGGAAGTTGTTATGAAATTTGAGAATAATGCGGCTTTATGGCTTCAAGCACCATCTCAATCTCATGACTATTAGTTATGGACTGTAAGGAGTATCTCCTATCATGCTTAAGGCATTGAAAATTGTGCTCACTTGTATTGTATAGAACGGTCTTTCAGTACATATTGGAAAATTGTTGTTACAGAAAGAAAACTGTAAGCAAACCATACCATATAACTAACGATTTGAAAGCAAATGAGTCAATTATCGATGCATAACGGAAACAGTGCAGATGATTGGATATAAAAAATTAAGAATATATAAGACATGCATAGCTTTGTGCATGAGAAAAATTAACCATAAATATCATACTTCAATGTTCATAAATTCTCAATTATGCTGATTAATCAGAAGAATTATATCACTAATGCTGTGTTTTTCACTTTCTTATTGAAAAACATGGCATTTTTTTTGCCCGAACAAATATATTTACGTAATTTTGCAGAGATAAAGGGATTTTCTGCTTACAAAGAGCAAATGGGATAACACCCTAATCCATCAGACAACGTTCTTAAAAGTGCGTTTTCTCGCCATGGCAGAAATCAAGCAAGCTTGTCTCTGCTCATATGGCTTATCGAAAACGTTCTTGAAAGTGCGTTTTCTCGCCATGGCAGAAACCAAGCAAGCTTGTCTCTGCTCATTTGGCTTATCGAAAACGTTTTGAAGAGCAAAATATAGTAACAACAATAATATGCTTACACTAAAACTTATAACAGAAGAATATGACCGTGTCATCAGCGGCCTGGAGAAGAAGAACTTTAAGGGAGCGCGCGAGGCAATAGATAATGTCCTCGCCATAGACAAACGCCGCCGGGAGACGCAACAGCAGAACGACGCTCTGCTCGCCGAGCAGAAGAAGGCTGCTGCTGAGATAGGAAAGCTGATGAAGGCCGGAGACAAGGATGCGGCAGAGAAAGCTAAGGCTCGCGTGGCTGAGATGAAAGAGCAGTCAAAAGCTCTTGAGGAGCAGAAGGCACAGGCCGAGAAAGACCTCATCACAGCTCTATGCCAGATACCTAATATACCATACGACGAGGTGCCTGAGGGTAAATGTGCCGAGGACAACTGGGTCGTAAAGTCCAACCTCAAGGAATGTGTTGAGGGTGAGGATACTGTCGGCAACTGGACATGTAATCCAGAGAACAAGGAAGCTAAGGTGCCACATTGGGAGCTCGCAAAGAAATATAACCTCATAGATTTCGACCTCGGTGTGAAGATTACAGGTGCGGGATTCCCTGTATATATCGGGAAAGGAGCACAGCTGCAGCGCGCCCTCATAAACTTCTTCCTCGCTGAGGCCAACAAGGCTGGATATACAGAGATAATGCCACCAACAGTTGTCAACCAAGCTTCTGGCTATGGTACAGGACAGTTGCCTGACAAGGAAGGGCAGATGTACCATTGTAACCTTGACGACCTCTACCTGATTCCTACAGCCGAGGTTCCAGTGACGAATATTTACCGTGATGTCATTCTCGACGAGAAGGACCTCCCGATAAAGAACTGTGCATACACACAATGCTTCCGCCGTGAGGCTGGCTCATATGGCAAGGATGTCCGCGGACTCAACCGTCTGCATGAGTTCTCTAAGATTGAGATTGTACGCATAGATACTCCTGAGCACTCTCGCGAGTCGCACAAGGAAATGATAGCTCATGTTGAGGGTCTGCTCCAGAAGCTTGAGCTCCCTTACCGTATACTCCGTCTCTGTGGTGGCGACCAGTCGTTCACATCAGCCATATGTTATGACTTTGAGGTTTACTCTGAGGCTCAGGGACGATGGCTTGAGGTGTCTTCAGTATCTAATTTCGACACATATCAGGCCAACCGCCTACATTGTCGTTACAGACGCGAGGGAGCAAAGAAGCCAGAGCTATGCCACACACTCAACGGTTCTGCCCTCGCCCTGCCACGCATCGTAGCCGCTATTCTTGAGGACTATCAGACTCCTGAAGGCATACGCGTGCCTAAGGTGCTGGTTCCATATATGGGGTGTGACATCATAAAATAAACTCATTACACCACAACAGCAGACACAAGGAATATACCATCAACCGATGGAGCAGCGAGAGCAGAAGCCAAACTTGTTTGGATTATGCCGAGTCGTGACAGAGGAAGACAAAGTCAACCGATGGAGCAGCGAGAGGAGAGGCCAAGCTTGCTTGGGCTATCCCGAGTCGTGACAGAGGAAGACAAAGTCAAGCTTGCTTGGGCTTTCCCGAGTCGTGACAGAGGAAGAGAAAGTCAACCTACACTATATTATGCGGCCTATGGTATATCGTATCAATACTCATGATGTCCTCTCCCCTGCTTCTTCTGTAGACACGAAAGAGTGAGGGAGGGGCTTCATGTGTAGACAATAAACATCAATGATATCTTTTGCGATAAGTATAATAGCCTTGATATTAGGCTATTTCGTATACGGACGGTTTGTAGAGAGAACCTTCGGGCCAGACGACCGCCCTACACCAGCCATAAGTATGGCCGACGGTGTCGACTACGTCACTCTTCCTGCATGGAAGATATTCATGATCCAGTTTCTCAACATAGCAGGGACAGGACCAATATTCGGAGCCATAATGGGTATATGGTATGGCCCATCGGCATACCTGTGGATAGTCTTCGGATGCATCTTCGCCGGTGCCACACACGACTACTTGTCAGGCATGCTGTCACTTCGCAACAAGGGAGCGTCGCTTCCTGAGCTTGTCGGCATATATCTCGGAGGGAGAATGAGGCGTATCATGCTGACATTCTCTATTGTTCTTCTCGTCATGGTTGGCGTTGTCTTCGTAATGAGTCCGGCAGCTTTGCTCTCGACAATGTTCGAGGACACATGGGCGGGTAATCTCATGTTGTGGATTGTCGTGATATTCATATATTACCTGATAGCCACAATGCTGCCAGTCGATAAGATTATAGGGAAAATATATCCTGTATTCGCCGTGGCGCTTATATTCATGGCAGCAGGCCTCCTTGTCATGCTATTTGTCCATCATCCCGCGATTCCTGAGCTTTGGGACGGTCTGGGCAATATGGGCGAGAAGCGTCTGGGCATAAAGAATCCTGACCCCCTCTTCCCTGCCCTATTCATCACAATAGCATGCGGAGCGATAAGCGGTTTCCATGCCACACAGTCGCCTCTCATGGCCCGTTGTATGGAAAGCGAGAGACAAGGACGCAAGATATTCTTTGGCTCGATGATAACAGAGGGACTTGTCGCACTCGTCTGGGCTACCGTCTCAAGCTATTTCTTCTATGCAGAGGGATGGCGTGAGGTGCTCGCGGCGACTGCTCCTGAGCAACTGGCTGCTGTTGAGGCAAAATTGGCAGCAGGCGATAATATCACACAGATATTCGGCAATGCCGCAGAGGTCGTAATGATTATGTGTAACAGCTGGCTTGGCATGGCTGGTGGTGTGCTTGCCGTGCTCGGTGTTGTGGCAGCTCCTATTACAAGTGGAGACACTGCATTCCGCTCTGCACGACTCATAATAGCCGAGTTCATCACACTCGACCAGAAACCTATACGTAAGAGACTGTATATCTGCATACCAATGTTTCTCTGTGCCATCGCCCTCCTTATATGGCAGATAGAGAACAAGGACGGATTCAATGTGATATGGAAATATTTCGGATGGGCAAATCAGACACTGTCTGTCTTCACCCTATGGACCGTGACAGTCTATCTCGCCTTGAAGAAGAAGAACTATTGGATAACCCTTCTCCCAGCTACGTTCATGACAATCGTCAGCTGTGTCTTTATCTGCATCTCAAAGCAGGGTTTCCACCTTGACCACAGCTTGAGTTATTTCCTTGGCATGGGTGCAGGTTTGATGTCTCTCGTGTTCTTCTTCAACTGGAAATCCAGGATGGAGACATTCTTCAAGGAAGGACAGGAACACTCGCGGCGGAATGCACGGCGACGTGAGGAGATGTGGGCTAAGGAAAGGCAGGAAAAATAAATATATAAAAAAAGGCTCATCCCCCTCACTATCTACATCTCGTCAGGAATTGCCATACAAATATAGACTATATCACAACGAGAGACTTCAGCCACAACAAAGTTGAATCCCCCCGAGGCCTATCACCCCATACACAGAGTCATGATGGCAATGTGATGCAGCCCCAACCCCTCAGACGAGACAGCCAGATAATAAAAAAAAAACGTGGCTTATGATAGATATTACAGCTAAGCAACGGACAATACATACAGAACGTTTTCTATAAGCCAGATGAGCAGAGACAAGCTTGCTTGAGCTCTGCCATGGCGAGAAAACGAAGGTGAAACCAACAAATAAATCACTTCACGAATACAACAATTATGAAAAAAGTCTTATTTTTGCTCTTCGCTCTCACTATGTCTTTGACAGCGAGCGCCCAGTTTGAAGAAGGAAAATGGTATGGCGGAGCCTCTCTCTCTGGCCTTGACTTCAGTTATCAGGGTTCACGTAAGCTGAGCCTTGACGTGCAGGCCAAGGCAGGATACTGCTTCATGGACAACTGGATGGTTACAGCTGATGCCGGTATAGACACCAATAATGACTATACAAATCTTTCAATAGGTGTTGGCATAAGATACTATATCATCCAGAACGGACTCTTCCTTGGTGCCGGATGCCATTTGAAGCAGGTGGACACACAATCGCACAACGACTTCATGCCAGGAATAGAGGTTGGATATTGCTACTTCCTGAATCGTCATGTGTCTGTTGAGCCATCAATCTATTACGACCAGTCGTTCAAGTCGCACAAGGACTACTCGACTATAGGCCTGAAGATTGGGGTTGGTATATACTTTTAAGACAACCGTTTGAATAGATTCAGACGTTTTATCAATGATAATTTTCGTCTGCACTCGGCATAACAATTAAGCATGCTTAATGTTCTGCTCTCGTTTGAACGAAAATTGACTTCGCCTTCTTCCTTCGCGCCTAGGGATAGTCTGAGTAAACTCTGCCTCTCCTCTCGGCTTGTCGTCAGTTGACTTCGTCTTCTTCCTTCGCGCCTCGGGATAGTCTGAGTAAACTCTGCCTCTCCTCTCGGCTTGTCGTCAGTTCTCGCCAAGCCAAAGTGAGCAAGCTCTCTTTTGGCTTTTGGCATAACAAAATCCTTAATATTTATGAAACACAGATTATTACTACTTGCCTCGTTCATGATAAGCAGCATTGCAGGCATGGCATGCACAAATCTCATAGTAGGCAAGAACGCTTCTGTCGATGGTTCTGTGATGTTCAGCTATAGCGCAGACTCATACGGCATGTTCATCGGTCTATATCATTTCCCGGCAGCAAAGCATGCAAAGGGTGAGATGCGTAAGATACGCGACTGGGACAGTAACAAGCCCCTTGGAGAAATCCCTGAGGCACGTGAGACATACAATGTTGTCGGGAATATGAACGAATGGCAGGTGTCAATCGGCGAGACAACATACGGCGGACGTGAGGAGATGGTAGACACGACCGGTATAATAGACTATGGCTCGTTGATATACATCGCCCTTCAGCGCTCAAAGACAGCACGTCAGGCCATAGAAGTCATGACAACTCTTGCCAACACATATGGCTATTGCTCAAGCGGAGAGTCGTTCACGATATGTGACCCTAACGAGGCATGGATAATGGAGCTGCAAGGCAAGGGTCCCGGCTCTAAGGGTGTGGTATGGGTAGCCCAGCGTATACCGGACGACTGTATCTCGGCACATGCCAACCAGAGCCGCATACGCCAGTTTGACATGAATGACAAGAAAAATGTGATGTACTCAAAGGATGTGATACGTTTCGCTCGTGAGAAGGGATGGTTCACTGGCCGTGATGCAGACTTCTCATGGGCCGACGCTTATGCTCCTGCAGATTTCGGAGGCAGACGCTATTGTGACGCCCGCGTATGGAGCTTCTTCAACAGATGGTCAGAGGGAGGATTCGACGAATACCTCCCTTGGGCACTCGGGAAAGACCCTGACGCAAAGCCCATGCCTCTGTTCATAAAGCCGAAGAGAAAACTGAGTGTTGCTGACCTTGAGACATCCATGAGAGACCATTATGAGGGTACCCCCATGGCTCAGACACGCGATAACGACCCAGGCCAGGGACTTTATGCCTCACCATACCGCCAGACTCCCCTCTCGTTCAAGGTTGACGGCGTGACATACTTCAACGAGCGTCCCACATCAACCGTACAATCGGGATTCGTTTTCATATCACAGCTGAGGGGATGGCTGCCACGGCAGATAGGCGGAGTGCTGTGGTTCGGCAATGATGATGCCAACATGGTAACATTCACACCGATGTATTGCTCTATGACAGAACAGCCTGAATGCTACAACACTCCCGGTGCCGACGCTCTTACATTCTCTATGGACAACGCCTACTGGGTATGCAACTGGGTCAGCAACATGGTTTATCCCCGTTATGACATGCTCTTCCCCGACTTAAAGGCTGTCAGGGACAGTCTTGACAATATGTATCTCTCTCAGCAGAAGAAGATTGAGAGGGAGGCGATGCAGGTATTGGAGACAAGGGGCGATGAGGCTTGTGCCAAATTCCTAAACGACTATAGTGTTGAGATTGCACAGTCAATGCTCAAGACATGGAGGAAGCTGGCTACATATCTCATTGTAAAATACAACGACATGGCTGTCAAGCCAGAGAAGGACGGCAAATTCATGCGCTCGCCATACGGTATAGGTGAAACCGTAAAACGTCCGGGATATAACGAGTACACACGCCGCCAAATAGCTAAGCAGACTGGCGACTGGTATAAGATGCCTGAAGGCAAATAATTATAGCCAAGCATCCCCCGTGAGGAACATCATCGGATGATGATGCTGGGGAATGTCGATAGAAGAGAAATAAAGATGCAGGAGATGGACACTTATATAGTAGTGATTCCATCTCCTGCATTCCGTATAATATTCCATCTCCTGCATTCCAATAAAAAGGATATTGGCGAGAACGCGGATATTGCCATTGAGAACTTGAACCTTTGCTTTATTCCGGATCACCATCCAGCCCAGATATTCGGGAAATCATAGAATTCACTATACGGTTATTCCTCGTGTAATCGGGCTCAAGCCTTATACCCATATTATGAACGCTCACGCCCTCGCCCCAAAATGCTTGAGGTAATAGTATCTGGGAGATTATGACATCATAATATGTCTCGCCAGAATACGAGCCGCGCTTTCCACTTTCTGTGCGCATGGGCGCTTGGCATAGTATGCAGCGTTTCTCTCAGCAGGGACGTATGACAAACTTCCTGTTGGGACAGCCCCGTTCAGTCCGAGCAGTTCAGCGCAGATGACGGAACCGTTCTCCCGCTTGAATTCCTCGATTATTTCCTGTATCTCTTTATAGCATGAGGCCTTGCCCTGCCTGTCGTCTCCTTCTGTCTGTCCGCTGTACATCCCTGCTATCATCACAGAACCTGAGACAGCACCACAAATCATACGCAGACGCCCTACTCCACCGCCGAAACCAGCCGAGACGCGGAGGGCTGTATCGCGATTCATACCGTACATATCGGCAAAGGCAGCCACAACACTTTGTGAGCAGTTATAACCCTCCATGAACAACTCTACAGCTTTCTGCACCCTCTGCTCGAGAGCGTCCGTGAGGACATAAGGTTTTTTATCATCGTCAATAATCCCAGGTCGCTTATAATCGACGAACCTGAAATCATGGCTATGTTTCTCGTCCTTCGTATGCTCCTCACTCCATGCCTCTATCCATGAGCTGTAGTCAGGGAAGAAAGCATCAGCCTCGTCAGGGATATCATCAACCTCCGTCAGGCATAACATATCGGCACGGTCCATGGCCTGGGCGTAGACAGACGCCCCACCAATTATATATACCTCCTCGTCCGAGGAGCATTTCCCGAGAGCCTCGTCAAGAGAGCCATATACCTCACAGCCATCTATACTGCTCACGGTATGGCTGAGTACAATATTACGTCTGTTAGGAAGGGCTCCTTTAGGAAGGGAGAGGAACGTGTTTCTACCCATTATTATTGTATGTCCTGTCGTCAGCTGTTTGAATCTTCTCAGGTCAGAAGGCAGCCAGTACAAAAGCTTGTTGTTGTTGCCTATGGCATTATTGCGTGCCACAGCTGCTATAATCCTTATGCTCATTATTCTAATCTATTGGTTTTTATGTGATAATGAATGATATGTGTCTTTGTCGTCCACTTACTGCAAAATTACCAATTAATTTCATAATATTAGCAAAATATCCTCCGTTTTTTTGGGTGAACCGATATTTATGCTTAATTTTGCCGAATACATATGGTTTGTATGACACACATTATCATTTATATATCACTTACATAAAGCATATTGACACAAATGAAGAACGTTTTCGTTAAGCCAGAAGACCAAAGAGAGCTTGCTCGCTTTGGCTTGGCGAGAAAAGGTCGGATGAAATCCAAGTTTTTACTTACACTCATGCTTCTGCTTGGTGTTACTACCATTACATACGCCGCAAAGGCCAATCCCCGCCGTATGACAGTGACGCTTGAGGACGGCCGCACTGTCCTTGTGGCACTACGTGGCGACGAGCATTTCCACTATTTGGCAACAACAAGGGGTGAAGTGGTCATAAAGACAGTGAACAACACATACCGTATAGCTACAGCTGCGGAGATGGCTTCTCTACGTGAGGAGAGCACAGCAGCCGATGTACGGCGCAAGACAGCTCACAAATTTCCTGCTAATACGATGCCATTCCCCCGTACTGGCACCCCCCGTGTGCTTGTTGTGATGATGGATTTTACTGACCGTGACTTCAAATACACGCATGCCGATTTTGACAAATGGCTGAACAGCACAGAGTATAACACAAGCTATGCCTCATATACATGTTACGGCTCTGTAGCACAGTATTTTAATGATTGCAGCGGCGGAAAGTTCCGTCCACAATTTGATGTCGTTGGCCCATTCAAGGCAAAGAATGCCTCGACATACTACGGTCAGAATTCCGGAGGCTCTGACAATAGCAGCCGCTACACTGAGCTTTTGAAGGAAGCATGTCAGGCAGCATACAATGCCGGGACAGATTTCTCAAAGTATGACGGCAACAGCGACGGTTCTGTTGACCTGCTGTATGTCATATATGCAGGATACAGCGAAGGCTCATCGCTCATAGACAACCTCATATGGCCCAAGTCTGGCTCGACAACAAGCATTCCGTCGTATGACGGCATGAACTTCTACCGTTACGGACTGAGCAATGAGCTTTATGGAGGAAAATCTGACGGAGAGCGCCTTGACGGCATCGGAGTCTTCTGCCATGAGATGTGCCACACGCTCGGCATGCCGGATGTTTATCCGACAAATGATTTCGGCGACGCCAAGAACTATGACAACCAGAGTATGGAATACTGGGATTTGATGGATGCCGGTGAGTATTCTGGCAACGGTTATTATCCCACACCTCTTTCGGCATGGGAGAGAGAGTGGTTAGGATGGACCGATGAGCTGGAGACTATGACTCCAGGAGAATACACCATATCTCCACTATTCGTAGGTGGAAAGGCATACAGAGTGCAGAACCCCGCCCCTGCAGACAGTAATGGTGATGAGTTCTATATTCTGGAGAATATCCCTAAGGGCACAGGGACAGGATGGTACGCACGCATGTTCAACTATGGACTGCTCGTGACACATATCCATTATCTCGAGTCGCAATTCTTGAACTATCACAATCCTAACAACATCAAAGGCAAACCACGCTGGACCATTGTTCCGGCCAACGGACTTCTGCTCAGCTCATACCACCAGGACTACACCCTTCAGGAAATCGTAGCGAACTATAAGGGCAACACATTCCCTGGTTCAGAAAATGTCACTATACTGGAACACTGGAATGAGTATAAGCCGACTATGCCATACAAGCTCACAGACATCACGACGAACAGCAACGGCAGCGTGTCGCTCAAAATGATAGACACGACAACGGGAATTGAGGCCGTGACGACAGGCAACCTGGATGATTGTGACAACAGGGTATTCACTATCGACGGTCGCTATGCGGGCAATGATATCAACGCGCTGCCTGCTGGATTATACATAAGCAACGGCAAGAAGATTCTAAGGAAATAAGATGACAGGTTGACGAGTATATAAGTTGACAAGATATTACTCATGCTGTCGTCTTTTGGCTTGGACTATCAACCTGCCAACACGTTAGCCCCGTCAACTCGCCATTCTAATAAGAAACATAAATACAGAGCCGGCACTCTACACACAAGACTTTCAGAGAGGTGGAGACCTTTTCTGGAGTTGTAATATCATGTGTGGAGAGTGCCGGCTCATCAGTTATAGCCAACCACCCTCCCCCAATCCCCACAATACCAATTAATTCTGCAAAACAAAAGAAAGCTCCAGCTTCATTATGCGTAATATAGTCTATTTACTGTTATTCTTCTCCCTCAGCGTCGGTGCGACAGATATTGACGCTTTATGGAAAAGCTTTGAGAAGTGTCAGGACAACGATATGCCACGACAGTCTGTACGTGTGCTTGAAGATATCAGCCGCCTCGCATCAAGACGCCATGCCTATGGGGATTTGCTCGGAGCAGAATTCTCCAAGGTCAGGGTCATGGGTTCCATATCAGCTGATTCTGTGCCACCGGCTCTGACGAAGCTACATCTGCAGGCAGCCCAGATGTGGGAGAAGCGCGCCGTAGACAAACAAGCGGCCATAACGGCATGCGTCTACCTTACCATTTTAGAGAAATGGCTGCGCAGCATGGATGAGCGGGAAGCGGAAGAACTGAAGAGGAGGGTCTGTGAGAATGTTGAGAGACACAGCATCACCCCACCGCCCTCCGCCGACTCATGTGTCATGTCCACCGCCAAGCTACTGTCAGAGACAGTCTACAACCCATATAAGCATATCATTGACGCAGGCGCTGACGACAGGCTGTACGCCAATGACATGCTCTCTCTCTTGGGCCATGAGTTGGGTCTGTACAGGAGACTTGAATCATTCTACAGGCAGGCAGGCAACATGTCAGCTGCATGCATAGAGGCATATCTGCAGGCTGTGAGAGGTGGCGGTGAGCAGGAGGACAACGCCATGAGCCTAAATCGTGATATCCTCAAGACCGCCATGGACGTGTATGCCAGCATCCCTGAATCATCGTTCCTTGCCGAGGCATACTATGACCTGATGCTTAGAGACGATGACATCTCTGAGGCAACACGCTATCTGTATCTATGTGAGGCAAGAGAGCGTTACGTACCACTCTGCCAACAGCATAAAGCCAACCGCTACACATCATGGATTGACAACAGAATCGCAGGCATCACTATGCCCCAGCTGTCAGCAGAGATATCCGACAGACTTATCCTGAGGGACATACGCAACATAACAGATGTCACCATCACTCTCCATCGTATAAATGCCGACGGGCGCTCAGACCTCAATGTCTATAACGATAAGGGACTGAGGGATGTAAAGAGACTTCTCCTTCCAGATGAACCAGTGACAATAACGAGAAAATACACTGTCCCACGGTGGCAGACACATTCAGACACCATCGCCATGCCCAGTGTCCCTTACGGTGTTTATCTGGTAAGCGTGAAGGGGGATGGGCTGCTGACACACAGCATCTACTACCATTCAGACCTTGCCTTGCTCTCTCTGCCCTTGTCGCGCGACAAGCTTCGCCTTCTGAGTGTCTCTGCCTCTGACGGCCGTCCTGTTCCTGGCGCCGTGGTGGTATTCATGAAGAGGAGACAGGGAGGGAAAGACTATGATGAAACCATGAGGGTAACGACAGACATAAGAGGAGAAGCCGTGGTTGACTCTCTGCCAGACGCTGAGACATATTACGTCTGCACATCGTCAGATAAGGCATTCCGCAAATCATACTTCCGTCCATACTTCTCCGCCTCGACCCGTCGTCATCAATCCGATATCCTGTCCGCTTTCACCTCACGGGCCATCTACCGTCCCGGGCAGGAAGCGGAAGGGGTGGTCGTGGCATATAATGCTGCCGACGAGAACAATATTCATACATTACAGGGGAAGGCCATCCGTGCTGTCTTATACGACGCTGACGACAAGGAGCTATGCTCAGACACCATTCATACTGACAGCTGCGGCAACGCCCCGTTCCGCTTCCTCATTCCGAAGAATGCCAAGCCGGGGCTCTCAAGGCTTTCATTCTCCTCCGATTCAGCCGTTACCAACAATCTTACGTTCAGTATAGAGGAGTACCGTCGCCCGACATTCCATGTTGGCGTTGTCAACCGCCAACAGTATTCAGACATTATATATATCCCCGATACAATGCCAGCAGGAATCACGTCACCTGCCCGTAAGATGGATGTGGAATTCAAGGCCATGACATATAGCGGCACTCCCATACGCGACGCTAAGGTGAGATACACCATATCACGCCATCCACTTTGGCGGATGCCATGGCTTGGCGGGAAAGGCAAGAAGGTGATAGCCGCTGATGCCGCCACGACTACAGGCCCTGATGGCACAGTAAGCATACCCCTGCAGCTGTCCCTGCCAGAGGGGAGCACTGTCCCGTATATCTTCACGGTGCGTGTCAGCGTCACAGACAACAACGGCGAGACACAATCATCTGTCCTGAGCTTTAGATGCTGCCACGAGTCCGGGTCTGCTGCCAAGCCCGTTCCGCATGGCATGGCCAGACGTGATACCCCCCAGAATGAGTTTGAGCTGTCGTCATACACATTCCCACAGCAAGGCGATGTTGTCCTCACCATGAGGCGCGACAACACATCCTCCCCTGAGTCTGACGCTTATGTCTACTACACTCTCTATGCTGGCGGGCATCCCGTCGAGAACTCGACATTACGTCTTGACACATTACACAGAAAGCGCTTCAGCTATCGTCCGGAATACGGTGACGGGCTGACGATATCATGTGTATGGATTGAGCGTCATGTGACACACTCATTCTCAGCAACCATCCAGAAGCCGCGTCCTGACATGTCTCTCAGTCCCACATGGTCCGTCTTCCGCGATTTCACCCGTCCAGGCAGCGAGGAGTCATGGACACTCATTCTGCCTTCATCCGGCAGCGTCCGCTTCCCGGCCTCACTCTCCGCCACGCTCTATGACAAGAGTCTCGATGCCATTGCACCCCATTCATGGACATTCTCCCCTGCCCTGCCCTGCCATCATGTCCATGCCCCATGGCGCGGTATGTATAACGGCCCGGTCCATGCCACGCTATATGGCACCTGGAGAGGAATACCGTCATCCTATAATCTTTCCCTCTCATCGTTCAATGCCCTTGTCTCTCCCGGATATGCCCGTTACCTGTCGGCTGTCGGAATGATGAGGAGAAACGCCGTCGGCCAAGTCTCTGCCGCCATGCCACGCGTCAAGGGGTTCGTATCAGAAGCTAAGATGGCTACCGCTGATGCTGTCATGACAGAGGCAGCCGTCATGGGCACGGAAGAGACATCTGACAGGTTTGATGGCTCTGACGCATCATATGATGCCGAATCTGGCATGGACTCAGGCCGTATGGACGATTTGAGCCAGCTATTGCGCACATCGTTAGGCGAGGCAGGATTCTTCTTTCCCTCTATCACGGCAGATAAGGACAGGGCTTTCCATATCTCATTCCGTATGCCAGAGACCATGACATCGTGGCGTCTGCTCGGCTTCGTCCACGACAGTTCCATGCGACATGCCATTATCGACACGACGATAGTATCAACGAAAGACATCGTCGTACGTCCTAATGTCCCGCGTTTTGTCCGCGAGAAAGACCGCCCCGTGCTCTCCGTCTCTGTCCATAACGCCACCCCCCGCCAGCAGCGTGTGGAGACAGTCGTTCAGCTCTCCAGCCACATATCCGCCGTCCCATTCTGGCAGAAGAAGATTCAGCACGATATCCCCTCCAGCTCGTCGTCTTCTGTACGCTTCGATCTTCCTGAGGTGACATCAGACAGCAGCCTGGTCATCAGCATTGTCTCACGCACGGCAGAGGGATTCTCTGACGGAGAACGCCATTCTATCCCTATCCTGCCCGATACGGAGGTCATCCGCCGCACCATAGCCCTCACCCTCCATTCAGAAGGCCATTATGAGTGTCCGCTGTCATCCATTGTCTCCCCCTCGGCCACACATGGCCAGCTGACTGTTGAGACTACGGCCGACGCGGCCGGTCTCATACGCTCAGCGATACCGTCCTCCCCGCTGTCACCGTCCTCCTCGTCCGATGCCATCTCCATGGCCACATCGCTCTACGTATCGCGCCTTCTCTCCGTCCCCGACACCCTGTCCCTCGACCATCGGCTCCTGTCCATGCAGCATGCCGACGGCTCATGGCCCTGGTGGCAGGGCATGGAAGGCTCGCTGTACACGACAGTTGCCATATCACGCCTTCTCGCGCGTCTCCACCACCGAGGATGCCAGACCGCCCTGACAGACAGTATGCTCCATAGGTCAGTCCCGTACCTTATGTCTTATCTCGTGAAAGAGACAGAGCGCATGCGTGACTACAAGCGCCGCAATCCACGTGCCGCCCTCTACCCCTCAGAGACATTGGCAGATATCCTCTACACCATATCGCTCTATCCCGCCAGGCTCTCCTCCCGTGAGCGCCGTGAGGCAGATTATGTAGTAGACCTTCTGCTCCCTCCCTCGTCCACGACATCCCTCTACACTAAAGCCGCTACCGCTGTCATCCTCAACCTCAACGGCCACAAGAAAGCGGCCCGCCGCCATCTCGCCTCCCTGTTGGAGTACAGCGTGTCCACTGCCGGAGCCGGGCGGTGGTTCGAGTCTCCCCGCTCACCATACTCGTGGCGCGCCTACCGCATACCCACCGTCGTGGCTGCCATAGAGGCCATGAGCCATGTCATGCCCGACAGCCTACACCTCATTGACGAGATGAGACAATGGCTGCTCCATGAGCGCAGGGCGCAGCAGTGGGACACATCGCTCGATACGGCAGACGCAATATATGCGTTCCTCTCCACTGCCGGCGACACGTCCGCCTCTGCCTCACATGCGTCACTCCAGCCTACGCTGACTGTGGTATATAAGGACAGGCAGAGAGAGGAAACTCTGATAGCCGACACACCCCATCTGCAGCCCGCCGTACCCACCGCCCGGCCCCCTCGGCACCCTCCCGAGCTGGCGCGCTCCGGGACGGTTGCAGTCAGCGACGCTCTCCAGTCCGCACCCCGACGGCCGTCTCCTCATCGAGCGCACTGGCAAGGGAGTCTCATGGGTCGCCGTCAGCGTCAGCCAGCACCTTCCCCTCTCCTCGTTCGTGTCACATGGCGATGGCAGCGGCCTCCATATAAGGCGTGAGATAATACTCCCCTCTGGCGGTGCTCCCCTCTCCTCGTCCGCCACACGCCGCCTGCCATTAGGCACGAGGGTCATTGTCCGCCTTACCATTGTGGCAGACAGGGATTGTGATTTTGTCGTCGTGCGTGATTCTCGGGCAGCTTCGCTGAGTCCTGTCGTGCAGACATCCGGATACTGTCGTGCCCACTCGTCCGGGACAGCATACGGTTCCCTCACAGGCTATTACCGCACTACGGGTGACAGCCAGACAGTCTTCTATCTCGACAAGCTGCCGAAGGGCACACACACGATAGAGACAGAATACACCATAGACCGTGAGGGACAACACCACAGCGGCACGGCGACCGTAAGTTGCGCCTATGCCCCTGAGTTCTCGGCTGTCGAGGGACAGTACTCTATGTAGGGGGAGGCAATAATCACGGAAACAACATTAAGAGGGTTGGTGTGCCATTTACTTTGAAATAAACTCCGGAAGTAGGAAGCAAAACACTTTCGGGGTTATTTCATTTTCTGCCAGACGCACACCATAGATATCATAGTGGAGGCTACATGTATCATGAAAAAAAATGTCGGCGAGGAATGTATTTTTCATGATAATGTTTCTGTTTTAAGCAGAAAACCATTATCTTTGCAACGAGACCTGAATATCTATACCATACAAAGCGAAGAAAGACGGGAGACCGGAGAGCAGATGCCCACCACCGCCCATAATGGACAGAGAAACCATTCTCTCAGAAATGACTGACACGAAAGAGCCTGCATTGGCATATACCGCAGTGGGGGAAATGACGTCCTGCCGCCCCTCCCCACGACGCACGGAAGACGTCGGCAGAGCTGGGAGAAGAAGAAGAAGCAATGCCAATAACCGGACCACACGATAAACCTAACTAACCTAAATAAAAAGAAACCATCATGATCAAGAGAATCATCCAAGCAATCATCCTGATGGGCAGCACAAGCGTGATGTCCCAGGTTATGCCGTATCAGGACAACAGTCTGACACCCCATGAACGTGCTGTCGACCTCACCCAGCGCCTCACAATAGAGGAGAAGGCATCGCTCATGTGCGACGAGTCGCCTGCCATCCCCCGTCTTGGGATAAAGAGATTCAGCTGGTGGAGCGAGGCGCTCCACGGCCTTGCCAACCAGACAAACGTCACCGTATTCCCTGAGCCTATAGGGATGGCAGCGTCGTTCAATGTGCCGTTAGTGGAGAGGGTCTTCACAGCGACGAGCGACGAGACACGGGCAAAATGGAACATGCAGCACGAGGAGGGCATAGCGCCGACACGGTTCCACTGCCTGTCGGTATGGACGCCGAATGTGAACATATTCCGTGACCCAAGGTGGGGACGCGGACAGGAGACATACGGCGAGGACCCATTCCTGACATCGGCCATGGGACAGGCTGCGGTGAGGGGGCTGCAGGGACCAGAGACATCGAGATACAGGAAACTGCTGGCATGCGCGAAACACTATGCCATACACAGCGGACCGGAATGGAGCCGCCATACGGCAAACATAAACGATGTGTCGCCCCGTGACCTGCATGAGACTTATCTGCCCGCCTTCAAGGACCTCGTCGAGAAAGCGAAGGTCAGGGAGGTCATGTGCGCCTACCAGAGATGGGACGACGAGCCGTGTTGCGGAAGTACAAGGCTGCTGCAACAGATACTGCGTGATGAATGGGGATTCAAGTATCTTGTCGTGAGCGACTGCGGGGCGATAGCCGATTTCTGGACCAGCCACAAGACATCGTCAACACAGAGGCATGCGGCGGCCAAGGGCGTGACGGCAGGCACCGACGTGGAGTGTGGATTCGGATACGCATACGAGAGACTCCCTGAGGCTGTCAGAGCCGGACTTATAACGGAGGAGGAGATTGACCGGCATGTCGTCAGGCTGCTTGAGGCGAGGTTTGAGCTTGGAGAGATGGACGACCACGATGCTTGTGAATGGTCAAGAATCCCTGTCTCTGTGCTCAGCTCAAAGGAACACAGGGAGCTGTCGCTCGATATGGCGCGCCAGAGCATAGTGCTGCTTCAGAACAGGAACAATATCCTGCCTCTCCCAAAAGGGGAGAAGATAGCTGTAATAGGGCCTAACGCCGATAACACGCCCATGATGTGGGGCAACTATAACGGCACACCAAACACGACCGTCACCATTGTCGACGGTCTGAGGGGAAAGGCGGGGAAGAGGAATGTGGTATACCTGAAGGGCTGCGACCTGACAGAGGAATGTGTCGTGAGCAGTTTCCTTACACAATGTGAAGCAAGCGGAAAGAAGGGAATAAGAGGAACTTTCTGGAACAACACGTCACGGAAAGGGAAACCTGCGGCGACAGAATACTACACAGACCCAATAAACGTGACAACAAACGGGCAGCACACATTTGCCAATGGTGTCAGGATGGAAGACTTCTCCGCTCTCTACGAGACGACATTCACCCCACAGAAAAGCGGACGGGCTGTTATCCGCATGCAGTATACAGGAGCATTCACGCTGAAGGTCGACGGGCGGGTCATATCATCAGACAGCACTTGGCGTGACCAGCCATTACGTTTCGAGCTTGATGTCGAGCGTGGCAGAAGTTACGCTATAGAACTTGCTTACCATACAGTCAAGACATGGGGGGCTAACATGAAGCTGAACATCGGCGAGGAGCTACCGATAGACCATCAGCAGACGATTGACAAATTGAGAGGTATAGAGACTGTCATATTTGTCGGAGGACTGTCATCACAGCTCGAGGGTGAGGAGATGCCTGTAGCGATAGACGGATTCAAGGGTGGCGACCGCACGGACATAGAGCTACCTCGTGTGCAGCGCGAATTCATAAGACGGCTGAAGGAAGCTGGCAAGCGCATCATCCTCGTCAACTGCTCAGGCTCGGCCATAGCGCTCAGTCCAGAAACGGAGCGCTGTGAGGCAATAGTGCAGGTATGGTATCCGGGCATGGAGGGCGGACGGGCTGTTGCCGATATCCTATATGGCGAATACAACCCGCAAGGTAAACTTCCGGTGACTTTCTACCGCGACAGCAAACAGCTGCCCGACTTCGAGAACTACTCTATGAGAGGGCGGACATACAGATACTTCGATGACGCTCTCTTCCCCTTCGGCTACGGACTCAGCTATACAACATTCGAGATAGGAGATGCCACGTTGAAGAGAACTGGAGGGGCGGCATTCCAGCTCCAGACCACAATAAAGAACACGGGAAGAAGAGAGGGGACGGAGATACTGCAGGTCTATGTGCGCCGCATGTCGGACACCGAGGGCCCATTAAAGACACTGAAGGCTTTCTGTCGTGTACCACTGAAGGCAGGCGAGTCAAAATGTGTCACAGTCAGTCTTGACGAGGAAGCCTTCACGCTCTTCGACAGCGAGACAAACACAATGCGCGTCGTGCCAGGCCAGTATGAGCTGTATTATGGCAACAGCTCACGCCAGGAAGACCTTAAGGTGTGTCCTGTAACCCTCACAGACAATATTACCGACAATTGACCCGGCCAACATAACAGAGGGGGAGGGCACGGGGGAGGTCCCCCCCCTTTCTTAAGAATATTGTTGTTGTTCCCCATGTAATGAAAAAAAATCATATCCCGTGTGCGGAAAAACATCACCCCGTAATAATCTGTGACCATCCGTGGGATGATAACCTGCAAGAAAAGTATCGTGGTGGTAAATAAAACTGAATCAACAATGGAAAAGCGACTATCACTCATCACGCTATGTCTCACTTTTTGCATAGCGACAATCTCTGCACAGCGCGAGAACATCCCTGTCCTCGACAAGGGTCCAGATATGGAGAATTATCTCACACCATCCACTGAAGCCCCAGCCAGCCCTGACGAGGAGGGGTTCATAAGGCGATGGACACTGCTCGAACCGATAGTGAAACCAAACAGGAGCAATACAGTGTTCACTGATAGCTACCTGAGGGAGAACCTATGCCGGGAGTACATAAAGGGACAAGCTCATATCGTCGCCCATGACGGAGAGAGAGTCGGAATAGGCGGGGAGGAGCTCACATGGCATAAACTTGACAGCAGGCTATATAACGTGAAGCTGTTCCGCTTCGCCACAGGACTCGACAAGGCATATTATGGCATCATCTTCCTTGCGACGACTGTCGTGGAATGCAGTGACGATATTCCTGATGTGCGCCTCTCTGTAGGTTCCAATTCCGCCTCCGTATGGTGGATAAATGGAGAAGAGAGACTGATGCTGTCAGGAGACAGGAGGATGGTGGCGGATGATGCCATGTCTGAGCGTATCACACTGAGAAGTGGTCAGAACATCATTCATGGAGCTATCATAAACGGTCCCGGCATGAGTGACTTCTGCGTCAGATTTGTAGATGAATATGGCAAACCTGTGAGAAATTTCAGAATAAGGTGATTTATCAAGTGCAGACAAAAAATCATCATAGATAAAAAAACGAAGGCAAAGCCAGCGTAGGGAATCCTCTCCCCCGATGCTGTCACCAACGATGGAGGAAGAGGGAAAGCGCCGGAGGAACAGAATATATAAAGAAAGAAGAACATGAAAAAGATAATAATCCTCGCGTGTATGGCATGGCTCACCATACCAGCATACGCCCAGACAGGCCAGCCATGGATTCATGACCCTTCAACATTGGCTGAGTGTGACGGGAAGTATTATACCTTCGGCACAGGAGGTGGCGGACTAATCTCATCCGACGGATGGTCGTGGAAAGGAGGTGCTGTGCGTCCTGGTGGAGGAGCAGCACCCGATGTCATGAAGATAGGCGACAGATACCTAATCGCATATGGAGCCACAGGCGGTGGACTGGGAGGCGGACATAGCGGAGTAATATACACGATGTGGAACAGGACCTTAGACCCCACATCTCCTCTTTTCAATTATACTGAACCGATTGAAGTAATACGCTCGGCCGACCTTGAGGACAATGATGCCATCGACCCCGGACTGCTTCTCGACCCCTCGACAGGAAGACTATGGATGAGCTATGGGACATACTTCGGATTCATACGGCTGATAGAGCTTGACCCGTCGACAGGGCGTAGAATAAAAGGCTGTGAACCCATAGATATAGCCATAGACTGTGAGGCTACCGATTTGATATATCGTGACGGATGGTATTATCTGCTCGGGACTCACGGGACATGCTGCGACGGAGTCAACTCGACATATAACATAGTGGTGGGACGCTCACGTACTGTCACAGGCCCATACAGGGACAATATAGGACGCGAAATGATGAAGGGCGGCGGCAGAATGGTTGTCCCATCCTCATCACGTGCTGTCGGCGCAGGACATTTCGGGCGTACTGTAATAGACAGGGGTGTCGAGGTGGCATCGTTCCATTATGAGGCGGATTTTGAAAGAAGCGGACGCAGCGTGCTTGCCATACGCCCACTATTATGGAAGAATGGATGGCCTGTGGTGGCAACGCAGTTCAAGGGCGGAAGGCTGACCGTCGAATCGGAGCGCCGGGGATATGCACTGGAGCTGGCTGTCGATTTCGTGAGAATAGCAGAAGAGCGCCGGGCGTGGTGGAAGACAGACCCCAATGAACCTACAGTGAGCATACCATCACAGACTCTTGACGATGTCAAAGGGACATGGCCAGAGGACTCAATACGTATCAGGGCCGGAGAAAATTTGTTCAGACCACACCAGGTATGGGATATAACACCAGTGGAGAGCAAAGGAGGCTATCTGTCCAATCCATATTTCAAAATCACAATAGCAGGGACCGACAGGGCTCTCGTGGCCACTGCGAGCAGAGAACTCTCTACCGTGAGCCACTTCACTGGTGACGACGAGCAGCTATGGCGCATCGAACAACTGACAGACGGCACTTTCCGCATAATGCCAAAGGCAATACCGGGCATGGAAGGTACCAATAAGACATACTGTATATACTCCATCGCTGACAGCACGCCGACACTTGCTGTGTACGACTTTGACAGCGATAACTCAAAATGGAATTTCAGAGCACAATGAAAATAAAAGAATACATCCTGTCCGTAATCCTCGTCATATTGACATCAGGACATGTCTGTGGACAAAACCCTATCATACGTGACCAGTATACGGCCGACCCTACTGCACGTGTCTTCAACGGGAAAATATACCTATACCCATCACATGACATTGAGAGTCCGGTGGAGCCTGAACGGAAGTGGTTCTCCATGGCCGATTATCATGTCTTCTCGTCAGACAACATGACCTCATGGATAGACCATGGAGTCATCCTGTCACAGGACATGGTGAGATGGGTAAAGCCATGCTCTTATTCCATGTGGGCTCCAGACTGTGTTAAGAAGGACAGCACATACTACTTCTATTTCCCATCAGTCCCTAACGACACCACACATCGGGGCTTTGCTGTCGGTGTGGCAATGGCGCGTGCGCCTGAAGGCCCGTTCTTTCCAATGTGGCGTCCTATTAAGGGTATAAACGGAATAGACCCCTGCGTATTGATTGACCCTAAGGATGGGCGTCCGTATATATACTGGGCAGGAATGGGGATGTGGATGGCAAGGCTTAAGGACAACATGATGGAACTCGCCTCTGACCCCCAAAAGGTTGAGGGGCTGCCAGAGGGATTCAAGGAGGGACCCTTTGTCTTCGAGAGGCAGGGACTCTACTATTATACTTTCCCATGGGTGAGGGATTCAACGGAGACACTCGCCTATGCTATGGGCGACAGCCCTATGGGGCCATTTGAGTTCAAGGGAATCATAATGGAGGAGTCGCCGACAGCATGCTGGACAAACCATCATTCAATAGTAGAGTATAAGAACCAATGGTATCTCTTCTATCACCATAATGACTATTCGCCTGATTTCGACAAGCTGCGTTCTGTCCGCTGTGATTCACTATTCTTCAATCCCGACGGCACGATACGTCCTGTTGTGCCTACTCTACGTGGAGTCGGCATAACACCCGCCCACAGCCATATACAGATAGACCGCTACTCATCGCTCCATGGTGGAGCCTCAATCAATTTTGTTGACTCAATGAAACCTTTTCAAGGATGGCAGACCACACTACACAAACGTGATGATGCTGCAAGGTACAACACTGTTGGCTTCAGCGATAAACCTGTACGTGAGGTGTCAGTCAGGGCGAAAGCTCCAGTCGCATCACGTGTTGAGATTCTTGCAGGGAATGATGTCATAGCCAGGATAGACATCCCTAAGTCCACCTGCTGGACTACAGTACACGCCAAGGTTGACAACCGCATGATATCATCATCTTCTCACATGACCGAGAAAAGCAAGGTCTTGCAAGTAGGACTTTCTGGTAATGCATCCCCTGATACGAGCCGGATTTACGATATAAGCGTACGTCTCTCACGTGGCAGGGATGTTGCGATTGACTATATCGGCTTTGACATGATGCCATGGACTGAAGGCGGAATGACTACTGACACCTACCGCAACATCTTCGCCGAGATGGGATATAGCCAAAAGCAAATCGACGAGAAGCTGCAGACAACTTTCGACGCTCTCTTTTATGGCCCGGACAAAGTGTATTTTGAGGTTTCTGACTCTATGGCGTATATATCTGACCTGAAGAACCATGATGTGCGTACCGAGGGGATGTCATACGGCATGATGATAGCTGTCCAATGGGACAAGAAAGACATCTTTGACCGCCTCTGGCGTTGGGCTAAGCATTTCATGCAGCATAAGGACGGTCAGCGTCGTGGATATTTCAGATGGAGCTGTAAGACTGACGGCACCCCGAACGCAGAGGGTGCCGCATCAGACGGTGAGCTGTATTTCGTGACATCGCTCATCTTCGCATCAAACAGATGGGGCAATGGCACGGGGATAAACTATCTCTCCGAGGCTCAGAATATTCTCAACTGTTCCATGGAGAAGATTGGCATGAGCGAGGCATCACCCTTGGTAGACATCAACAATCACCTGATAACATTCACTCCTGACCCTATTGGCGGACGGTTTACCGACCCCTCATACCATATCCCGGCATTCTATGAGATTTGGGCACGCTATGCAGATGATGGACGTGAGAGATTCTGGATGGAGTGTGCAAAGTCTGCACGGGAATATCTACACCGTTCAGTAAACCCCAGAACTGGACTGACACCTGACTATAACAACTTCGACGGCACTCTGCTCCACAATAATTCTGTTATTGGCGATGCCTTCAGGTTCGACTCATGGCGTGTGCCAATGAACATTGCGCTCGACTATTCATGGTCATGTGCCGATAGGGAGTGGCAGCAGCGTTACGCCGACCAGATACAGGCATTCCTGTATTCTGAAGGGTTAGACACGTTTGTCGACCAGTATAATATTGACGGGACAGCTCCAGAGAAGATTCTCCCTGCCGGTGGATATACAGCTCTTCGCCATTCTGTCGGTCTTGTAGCCACAGCAGCAGCCGTCTCCATTGCCGCTACCGACATACGTGGCCGGGAATTTGTCCGCCGCCTATGGGATTCTCGGCATATTCCTTATGCAGATGGATATTTTGATGCTTACTATGATGGACTGCTGCGTCTCTTCGCCATGATGCATCTCAGCGGCAGGTATCGTATCATCAAACCCTCGGCAGAGACAAAAGAACCTGCTGACTAATCACCGCAGAGTTTTCGGATCACCAGCTGGCACAGGCTTTACCTGGTGTTCCGATTTTTTTATTACTTGTCTCGGCAGCATAGCGTGCGAGATTAAGCATGAGGCGTCTTCCTGTCACGTCGGCCTTATTGTACAGACGTTTGGAGAATGTCGACATAGACTCGTTCATGCCGTCTTGGTCGACTGGCCCATGCTCCTTGTATGTGGCTTTCAGACAAGAAGGTATATCGAGTGTCGTGATTATGACACGTCCACGTCCACAACAAATCTCGCTCATCGCACTGTATACCTCTTTCTTATGGTCGCTGACACATGCCACAATGATGTCTCCGTTCATATCCCTCATTCCCATACGGCGTTTATTATATGCCACAAGCGACTGGTATTCCCAATTCAGGACACAGTTTGACGGCAGGCCGTCGAGGACATCATGTCTACGGCAGAAGAAGTTACCACCATACCATGAGCGTCCAAGTTGTCTCATGCCCCGATAGTCCATAACCTCCTTGTCTGCAAGGAGCTCAGCCCATCTCTCTGTGTTGTCTGTCACTATGAGCGTATGGCCGCTGTATACCCATTCGAGGATATCGCTGTATCCGCTTCCGAACTGTGTCGGCTCGAATGCCCCGACTATCATGTAATCCGCTTCTGGACGTCCCTTATGGTAGGTGTATGTCTTAACGCCATGACCCTGCAGGAAATCCTCCACGATGCCGGTAGTATCGGCCACGGCGCACAAGGCGTCGGGCATGCTGATATCCTCCTTTATGGCTATCACCTCGTCCTCTCCTGTAGCTATTATGTGCCCATTCTGCGAGAGCTCGGCTTTGATACGTGTGTACCCCTCTGTCTGTATGACAATGTTCCAGCCTTTTAGGAGTGGCTCACCGTATGTTGTCCCGCCTGACACTTTGACACGTTTCCTCGTCTTTGCTGTAATATTCCCCTTGCTGTCCCTTGCTGTCAAGGTAAGGGTCAAGCTTCCATGGATATCTTTCTCATTGATGATAAACGCATCGACTGTTGTCGTATCGCCAGTCGCAAGAACCTTATGATTGGTCTTTACGGCTATCAGCAGCGGCCTGTTGTATCGGGCTATCAGCTCAGGGTCGCCCTTGAGATTGCGATAATTGTCGACCATGCCGCTATGATTCTCAAGTTTCATTGCCTCCCATCCGTTTATGGCATATGCGTCGACAGTATTGTTCATCCTGATGTTCTCTATGACACGCCCCTGGTAATAATAGGCGACATTACCCATCTTGCGGGTCAGAGAGTCAACACATGGGAATGCGTCACTGAATCCCCTCTCCCTGATGAATCTGTCATAAGCATCATACCACGCGAGATAGTCGGCGGCCTCCCATCCCGTGGTGCGTCCTTTCGACAATATCTCATCACGTATCAGCTGTAGCCTCGGGGGAGTCCCTATTGCCCCATCCTCGCCCCAATAGACTATCTCGCCACGATTACCGCTCATTCGCAGATAATTATCTGGCCCCTGATATATATTGTCATGATAAACACCAGGTCCACCAGCATGATGGTTGTCCCACCATCCCGTATTCCTGAATTCCATCTCGTAGGGCATGAGATGAAGCTTGAAATGATCGTCGGGACTACCCTCTGGGTTTTTCCCATTACATGAGTTGTAAGTCATGATACGCGATGGGTCGAGCTCATGCCCCATCAGCATCTGTCTCCTATCCTCAATTCTTGGCGATGCGCCACGCTCATTATGCATATTATAAATGACAAGTGAGGGGTGTGACCTGTCACGGATTATCATGCGGCGCAGCTTCTCATTACGGAAATTGAATGCGAAGGATGCATCCATCCCATCCTTATCGACATTCTTCGCCGCGTTTTCTTCCATGTACGATGGGAACATCTTCTCGGGAATCTGGTTCCCACCGGGCTCCTCGAAGTATAGCAAACCTAATGAGTCTGCCGCATTGAGGACATCAGTGTTGCCTATGGTACGGTGGAAATTGAGCATATTCAGTCCGAGAGCCTTTGCCGCCATCACCTGCTTTACCGCCATCTCTCCCGACGGCGTTATGCCATTATCCGGCCAGAAGCTCCAGCTTATGGCTGTCCTGAGCGTTATACGTCTGCCGTTGAGGAAGAACATGCGGTCGCCATCGATATCCCTGACCTCAAAGGAGCGGAAGCCGAAATGCTTTGTCAGTGTGTCCTTTCCCATTACGACTCTCATATCATACAGCGCAGGTGTGTCAATATCCCAGAGCCGTGCCTCGGGCATATTGACCGTCACGTCGCGGCCGTCAGTCGTGCCATGCCACAGGATATCTGTATCTCCATGGCGCATTATATCGACTGTGAGAGGCAGAGCCGATGATGTGGTGACGTGTGCACGGACAGTATGCGCGTCGGGGGTATTCTCTATGAAGAGGTCGGTTATATAGTCACGGTTGGTAGCCTCCATCGCCACACGCCCTGTTATGCCTCCAAAACCGTGCGATGGGTTGTTAAGATATCTCCCCCAGCGATAGTTCTGTGAGTCTTTCCAGTTGAAATTCCCGTTCGGGTCTGTTATGCGTACGGCAATCTCCATTCTGCTGCCAGGCGCAGCATAGTCTGTCACGTCCACCTCGAATGGTGTTGAGTTCACTATATCGTACCCGACAAGCTTCCTGTTGACGAATATCTCCGCCCTGAACCTGACGCCTTCAAACTTCAAGACTACACGCCGTCCCTGCCATGACGATGGCACGTCGACACTCTTCCTCCACCAGGAGACTCCGACATAGTTTCCGTTCACACCGAATGTCTGGCCGTTCCATCCCCACATCTCCCCTTCTACTGTAGACGGGACAGACAGACCGCGTCGGTGGGGACTGTCGAGCAGTTCCCAGCCGCCTGTTGGAGTATGAATAGGGAGAGAGGAAATGACGGGTGACACTTCGATGACGTCATTCTCCCAGTCGGCATCTCTGTCAAGAGTCAGCTCCCATCCACCTGCCGATATATCTATTGTCTCGCGTTGGGCAGAAAGTGGTGTGGTATACAAACAGAGAGAAGACGCGATGATGATGAATAAGAATGCATGTCTCATAGTTATTAGTTTTTTTTTTTTGATAATGTCATTGCATATGCCACCCTTTGTCTACATACCCTCCGTTTTGTATAACATCTCTGTGGGCGGTAGAGGTTGGGGTGAATCCTTCTTTCACGATACAAAAGTACATAATATACGCACCATAAAAGAATATATTGTCATAAAACATGTTAATTTCGACCAAATTATCCAGAAAAGAAGAATGGGGACAGACATCAAACACCTGACATCTGACCCCATCTGTTAATTAATTCCTTTATGCTGCTTTGAGCTGCTTTGAGGACGCTATGTATGGTATTACATCATGCCCATCCCTGGTGCACCGCCCATGGCAGGCATAGCCGGCTCTGGAGCAGGTTTGTCACACACACATGCCTCTGTGGTGAGGAATATGCCTGCTATGGAAGCGGCATTCTCGAGAGCAACACGTGCCACCTTGGCAGGGTCTATGATTCCCGCCTTGCGGAGATCCTCATACTCGCCTGTGCGTGCGTTATAACCATAATCGCCCTCGCCACCGGCGACATTGCTGACCACGACAGCACCCTCAACGCCTGCATTGGCGCATATCTGGCGGAGCGGCTCCTCTATCGCACGCTCTACGATGCGAACACCTGTCTCCTCGTCCTGGTTATCGCCCTTGATAGTTCTGAGAGTCTCAAGCGCGCGGATATATGTCGTGCCTCCACCGGCGACAACACCCTCCTCGATAGCGGCGCGTGTGGCACAAAGGGCATCATCAACACGATCCTTCTTCTCTTTCATCTCTACCTCGCTGTTTGCTCCGACATAGAGGACAGCAACACCACCGGCAAGCTTGGCGAGACGCTCCTGAAGCTTCTCCTTATCGTAGGATGAGGTTGTGGCATTAATCTCCGATTTAATCTGTGAGATGCGGTCGTGGATGAGATTCTTGTCTCCATTGCCGTTTACGATGGTAGTGTTGTCCTTGGTGATGGTGACCTTGTCGCATGAGCCAAGCATATCTACTGTCGCCTGCTCAAGCTTCAGACCTTTCTCCTCAGAGATTACAACACCGCCTGTGAGGATAGCTATATCCTCAAGCATAGCCTTGCGGCGGTCGCCAAAGCCTGGAGCCTTGACAGCACATATCTTCAGACCGCCACGCAGACGGTTTACAACAAGCGTGGTGAGGGCCTCTGAGTCAACGTCCTCAGCGATGACGAGAAGAGGGCGTCCGCTCTCTGCTGCTGGCTGGAGAATGGGGAGGAACTCCTTGATGTTTGATATTTTCTTGTCGTAGAGGAGAATGTATGGATTGTCATACTGGCACTCCATCTTCTCCGTGTCTGTGACGAAATAGCCTGAGAGATAGCCACGGTCGAACTGCATTCCCTCAACAACTCCGATATATGTCTCACGTGATTTCGACTCCTCGATGGTGATGACACCATCCTTTGACACCTTGCGGAATGCCTCAGCGAGGAGACGTCCTATCTCAGGGTCGTTATTGGCTGATACTGTCGCCACCTGCTCTATCTTGTCGTAGTTGTCATCAACTTTCTCAGCATTCTTTCCGATATATTCCACCACAGCCTTCACTGCCTTGTCTATGCCTCGCTTGAGGTCCATCGGGTTGGCTCCGGCAGCTACATTGCGGAGACCCTCGTTCACTATAGCCTGTGTCAGGATTGTTGCTGTTGTTGTTCCATCACCAGCATCGTCGCCTGTCTTTGAAGCCACACTCTTGACAAGCTGTGCTCCTGTGTTCTGAAATTTGTCCTCAAGCTCTATCTCCTTAGCTACGGTCACACCGTCCTTTGTTATCTGTGGAGCGCCGAACTTTTTCTCTATCACGACATTGCGGCCTTTTGGACCGAGAGTTACCTTAACGGTATTGGCAAGCTGATCGACGCCTTGCTTGAGAAGCTCGCGTGCGTCGCTGTTGAATTTTATTTCCTTTGACATTTGTCTATTCTCCTTTTTTTGATTTGTTGTTGATAATATAATATTGCCTCCCTACAGTCAGTGGGGGCCGCAGGATTAATCTCCCATCGAAAAACACATCAGCTGTCTCTCTGTTGCGGGCGTGACCCCTCTGCTCCTTTTTGATAGCGTGGGCATAAACGGCCCTGTTGTCGGGTGGGGATATCTGTGTTGTACTTTTTATTCTACGACAGCGAGCACATCAGCCTGTCTCATTATGAGATATTTCTCTCCATCGAGCTCTATCTCCTGTCCGGCATATTTGCCATAAAGCACACTGTCGCCCTGTTTCAGGATCATCGGCTCGTCTTTTGTGCCGTTGCCTACGGCAATAACCGTTCCCTGTGTCGGTTTCTCTTTGCTGCATGTATCAGGAATGATGATACCACCGATTTTCTCCTCTGTCTTTGCCGGCTGTACGAGAACACGGTCGGCTAATGGTTTGATGTTCATGATTGCTTGTATTATTATATTGTTAGACTTATTTCTCTGCAGGAATTTTGGTCGCTCTCCTGTAGGTTGTAGGATGAGAGAATAGTGAGAAAACGAAGGCAAGGCCAACGTTTTTCGTTAAGCCAGAAGACCAAAGAGAGCTTGCTAGCTTTGGCTTGGTGAGGAAACGAAGGCAACGCCAACGTATGTATACTCTCAGGCCCATGTTTTCAATGAAGACCATTTTCCTATAACAAGCCTTGGCACAAAGTGTGCCAATATGGTGACGCTGACAATCTGTCAGACGAGTCAAGCTTTACAAGACAGTTGTATGCCGCGCGCCTCACTCCGGTGTCTCCCTCAGAAAGCGAGAGGCGTATGTTGTCAATAAGTTCATCAAGCCCTCTTGCGTCAGGGAGATGTCCCTGTCCAACAAGGCGTGAGATGATGTTGTAGCCAAGAATGCTCTGCAACGCGTCGCCCCCCGACAGGAGACTGTAGGCGAATGCAGGGGCATAGGCGACATGCTGGTACAATAGCATGGCTGCCATCTCGGCTATTTCCTGTGTCTGGAGCGTCTCTGCCCATAGCTTTGCTATATCGGGCGTGAACTCCTCAGGGGGCATGAGCATCAAGGCCATGATACGCGATTCCCGGACATTGTCTTTCCATAATTCGAGGGCGACATGCATATCCTGCTCATATTCAGAGGCGAGGGATTGAAGATGGGTCAGGGATATGCCCCAATTGATATGGTACGTTGTGCCACAAAGGCGCATATTCTCTGATACAACGCCGTCCATAAGCTGTCTGAAACGTCTCCTTATATCGTTTGCTGTCATTTTTTTGATATGTTTATCGAGGTTTTGACGATTGAATTATCTTATTCTGTAATAAGAGGTAAAGGGATGGGGGGGACACCCGTCTCCCTTCGGCCTGCAATGTTGTGTATAATCATGATTGTGGACTTCATTTGAACTTCGTCCCGAAAATCTGGCTCCTACCCTATCCTAAACCATAAAAAAGTCTGGATATTTGGATTGTTTATCTGTGCTATTTCTCATCCAGTACTAATTGGCCACCCATATAGGGCGAATGAGCAGCTCATTAAGTATTGATGAGTCACCCATTTAATACCTTTTGAAAACACAGAGCTAATATCCTGATACAAAGCACATTATACCACAAATATATTGACTGTATGTCATAACTGATGTATGATGGGAACCACGAGCCCCCAGAACAGCCGATACACTATGGCGTTGAAGCGGAAATGCATTATTGTATTATTATATACTTGAATTTCAGCCATATAGAAAATATTGTTATTTATTGAGTAACAAACGAGTAACATTTTTACTAAAAAACCGCTCGGAAAAGGAGGGTGTAACAAGTTAGGCAAGGCCTTAATTTCCAAAATCCGCGCGGCTTTAGTGATGCAAAAGTAATAAAATTCCACCAAACTCCAAAACTTTGGCGGTCTTTTGTACTTTCTGCAAATGAAAATACCCAAATTTGTAATCCTGGGCGGCGTTTATCTCATCCCGGTAAGCGCAATTATTGTTAATCCTCCGCCGTTCCTGAGTATATTAAGGCGCTTATAGTGTAAATATCCCAATAGGGGACAAGTTCGCTGTAATTAGGCCTCAATATCATAAGCCCGGAGGCTGTAACGTTGAATTGTTTTTGCAATTTCCCCCCCGGTGCTGCCTCTGCTATATTTACCGGGAAAGCGTGCCCTCTTATTTTCGCGTATATAAAGCCGCGGCTTCCTGGGCGCTCTTGCTGCATTTCTTTAAGCCTTGCGGCCATTTCGTTAAATGATGCTTCAAACGTATATTTATTCATAACTTTATAATTTGGTTTGTTCGTTGGTAAAAGTTCCGCGAATCCAAAAAATTGCTCGCTGTCTCGCGGAGGTGGGGGCGAGGTTTAGAGTGAAGCCGCCCTCTTAAAAAAACCCGCCCCGTCATTGTGTCTGCGGGCTGCTCGCTTGTTCTTTATATCTTTAGCGGGGCTTTTCGTTGGCAAAGATTGCGGCCCTTTTTTGTGATGCTTCGGCCGTGTCCCAATCCATCAACTCCGCAAACATTTTATTTATCTCTTCTTCTATGGGTGTTGGCGCTCTGACTTGCTCTTGTGCGTTCCTTGCTGCGTATCGTATCGCTTGTATAAGCAACTCATGCACAAAGGCGCAAGCGGTCTTATATTGGCCCGCACGGGTTAGGGCCTCAACTTGTTTATATTCTGCCTCTGAAAGGCTTAAGTTTATCCGTACTCTCATACTACTACATTATCAAAATCGTGTTTCCCTATCTCCCGGCGGGCTATATAGAAAAACGTTCCAATATTTGCGCGCTGCTCCTGACTTCCCCGGCGGTTAAGGAAACTTTTATATTTTTGTTCTGTCTGCTCTCGGCTATATTCAGGGTAAAGGTTGCTTATCCTTTGGGCGTATTCCTCTCCATCAGCCCCAAACGTCCCCGCCAGAGCTGCCAGAATGCGCACCCAATCCTCATAATCCGCCGTTATATCAATCTTGTTTTCTTCGCAATGCTTTATAACGGCCTCAACCTTTTCGCGGGTTTCATCCGGGTTTAATTCCTTTCCCATGGTTTCCCCGGTGGTGTGTTCCCGCTCCGGCAAAGTATAGGAGTAAGGGAGGGCGGCGGTATTTATATAGGGGCTTTCATCCCAGGAAACAAAGCGCTTAAATGCAATGTTGCTGCAAGCCTTATCAAGGGTAAGTCCGCCCCTCTCAAAGTCCGCTTGCAAGGCCCTATAATATGCCTTATACTTGGAGGCATCGGCAATCCGTATTATCAAGAAATAACCCTTTCCCCCGCAAGATTTGCCGCAATACGCCACATAAGGCAACCGGGCAACTGCGGCCTTTAGGTCAAAGCCCTCCAGGTCGGCATTTATTCCCTTTTCCGGCTTATAGTCCAAATCGGCGCAAAGGTAGCCGCTTGCCTTATCAAGGCCGTTTTTGCTTATGTGGGTAAAGGTCCCGCCCGGTGTGATGCACGGCAATTTGTCTTTTAAGGCTTTCCGCTTGGCTGGGTCGGTTTCCGCTCTTAAAGCCTCAACTTGTTCCCTCCATGCATCGGAAATCAAAGCCCGCCCCAGGGTAATAGTTTTTATCTCGCAATCATCTGCGTTTACACTTGGCGCAAATGAAATCTTGGCATCAAAAATCGTGTTACTCATGACTTGTTACTTAATATACGCAAATACGCAAATATGCGCAAAAAGCACGCAACTGCGCACGTTCAACAAATATGCGCATATACGCAACCCCCTATATATAGGAGGGTTGCATATTGCGTATGTTTATATAATATCTTCGTCTTCATCCGCAATATCCGGAAACTCGGGAAATAGGTAGGTATAATATACCTTTCTGCCCTCCCCCGTCTTGTGTAATACATCGGCCTCAACTGCTGCCTTTATCTCCTTTTCCGCCGTTCTATCTTGGCAACCGTGGGCGCATTTATAGGCCTCCATTAGTTCCCCTTTACTTAGTTTCTTGACACCCGTAAACAATGTTGCAAAGGTGCTGCGCATCCTCTCCATGGCCTCGCTGTTGGCCCTTTGCTGGGCATCCGCTGCCGTTGTTATCTTGAAATCATCGGCAAAGGCAAAAGCAAAGCCAGGCACGGGCGCGAAACGGCTTAAAGGCTGGGTAACGTTGGCAATGCTTTCTCCCTCCCTCTTGTTAACTTGGTATATCTCCGCGCTCTTCTGCTGCATAACTGCCCCAAGGTGTCCCCTTGCCTCATCGTCTTTTTTATTGGTGTGAATAAGGCCCAATATTGCCGCCCCGTATTGCTCCGCGTGGGCTTCCAATCGCCGCACAACTTCACGGCTCTCCTCCTCATCATTAAACGCCCGGCACAAATCTACTACACCATCAAGAAAAACGAGGTCGGGGGCGTTGTCCTCTATTGCTCGGAGGGTTATGCTCAGTGCATCCGCTGGGCTTCCATATCCGCGCAAGTTTACAACTTTAAGGGCCTCCGGCGGGGCATCAAGTCCGGCCATGTCAAGCACGGCCCGCGCTCTTTGGCGCAAGGTGTTTGCGTCTTGCTCGGTATCTATCCAAAGCACGGCCAAATTATCCCGGTTTGCCTTAATCCCTATAAACTCCCCTTTAAGAGCTGCCACAATAAGGGCGATGCCCGCGGCGCTCTTCCCGGTCTTTGGCGCTCCGCGTAAGGTATGCAAGTTTGCCCGCGCTATAAGGCCGTATTTATCGCCCAGGGTAAAAAGGTACTCTATCGGTTCATCTTCCCCGTCAATCTGCAAATAAGGCACTTTTTGCCCGTTTTCGGCGGTTGAGGCGTGTATCGGTATGCGGTCAAATCTTATCATCTTCTTAGGGGATTTGCGGCGCAATATGCGGCGGCTTGGGCCGCTTGTTCCGCCTGGGTTGGAACATACTGCAAGCGGGCGGCGCGCCAGACTTGGAGGGCTGCGGGGTCAAAGGCAATAATCCGCCCGCCATACTTGTAAAAAGGGATTTGTTTTGTACTCGTTAACTTGTAAAGGTAACTTTTCTTTAAGCCTAGGAAACGCGCGGCCTCCTCCAGGGTAATAAGTTCGTTTGCCCGGGTTGTGCTGGGTTGTGGGGCGCTGCCCTGGTTCAAGGTATCGCCGCCGTTGTTGGTGTATTCGTTTTCTTGTTTCATAATCCTTAGTTATAAAATCTTCGGCAAAGGTACAATGTAAGTATAAGTATATCAAAAAAGCAAGCCCCCGCAAAAGTGGGCTTTCCACAATTGCGGGGGCTTTTACTCGGTACTCTATCCGTTGAGGCTTTCAGGAGCGGGCTATTTAGCCATTTCCAAAAGGCGGTTTATCGTTTCCGCTTGGGCTTTATATTGCTCCATCAATACCCTATTTTGGGCTTTTAGGTCGGAAATAATACACCGTGAGGCTTCGGCCTCATCCTTATACATTGCCGCGTAGGGCGTTAATTTGATGCACTCAAAAACATATTTTGCACGTGCAATGAAATCCTTTGTCTTTCTCATTATAGTACTATTTAGAATCATTGAATATCGTTTATTTGGTGTTGAGGCTCCAAGATTCATCCGTTGAGGCTTCCAGATTCATCCGTTGAGGCTTTCAGATTCATCCGTTGAGGCTTTCAGGGTTGAGGCTCTAAGATTCATCCGTTGAGGCTTTCAGGGTTGAGGCTCTAAGATTCATCCGTTGAGGC
>SAMEA3663208__coassemble_41_pt1 | contig 119392 bp, 86 predicted proteins | sample SAMEA3663208__metabat2_high_PE_004 | metagenome-assembled genome bin SAMEA3663208 (sample SAMEA3663208) | pig gut metagenome | biome: pig gut; feature: pig-associated habitat; material: faeces | place: China | collected 2013
GATGAAGCCGGAGCCGAAGCAGCCGAAATCATCCGTGGCAGAATGGGCAAAGATAGGCGTCAGCGAGGAGTGGGTGCCTCTCTTCAATAAGGCCGGATACTACCTCGTGCAGGACATAAGGAACGTCAAGGCGCAGAAACTGCAGATGGATGTATGCGGAGTGAACAAGAAGTTCAAGCTCGGACTGGAGAACCCGAAGGTCGAGGAGTTCCAGAGATACATCGACAGCATAGCCGAGTGACACGGTAAGGCAGCAGCCGGACACATCGACAGCATAGCCGAGAGACACGGGGAAGCAGCAGCCGGCGAGGACGGGACATACCCCCGCCCACCCCACACGCGGCTTCCGCTATGCCCATGGAAGACAGGAATACGGGAGAAGGGGCAGCGGTCTCCTGGCTTAAGCCCTGACCACAGCCCCTCTCCCTCTCCCACACACACCTAATACCATGCGCCGCCCCACGGCAGGCAGAGCATGCATTGGGGGTGCACCGCCGCCCAGGAGACATATACTCTCCCCAACCCCGGCAAACGAGACAAGAGCAGAGACCTCTCCCCAGGCTGTGTATAGAACACAAGGCATAGCCAACAATGAGGGCAAAAAGAAAAAAACGATAATACCCTATGTTCAACTGTGGACCAATAGCGATTATAGGAGGCGGAAGCTGGGCGACAGCAATCGCCAAGATTGTCATCGGACATACACACCATATAGGATGGTATATGCGCCGTGATGACCGCATAGAGGATTTCCGCCGATTGCAGCATAACCCAGCATACCTGACATCTGTACATTTCAATATCGACGAGATATACTTCTCGTCGAACCTGAACGATATCGTACAGCGATACAGCACACTCGTCTTCGTGACACCATCGCCATACCTTAAGAACCATCTTAAGAAACTGCGGACACGTCTCTCTGACAAGTTCATCGTGACAGCCATAAAGGGCATCGTACCCGACGAGAACCTCGTCTGCTCTGAATACTTCCACCAGGTATACGATGTCCCGTACGACAACCTCGCGTGTATAGGAGGCCCAAGCCATGCGGAGGAAGTCGCCCTCGAGCGCCTCTCCTACCTCACTGTCGGATGCGCTGACACGGAGAAGGCACAAGCATTCGCCGATGTCCTCGCATCAGGGTTCATAAAGACAAAGACATCGGCCGATGTCCTCGGCATAGAATACGCCTCGGTCCTCAAGAATGTCTACGCCATAGCAGCGGGGATATGCTCCGGACTGAAATATGGCGACAACTTCCAGGCTGTGCTGATGTCTAACGCCCTGCAGGAGATGAACCGCTTCCTCACAGTCATAAAGGAGATTCACGACGAGACAACAGCCCTCACAGCGAAGGGGACACAACAGTCAACCTCAATCATCGACTCGGCATACGTCGGCGACCTCCTCGTGACAGGCTACTCGAACTTCTCGCGCAACCGCACCTTCGGCTCCATGATAGGCAAGGGATACTCTGTCAAATCGGCACAGATAGAGATGGAGATGATAGCCGAGGGATACTTCGGGACAAAGTGTATGAAGGAAATAAACCAGCGGCTGCATGTCAATATGCCTATCCTCGATGCCGTGTACAATATCCTATATGAGCGCATAGCGCCCCAGATAGAGATAAAGCTGCTGACTGACTCGTTCAGATAATCCCCCACGGGAAGTCTAAACTGTGTTGCCTCCACGCCACCAGCCATGCAGCCCTCAGGCAATTATCAGGACTCACCTATAACAACATCAATCCCCCCTAAACCATGAGACATACAGGAATCATACAGGCTGCTGTCATTGCCATAGGCCTGGCAGCACTCGGACTGGCCGTGAAGAGCGGCATGGACAACTTCACAAACAAGGACAGGAAGGTCACTGTGAAGGGTCTGTCAGAGATGGAAGTCGCCGCAAACAAGGTGACATGGCCCATAGTGTCGAAAGAGATTGGCAATGACCTGCCAGCACTCTACGACAAGGTGAACGCTACAAACGCGGCGATAAGGCGCTTCCTCATAGCCGGCGGACTGGACAAGAGCGAGATATCAGTCAACGCTCCTGTAGTCATAGACCTCAATGCTGACAGATACTCACAGAACCAACAGCCTTACCGCTACAACGTGACATCGGTCATAACAGTAACATCGGCCAAGGTAGAGCTCGTCAGGAAGATTCTCGCACGCCAGGGAGAGCTGCTGAAAGACGGCATAGCCATCGTCAGCGGAGACTATGACAAGCAGATACGATACGAATACACCGCACTCAACGAGATAAAGGCGAAGATGGTAGACGAGGCTATAAAGAACGCAAGAGCTACAGCTGAGCAGTTCGCACACGTGAGCGACAGCCACCTCGGGCGCATAGAGAACGCATCGCAAGGACAATTCACCATTGAGGACCGCGACGAGAACTCGCCTTATATAAAGAAGGTAAGGGTTGTCTCTACCATAACATACTCTATCGAGGACTGACAGCCCTACCCTACGGGAGCAGGACACGGAAAGCCCCCACACACGCTGAACTCCCCCTGAGGCCCATACTGGCACCATAACGGCAGGAGACAGAAACCAACACCATAACTACAGACACAGAAAACAAACTACAGACAACAGACTACAAACTAAAGACAACAAGCCGCAGACAGCTGAGCAAGGGGGACATTCCTCCCCACTTCCCCTCTGTCTGCGGCTTGGATTTTATGCTTGTATAGCCACCGGCATGTACGGCTTGGATTTTTATGCTTGTATAGGAGCCGGCATGAACGGCTATACCCACGCAGGCTGTAAAGGCGCGAAGACAGAGCCACATACACATATAATGACAGGGACACATCCCGCACAATATGCAGGACATGTCCCTGTCTTCATATTATAATCCCTCTCCTCCCCCTCCTGCCACACAGCCATGCGCAAGCACAGGAGCATCAGCCTATGGGGAGAACCATCGGGGTGAGGAGGGCCTATGGCATCAGATACCCATGACGACAGCGTCGACAGCGGCACTCAGACCGTCAGGATTCTTTCCGCCAGCAGTAGCGAAGTGTGGCTGTCCGCCACCTCCACCCTGTATGTGGCGTGCCGCCTCACGGACAAGCTTGCCGGCATTGAGACCATGGTCACGCACGACATCGTCAGATATCATGACGGTAAGCATAGGCTTGCCATCGTCGACACTGCCTATGACGCAGAGCATGTTCTCGCCCAACGCCTCGCGGACCTTGAAGGCAAGGTCCTTGGCTGACTGTGCTGAGAGGGGCAGGACGGCAGACACGACATTGACTCCGTTGACAAGACGCGCCTTCTCGACGAGGCTCTTGCATGCACGCTCGACGGCCTGTGCCTGGAATGCGGCGATGCTCTTGCGCATGGAGTCGTGCTCGTCGATATAGCGGGCTATGACACCACGGAGATCCTTGGCGTTGTTGAACATGGAGCGGATGGCCTTCAGTGCGTCCTCAAGGGCATACATCATCTCCTCACACTGAGCACCTGTCTTGGCCTCGATACGGCGGACTCCAGCTGCGACACTGCTCTCAGAGATTATCTTGAACATGCCGATACGGCCTGTGGAGCGGGCATGGATGCCACCACAGAACTCACAAGAGGGACCGAAGCGCACGACGCGGACCGTATCGCCATACTTCTCGCCGAAGAGGGCTATGGCTCCAAGCTTCTTTGCCTCCTCAAGTGGTGTGTCACGATGCTCGTCGAGAGGGAGGTCCTCACGTATCATGCTGTTCACTAAACGCTCTACCTGGCGTATCTCCTCGTCAGTCATCTTCTGGAAGTGTGAGAAGTCGAAGCGGAGCGTGTCCGGGCTTACATAGGAGCCCTTCTGCTCGACATGGTCGCCAAGGACCTGCTTGAGGGCATAGTCGAGAAGGTGGGTGGCTGTGTGGTTGGCAGCGCTGGCCGCGCGCTTCTCTGTGTCGACACAAGCCATGAAGGGGGCTGAGGGGTCGGCAGGGAGTGTCTTAACTATATGTATGCTCTGGTTGTTCTCGCGCTTTGTATCGATGATATTGACAGTCTCCTGCTCGCTGACAAGGACGCCGCAGTCGCCTACCTGACCACCCATCTCGCCATAGAAAGGTGTCGTGTCGAGGACAAGCTCATAGTATGTCTGCTTCTTCTGTGTCACCTTGCGGTAGCGGAGGATGTGGCAGTCGTGCTCTGTGTAGTCATATCCGACAAACTTCTGCTCGCCTTCCGAGATTATCTCCCAGTCTCCGTTCTCCACGGCGGCGGCATTGCGTGCGCGTGCCTTCTGCTTCTCCATCTCCACAGCGAAGCCCTCCTCGTCGACAGTATATCCATTCTCTCGGCAGATGAGTTCTGTGAGGTCGAGGGGGAATCCGTAAGTGTCGAACAGGCGGAACGCCTCTTTCCCGTCGAGCTGTGTCTTGCCCTCAGCCTTCAGCCCTGCCATGGCGCTGTCAAGGAGCGATATGCCCTTGTCGAGAGTACGGAGGAAAGAGTCCTCCTCCTCCTTCATGACACGCCCTATGAGCTCACGCTGCGCTGCCAGCTCAGGATATGCGCCTCCCATCTCTCCGATAAAGACTGGCAGGAGCTTGAACATGAACGCCTCTTTCTGGTTGAGGAAGGTATAGGCATAACGGACGGCACGGCGTAGGATGCGGCGTATGACATATCCGGCCTTGGCGTTTGATGGGAGCTGTCCGTCGGCTATGGAGAAGGCTACGGCACGGAGATGGTCGGCTATGACACGCATAGCGACATCTGTCTCTTCCTTGTCGCCATAGTTGAGCCCCGAGAGGCGTGATATCTCACGTATGATGGGCTGGAAGACATCGGTGTCATAGTTTGAGTGCTTGCCCTGGAGCGCACGTACAAGGCGCTCGAAGCCCATGCCGGTGTCGATGACATTCATCGTGAGCGGCTCAAGAGTGCCGTCGGCCTTGCGGTTGTACTGCATGAAGACGATGTTCCATATCTCTATGACCTGAGGGTCGTCCTTATTGACAAGCTCACGGCCTGGAACAGAGGCTTTCTCCTCTGGTGTGCGGCTGTCGAGATGTATCTCTGAGCATGGGCCGCAGGGACCTGTATCGCCCATCTCCCAGAAGTTATCGTGCTTGTTGCCGTTGATGATATGGTCGGCAGGGACATGCTTGAGCCAGTAGCCTGCTGCCTCGTCATCACGCTTGAGGCCTTCTGTGTCGTCGCCCTCAAAGACTGTGACGTAAAGGTCGGACGGGTCGAGCTTGAGGACATCGACAAGATACTCCCATGCCATGTCTATGGCTCCCTCCTTGAAATAGTCGCCAAAGGACCAGTTGCCGAGCATCTCGAACATAGTATGGTGGTAGGTGTCGTGTCCCACTTCCTCAAGGTCGTTGTGCTTGCCGCTGACGCGCAGACACTTCTGCGAGTCGGCACGGCGGCGTGGCTCAGGGTCGCGTGTGCCGAGAATGATGTCTTTCCATTGGTTCATTCCGGCGTTTGTGAACATCAGTGTGGGGTCGTCTTTGATAACCATTGGCGCACTTGGCACAATGGCATGTCCTTTTGACTCGAAGAACTGCTTGAACGAGTCACGGATTTCGTTTGCTGTCATCATTTGTATATTGTGTATGTATTCTTGTTGTTCGTATAAATATGGACGTTTCCTCGCCAAGCCAAAGCGAGCAAGCTCTCTTTGGTCTTCTGGCTTATCGAAAACGTTGACTTCATCTTCGTTTTCTCGCCAAGCCAAAGCGAGCAAGCTCTCTTTGGTCTTCTGGCTTATCGAAAACGTTTGTATAAACACAGACGTATTGGTATGGCCAGTGAGAGCGATGGGTCTGTCATGCTTAAAGGAGCATATAATGCGACAGGAGGACTTGTCCTCGGTTTGTCAGCACAGCGTTATATACGACAGAAAGCCATGCCTCTGTCGTGACTGGACAGGAAGATATCTGACTGGAGCGTTTGTTCCAGACATAGCTGAGCAGTATTATATCCGGTCGAGTTCCTTGCGCAGTTCCTTCAGCTCATCACGCACGGTTGTGAGAGTGTTGAGAATCTCTGTGCCTTTGTCTATGGCATTCGGGTTCTTGTTTATCATCTTACGTGCCGCTGATATCTTGAAGCCACGCACTTTGACGAGATTATGTATGTTCCGTATCAGCTTTATGTCTGCCTCACTGTATTGACGCACCTTGTTGGATGTTGTCTTTGGAGATAACATCGGGAACTCCGTCTCCCAATATCTGAGGAGACTCTCAGAGACATTGAACATCTGCGCCACCTCCTTTATGGAGTAGTAGAGCTTGAGTGATTTGTTTGTATTCAGAGCCATGGGGTTAATTTGACTTATGTATGCAGAGCAGCATATGGGGGCGATGCCCTTGATGCTGCATGTGGCTTGCGGACATGATGCGGGGGGGATGGCTTATCGTGACTAAGGCATCATCTGAGGCGGTCGCGCTCAAATGTCTTGCGGACATGGGTGAAGAAGAATATCACTCCGTAGGCGTTGACCAGGGCTCCCATCCAGAAGGCTGAGGCATATCCCCATATCTCGGCCATGATGCCACCGAAGAAGACTCCAATGCCCACTCCCGCATCCCATGCCGAGTAGAGTGTGGAGTTGGCTGTTCCACGCTGGCTGTTCGGCGCGAGATTTATGAACATTGTCTGTACCGCGGGGAACATATGTCCGTTGCCAAGACCTATGATGAGTGCGGAGGCATAATATGCCCACATGTCCGGGACGGCAGCAAAGAGTATGTATCCGAAGACCGATATGCTGACGCCTATGGCTGCATTCTCTGACACCTTGCCGTCTCTCAAAGCACGTCCACCCTGAAGTCGCGACAGCATCAGTCCGGCAGAGAGAATCATGAAGTATAGTCCTGTGCCGCCTGTTATGCCGAGACGCTCTTTCCCATATATGGCAAGATAAGTGGAGAGGACACCATAGCTGAGCCCGAAGCAGCAGATTATGACAGCCTGCCTCCATCCCCTGACAAGGAAGAAACGGTCGAGCGACAGCTTACGGCTCTCCACCGGGCGACGTGGGCGTATATTTATGCGCGATGCTATATACAGCCCGACACCGGCGACAAGCATAGACAAGGCGAAGAGGAGCATGAAATTGCCTGTCAGCTCGTATATGAATATCCCCACTGAGGGGCTCAGTGCTGTGGCGAGATTGTTCGACAGACCGTAGTATCCGATTCCCTCGGCACGCCGCTCTGGCGCGAGGACATCTATCGCCACTGTACTGTTGGCTATTATCGTAGCGCCATAGGGGGCGCCATGGATAGTCCTCAATATCGTGAAGAAGAGCAACGAGCCTCCGAGGAGATAGAATCCACACAACAGGAACGACAGGCCATAGAAGACAAGCAGGACACGACGGCGGTCAAAACTGTCTACAAGGTATCCGCTGAAAGGCCTCACCAGCATTATCGCTATCGTATATCCCGAGAGGACAAAACCTATCGTATGCTTGCCGGCAAGATACGTGTCGCTGAGATACAAGGGCAGGATTGGGACAATGAGCATGAAGGAGAAATAGAGCATGAAGTTTGCTGTCCATGCCTTTGTGTAGTCACTGTTCCAAAGGGCTGGCTTGCTCTCTGGTGTCACCGATGCCCTGTTCTGCCAAGAGTCACTATTGTTCGCCATATTGTTATCCTTGTTGTGTCTTGTCAGGGGTGTGCCGCTGCCGTCCTGATAATATCATGTGGCAGGGTGGCGGGTGGCAGTTATGTCGGGAGATTGACCATAGTCTGTGTCAGTCATCGAGCCATGCTGTGTCTCCGCCGAAGACCGTTCCGTATGTTATCGCCTTAGCCTCTTTCTTTGTAAGCAGCCTTGTCCAGGGTGCGCGTTCTGTCTTCGCGGCGCCTTCTCCGCTGTTGTTATACTCATAATAGCGTGCTGTCAGCTCATTGTCCTTATTCCCCCAGTTGTGCCATCCGGCAGGGGTGATGTGGCGTCCGAGGTTACAATTCATGAAGAGGGTGTAGGCGTATGGTCTCCATGGGCGTCCGAGGTAGCATTTGTCGATAGCCTTACCGCCATTGCTCTTGGTCGCCTCGCTGCCTTCAAGGCATCGTACCGTGCAGTTGTTGAAGACATATCCGTAAGCGACATCCTTAGGTGTTGACGCCGCTGTGACATATGAGTTAATCTTGTTGACTATGTCGCAATGCTCGAACCATACTGTCGACGGACCGAAGATGAAGTCTGTGGTGCCCTCTATGTAGCAGTCCTTGAAGAACTGGCGTACTCCTCCTCGTCCGGTATAGATTGTATCCTGGTTGCCAAGGAAGCGGCAGTTGACAAACTTGCACTTGTCTCCCTCTACGTGTAATGCCACGGCCTGTCCGAGGCGTGCTGCATTATTCTCTATCGTGATGTTCTTGAATGTTATCTGTGAGCCTGTCACCTTCACTGTGTATGTGCGGAAAGTGCCCATCTTTATCTCAGTCCCCTTGAGGCGGATATTGGCATGGTCGTCCCACGTTATGATGGTCTTGTCACGGTCTTCGCCGCAAATCTCAATATTCGTGAGCCATGTAGGCACCTCTATCTTCTCCTTGTAGACTCCGTTTCTGACGAATATGACCTTGTGATATTCCATGAATGCCCTGCATACCTCTATTGCATCGGCTATGTTCCTGAACTCGCACGTGCCGTCTCTTGACACGAACAGCGTGTCCGGGTTGTCATATTTGTTTGCTGCCTGCATGTTTGTCATTGCTGTCAAGGCGAGCAGAGATAAAATCAGTTTCTTCATCATGTTCCGGTTTATATTTCTGTTATTGATTATTTCTGCACTCTGGCGTAGGATGATTTGCCATCTTTTGGTTTTGGCTTCAGCCCATGACCTGCGGCTGCATCTCTTCTGTCAGCCTGGTCGGCAGGTTCTGTCACTCTCTTGCCACCTCCTGGAGGTCGGGCAGTGCGAGCAGCAAGTCCATGATATGGTTCACCTCCTGGCGGTCATGTGTACGGAAGGAGAAGTGTGCGTCGAATATTCCATCAGAGCAGTTTATGTTCACCTTGAGGATATTCAGCTGCAGCTCTGACGAGAAGATGTGTGTCACATCATTGAGCAGCCCTATACGGTCGATGCCCCTTACGTGTATGCTCGCCTCGAAGAGCATTGTCCCGCCCATCTTCCATTTGGCGTCAACGATTCTGTTGCCATAGCTTGATTTCAGTTTCACGGCTATGCCACAGTCTCTCTGATGAATCTTTATTCTGCCGTTCTCGTCTATGTATCCGAGTATGTCATCGCCTGGGATGGCATGACAACAGTCGTCGAAGACGAAGCTGCGTATGTTATTCTCTGTGATGAAGACCGGCTTCTTCTTGTTGAATGTCTCAAGGACATGGAATTTCCCGTCATTGTCGAGGCGTGTTCCCTCTACCATATCGACTGTCCCCAAGCCGTCAGCGACGACAGTCACATTGGCATCCCCGGCATTCCTCTTCTTCTCTTTCTTCGCCTTACGGCTCTCACCTCCCATGAACGCGGGCATGAACTTTCTCCATCCGGCCTTATCTCCTGTCTTCTGTTTCTTGTCTGTCAGCGAGGTGTAGAGAGAGTCAGACAGCTTTATTGTCTTACGTCCGATGCCGAGGAACAGCTGCTCATGCTTATGTACCTGAAACGTGTCGCACATCTTGTCGATGAACGATGTGGTCATCTCCATACCATGCTGGTTGAACCATCCTGCGAGCATCTCCTCGCCTTTTCTGCGTATTTCCTTCTCCTCCTTGTTCAGCTGGGCCTGTATTTTCCCCCTTGCTTTGGCTGTAGAGACGAAGTTTATCCATTCAGGCGAGACATGCTGGGCTTTTGATGTGAGTATCTCTACCTGGTCGCCCGACTGTAGTCTGTGGCTTATCGGCACGAGTTTATGGTTCACTTTCGCCCCGATGCAATGGTTCCCGAGGAATGTATGGATATTGTAGGCGAAATCGAGCGCTGTGCTGTTAGCGGGCATTGTCATTATGTCTCCCTTAGGAGTGAAGACGAATATCTCGCTCGCGAAGAGGTTCAGCTTTATGGCATCGAGGAAGTCCATGGCATCTGGCTGCGGGTCGTCGAGAATCTCCTTTATTGTCCTGAGCCAGTCATTAAGCTCACGGTCTCTCTCGTCCTCTGTCGTTGCTGTCCCGTCCTTATATTTCCAATGGGCAGCGAAGCCCTGCTCCGCAATCTCGTCCATATGGTCAGAGCGTATCTGCACCTCTATCCATCGTCCTGTATGCGACATGAGCGTGACGTGAAGTGCCTGGTATCCGTTAGCCTTCGGATGGTTCAGCCAGTCGCGCAGGCGGTCTGGGTGAGCCTCATATATCTGGCTTATGGCGACATATATCTGGAAGCACTCGTTTATCTCGTCCTCCCTGACATGCGGGGTGCATATGATGCGCACGGCGAGTATGTCATATATCTCCTCGAATGTGACATGCTTGTTGCGCATCTTGTTCCAAATGGAGTATGGGCTCTTGACCCTCGCCTTTATGACATAGTTGACACCCATACGGTCGAGCGCTGCCCTTATGGGCGCTGTGAACTCGGCGAAGAGCTGGTCACGTGTCTCCTGTGTCGACTGCAGTTTGCGGCATATGGCAGCATACTCCTCGGGGTGCTCATACCTGAAGCTGAGGTCTTCAAGCTCGGTCTTTATCTTGTTCAGTCCGAGACGGTTGGCGAGCGGAGCATATATATACAGTGTCTCCCCGGCAATCTTGTACTGTTTGTTGGCAGGCTGTGATGCCAGGGTGCGCATATTGTGGAGCCTGTCGCATATCTTGATGAGGATGACACGTATGTCATCGCTCATTGTCAGCAGCAGTTTCTTGAAGTTCTCGGCCTGTGCCGATGCTTTGTCTCCGAATATTCCGCCAGATATCTTGGTCAGTCCGTCCACTATCTGTGCTATCTTCGGCCCGAAGATATTCTCTATATCGTCTATTGTATAGTCAGTGTCTTCGACGACATCGTGCAGGAGAGCGGCACATATACTTGTCGAGCCGAGCCCCATCTCCTGGCATGCTATCTGCGCGACAGCCAGGGGGTGCATGATATATGGCTCTCCGGAGAGCCGTCTGACGCCCCGGTGTGCATGACAAGCGAAGTTGTATGCCTTTGTGATAATATCCACCTTCCGACGGTGTGGGGAGTTGATGTAGCATTCCAAGAGCTGCTGGAAGGCATCGTTCACCATCTTGTCGTCGTTGAGGTCTTTAATGATTTCGTCTGCCATATATAAAAGGTGGGCAATAATGTTTATATGACGGCACAGTGTGTGGCTCTCCCTTCTTCCCCGAATCAGATGCTTTCCCCCACCATGACATCATGTCTGAAGCCTGTATGGGCGCGTATGACGGAGGGTAAATGTCGGGCTCACGCCACTTATGTTGTCTCGTTTGCGTTGTTAGTGTTGTGGCTTGTAGTGTCCTGCGCTACATCTCACCAATCTTGTCAGAGTTTGTGGCTCTGCCATCATCATCATTCAGGTCCTGGCATCGTGGGCTTTCAGTGTTAGTGCCGTCCTCCATTCAGACTGTCATATATGTTATTGGCAGTAGCGTTCCGGTCCCTTCGGGCCAACGGGCATGGTGATGACAAGGATGCGCCATCCTCTCTCCCGTTGTGCTTTCGCCTGCAGAGAGGTTTATTTGACTCTTATCTTCTTGCCGGCCCTGATGTTTGTTCCGGAGATTTTGTTCAGTTTCTTGAGTTTCGCCACGGTAGTGTGGTTACGTGCTGCTATCTCAGAGAGGGTGTCTCCTTGTCTGACAGTGACATTCTTTCCCCTACGGCTCTTTCTCGCCTTCTTGCTTCTCTTGGAGCTTTTCGCCTTGCTTGAGCGTGTGTATGTCTGTACCTTCACCTCAGGCACCTCTACTGTCTCGCGTTTTGTCAGCAGCAGGTCTCGGTTGTTGACATATATGGAGTCCTCGCTGTCAATGAAGGCGTTGACATACTCCTGTGGCAGCCTTAGCGGGAGAGGCTCGGCGTATCCGTTCACGATATCCTTCCTGTACTGTGGATTTATGGCCCTCAGCTGCTCTATGTTTATGCCCAGCACGTTGGCCACCTGCTGCAGGTGGAGGTCCTTGCTGACCATTACCGTATCAGTCTTCACGGGCAGTGTTGTGACCATCGGGCATATATTGTGCTCACAGTAGTAGTTCATGATATAGTTGGCCGCGATGAAAGCGGGTACATATCCCCGTGTCTCATGTGGCAGGTATGGGTATATCTGCCAGTAGTCCTTCACTCCTCCGGCACGCCTTATGGCCTTGTTGATATTGTCTGGCCCGGCGTTGTATGCAGCAATGACGAGGTTCCAGTCGCCGAAGATGCGGTAGAGGTCGCTGAGATAGTGTGCTGCTGCGTATGATGCCTTCATAGGGTCGCGTCGCTCGTCTATAAGCGTGTTGACCTTCAGCCCATACTGTTGTCCTGTTGTTATCATGAACTGCCATAGTCCTGTCGCTCCAACACGTGAGACTGCTGTAGGGTTCAGCGCTGACTCTATGACAGGGAGATACTTCAGCTCGAGTGGCAGGCTGTATGTCTCGAGAGCCTGCTCGAAGAGTGGCATATAGAAGTTGCTTGCCCCGAGCATCAGGCTCACGGAGCGTCTCAGCTTTGTCGCGTATCGTTCGATGAATCTCTGCACGATGTCATTGTATGGCATCTCGATTACCGTCGGCAGTCTCTTCAGCCTGTCCTGGTATACCTCTGGCTCGAAGAAGGGGTTCACATCGCGCATATTGCATGACTCGTCGGGCCTCAGATACATCTTTGCGTTGTAGAGGTTCATCAGAGAGTCAAGGTTCTGGAGCATTGCCTCTGGGAGGTCAATTGTCTCCTCGTCGCCTTCTTCGTTTGTTACAATGATGTCTTTTTCTTCGTCTTCAACATATACCACCTGTGCGTTGGCGTTGAGGCATGCCCCGCATGCCATGATGGCTGTTGCTGTAATGTACTTCTTTATTATATTCATCGGGTTAATGATATGTGTTCTTTCCCTTACGGGTCATTGTCTGTTAATCGTTCAGAAAGAGAGTCTGCATCTCACGCCCAGTCCGCCGTTGGCGAGTGACGAGCGTGACGCCGTCATGTTTTTCCCGCTGGCGTCGATGAAGGCGGGTGTCACTTTCATTGACAGGTTGTCGCTGATGTCGAACTGTGAGAGGGAGGCATCGACGTACGCGTCTATTATCGACAGCCCGTAGACGCCTATCATGCAGAAGAGGCTCATGTCTCTCCATCGGCGGTAGCGGTCCTTCCTGTTCTTGAAGAGGGTCTTGTAGTGTTCAAGGTTATCATCGGTTATGGCTGCTCCGAGGTGTAGGAACTTCTCGTACGACTTTGTCTCGGGGTCATCGTCCATGATGTCCGTGTATGCCTTTGAGTAGTCGTCGTACATCTGTCCGTTCCATCTCATGGCATAGATGCATCCGACGAGTCCTCCGTAGACTATCGGCAGCTTCCAGTATTTGCGGTTGTATATCTGTCCGCCTCCTGGTATCACGATAGCCATCCAGAGAGCTTTCTTCACATCAGGTCTCCACTCGCTCCAGTCTTTTCTGGCCTTCTTGGGCTTCGCCTCCTCCTTTTCTGTCACCATGATGCTCTTCTCCCCGTCGATAGCGGTTATGCTGTCCACGACGGCCTCTATGTGCTTGAATGTGGTGTCAACAGGTTCCTGGGCTGTCGCGTCGGGCACGGCAGCTGATAGGAGGAGCATTATGGTAAAGAGTATTTTCCTGTTCAATTTCGTTGTCTCAGGGGTGTGCTGTTTCTATTCCGTGTTTCTTGTCTCTGTGCATGGGCCTATGCCCCTTTTCCCTCGGGCATACGGAGCTCCCATCCAGGGCTTCTTGTTGTCTGCGTCAGGCGTTTCTGTTCCAGGTATTGGTGTCGGGAAATGTTGTCACCCTCCATGTCACGACGGTGTGGCTCCTGTCATCCCTTTATGGTCTGCAGGATTCTCTCGAGCTCCTCCTGGCTGGCGAATGGTATTGAGATTTTCCCTTTCCCGGCAGCGTTCATGGTCAGTCTGACTTTCTGTCCTGTCACCTCGGCCATTCTCTGCCTTGCGTTCTCGTAGTACTCTGGCAGTTGTGTCTCAGCCTTGAGCTTTTTCTTCCCCACGTCGACGCTGTCTCCTGCCTTCAGCTGCTGTATGATTTCCTCCACCTTACGCACAGAGTACTCGTTCTTGACAATCTCCTTGAACATCTTTATCTGGAGCTTCGGGTCGTCGAGGGCGAGCAGTGCGCGTGCGTGTCCCATATCGATTTCCTTCTTCTGGAGTGCCATCTGCACCTGCGCTGGCAGTTTCAGCAGTCTGAGGAAGTTGGCTATTGTGGCACGTTTCTTCCCGACACGCTCCGCCACTTTCTCCTGTGTCATGCCCGTATTGTCTATGAGGTGCTGGTATGCGAGGGCTATCTCGACGGCATTGAGGTCTTCTCGCTGTATATTCTCGACGAGAGCCATCTCCATGACATTCTCGTCATTGATGGTGCGTATATAGGCTGGTATCGCTGTGAGGCCTGCGAGCTGTGATGCTCTCCATCGTCTCTCGCCTGCCACTATCTGGTAGTGGCTGTCGCTTATCTGCCTTAGTGTTATGGGCTGGACTATGCCTATCTCCCTTATACTGTTGGCCAGTTCCTGCAGGGCTTCCTCGTCAAACTCGCGGCGTGGCTGGTTAGGGTTGCGCTCTATCTGCGAGAGGGGTATCTCGTTCATGGTCGACGAGCCTCCTGTCTGCACATTGTCTGTCGATATGAGGGCTCCGAGTCCTTGTCCGAGGTCATCGAGTCCGCGTCCGAGTGTATTGAATTTCTTTCTTACTGCCATTGTTGTTGTTCTTCTTGTTACGTGTTCTTGGGGTTCTTGTCCGCCATTGTCTATGCCCGCATCATGTTTCCCGTCGCCCCTCTGGCGCATCCTGTCCCGCCCGCATCATCATGGCATGGCGGCATGGGCATATGACTGGGTTGCTCCCCCGTCTGCTCCGGCCTTTCCCGTCCGCACTCTGGCACATGACATCAAGACAGGCACGCCATGTCTCTCTTGTGGCTTGTCATGCCTGTCCTCAGGTCATACGCATGCCCATGCTGTCAGCCGGTGGAGCGTCCCATGGGGTTCTCCCGCATATGTCACAGGCTCTTCCGGCCCGCTGCGCTGTCCTCAGGCGTTGTTCTCGCGGCTTATTATTTCCTTGGCGAGGGCGAGATGGTTCTTCGCACCGTTCGACTCTGCGTCGTATAATATTGCCGGTATGCCGTGGCTTGGTGCCTCGGAGAGTTTCACATTGCGCTGTATGACGGTTTTGAACACCAGCTCCTGGAAGTGTCTCTTCACCTCGTCATATATCTGGTTGGCGAGTCTGAGGCGGCTGTCATACATTGTCAGGAGGAATCCCTCTATCTCGAGCCTCGGGTTGAGTTTCGATTTGATTATCTTGATTGTATTTAGCAGCTTGCTGATGCCCTCAAGAGCGAAGTACTCACACTGTACGGGTATGATGACAGAGTCTGCCGCTGTGAGCGCGTTGACGGTTATGAGGCCGAGCGACGGGGAGCAGTCGATGAGGATATAGTCATACTCGCTGCGTACGGGGTCGAGCATTCTCTTCAGGACATTCTCCCTGTTGTCAAACTCAAGCATCTCTATCTCTGCTCCAACAAGGTTAATATGGCTTGCCACGATATCCAGCCCGTCAATGTCTGTGGTATAGATAGCCTCATGTATGTCGGAACCATTGACGATACACTCGTATATGGAGCATTCGAGCTGCTGAATGTCGACACCGAGTCCGCTGGAGGCATTCGCCTGAGGGTCGGCATCGATAACGAGAACCGATTTCTCCATAGTGGCGAGCGACGCGGCAAGGTTTATCGTCGTTGTTGTCTTGCCGACACCGCCTTTCTGGTTGGCAAGTGCAATTATCTTTCCCATTGTTACTGAATTGCTTTATAATGTATATTTGGCTACAAAATTACTCATTTTTTTTGAGATATTCTAATAATAAACTTTTTTTTACTACTTTTGCAGTAAAATTAAGGACGTCGAAGCCATCGGCCTGTGTCGTGCAACCCACTTTTCCTCAATTCGTTGCATCATACGGCAGGCATCATCCATGGCCTCGCCCACGGACATCCCTGGCCGTAAAGCCCCGCATCCCAGCCACACGGGCCCTACGGCCATACCCCTATGGTGCCCCCACAGGGCCCCCTCTCCACCCCTGACTACTGTATCAGAAAGAACGAAACACAAGATTATGGAAAAGCCTTTAATACTCATCTCAAACGACGACGGCATCACAGCCAAGGGCATCACTGAGCTTGTCCGCATGGTGAGCCCTTTCGGCACAGTCATCGTCTGCGCCCCCGACGGCCCACGCTCCGGCCGCTCACGCGCCTTCTCGCTCACCCCGCTGACACTCACCCCCTTCTCCGCGCCACAGCATAGCGGTGGCGATGTGACATGGTATTCATGCAACGGCACACCTGTCGACTGCGTCAAGATGGCTTTCGCGCTGCTATGCCCCCGCAAGCCGTCGCTCGTCATCGGCGGAATAAACCATGGGGACAACGCATCGACCAACGCTCACTATAGCGGGACGATGGGCATAGCCTTCGAGGGGACGATAAAGGGTGTCCCGTCGGTGGCTTTCTCCCTGTGCGACTATGATGCTGACGCTGACTTCCGCCCGATGGAGGATATAGTGCGGCGTGTCTGCCGTCATGTCCTCACGGACGGTCTTCCAAAGGGTGTATGCCTGAATGTCAATGTCCCTAAAACGGGGACAGCCAGCGACTTGCGGGGTGTGAGGATATGCCGCATGGCACAGGGAGGATGGCATAACGAGGTGGAGAAGATAGAGGGCGATATAGACGAGAGCGGACGACAGAGGTATATACTGAAGGGTTACTACCGCAACTACGAGCCTGAGGCGGAGGACACCGACGCCTGGGCCCTCGCCAATGGTTATGTGGCCGTCACTCCATGCACCAACGACATGACGGCCTACGCCATAGAAGAGAGGCTCCAGGGCATCATCACAGGGCAGGGACAAGACGGCCGCTTATCGTAACTCAACTAATCACAAGAACCAGAAACCCGTATAAATCACAGCGATATCATGGTAGGCAGATATAAAGTCATAACTCTCTGTGGCAGCACACGTTTCAAAGACGAGTTTATCGAAACGCAGAAGCGTCTCAGCCTTCAAGGCAATATTGTCATATCCGTAGGTCTCTTCGGCCACAGCGGAGACAAGGAGGTTTGGCAGGATGGTGTGAAAGAGATGCTCGACGATATGCACAAGCGCAAGATTGACATGGCTGACAGTATATATGTCATAAACGTCGGGGGATACATCGGCAGCTCAACACGCTCTGAGATAGAGTATGCCATAGCCCACGGGAAGACTGTTGAGTATCTTGAGCCATAAGAATGGCTTAGTGTGGGATAATGCTGTATAATGCAGCAGGTGATATCGGGCATGGCAAAAGACAACCGTGGACATCATTATAGAAAACCATGGGTATAGTCGGAGATAGCCATGGGTATCATGTGGGATAACCATGGGTATCATGTGGGATAGCCGTGGACATCATGTGGGATAGCCGTGGACATCATGTGGGATAGCCAAGCACATAGTGGGCGGCTCTGGATGAGCTGCCCATTTATATTGAATTGAATTGTAAAGACTGAGTAATTACAGTGTAAAGACTGAGTAATCATAGCATAAAGACTGAGTCTTTACTGTGTGAATGCTGTATCTTTATGTCATCATGCTCCGTCTTTGGGCAGATGATATTGTATGTGTGAGCATATCATCGCCCATAATCTCCACGACGAGAGAAAGCAGGATGCTCAAAGCTGGACGGACGCAAGGACAACCATTCAAGCATACCCCCACGACGGGGAGCTGGGCATTCTCTCTAAAGGATAAGCAAAGAAAAGGCGGAAGGCATGCATACCGACGGACAAAGAGCGCAGAAGCCTGGGGCGGCAAGGGCGGAGACAACAAGCACACAGAGCATAAAGACATGGGCAGAGACTGGAGGGGAGAGGCTGAAGAGGCGTCCCCATACTCACTGAATGACTCTGGAAAAAGCGGCAAACAGTTTTTTTTGACCCGTGATGAGAAGAAAAACGGCTTTTCGTTTGGCGTCTGTCACGATTTTTTATTACCTTTGCCACGACATAATGCCCGCAAGGCGTCATGCCCGGAGCAGGCGCACAATGCCAACAAAGGACGACAAACAACGCCAACAAAGGACAATAAACAATACTAAGTATATCCATGAAGAAACAGACATTGTTGGATTTCATCCGACCATTTCCCGCCAAGCCGAAGCGCGCAAGCTCTCTTTGGTCTTTTGGCTCAATGAAAACGTTGCTTTCAGCATTATTCCTCTGCCTCGTCATCAGCATGACGGCGCAGGAGAAGCGCTACGCCATGTACGCGGTGGGCTTCTACAACCTTGAGAACCTCTTCGACACATGTCACGACGAGGGGAAGCGTGACTATGACTTCCTGCCTACCGGTTCGTACAAATGGAACGGCCTGAAATACTCTCACAAGCTCAACAACATGGCGCGTGTTCTCTCTGAGATGGCCACCGACCGCCTACCGAAGGGCTGTGCGGCGATAGGTGTCAGCGAGGTTGAGAACGCACGCGCGCTCACCGACCTCTGCTCACAGCCGGCTCTTGCAGAGCGTGGCATGAGGTTTATCCACCGTGAGGGTGTCGACTCACGTGGCGTCGACTGCGGCCTGCTGTACAACCCCTCACTCTTTGAGGCGGATACAACCCGCACCATGCTCTACCCCTACGAGGATGCCGACACGACATTCAAGACTCGTGGATTCCTCACGGTGTTCGGGAAGATTGCCGGCGACGATGTCTGCATCATCGTCACTCACCTCCCCTCACGTCTCCGTCCTGGCGATGCGAAGCGTGTGGCGGGCGCTGAGCAGATAACAGCGATAATGAACAAGATACGCGAGGAAGAGCCGGGGATGAAGTTCATTGTCATGGGCGACATGAACGACGACCCTACTGACCGCTCTATGACCGAGGGACTGAGAGGCAAGGAGAAGATTGACGATGTCGGCGAAGGGGATATGTTCAACCCCTGGATAAGCATTCTGAAGAGCGGGACAGGCACTCTGCGGTATGACGGACAGTGGAACCTCTTCGACCAGATTCTCGTATCGCCAGAATTCCTCAACTATAATGGCAAGCGCGACTTCACGACTCTGAAATACTTCAAGCAGCAAATCTTCAGGCGCGATTATCTCTTCCAGACTGAGGGGAAATACAAGGGCAACCCTAAGAGGACCCATGCCGGAGGACAATGGCTTGACGGATTCTCTGACCATCTGCCGACAGTGATATATCTTGTCAAGGAGGCCCAATGACACAGAACGAGGGCACCGGGAAGCTTGTTCGCGCTTCCCGGTGCCCTCGTCATTTTCTGCCCATTTCGGCCAGCAGGTGTTATCATAAGCTGTCATCTGAGCCACACCGACGCATGGCTGGATGCCAGAGGGGGAGTGTCTGTCAGAAGCTCATCTTCAGCCCCACGAACCATGAGCGTGGCATGGACGGGCCGTAGATATAGCCCGAGTCACGGTCGGCACCCTGGTCGAAATCCTTCTGGTAGGCGTTGAAGATATTCTGCACGCCAGCATTGAGCTCCAGCTCCACACCTTTATACAGATGGAAATCATGGGCGAGCTTCACTCCCATGTCCATGAACGATGGTGTCTTCTCCACTCTGTCCGCCCCGATATATCCCGCCCTGTGCTCGACGAGCATGGAGCCGGTGTATGTTCCTGACACAGACATCTGGAAATGATGTGTCGGACGATAGCTGAGAGAGAGGTAACCGTATGTGCGCGGTGTGCGGAACATGCGCTGCTCCGGGCCCACCTCGGGGTCGTCGCTCCACAGTCGTGGCGACTTGTAGCGTGCCTCCTGCACGGTCACTCCCATCTGCATCTGCAGCCTGTCACGGTATTCGAGCCGCCCCTCGGCTGTCAGTCCGTAGACACGCGCCCCATCCTCGTTATAGCGCTCGTTCATGAGTATGCCGTCGACATAGCCTGTCTCTCGCAGCGCGAAGACATCAGAGAGAGTCGTGTAGAACCCCTCGACAAGGAGATTGGCCTGCCACGCGCCCCATGTGCGGTACATATCCGCCGAGAGACTGAGGCTCCGCGACTTCTCCTCGGTGAGGTCGTCGGCGAGGCGTATCATGGAGACTGTGCCGCCGACATTGGCCACATGGAGGTCCTCGTCGAATGCCTGTGGCGCACGGAAGCCCCATGAATAGCTCGCACGGATGTTCACATTGTCTGTGGGGTTATAGCGCATCGTGGCGCGCGGACTGAAGATGACGTGGTCTATGAGCGAGTGGCTGTCGAGCCTCCCGCCCAAGAGCAGGCTCCAGCGCCGTGTCTTCCACTCGTTCTGGACGAAGAGGCTGGCGATGCCTATCTGCTGGTCGGTGGTGCGCTGGTATCCCCACATGTCGTCGTGGAGGTCATCATGGTTATACTCCACGCCGGCTGTCAGCGTGGCAGGCATGAAGAGGCAGCGCTCAAACTCATAGTTATACTGCGCCCCGGCCATCCATGTCATGTCGCGGGTGGTGCCATAGGCGTTCATGTCATACCCTCCGCCGTAATAGCTGTCGCGGTGTATGTGCTGTGCCGAGGCGTAAGCCGAGAGACTGTGACGGCTGTCGGCTGTCTGCCAGTCATACTTCAGGCTGCCGGTGTTTATGGCGTGCTCTGTCTGCTCTGCCACACTCGCCTCGTGCGGCGGGCGCTTTATGTTGTCTCCACCACGGCGCATCTCCTCTATGTGATGATACTCCAGAGTGAGGCGCTGGTAGTCTGCCAGCCTTATGAACGACCTCATGCCGAGTGTCTGCCCCTTTATCCTCGACAGCTCCGTGTATCCGTCGCCATCGGCATCATAGCCCCCGCGCTCCCTGTTCTGCGCGAAGAGGTAGAGCCCTGCCTTGCGGTTGTCCGTGACAAGCGAGGCGTTCAGCGTCGTGTGGTTGTCAAACGCCGAGCTGCCTCCAAGGCCTGTCAGGGTGTGTGAGAATGTCGCGAAATTGCGCTTCGGCTCTTTTGTGATGATGTTTATGATACCAGCGATGGCCGAGGAGCCATAGAGTGCCGACCCTCCCCCTCTCATCACCTCGACCCTCTCAATCATATTGGCCGGTATCTGCTCCAGACCGTAGACACCGGCAAGAGAGCTGAAGATGGGGCGTGAGTCAATGAGTATCTGTGTGTAAGGGCCGTCAAGGCCGTTTATCCTCACCTGCTGGAAACCACAGTTCTGGCAGTTGTTCTCCACACGCACACCGGGCTGGAAGTTGAGTCCCTGCGAGAGTGTGGCAGAGTTGGTAGTGGCGAAAAGGTTCTCGCCTATCACGCTGACGAGTGTCGGAGCCATGCGGCGGGTGGTCTCGTTACGGTTGGACGAGACAACGACAGCCTCAAGAGTGCGTGTCAGCATATCATCACTGTCTGCCTGGCCATGGACAGGCAGAACAAAAATGGACAAAACGGAGAGGAGCAATGTCCTCATTCGGTGATTTACTTTTCTTTCTCGCATAATGAAATTGTTTGGGGGTGCAAAGTTACACATAATGCACCGGCACGGAAATACCTAAAAGCAGGTAATATGGACAGCAGAAAGAGAATACCAATTTATAGGTATTGCAGGAAATAGAAAAAAACGCTAACTTTGCGCCCGAGAACATGCAGACGGCTGCATGGTAGCGGACAACGCAGAAAAAAGATATCAGGATGAAGGTAAACAAGATATACGAGGATGGCGACCGCATGGCGTCAATCATCTCAGACAACTACAACACTCTACAGAGTCTTGGGCGTTTCGGCATCGGACTCGGATTCGGCGAGAAGACCGTCGGAGAGGTCTGCGCGGAGCAGGAAGTGGACAGCTACACATTCCTCGCCATCGTCAACTTCACGATAAACGGGTGGCGCGACTTCGACGACGACCGTCTCTCGGCACAGACAATACTGAAGTTCCTGCGCGCATCCCACGACTACTACCTCGACTTCCAGCTGCCATACTTACGCCGGCAGCTCACTGACATCCTCGACAAGAACGACCGCCTCGCCACTCTCATCATGAGGCTGTACGACAATTACGCCCATGAGGTGGCCGACCATATGAGACACGAGGAGGAGACAATATTCATGTATGTCGACAGGCTCATTGACGGACACCCTGACACATCGTACAGCATAGACAATTTCATAAAGAACCACCGTAAGACAGACAAGACCCTGCACGAGCTGAAAAGCATCATCATACGCTATCTGCCATCGGACAGCCGGACAGGCAACCACCTCATACAGGCCCTCTACAACCTGTATAACAACGAGGAGTGGCTGAAGATACACGCACAGATAGAGGAGACTATATTCGTGCCTGCTGTCAGACGCATCGAACAGCAGCTGAGACGAAGCGACGTCAGCCAGCGAATATCAAGGATGATATCGTCAGACAAAGCCGAGGAACTGTCAGAGAGGGAGAAGGAGATTGTGGTCGGTGTGGCCCAGGGGATGTCGAACAAGGAAATCGCCGACAACCTCTTCATATCGCTGAACACCGTCGTCACACACCGTCGCAACATAGCCCGCAAGCTGCAGATACACTCTCCAGCCGGACTGACGATATACGCCATCGTGAACAACCTCGTCGACATATCCGACGTCAGGCTGTAAGCCAGAGGCAATAACCACCGTTACCCACGGTTTTCCGTGGGGCAAGAAACCACCACAAACACAGAGCGAAAAACACAGAGCCACCGTTCCCCACGGTTTTCCGTGGGGCAGGAAACCACCACAAACACAGAACGAAAACACAAAGCCACCGTTCCCCACGGTTTTCCGTGGGGCAGGAAACCACCACAAACACAGAGCGAAAAACACAGAGCCACCGTTCCCCACGGTTTTCCGTGGGGGTGAGGATGGGGAGGAGGGAAAGGCACAACAGGCTAACAAGCAGCGGCAAAACGCCCCATACCCACCAGAAAAGTAAGGCCAAAAGCTGAAAAACAAGGCCACAAAAGAAGAAAAACACACCAAGATTTGGAAGTATCGGAAAAGATAATTATCTTTGCAGAGATGTTCACCTGAATTTCTGCCATGCCATGGAAGACAAGCTTAAGCGGCATTTTTCCAGATAATGCCGGGACAGCAGGACAACACTCACAACATAAAGACAACACATGCAGATAACCTCAAGGACGACAGAGTGACACCCAAACTGCACACGCAACCATCACCATGGCCAACAAAGAGGACACAGGAGATATCCCCGACAGACGTAATATTCAACAAAACCATTATACCATGCACAAGAAGCTAACAATGTTTTTGGCGATGATATGCCTGGCACAGATAGCCGCAGCTCAGGTCGGGAAGACCGGCGACGACAAGACAGGCACACAGCAACCGCCATCTGACAGCGAGACCTTCACCTTCACCGAGGCACAGCTTGGCGAGGACGATGACATGTCACAGAATGTCACCATCCTCGGCTCGTCAAACAATATCTACGCCTCTGAGGTGGGCTATCTGTTCTCGCCCGTGCGTTTCCGCTACAGGGCTTTCAACCAGAAGTACAATGACATCTATGTCAACGGCATGTCGCTGAATGACATGGAGACAGGACAGTTCCGATACTCGTTAGTAGGCGGACTGAACAACCAGACACGTAACGTGGAGCAGTCACTGCCCTATGAGGACAACCTCTTCTCGCTGACAGCCATGGGAGGGTCTAACAACTATAACTTCCGCGCCGGCTCCATGGCGACAGGCCACCGTGTCAGCATTGCAGGTGCCAACCGCAACTACACGATGCGCGGCATGTACACATACAACAGCGGATTCAACGACAAGGGATGGGCTCTGTCAGCCAGCGTCACATACCGGTGGGCGAACACCAGCACAGCATACGTGAAGGGAACATTCTATAACGCGCTGAGCTACTTCTTCGGTGTGGAGAAGATACTGAACATGAACCACAGCATATCCTTCGCCACATGGGGCAACCCTACAGAGCGAGCAGGACAGGGCGGCGCGACCGACGAGAGCTACTGGCTGGCAAACTCAAACACATACAACCCCTACTGGGGGTACCAGAACGGGAAAATAAGGAACTCACGCATCGTCAACGACTATTCGCCATCGGCCCTCCTCACATGGGACTGGAAGATAGCCGACAACATGAAGCTGACGACAACCCTCGGCGGCAGATACTCCATGTACAAATCGTCAAAGCTGAACTACAACAACTCTGACAACCCAAGCCCGGACTACTGGAAACGACTCCCGTCAAACTACTACGACGTGTGGAACCCCGATAATCAGCGCAACAACGAATACTCGTTCGAGGCATGGCAGAACGCATACAACTTCTTCACAGCGTCAGAGGCCAACAGACAGATAAACTGGGACCGTCTCTATGCTGCCAACAAGAGTGTCAACAGCCAATGGAGCGACGCCTCTACCGAGCAGAAATATGCCGGGCAGGCCATGTACTTCCAGCAGGCGAAACACAACGATGCCCTCACCTTGCAGCTGAACTCCACTCTCAACTACGACATCACACGCAACCAGCACCTCACTGCCGGCATAGGGCTCGGCATGAACCACGCACGCCACTACCAGACAATGGAGGACCTCCTCGGGGCAGACCATTTCTACAACATCAACACATACGCTGTCAGCAGCTACGGATACCTCTCTGACAATGTGCAGTATGACCTCAACAATCCAGGCAAGCCTATCGGCGAGGGAGATGTCTTCGGGTACGACTACTACCTCAATCTGCGCCGCGCCAACATCTGGGCGGCATACACAGCGAACATAGGACGCCTCCATCTCCTCGCCGGAGCAAAGGGAAGCTACATCACCATGCAGCGTGACGGACGTATGCGCAACGGTCTCGCGGCCAATAACTCATACGGGAAATCAGGCACGGCGAAATTCGGCGACGGCGGAGGAAAGATAGCCCTGACATACAACATCGGCCGTGGACACGCACTGTCGCTCGGCGCTGGCTACGAGTGGCGCGCCCCACAGGCACAGGCAGCGTTCGCAGCGCCAGAGGTGAACAACGACTTTGTCACAAACCTTCATAACGAGAGAGTCTTCAGCTCTGAGCTGAGCTACCAGATGAAGATGTCACGCGTGGCCCTCAACCTCTCTGCCTACTACTCACACATAGACCATGGCACAGAGTGGCAGAACTACTATTTCGACGACGAGAACTCATTCACATACGTCTCTATGACAGGAGTGAAGAAAGAATACTATGGTGTCGAGGCCGGACTGAAGGTGAAGCTGACCTCAGCACTTGACTTCGTCGCCCTCGGGACTCTGTCAGAGGCGAAATACATAGACAACTGTAACGCACGCTACATGATGTCGACAAGCGGTAAGTATAACGAGACCCTCGTATACAGCAAGAACATGCGCGAGAGCGGCACACCACTCACAGCGACATCACTCGGACTCAGCTACCACTCCGGCGGCTGGTACATAGACCTCAACGCCAACTACTACGACCGCATATACCTCTCATGGTCGCCATCACTCCGCTACGAGTCGTCGCTGCAGCTACAGGGACTCATAACGACAGGTGTCGACGAGAACGGCAATCTCATAACAGTCGTCAACTCTCCTGCACAGTCAGAGGGCCGCGGAGGATGGATGCTCGACGGCTCTATAGGCAAGAACATATACCTGAAGCGTGGCTCACTGTCGATAAACCTCTCTGTGACAAACATCCTGAACAATATCAAGATATGTACAGGAGGATATGAGCAGGCACGCTCAAGCTACACCACAAATGCCGACGGCTCAATGTCAGGAGCACGCGTATACAGTTTCCTCCAGAACCCCAAGAAGTTCTACGCTTACGGCACAAACGGAATGCTCAACATAACATACAAATTCTAAAAAACAAACCACAGGAGGACAGAGACAATGAAGAAAATCATGATTCTATCAGCCACTATGCTCATGGCGGCATCGCTCCTGACGGCTTGTCAGGATGCTGGATACGGCGACATGGACAATGTCACGCCACAGACAGCATACGGCAACGACACCATAACAGAGCGCAATGTGTGGACCCTCGAACAGCTGCGTAACAGCCCGAAATACCGCAATGTGCTGAAACAATACCGTGACTACCAGCGTGTCGACGACGACATACAGCTGAAGCTGCGTGTAGCGGGGAACGACATAGGTGGCAACATATATAATAAGGTGGCACTACAGGATGAGAACGGAGAGGCGATTCTCGTCTGCGTCTACTCAGGAGGTATGTTCTCGTATCTCCCCGTCGGACAGGAGATTCTCCTGAATCTCAAGGACCTGTATATAGGCACATACGGCTACCAGCGCCAGATAGGCACACCATACACAACATCGAGCGGCAACACATACCCCGGACGTATGGACCCCAACCTATGGCAGAAACACTTCAAGCTCATAGGACAGCCAGACCCTACGGCAGCGAACATACAGCCCATTGAGTTCACAGCCGATATACAGAAGAATATCGACCTCTATGCCGGACGCCTGATGACAATAAAGGGCGCAACGCTGAAGAACGCCGACGGCAGCGCGACATGGGCTCCAGAGAACGGTTCTGACTTCTCCATCAGCCAGACCATAAGCGGATATCCGTCATCGGTAGTGGTCTACACCTCGACGAGCGCGAAATTCGCCGCTGAGACAATGCCTACAGGGAAAGTTGACATAACAGGCATCTTCACCCGGTACAGCAGCACATGGCAGATACAGCTCAGGACAGCCGACGACGTAAAGCCAGCCGCAGAATAACCACGCCCCCCATAACGAAACAAAAACAAAAAGAACACAACAACAACCATCTTACGATATGAAGAAAATATTTTATAGCATCATGGCCCTGGCTATAGCTGCCATGACATTCCAAAGCTGTGAGGATGTGCCAATGCCTTACGATATGCCAGAGGAAAAGCCAACAGAGCCTGAGACTCCAGAAGGTGTGGCTGAAGGCGACGGAACACTCGCAAACCCATTCAATGCCTATGCGGCAATCCAGTACACCTCAGCGCTCGATGCCGATGTCAACTCAACAGAGGAAATTTACATTAAGGGTAAGATTGTCTCGATAGAGGAGGAATACACCACGAACTTTGGCAACGGCTCATACACAATATCTGAGGACGGGACAGACAAGAACACATTCAAGGTATGGCGAGCTCTGTATCTCGGAAACAAGAAGTTCACATCGGCCGACGAGCAGGTGAAAGTGGGCGACGACGTTATCGTTTGCGGCAAGGTCGTAAACTATAAGGGCAACACCCCGGAGACCGTTCAGGGCTCTGCATACCTCTACTCGCTCAACGGCAAGACAGGCTCGACAGAGACTCCAGTAGAGGGAGAGGCAAAGGGAACAGGCACGAAGGACGACCCATTCAACAGCGTGGCAGCAAACAAGGAGGCATCGAAGCTCGACGCCAACGCCAAGTCTGAGCAGTCATACTATATCAAGGGAAAGGTCGTTTCTGTAAAAGAGCAGTTCGGCACACAGTATGGCAACGCATCGTTCTATATCTCTGACGATGGGACAGAGGCGGGACAGTTCTACGCATACCGCATCCTCTACCTCGGCAACCAGAAGTACACAGCAGGCGAGCTGCTTAACATCGGCGACGAGGTTGTCATCTATGGCAAGCTGACAAACTACTATGGCAACACTCCTGAGACAGCACAGGGCGAGGCTTACCTCTACTCGCTCAACGGCAAGACAGAGCCGACAGGTGGCGATAATACCGGAGGCGATAACACCGGAGGCGGTGACAACACAGGCGGCTCAACAACACCGGATGAGGGAAGCCTGCTTTCTAACGGAGGATTCGAGTCATGGACAGGCGGACTACCGGACAACTGGAAGAGCACATCATCAGCAAGCAGCGCAACACTGTCACAGAGCACAGACGCACATGGTGGCTCTTATTCTGTCTGCGTGAAGACAGGGGACAAGTATAACAAACGTATAGCATATAAGGAGACAGAGCTGAAAGCTGGCACATATGTCTTCACATTCTATGCAAAGGCCACAACAAGCGAGACATGTCAGGTGCGCCCGGGATATGTACCCGTAGAGGGCGGCTCTGTAGGAACCTATGTTTACGGAGGCTATCCTTCAATCACCACAGGGTGGACTCTCGTCACATATGAGTTCACACTCGAGAAAGACGCTACCATATGCCTCGTGGTCATGAACCCGAAAGGCTCGTCATACGCAACAGCTCAGGATGTGCTGATTGACGACGCCAAACTGGTGAAGAAATAATAATACAGCAAATCCAAGATTAGCGGAATCAGACATTCTAAAACGACACACCATCCTCTCTGTCATTCCATATATCATGGAATGGCAAACTGCGGGGAAGGTGTGTCGTTTTGTTATGTAGCCAGTCCATTGCAGAGTAATCGTCCCGAGACACAACGCAAGAATAAGCCACCAACGAATCACAAGACACATACATAAGGCAGAATATCAGACGGGAAGAAAAGCACAGAGCATGTTGTTGCATAATTGCTCTACATAAAGACACATGGGAAGCGCTGAGAGGATAAGATTATATGACAAATAAGAAAAAAGAGAATTTTATACAGCCGTTTATTTTGGATATTCAAGAAAAAAATGTACTTTTGCAGTCAGCAACATTATCATTCAACACTAAAACATGATCCTTCAACCCATCAGCAAATATAAACACAGCAGACATTACGGAGGCGATATATCCCTGGCAGGCATAAGAAGAGTGGCGGCACTCTGCCTGCTGACGATATTCCTCTCCGCCTGCGGCGATGACAACGAGACTACCGGCGATCTGTCGACTAACGTCAACGCGAACACAACAGCAAAATCAACATACGCCACAAACATAGAGATGCCTCACGTGGAGAACGGCACAAACTACCTCATCATAACTAAGACTGACCCAGGGATAGGTGTGGTGTATTCTCTCGAATGGGACTGCATGCGCCGTGCGCAACGCTGGACATGCTGGCAGTGGACAAAGACTAACAGCACAAAGGGATGGGAACGCAAGAATTGGGACGGCGCAACATGGATGGGAACAAAATGGACCGGCGACCCCTTCCAGCCCGATCCCGACATACCAGAGGCCTACCGCACAGAGCTGGCAGACTACCGTAGCACTGGCTATGACCGCGGACATATATGCGCATCAGAGGACCGCATCTGCTCGATGGATGTCAACGGGCAGACTTTCTTCCTCTCAAACATGCACCCACAGATAAACTCGTTCAACGCTGCCGTGTGGGCTACTATGGAAAGCCGGGTTAGGACATGGCGGGACGCTGTCGTCAACAACGGTGGCACAATGTATATCTGCAAGGGCGGCACAATAGGCGATGTCAACATCAATGGCATTAGGAAGTCCGGTGTCCTCGACAAGAACCCGTCGACAGGACGGAGCAATGAGGGGTTGCGCATGCCTGTACCTAAATATTTCTTCATGGCAATACTGAAACGCACAGCGGCAGGAGTATACCAGGCTATGGCTTTCTGGGCAGAGCACAAGCCTGACAACAGCAAAGACCTCACGAAGTATATGATAACGGTCAACGAGCTTGAGAGCCGCACTGGATATGACTTCTTCTGCAATCTCCCTGACAAGATTGAGGAGAGCGTGGAGGGAATGGTGAACAGCGAGGAATGGAAATGACCCCACACTACCCCAAAGGGCATATATAAGAAACAACACCCCAATATTCCCAACGCCACGACACTCAGCCCCGACATTATGTTACACACCATAAGGGGAGACAAGGGCACGACGCCCGGGATGCATGGGGTGAAGACACATGACATCTCGTCGCCATCCTAAGGCAAAGAGGTGGGGGAAAGAAAACTGACAGGTGACATATCCAATATGTCCACGCGGCAAAAGACAAGACGACGGAAAATAATACAAATACCAAACTCAAAACATAATGGCAACAGTCGACGACAAGAAAATCATCTTCTCGATGGTGGGAGTCAGCAAGATTATCCCACAGAACCAGAAACAGATTCTGAAGAATATCTACCTCTCCTTCTTCTACGGAGCGAAGATTGGTATCGTTGGTCTCAACGGTGCTGGAAAATCAACACTCATGAAGATTATAGCCGGACTGGAACAGCCGACACAAGGCGATGTTGTATGGAGCCCAGGCTACACTGTCGGCTATCTGCCACAGGACCCTCCTCTCGACAACACAAAGACCGTGAAGGAAAATGTGCAGGAGGGAGTGCAGTATGTCTATGACGCGCTGAAAGAATATGATGAGATAAACGTGAAGTTCGGGCTCGAAGAGTATTATTCAGACCCAGACAAGATGGACAGCCTCATGGCAAGACAGGCAGAGGTGCAGGATATCATCGACTCAACCGACGCATGGAACATGGACTCACGTCTGGAACGTGCCATGGACGCACTACGCTGTCCTCCAGGCGACTGGGCTGTCGACAAGCTCTCTGGTGGAGAGCGACGCCGTGTCGCTCTTTGCAGACTTCTGCTGCAAAAACCTGATGTGCTCCTGCTCGACGAGCCTACGAACCACCTTGACGCAGAGTCTATCGACTGGCTCGAGCAGCATCTGCAGCAGTATGAGGGGACAGTTATTGCCGTCACACACGACCGTTATTTCCTTGACGATGTCAGCGAGTGGATACTCGAGCTCGACCGCGGAGAGGGTATTCCATGGAAAGGCAACTACTCCTCATGGCTCGACCAGAAGACAACACGCATGGCACAGGAGGAGAAGACAGCATCAAAACGCCAGAAAGCCCTGCAGCGCGAGCTTGAATGGATACGCATGGCACCGAAGGCACGTCAGGCCAAGGGCAAGGCACGTCTTAACTCTTACGACGCAATGCTCAACCAAGAGCAGAAAGAGCGTGAGGAGAAACTTGAGATATTCATCCCCAACGGACCACGCCTCGGCAACAAGGTGCTCAATGCAGAGCATGTCGCAAAGGCTTTCGGAGAGAAAGTGCTGTTCAAGGACCTTAACTTCATGCTCCCTCCCAATGGCATCGTAGGCGTGATAGGCCCTAACGGTGCAGGCAAGACAACACTCTTCCGCCTCATCATGGGACTTGAGACTCCTGACAACGGAACATTCGAAGTCGGCGAGACTGTAAAGCTGGCCTATGTAGACCAGCAGCATACGGACATAGACCCGAAGAAGACTGTCTATGAGGTCGTATCGCAGGGAGTGGAGACTTTCCGCATGGGCGGACGCGATGTCAACGCACGAGCCTACCTAAGCCGCTTCAACTTCTCTGGCAATGACCAGGGCAAACTCTGCGGAGTGTTGTCAGGAGGAGAGCGGAACCGCCTGCAGCTCGCCCTCGCCCTGAAGCAGGAGGGCAATGTGCTCCTGCTCGACGAGCCTACGAACGATATCGATGTCAACACGCTGCGTGCGCTTGAGGAAGGTCTTGAGACTTTTGCCGGATGTGCCGTGGTGATATCACACGACCGTTGGTTCCTCGACCGTATCTGCACACACATCCTCGCATTCGAGGGCAACGGGGAGGTCTTCTTCTTCGAGGGAAGCTATTCTGACTATGAGATAAACAAGGCCCAGCGTCTCGGCACTGACGAGATAAAGCGCCCACGATACCGCAAGCTCATGGAGGGATAGTCCCCAAAAGGACCTCTACCCCCGAACACCGTAACACAATACGACCGGACAGATATCAAGGTAATGGAGCTGGGGGGGGATGGCTATTGATTGTCTCCCCCGGCGGCCGGAGCCCCTCTACACAAGACAAATCTCCCCCACCCCATTGGGGGAAAGAATCATTGTAGCCAAGGGTCTCTCCCTACTCTATCATCTTTCGCATTCTCTCTGGCGCATGCTGTGCCAGCTGACAGGGGGCATGATGCCAGCATCGATTCATCCATAGACCGACACTATGCCCACAGCGACAAGAGCGGGGCAAATCTGCGAAAACTGATTAATAGCATCCACCATAACTCAAACAATATATCAACATATGAAAAATATCTCTTTAGACATCACAAAGGCCCAGCAGTTTCTTCCTGCTGGAGCTGTCATGGCTCTCAAGGAGCAAGTAGCAAACGCCCAGAAAGGTCTTGAGGACGGCACTGTGCCAGGCAATGACTTCCTCGGCTGGCTCCATCTCCCATCATCCATTACCGCAGAGTTCCTCGCTGAGGTGAAGGCTGTCGCAGCCGACCTCCGCTCAAAGGCAGAGGTTATCGTCGTGGCAGGTATCGGAGGCTCTTACCTCGGCGCAAAAGCTGTCATAGAAGGTCTGCAGAACTCTTTCGCATGGCTCGTGAAGGATGAGAAGACCCCAGCAGTAGTTTTTGCAGGAAACAATATTGGCGAGGACTACCTCTCTGAGCTCACTGAGTATCTGAAAGGCAAGACATTCGCCATCATCAACATCTCAAAATCAGGCACAACAACAGAGACAGCCCTCACTTTCCGTCTACTCAAGACACAGCTCGAGGCACAGGTAGGCAAAGAGGCGGCACGAGGCCTCATCGTTGCTGTCACCGACGCGAAGAAAGGTGCGGCACGCACATGTGCCGACAAAGAGGGATACCGCTCGTTCATCATCCCTGACAACGTAGGCGGACGATTCTCTGTGCTCACACCAGTCGGACTCCTTCCTATTGCATGTGCCGGCATCGATATCGAGCAGCTCGTGGCTGGCGCTGTTGCAATGGAGAAGCAGTGTGGCATCGACGTACCATTCGAGGAGAACCCTGCAGCCATATATGCCGCCACACGCAACGCACTCTACCAGAACGGGAAGAAGATAGAGATACTCATCAACTACCAGCCTAAACTGCATTTCTACGCCGAGTGGTGGAAACAACTCTACGGCGAGTCAGAGGGCAAGGACGGCAAGGGAATCTTCCCCGCATCATGCGACTTCACTACCGACCTCCACTCCATGGGACAGTGGATACAGGACGGCGAGCGCACCATCTTCGAAACATGCATCTCTGTCGAGAACCCTGAGCGCAGCCTCCTCTTCCCCCATGACGAGGAGAACCTTGACGGTCTCAACTTCCTCGCAGGCAAACGCATAGACGAGGTGAACAAGAACGCTGAGCTCGGAACACGTCTCGCACACGTCGACGGCGGAGTGCCTAACATCCTCATATCCATAGAGCGCCTCGACGCATACAACTTCGGACAGCTCATTTACTTCTTCGAGATAGCATGCGGCATATCAGGACAGCTGCTTGGTGTCAACGCCTTCAACCAGCCTGGTGTCGAGGCATACAAGAAGAATATGTTCGCCCTGCTCGAGAAGCCTGGCTACGAGGCTGAGACAGCGGCTATAAAGGCACGTCTCGCAGCAGAATAAGCAGCATCGTCTCGCTGCCCCATCCTCTCTCTCACCCTCACATGCCCAAGAACAATCATTACATGTGGAGGAGGAGGAGGACATGAGAGCTGAATAAAACGCAAAAAGACATAATGAGAAAGAAGACAAACGGAGTCAGGGAGACATCCTCCCTCCCATTTGTCTTCTTTCTCATTTATATATAAAGGAAGGACTTGGCGTCGGTTGACAACTGTCTTCCTCCTTCGCGCCTCGGTCATTGAGCAAGCTCATGACTCTCGGCTTGGCGTCGGTTGACAAGCGTCTTCCTCCTTCGCGCCTCGGTCATTGAGCAAGCTCATGACTCTCGGCTTGGCGTCGGTTGATATTTCCTTTCAATAACCCTATCATTGACATTAGGCTGTTTGCAGACTTTTATATTCGTCTTTTTTAGCACTTTTTCATATATAAGGTAAAGAAAAGGTATAAAAAATTAGGTTAATTAATATTTTTTGTGTAATTTCGCAGCGGTTTATCATCTCTCTCCTTGTACATCAAGTATGGGGGGAAGGGGGTATGCCATAAATATTCACCAACAAGTACATATACTTTAGACGTGGGGACTACAGAATTGATGAACACCTCAATCAAAAAGATGTGTGAATAATTCTTTTAGAACCCACCGTAAATATTCCAAATTGTGGGGCCAATGGGGGGCATAGACCTATGGCCCAAGCACGGGACAGAGGTAACAGCCAGCCCCCCACTGTCCTATTATCGACTCATAAAGGCGGATTGAACGCCACGCACATGGAAAACGGATAGAAGGCATGCACTTATCCCTTCGTATGTCCACAAACCAAAGCTGTAAAGCTTGTCGGTGAGTGGCGCACATGGAAAGAGACATCCCCCCTTCTCCTCCCACGTCCACACATCCCAGCCCCATCCCCCAGACGAGAGACTGAGAGGGCAATGATATCGCACCACGTGCGTGCTGTACAAGGCCGCTATAAAGCAAAAGCAAAAAAATGATGGACTCTCAAGAGAAGCGCTACGAGACACTGGCGCAGATTGTAGAACGTGTCAAGGAATTGGCCGACAGCGGCGTTACGCCAGAGAAAGACGAGATGGAGACCCTCAAAAGCCTCTTCTACCGCATGCACAACCAGGAGCGTGACAAACAGCTGAAAGACTATATCGACAATGGAGGCGACCCCGAGCGTTACGTTATACAGCCAGACCCCTACGAGGGAGAGTTTAAGACTGCTATGGCTGTCATCAGAGAGCGCCGGCAGAAACTCTTCATGGAGCAGGAAGCCGAGAAGCAGGAGAACCTCAAGCTGAAACAGGACATCATTGAGAAGATAAAGACCATGGCCACCACACCAGAGGAGGCCAACCAGCAATACCAGGAGTTCAAGGAGCTGCAGCAGCAGTGGCGTGAGATTAAAGCCGTCCCTGCTGAGTATGCCACAGAGCTATGGCGCAGCTACCAGCTATATGTGGAGCAGTATTACGACCTGCTGAAACTGAACTCTGAGGCTCGTGAGTATGACTTCAAGAAGAATCTTGAGGCCAAGACCCGTCTGTGTGAGGCTGCCGAGCGTCTCGCGGATGAGGAGGATGCAGTCAGCGCGTTCCACCAGCTTCAGGAGCTTCATCAAGAATATCGCGAGATAGGCCCTGTCGCAAAAGACCTTCGCGAGGAGATATGGAGCCGCTTCAAGGCTGCCAGCACAGTCATAAACAAGCGTCACCAACAGCATTTCGAGCAGATACGCGCAGCTGAGGAGGAGAACCTCAAGCTGAAGACCGAACTATGCGAGAAGGCAGAGACAGTGCTCGCAAAGGAGTGTCAGACAGCATCAGAGTATGACGAGGCAACAAAGGAGATTATTGCCCTCCAGGCTGAATGGAAGACCATAGGCTTCGCCCCACAGAAGATGAACGTCAAGATATTCGACCGTTTCCGTGCCGCATGCGACGCCTTCTTCCAGAAGAAGACACAGCATTTCCGTGAAGCTAAGGATCGCTATGCCGAGAGCCTCAAGAAGAAGCAGGCTCTTGTAGAGAAGGCTGTAGCCCTAAAAGACAGTACAGAATGGCGCAAGACAGGCGATATACTACAGCAGCTGCAGCGTGAGTGGAAAGAGGCTGGCACCGTACCAAGAAAGCAGGGCGACGCTCTGTGGCAGGAGTTCATCGGCGCATGCAACTCATTCTTCGAGCGCCGCAATGCCGCTACAGCTGACACACGCAACGGAGAGCGTGACAATCTCCAGAAGAAGCGTGACATAATAAGCCAGCTCGAGAACATCGCAACAGAGAAACCTGAGGATATGCAGCAACGCATGCAGCAGCTCATAGAGCAGTTCAACACAATCGGACATGTGCCGTTCCGTGAGAAAGACAGCGTCTATGACACATACCATGCCGCCCTCGACAAGATTCATCTCCTGCTGAACGCCAACAGCCAGCGACGCCGCATGGACGCATTCAAGCAGAACATAAAGGCTGCTGCGAAGCGTGGAGGACAGGCCGTTGACAACGAGCGCACAAGAGTGCAGCGACGTCTCGACCAGATGAGGCAGGACCTCAAGACCTACGAGAACAATATCTGCTTCCTCTCCGTCTCCTCGAAGAAAGGCAACTCTCTCATTGACGAGATGAAACGCCGTGTGGAGAGGCTGAAAGCTGATATAGCCCTCGCTGAGGAACAGCTGAAAGAGATAGCACAGTAAGAGACAACAAGCACATACACATGAGCGCCCACACACGATAATGGTATGAGCGCCATGACATATCCCATCAACAGGAAGCCCTGACATACCCGCACTTGTATAGGCAGAACAAGACGGAAATAGAGAGCCCTAATGCCCTCATCCGTACCTGCCCCAAGAGGTGTATGCAAGGGTTTCCTGTTTTTTTGTTATTAATACCTGACGAGAAGAAATCTGGTCTGGGGGATTCCGGATGTTCCGGGGTTTCCAGAGATTCCAGAAGTTCCGGAAGTTCCGGAATATCCGGAATATCCGGAACCTCCAGAACATCCGGAAGCTGAGCATAAAAAAGGAGCTGTTTATGCCAATCTTCCCCATGAACCTCAGCATAGCCTCACGTGATATCAGGGCAGCGTCCTCGTGTGCAGAATTAATTTTTTATATTACTAAAGAAAAAAGAAGGAAAAAATTGCATCATATCCAATAGTTTCTCCTGACAGTTATTGCTATATGTGACGAGAGGGACAGATGGCACGCAGTGATGCGTCCACCTGTCCCTCTCGCTTATGGCATTGTATGCCTTGCCGTAAAGCCAGTGTGTTATGCCTTAGGCACTATCATGGATAGGATCAAATACAGCACTATGCATGGCACGAATGCCGAGAACACCATTATCACGGCATAGGCTATGCGCACGAGCGTGGGGTCAATGCCGAAGTATTCGGCTATTCCTGCACAGACGCCACATAGCTTGACGTCGGTTGTGGAGCGTGTCAGTCTTTTGTTCATAACGTTTATTGTGGGTTAAGTCATATCAGCTGTGATAAGCAGGTGTGCAGAATTATATATACAGTCCCTGAACAGCCTGCTTATATAGCGGCCACATCAGCATGGGCGTGTCTTTGGGAGATTGAATGTCTTCTGTATATCCTCCATCTCCTCGCGTGTCATGCCGTCGGGCTCTGACCCCATGTTTCGTGCGCACATATAGATATTGGCAGCCTTGCAGAGGACATCTGTCTGGTCGAATGCGTCCATGATGTCAGTGCCGACAGCTACTGTGCCGTGCTTCTCCCAGAGCACCACGTCGTGCAGCTTTATCTGCTCGAGTGTGGCGTCGGCCAGCTCTATCGAGCCTGGCATGGCGTATGGCACGATGCCTATGCCGAGAGGGGCGAAGGCGAGTGTCTCAGGTATCATGGACCACAGGACGCGTGTCATCTCGTCGTCTTTCAGGAAACGGCGTATGTGTGACATCGCGACGAGCTCTATCGGGTGGGTATGCAGTGTGGCCTTGTATGTCGAGCCTGTGGAGAGGAGATAGTCCTGCAGGGCGAGGTGTGATGGCAGCTCGCTTGTCGGGGCGACTGGCTCGTCGGCTATAATCTCGTACGATGCACAGTCCTCGCAGATGCGTATGATGGAGCCGTTCTGCATGGGCCAGCGTGCGAGGTCGCGCATGCGCTTGCCTGTTCCCTTGGCATAGAAGTATTTGCCATGCAGGTAAGGCAGGGTCTTGCCTATCTGTTTGACGGGTGCTATTGCAGGCATGCTGCGCATCTCGTCGTCGACGAACTCTGTTATGTTGACCGTAATGTTTCCTCCATTACGCTCAGCCCATCCTTTCTGCCAGAGATATCCTGTCACTTCGGCTATCTGGTCTATGACTGCTTTAAGGCCTGGACGGCCGTCTAATATACTTTTCATTGTGGCTGGTGTGTATTTATGTTTTTGTTTCTCTGCGCCGTGGTGGCGCGGTGCGTCTTGGGTTTATCGCCCCGTGTGTATAAGGCTGGCACGGGGCTGGATTGTGAGGGTCAGACCTCGTCGCCGTAGCGCTCTCGTGTTATCTGCTCGAGCGATTTGCCGCGTGTCTGTGGGCATCCGACGAATCCGACAATGAGCGACACGAGGAGCAGGGCTATCATGCAGTAGGCTGCGATGGTGAATCCCTCGCCATTCTCTCCGTAAATAGAGGCGAATATGAGGCCCCAAACGGCAGAGAGTCCGCGCACGATGAAGAACATCAGTCCCTGTGCTCCGGCACGGAACTTTGCGGGGAAGAGCTCTGTGCCCCACAGCGCGTAGAATATCTGTACGGATATACCGCCCTGTATGCCCCACAGGATGGCGAACGACCAGAGTCCGGCAGGACCTCCGACGCCGATGCCCACGATGATGAACCATGCGCTGAGCGAGAACAGGAGTCCTATGGTGTAGAGCACCTTGTGGCTCATCTTGTCGATGAGCTGTGATGTTATGAATGTTGTGCCGACGATGATTGCCCACTGAATGCAGTTCATCCAGTTTGCCTGCTCGTTGGTGACGCCTCCGGCTGTCTCATATATATGTGGCTGGAAGAATCCCATGACAGAGGCCACGAGGTTCCATGTCAGGTAAATACCGGCGAGGAAGCAGACTGTCTTGACGGCTATCTTGTTGGTGAAGAGCACTCCGAAAGAGTGTATCAGTCCGGTCTTCTCCCCTCGTGCCATGGCCTCTTTCTTGCTTGCCTTCCACTCTGCGCTCTCCTCAAGTCTCCGCTGCATGTTCCATGCTATGAAGGCGACGACGAAGAGGGAGAAGAATACAAGGCGTGAGCTGAAGACATTGATGGCATCCTCCGCTGCGCCTGTGCCGATGACAGATGTGGCGAGACTCTCCACCCATCCGAAGAGATAGCCTCCAGGGGCGAAGAACATGCCGAGGAGGAGGATTATCATCGGGCCGACACCCCACGACATCTGTGAGATGCAGATATTGCGGCCACGGTTGTTAATCTCTGAGCTCTCGGATATGTATGTCCACGATGCTGGCACGCCGATGCCTACCGATATGCCAGTCACGAGGAATCCCGCAAGGAGCATGGGGAAGTTGACTGAGAACATGACGAGGAGCACACCGAGCATATACACGAGGAGATTGTATGTGTATATGAACTTACGTCCGTACTTGTCGGCGAGGAATCCGCCTATGATGGCACCGAGGGCGGCACCGAGACAGTTGGCGCTGATGAAGTTGAGCCATCCGAGATGTATCTCCGTAAGCCCAAGGTACTTCTGCCACAAGGTCAGTCCGCTGGCTCCTGCCACGATGGCTCCAGCGTCGAGATAATTGGTCAGAGACACCGCGATGGTGCTCTTCAAACTGCTTTTATTGCTCATTTTTGTCTTTTCAGGATAGTATATACTGCCCTTAGGGCATAATGCCAGGCGACTCCCGCAGCATCTTCCCCCACCCTCTTGTGTGTGGTAACTGCCTGCGGGAGTCTCTGTTGTTTATCTCTTGCTTATCACCTCTGCTGTGTACTTGTCTATGTCGGCGATGAACTCCTGTCCGACAGGCACATCGTTGCGCACACAGAACTCGTCGTAGACAGCCTGCCATGGCATTGCCTTCTGCTCCTCGATGAGTGCGAGCACCTTGTAACCCTCGCCTGCAAGCTCGAGTCTTGATATCTCGGCACGTGGCTCAAGGAGAGCGCGCAGCATGCACTTCTGGGCCGCACGTGAGCCGATGACATAGGCTCCGAGGCGGTTGATGGAGCCGTCGAAGAAGTCAAGGCCGTAGTGGACACGGTCAAGGGCGTCAGCGCGTACTATCTCGAAGAAGAGCTCCTGGGTCTGGTCGTCCATGATGGTCACATGGTCTGAGTCCCAGCGGACAGGGCGTGAGACGTGGAGCATGAGCTCTGGGAGGAATGGCAGCACAGCGCTCACCTTGTCGGCTGGCGACTCTGTCGGATGGTAGTGGCCTGTGTCGATGGTGAGGAGCTTGCCGTGCTGTGCGGCATATGCTGTGTAGAAATCGTGTGAGCCTACTGTGAAGGACTCCAGACCGATGCCGAAGACCTTGCCCTCGATACAGTCTTTCATCCATGGCTGCTCCTTCTCGAATATCTCGTCGAGCGAGCGTTTCAGTGTGCGGCGGTAGAGGGCGTGGTTGACAGATACGTCCTTGCATCCGTCATGCACCCAGAGGTTCATGATACAGGGGTCCTGCTGTGCCTCACCCATAGCGTTGGCTATGTCGCGGCAGCGCTTTGTGTGCTCCACCCAGAACTGGCGCACTCCCTCGTCTGGATTAGAGAGTGTGAGGCTGCCCGACTTCGGGTGAGAGAAAGATGATGAGTTGAAGTCGAGCAGGGTGTTATTCTCTTTCGCCCAGTCTATCCATGACTGGAAATACTCTACTGTCACCTCGTCACGGTCGACAACCTTTCCCTTGAAGTCGCCATATATCTCATGGAGGTTAAGGCGGTGGTTGCCTGGTATGAGGCTCTTAGCCTTCAGCACGTCCTGGCGCACCTCGTCGATATTGCGTGCGGCGCCGGGATGGTTGCCCGTCGACTGTATTCCGCCTGACATGGAGCCTGCCTGTACCTCGAATCCCTTCACGTCGTCGGCCTGCCAGCAGTGGAGTGAGAGATGGAAATCCTGAAGCTGCTTGAGCACGGCTTCTGTGTCAACACCAATTTCTGCGTAGCGTTCCTTCGCCACGTCATAAGCTTTCTTGATAAGTTCTGTCTTCATAGTAGATTTATGTTTTTTTATTGCATGAGTTATCTTTTTTGTTCTCTGGGCATGCGTTCAGCTTTCTGTTATCTCCAGGTATCTCTTATACTGCTCTGCCCACAGCTCTGAGTCTTGTGGTGTGTACTCCTTGAGCTGTATCGAGTTGGCTATGATACGGCGCATGGCCCATATATCGCCCACTTCCCCGACGGCCTTTGCCTGCACCATGATATTGCCGAGTGCTGTCCCCTCCTGTGGGCCGGCGAGCACGCGCACACCTGTGGCATTGGCTGTGAACTGGTTGAGATAGTCGTTCTTTGAGCCTCCTCCGATGATGTGGAGGGTCTTTATGTCGTGTCCGGCAAACTCTTTCAGCCAGAGGAATACCTGTCGGTAGCGCATGGCGAGAGAGTCGAAGATGCAGCGTATTATCTCGGCGTATCCCTCCGGCACATGCTGTCCTGTCCGCTGGCAGTAAGCGCGTATGGCCTCCTGCATATCGGCGGGGTTGGCGAAGCACTGTGCGTCGGGGTCTATCATTGACTGGAACGGTGTCACCCTCATGGCGTCGGCGAAGAGTGTGGCATAGTCCTGTGGGACGCTGTCGCCCCATTCCTTGCGGCAGCGCTCAAGGAGCCACATGCCGCAGATATTCTTCAGGAAACGTGTTGTGCCCTCTATGCCGCCCTCATTGGTGAAGTTCAGCTCGTATGAGCGCTCGTTGATGACGGCCTCGCGTGTCTCTATGCCCATGAGGCTCCATGTCCCTGACGAGAGGTAGGCGAACTCCTCGTCCCTGGCAGGGACAGCGGCGACGGCCGAGCCGGTATCGTGGCCCGCCACAGCATATACAGGGACATCGCCCAGACCGGTCATCTCCTGCACCTCGGGGGTCAGCGTCCCGATGAGTGTTCCGGGCTGGACCATCTTGCCGAAGTGTGAGCGTGTGAGGCCTACTGTCGCGAGGAGGCTCTCGTCGAGATTACCTGTGCGTGGGTCGACGAGCTCGCCTGTCGAGGCTATGGTATACTCACAGACAGCATTGCCTGTCAGCATATACGACAGGGCATCGGGGACAAAGAGTATCTTGTCGGCAGAGGCCATGGCTGTGTTCCCGGCCTTGCGCATGGCGTAGAGCTGGAAGATGGTGTTGAAGTTCATCAGCTGTATGCCTGTGATGTCATACAGTTTGCGCTTGTCGCATACGGTAGCGAGATAGTCGTCCATAGCGGCGAAGGTATGGGGGTCACGGTAAGCGCGTGGATTACGGAGTATCTGCCCGTCGCTGCCGACGAACACGAAGTCCACACCCCATGTGTCTATGCCTATCGACTGGACAGCGATGCCACGCCGGGCGCATTCCCTCAGACCACGTATGACCTCATTGTACAGGGCGTATATGTCCCAGTAGAACTGCCCTCCTGTCTGGATAAGATTGTTTGGGAAACGGGTCATCTCCTCAAGGACCACTTTCTCTTCATCTATTTTGCCTATTATAGTACGGCCGCTTGTGGCGCCGAGGTCTACAGCGAAGAAGCATTTGTTGTTCATAGCATGTCGTATGTTTTTTTTAGATTTAGGATAACAGGGATAGACCAGGGCAGCACAATGGAGCTTGCTCTTTGCTGACGGAGTGACGCGCTAACGGCATATGCATACTCGATGAAGCAAAATGCAGCCGATGCTCAATAAAGTTAACCGAAGCCTATCGTATGCAAGGATAGTGCAAGGCGAGCGCAATGGAGCTTGCTCAGTATTGCCGAAGTATCGTGCCAACGAGGGCAGAGCCAAGCTTCTGCCGCAGGCTGACGCTTGGGCTATGCCGAGGGCAGCCGATACTCAACGATGTTAACCGAAGCCTATCGTATGCAAAGATACAACTTTTCCACCGAACAGAAAAAACTTTTGGGATTTTTTTTCTATTTCGCTGTGTATCATTCTCGTCAATGGCAGTCAACCCATACCGGAGAGGAACCTCAGCAGCAGGACAAGTGCCATCTGTCACGTCATGCCGTTCGATTACGCTGCTGACCATGGCGGAGACTGTGCCTTCGGGGTATGGGTGCGACTATGCGACTGTAAGCAGTGCTTTTGAGGGGCTTATCCAGTATCTTTCACAGGTCCATCCAGTATCTTTCAGCAGCCCATTCAGTACATATCGCTATATTGCCGATATGACAAACAAACTGTAAGCGGACACCCCACAAAAAATTACGGACTGTAAGCGCCTGGCCTATATGACGCAGTAGGCGACGGGCGATGAATCTCCACTACGACACGATAACGGTTCATGGCCGTACGGATGAGTGCCAGAAGCTTATAAAGAATAAGCAAGGGGGTGTACGGATGAGTGCCAGAAGCTTATAAAGAATAAGCAAGGGGGTGTACAGATGAGTGCCAGAAGCTTATAAAGAATAAGCAAGGGGGCGTACGACGGGCGCCAGCAGCTTAGAGAGAATAAGCAAGGGGGTGTACGGAGCGTGCGGCATGGGGGAATGGAAGAGCAGGTATAAATGGGCGCAGGAGATATGCTTGCCGCTGTGGGGGGAAAAAATGGATAGGGCTGGCACATCCTGCCATATTCTCTTGACAGCGATGAGCCAGCCCCATCCACTATATATTGCTATCCCCCACCCTACTCTCCCGACACCGGGCAGGGGCCGCACAGCCTATCTGAGGGTCTTCATGACGGTCTGTGAGCCGTCGGCAAGACGCACACGTCTTATCACTATGCCGCGTGTCTGGGCAGAAGATACTGAGCTCCGGGTGTCTATCTTGCGGCCAGAGAGGTCATAACTCTCCTCTGAGAGAATCTCCACCGGGGCGGTGGGGGCTGCTGATATGCCTGCCGCCTGCTGTGAGAGGAGCTGGAGCATCGTCTCGGCATAACGTCGGCCAATGATGCGATAGCCCTCAGCTGTGAAGTGGAGGCCGTCGGTGGCGGCGGGACATCCCTTGGAGGATATGACATGGGATGTCGGAATAACATCAGGCAGGGTGGATATGTTGGCGTTCTGCCCGTAGCAGACTCCTCCCTGGTCCTGCTGTACCATCTCTCCGACAAGGAGCGGCACGCTGAGGGCATTAAGCCCGAGCTCGTCGAGAAGACGGGTGTAGACGGTCCTAACCATCGACGGCCACTGGCTGTTGCCGTTGTCTGTCTCTCCCTGGTGCATCAGTATACCTCTTATGATGCCATAGCGCTGGGCTATCTTTGCCATATCGACGAGGCGGCGGAAAGGGTTGTTGTCATACGATGACATATAGCTCTTGAACCAGTCTGCCTCGCCCGCAACATACTCTCCGACAAGTTCTTCCATGAATCCACGTATGCTTGTGCCTCCTACTGCGACGTCTATAACGCCCACGGTGATGTCCGGTGACTGCCGCTCGACCATGGTACGCCCGAAATAGTCGGCTGGCGTAAGGCCTGTCCCCTGGCGGCAAAGTGGGGGGATGGCGGTGTACCACACTCCTTTCCTGCGCTGTGGCGATGACATGTCGACAGCCGCCATGACCTTGAAGCGCTCGGGGACATTATCATAATCCTGTGTCTCCGGACGCGCGTTGCCCTCCATGTTCGACTGGCCGAAACAGAGATAAATCTGGAAATTGGGGTCGGCAGAGTCAGGCACGCCAATCCACTGGGCCAGCTGTGCGGCGGCATTTCTTACCTTCTCAGCCTCAACGAGATATGCGGCATCGTCCTCCGTGTAGAATGTCTCAGCCTCATGCAGCACAGTCTCAAGTGCCTGACGCGCCTCAACAGCCTCCTGCCGTGTCAGCGACGCAGCCTGGAGGAGCACCTCACGGGTAGCGCTGATGGCATCGTCGAGGTCGGCCTTTGACGATGTGGTGACTATCTGGAAGCTGACTCCCGCCTGCCAACCTATTTTCTCCCAATGGGATGTGATAGGGCTCTCAAAGCCAGGATTGACAATGATGTTGGTGTCTGAGCCCTCGGCTGTGAGCACAAGGTCGTCAAAGAATATGTCTCCGCCATAACAGCCGAAGACAAAATCAAACTCGTCAAGCGGGAACTGGGCAGAGAAATGCCATGTGAGGGTCTTCCATGAGGTATCGAAATCATAGGCGGCAAGATACTGCACATCGTTGCTGCCGCCCCATTGGTTCTTGTTCTCTGAAGCCGTGTCGATAGGCCACAGGGCGAGTGTGCCACTCGATGAGCCTTTCACACGCATGGTGAAGGTGTAGCTACAGCCCTGAGTGAGCGGAGTGTCAAGCTTGTAATGTATCTGCCAGTCCCATATATTGGCCTGTGGCTCGGTGGTCGTGATGCGCAGTGCGTGACAGTTGTCCTCACCACTCTGGCGTGACGATGACAGCTGCCGCTGCCCTTTGGATAATGTACGGGTGATGTCTTTTGGCTCTGCCCTGCATACGACAGGCTGCGGCTCGGCAATGCTGAGCAAGCTCAATTGCTCTCGCCTTGAGCTATCCTTGCATACGATAGACTGCGGCTCGGCAATATTGAGCGAGCTCAATTGCTCTCGCCTTGAGCTATCCTTGCCCTGTGCCACGGCCGATGTGGCACAGGCAAGGAATAAGCCTAAGCCTATGAGGCTCTTTGTAATTCCTGATATCATCTTTTTACTTAAAGCTCTTCTCTTCTGAAAAAAGTGGTTAGTTAGCTTAATAGCCATTATGGTGTAAACACATGTTCAGTTAGTTTGTGCCGGCAAAATTACGATGAAAAATATTGAAAAAACGGCTGATTTGTTACCAAAAACATCGAAAATGTTACAAATTAGGTATCTCATGCCACTATGATACATTACGCATGGCAAAACAGGGGGCTGTCCCGACGGATGTGAGGTATAATGGCATGACAGGGAAAGATGTCTGTGGAGGAGGAAAAATGACGAGTGGCGACAAAGGATTATGGACGGAAGAACACCCTCCGACATGAATGTCCCAACACATATCATGACCAAGACAACTGGCCCACAGAGAACAAAAAAACGAAAGTTTCAGGGGCTTTTCTTTTGAATTGTCTTCAATTTGCATTATCTTTGCAGAGACATTCTGGGAGACCGGGGACACATCTGCCCTATACATTAACTATATATGTATATATTGCCGGTATGTCCTTGGGCAGAAATTGACTACCGGCAGACGTGGATGACAGCTGCCCCTCTCACAGTATGTGACAGCGACTGGGCGCGTGGATGGCATCCCCCGGAAATCCGGAATGACTGGTTACGGACAATATCTGCCATGACCTGGATAATGGGACAACAAGCGCAAGGAAGGAGCCTGCCGCCATAGCCTGCCCCCGTCGCAGCCTGCTAAAACCACGAAGAAGATAATCTCACAAACCAAAAGACATGAAGCACAGTCTGCTCACTATTATTCTCATACTTCTCACAGCCACCTCAACAGCCACGAGACGTGAGGTGCATATACTGTCAATAAACGACATGCATGCGGCATTCGACCGTTTCCCACAGTTCGCGACACTGGCCGACAGCCTGCGGCAGCTATATCCTGACATACTGATACTCTCGGCCGGTGACAACCGTACAGGCAATCCGTACAACGACCTTGCGGCAGTGCCATCACGGCCTATGGTCGAATTGATGAACAAGACAGGCTTCAGCTACACGGCATTGGGCAACCATGAGTTCGACGGCGGCATAGACAGGCTGCGGGAAACGATAAACAACTCATGGTTCAAATACCTTTGTGCCAACATCATCGCCCCTGACTCCATGCGCCTGCATATAGAGCCGTTCACACTGACAGAACGCGGGGGGACAAGCATAGCCATTCTCGGACTGACACAGAGAGACTCCATCAGCCTGCAACCCGACACCTCGCCTGCCAATGTCCGCAACATATCATTCGCCCCATACAGCGAGACAGCACGGAGATACGCATGGCTCAGGAATGTCTGCGACGTGTTCATACTCCTCACACACATAGGGGTGGAGGACGATGTGAGGCTGGCAAGGGAGATGCCTGAGGCTGACATTATAATAGGAGGACACAGCCACACAAAGCTCGACCCATGTATCATGGAGGGCAACGTGATGATAACACAGACCGAGAGACTGATGAAATACGCCACACACATCACACTGACCGTGGACAACGGCAAGGTTGTGGAACGGAAGGCGGAACTGCTCGATATAGCGAAAAGGACCAAGCGGGACATACAGATGACAAAGGCTGTGGAGGAATTCTGCGACATACCGGCCATGAAACGTGTGCTGACCAACGTGGAGAAGGACATTACGGAGAAAGAGGAGGTAGGATGTATCATGGCCGACGCCCTGAGAGAGGAGGCAAAGGCTGACATAGCCATAACCAACGCGGGAGGAGTCAGGCTGACACAGATAGACCATGGGCCGCTGACAGTCAACGATGTCTACCGCACAGACCCATTCGGGAACAAGGCCGTGACATACACAATGACAGGGAAAGAGATAGAGCGGCTGCTCATAGAGGCCTGCAAGAGCGACGGCTACGGGCCGGCATACGTCTCGGGTATGACATACAGCATAACACTCGGACGGGACAACACGGACGTGAGGGGCATAAGCCTGAGAGATGGCAACGGAAAGAAAATGGACATGAGGAGGACATACACCGTGGCCGTGAACTCATACATGGCAGAGACTGTCAGTCTGCTGAAGGAGATGGAGGGCACATACTCATACGACACAACAGCCGAGATGCTCACATCGTGGCTGGAGAGGAAACCGTCGATAGACTATGCCGGGACAAGACGGGTCAGCATAACACAAGGCGGGAAGGCGAGACAATGACCCACTGCCTGGACGGCCGCCAACCACCCATACAGGACTTACTGACACCCAGGCACAAGCCAGCGCCACGACACTGCGCCATGCCATAAGGCGGAAGAATGGAATGACGGGGAGACGACGGGACGGGCACCACGGGCAAATACCAACCGCACTCCCGCCATGAAAAGAACCAACGGACAAAAATGAGACTATAATGGAGACACTGCACAACATCATCGACAACTTACAGGATTTCCTTTGGACATATATCAACATAGGCCTGCTCATAGGCTGTGCCATATACTTCACCGTCCGCACACGCTTCATACAGTTCCGCCTGTTAGGCGATATGGTACGCCAGATGTTCTCATCAGGCAAGAGCGCCGGGAGCCATGGCGGAGACGGACAGGCAGAGAAGGGGAAGAAGCCGATATCATCTTTCCAGGCTTTCATCGTCGCTCTCGCCTCACGCATAGGGACAGGCAATCTCGCAGGCGTGGCCACAGCAATCAGTGTCGGCGGCCCCGGAGCGATATTCTGGATGTGGGTGATGGCTCTCTTCGGAGCCGCGACGGCATTCGTAGAGTCAACACTGGCACAGCTCTATAAGCGCAAGGGGAAGGGGAGCTACCATGGCGGCCCTGCCTACTACATGAGACACGGACTCCACCGAAAGTGGATGGGAATACTCTTCAGCATACTCATCATCATAACCTTCGGATTCGCAAACAACGCCATGCAGAGCAACACCATCGCACTGGCATGCGAGCAGGCATTCAATATTCCGCTGACGGTGATGGGAGTCTTGCTGTCGGCGCTGACAGTAGCCATAATCTTCGGAGGCATACACCGCATAGCACGTGTCTCGTCGGCCCTTGTCCCCGTCATGGCCGTTGCCTACCTCGTTATTGCCGTGTGGGTCGTGATAACCCACATAAGCATCATCCCCGACATCATGAGGATGATTGTCAGCGAGGCTTTTGGGGCAGGACAGTTTGCAGGAGGCACTCTTGGCACAGTAGTCATGATAGGAGTGAAACGCGGACTCTTCAGCAACGAGGCCGGTGAGGGCTCTGCTCCCAACGCCGCTGCCACAGCGACAGTTTCACACCCTGTGAAGCAGGGACTGATACAGGCTCTCGGTGTGTTCACTGACACTCTCGTCGTATGCTCCTGCACAGCATTCGTCATCCTGTGCAGCGGTGTCGACTTCACCGCAGCCGACGGCATACAGCTGACACAGAACGCCATGACGGCCGAGATAGGCGGCGCGGGAAACACAATCATCGCCATCATGATATGGCTCTTCGCGTTCAGCACGATTATCGCAAACTGCTACTATGGGGAGACAAACCTGCTGTATTTCTCCCGCAGCCGCATCATGCTGTTCATCTACCGCCTGACAGCGGCGGGGTTTGTCATGATGGGCGCATTGATGACACTGTCTTTCGCATGGAGCATGATAGACCTCTGCATGGCGATGATAACAATATGCAACCTCGCCGCCATCATACAGCTATACCCGAAGGTGCACCGTCTCGTCGCTGACTATATGAGACAGCGGCGCGAGGGGAAAGACCCTGTCTTCACACACAAAGTGATGCCCGACATAAGTCCGGAGGACATCGAGGCATGGTGACAGGGACACACAAGGACACAAAGAGGCCTGACAGAAAGAGCCGGTGGGATAAGTACAACATCCCCTCAGACTCTTCCTGCCAGGCCTCTCAGCATATCACTGATTCTCCGCCTGATATCACTTCTGCGACGTGCTCATACGGCTCAGAGCGTCCTTGCCGGCTCCTGTGCCCTTATACTTGCTGCGGGTGGCATTGAAGGCATAGCGCACGGTGAACACAACACGGTTGAAATCCATCGTGTTCGTCTGGTAGATATGATAGCTGCCATAGTTGATGAAGACATCATTGTTGCCCTTGCGCACCATATCCTGCCATGAGAGACGCAACGTGAGGCTCTTGTCCTTCAGCAGAGATTTCTGGACTACGGTCTCAAGCCACCAGTAGTTGCACGTCAGGCGGACATTGCTGTAGTCGGCCTTGCTATGGAACTCTGAGTTCAGCTCGAGCTGCCAGTCATGCTTCAGGCGGAAGGCGTTGTTGGCGTTGAACACCCACATGGGCTTGCCGAATGACTGCCGGCCATTGTCAAGGTCGAGGGTGAGCCACTGCTTCACAAAGGCCAGGGTCCATGATGGCGAGTAGCAGCCCCATGTCTTGTTGGCAACAGCGAAGAGGTTAAGCTGGCGCTGGGGAGAGTCTATGTTCTTGTAGCTGACGAGTATCATGCCCTCATCGTTCATCTGCTCGCTCCAGTTGCAGACCAAGTCATTATACCTCGAATAGTTGGCGCCCAACGTGAACATGCCGTACATGGCTGTCAGCGACACCGTGTGCTCTATCGACGGTTTCAGCTTGGCATTGCCCTGCTGGACGACATAGCGGTTGTGGTAGCCCATAGAGTTATTCAGCTGCTTGAAAGAGGGACGCTGTGTGCGGCTCGCATAGCTCAGCGAGAGGCGCAATTTGCCCAAGGCTGTCGATATGGAGGCAGAGGGGAAGAGATTGTCATACTTGCGGCTGAGATTGTTTGAGGCAGAGAGGAGGTCCTTATAGTCGAAATAGGCATGCTCATAACGCAACCCCACATTGAACTGTGTCGTCTGGCTCAATGCACAACCATACTGTATGAATGCCGCGTATGTATTGTCCTTGACCTCCGAGCGTGAGTCAGGAAGCCCTGTGCCACGGCTCTCATTGACATTCTCACGGCTGACGAACGTCTCCTCAGTGCCGGCCGTCAGCGTGCCCTTCCATACTGGATAAGATAACACGAGTTTGGTGGCGACCATGTTGTCGTCCGATTCTGTCACGGTCTCAATGTCACGCTCGTCAGACGTGGCTGTCTCTGCAACCATCTGATGCTCATTGCCACGTGAGAAATACATATCTGTATTGAAGTCTATGTTGAGCTTCCCGATATTGCCATTATAGTAGGCGTTGACAAGTATATTGTCTGGATTGTCGCTCCATTTCCCACCGTCGCTCCTGACAGACTCCACATGCTTTCCACTCTCCCATTTGTCCATGAAGAATTTCTCGTCAGCATCAACCTTGGTAGACACGGCATAGTCAATCTTCGCTCCTAACGAGTGGTTCTCATTTATCTGCCAGTTGAATCCTCCATTGACATGTGTGCCGACACCCTTCCACTCATGGCTGAAGTCGCCGTCATATCTGAAGAGCTCCTCGCCTGTCTTCGTGTCCATCGTTGTCTGGCCGAGATGGCTCCACTGGTGGATGGTGTATTTCCACTCCTTTGCCGACGCGAAGATGTCAAGGTCCTTTATGCGGTAGTTCAAAGCGACCTGTGCCTCAGGGTCATTCTTCCCTGTTCTCAGGCTCTGCTCTGTCTTAGCGAATGCGTTGAGGCTCAGTCCGTCGCCCTTTCTCCTCACAGTCTTTATCCTCACCACAGCCGTCACCGTGGCGTCATACGCGGCCCCCGGATTCGTTATAACCTCGACACTGGCTATCTCGTCGCTCATAAGGCGCTTCAGCTCGTCAAGGTCTCTCACTCTGCGGCCGTTTATATAATACACCGGAGCACCACGCCCGATGACCTCAAGGTCTTCACCCTTCTTTATCATGCCCGGCACCTTGCGCAGCAGATCCTGAGCCGTACCGGCCTTCTCAAGCACAGAACCTGTTATTCTCGTGAACAAAGCGTCACCCTTCAGGCGGGTATTCGGCAGCCTGCCCTTCACCACCACTTCCTGCAACTGGTATATACTCATCGAGTCGAGCGACAGGCTGTCACTGGCTGCCGACTGTGTCTGGGCGTTCGTCATGAGCGATATAGCGGTCATGGCTGTAAGCATCATCATCTTCTTCATAATCGTTCCTTTCATTAATTTCTCTGTTCTATAAATCTTATTTTTAATCCTTAGGCATTCTGTCTTATGCTTGTCATGCCACATCCAAATCTCTATCTAACAGCCATTTATACAGAATAAGAGGCTAAAGAGCAAGCTTTGTATCTGTGTATTACTATCGTAAGACACTGCAAAGATAGACACTTATTTCATAACATGCAAATTTTTTCGCTACTTTTTTCACTTTCAGGTGCATTTTTATTTATCTTGCCGAATTATCATAAAGAAAGGAGAAGTGGCTCATCGAAGAGAAAGAAGATTCCTTTGAAGAGAAAATGGAGGAGCATGGGAGAGGAAATGAAGGAGCATAGGAGAGAAAATGGATGCATGAGAAGAGGGAGAATATAACATACAGTATGCACGGGAGGATTATACAAAGCAATAGAAAGATAAAAATCAGAGGAAAGAAGATTATTTTTTTGAATACGTAATACACATTTCAAGATTATTTCGTAACTTTGCATCCAGATATAGCATGTGCCACACAGACAAGTGGGGCACGAAGATGAATATGAGGCAGAGGAACCGCACGGCTACGTCTGGGAAACACGAGACACCTGTCAGTGGAGCACTCCAGACAGCCGATAACAGTTGCAGGAACCGCCGTGCGGCACGGTTTGTGGGCATACATATAATAATAAGGACGATAACAATGGGAACAGAAAAAGACAACAAGAAGGGACACGGATGGGGCGGACGACGTGCCGGAGCAGGGCGTCCACCAACAGGAGGCCAGCTATTCACATTCCGCACCGATGCCGACATGGCAGCCCATATAAACAACCAGCCCAACAAGACTGAGTACATACGCGGATGCATAAAGGCAGACATGGCCTATGACACAACACGGGCAGAGACAGCAGGAAGAGGCAAACACACCACAGTGTCTGCCGGCAAGGACATGGCTGAAGGCATACGGACAAGCATCGGAGACGTGTATCCTGCGACAATACTGGGCAGGATGCACATTCCGTTCTTCGACATCGGCATCGTGGCAGGATTCCCTATCCCGCTTGACAACGACGAGCGGAGCCAGGACATAGACCTCCTGCGCATGCTGTGCCCACACCCCGAGGCGAGCTATCTCATACGTGTCTGCGGCGATTCCATGCGCGATGCCGGCATAGCCTCAGGAGACATAGTCATCGTGGACAAGAGCAACAGGAATCCATCGGCAAAGGATGTCGCGGTATGCGAGTATAACGGTGAGTACACACTGAAGCATTTTGTCATGGAAGACGGACGCGGATGGCTCGTACCAGCCAACCCCTCATACCCGAGGATAGAGGTGAAGGAGAACGACACATTCAGCGTATGGGGCACTGTGACATACATCATACACAAACCGAAAGATTAGAATCATGATAGCACTTGTCGACTGTAACAGCTTCTTCTGCTCCGTGGAGAAGGTTTTCCACCCAGGGCTGGAGGGACGTCCCGTATGTGTCCTGTCGAGCAATGACGGATGCATCGTGGCTCTGACACCCGAGGCAAAAAGCTTGGGGCTAAGGCGTGGAGACCCAATATTCCAGAAGACAGACATCGTCAGGAGACACAACGTGGCACTGTTCTCCACAAACATGATACTATATGCCGCCATGAGCAAACGTGTGACAAACATCCTGCGGAAAAGCATAAGCCATGTTGAGAACTACAGCATAGACGAGAGCTTCTGCTATCTTGACGGATACGAGAGACATTATGCTCTCGACGACCTCATGCGGGGCATCGCTGAGAAGATAAGGCTCTACACTGACATACCCGTAAGCGTAGGCATAGCGTCGTCAAAGACTCTCGCAAAGATAGGGAGCAAGTTCGCGAAGAAATACAGCGGATATCATGGAGTATGCCTCATAGACAACGAGACGAAACGCCGCCGCGCCCTCAGCATGTCGCCTCTTGGGGATATATGGGGCATAGGACGCAGGACACTGGAGAAACTGGAGTATCTCGGAGTGAGGACACCACTGGATTTTGCCGACAAGGGAGAGGGATGGGTGAGACACCATTTCCACAAGCCAGGATACCAGACATGGCTCGAGCTGAACGGCACAAGCTGTATAGACACCACCGAGATAGTGAAGAACAAGAGCATAACGACAAGCCGCAGCTTCGGCAATATGATATCCAGCCTACCCATGCTGAAGTCGTCCATAGCATCGTTTGCGGCAAGCTGCGCAAACAAGCTGCGTGCCCAGAGGTGCTGTGCGCGTGATGTGAGTGTCTTTATCTGCAGCAACAGATTCCGTGACGACCTGCCCCAGTACAGCAACATGACGACAGAGCGCATGCTGGTGGCGACAGCCGACACGACAGAGATAACCCAAGCAGCCTTCAGAGCCTTAGGGCGTATATACCGCAGCGGAATCATGTACAAGAAATCGGGGGTGATATTAGGTGGCATATGTGATGACTCGCCAATACAGACCGACCTCTTTGACCCTGTCACCGACCGCCGCCAACGCTCCGCCCTGATGAGAGCCATCGACGGGCTGAACCAGCGATACGGCATGAAGACCGTGAGACTGGCTGTGGAGGGCGGGGAGAAAGAGACATGGAATGTGAGATGTGAGCACAGAAGCCATAACTATCTGACAGACATAAACGATATCCTCACTATACAGATATGAGCACTGCGGCACATGACGGGAGACAACTCTGCCACTCATCATTCCGCGGCGCTCAATGACAAAGCAGGAGCCTAATACGGTATAACCATTCTGTATATCCGGCAGCCGCTCTGCCGAATGCCACGCGGAGATTGCCGAAGAGTCTCATGAAGTCCACATCATAGTTCACAGCCAGCACGTTGCCAGCCCAGGGGGGCGCAATGCCCATCATGGTCACTGGCGTGCCGTTCCATACGGAGTCGGGGGAGGCTCTCCGGCCATCTTGAAGAAGTAGGCGTAGCCTGAGGAGGTGTGTCAAAGGTAACAGACACAGCATCCTCCATATTGCCAATCAAAATTAGCCCTGAAAGGACGACATGACATCGCACTTTCAGGGCTTGGCATCTTTGTAGTCATAGAGCCCATGAGGGCTGTGAATTGGGGTTAATATCCTTCGTTCTGGTCAAACTTTCCGTCAATGCGCATGTCAAGGTTCTGATTCAACTCAGTAAGAGGGATTGGGAACAGCTGCAGATGATCCTTGAAATTGCCTGCGGCAACGCTTTGTGCCGCCCATTTGTTGTATTTCTTCAGGCGGGGCAGGAACTGTCCTGTGCGGATGAGGTCATAGCGGCGCCAGTTCTCGCCGAAGAGTTCACGGATGCGCTCGTCCTGCATCTTCTCGCGGAACTCGGTCTGGCTCAATCCGCTCCAACGAAGGTCTGAGGGCTGGCTGCCACCAAATGCACGGTCGCGCACCTGATTGACATAGGTCTCGGCCTTAGCTGTCTGTCCCAGTTCGTTAAGGCACTCAGCATAGCAGAGCAGCACATCGGCATAACGAAGCACCGGAATGTTCTTGCCTGAGAGCCACATATTGTTGACCTCAAGACCAGAGGCAACGTCAGTACGGAAATCCTCATACTTCTTGATATGAGGTTTCAGTTCGTCATGGTCTTCCTCGCTCAGTCCCTCCCATGTCAGGCTGCTAAGGTCGGGCTCAACGCCATTGTAAGAGAAATCGTATCGCAGACTTGCCTCCTTGCGTGCGTCGCCCTCTTCCCATACGCCACCGTTCTCTACGGTCTCGTATGCATGGACAGTAGGGACAGAATGGTCGTAACCGGCAAAGCTGCAGCCGTCGCCAAACCAGTTCTGTGCGGCGCGTGACCCTAACTGGAACTGCACCTGATTGGCATAGCCGCGGGCGCAAGAGAAGGTGTTGGTGAAGATAACCTCGCTCGTTGCACTCTTCGTATAGTCCCACAGGTCATTATAGTCGGGCAGCAGCGTATAGGTGCCATCCATCACTTTCTCGAAACATTCCTTTGCCTTGTTGAAATCTCTCAACCCCGTTTCTTCTGGAGCCGACATATATGCCTTGCCGAGCATAGTCCAGCCGGCATAGCTTGTGGCACGTCCTTCGCTATTATGCTTGGGAGCCTTTGTGGCAAGAGTGAAGTCATCAATGATAAACTTCCATACATCCTTGAGCGGCTGTCGGGCGTAGGACAGTTCGCCATCGTCGATACGCTGAAGGTCGATGATTGGCACACGACCCCATATCATTGTTGACTGATAGGTAAGGAAACCGCGGATGAAAGCAGCCTCGCCCATCAGTTGCTCCTCAGCAGAACCAGGTTGCGGATTCATGGTTATGATAGCCCTGACTATCTTTGCGGCATTGGCGATGACAGGCCAGCGGTAGTTCCAAGCCGAGGTGACATAGCTGTTCTCTGAATTCATGGCTCCATCGCAGAAGTCCCATGCCGACGCATTGGCATCCTTCGACTGGAGTGCGCCGGTCTGTATCTCGTCAGTTCCCTGCAGCAGATACCAGCAGCGTTCGTCCTTGTAGTTCTCCTTGAAAGCATCGTAGATGCTCTGCATGTTCAGGTCAGCCAGTTTTATGTCGGTGAGCACTTGCTCTTCCGAAATCTGCGTCTGGTTGGCCTCGTTCAGGAAGTCAGAGCAGGAGCTTGTTGCAAATATTATGCAAGCGGTGCAAATGATATTATATATCTTCTTCATATTGTTGTCGTTTTATTATGTTGGTATAAAAACCTTCGTTTTATCGATGATGATTTTCGTCTGCACTCGGCATAACAATTAAGCAAGCTTAATGTTCTACTCTCGCTTGAACGAAAATTCTCGCCATGGCATAGCCCAAGCAAGCTTGGTCTCTGCTCATTTGGCTTAACGAAAACGTTGACTTTGCCTTCGTTTTCTCGCCATGGCATAGCCCAAGCAAGCTTGGTCTCTGCTCATTTGGCTTAACGAAAACGTTAAAAACTTACGTTGAGTCCTAATGTGAATGTCTTCGTAGGAGGATAGTTGTAGTCGCCAGTCTCAGGGTCGAAGCCCTTGTAGGGAGTCAGGCAGAAGAGGTTGCTGGCAGTGGCATAAAGCCGCAGGCTGCTCAGGTGCAGTTTGCTGATGAGGGCACGGTCGAAGCTGTATGCCAAGGTAAGGGTAGAGAGACGCAGATAGTTGGCGTTCTGTATCACCATATCTGTATCTGATGGCTTATAGCCATTGTAGCCCGACGAGTTGCTGACAACCCTTGGGAACACTGCGTTGAGGTTGGAGGTGCTCCAACGGTCGGCCAAGTCGGGTGAAGCCTGCGAGAGACCCACACTGCTGGTCAATGTCTCGTAATATCCGCTTATCTTCTTTGCACCGAGTGCGTATGTGAAGATGGCATTCAATGTGAGATTCTTGTACCTGAAATCGGTGTTGAAACCTCCATACACTTTCGGGTCGCTCTTGCCCACGATGTCACGGTCGTATTCGTTGATCATACCATCGGGCTTTCCGTCAGGACCTGAGATGTCCTTCACGTAGATGTCGCCCACCTCGACGGTATGTCCGTTATAGTTTTTGCCTTCCCATTCTGAACGGTTGCTCTCAATGGCAATACCTCCGGCCCGATAGGTGTAGATGGTATGTAGCGGCTGGTTGAGGAAGATATTGCCCTCGCGCTCTGTACCATTCAGTATCTCCTCGACATCGCCATACAGTTTGGTCACCTTGTTGCCGTCGTAGGAGATGTTGCCACCGAAATTCCATCCGAAGTTTTTCTGGTCGATAATGCGTGCATTCATGCTCACTTCAATACCCTTGTTCTCTACCTTCCCGATATTCTCCCAAGTGGTGGAATAGCCGGTGGTCACTGGCAGCGAGTGTTGCATGAGCAGGTTGTCGTTGACGATATAGAACAGGTCAACGGATGCGGTGACGAGGTTTCTGACAAAGCCGAAATCAACACCGAGGTTAAACTGTTTCTGCTTCTCCCATGTTATGGCGGGGGTTCCGCGCATGCCACTGGATGCATAGCCTGCCATACCTACTGTGTTGCCGTCAATGGTCTGACGCTGGGCGACGGGGTTGTACCATGTGTTATATACGTAATTGGCAATATCCTGATTACCGACCATGCCATATCCAAGACGGAATTTCAGACGGCTGAACACATTCTGGTTCTGCATAAACTTCTCGTTGGTTGCCTCCCAGGCGAATGAGAATGAGGGGAAGAGCCCCCAACGTTGTCCCTTGCCAAACTTCGACGATCCGTCGTAACGGGCTGTAGCCGTGAGGAAGTACCGGCTGTCGTAATTATAGTTGCCACGCACGATGTATGACATCAAGGTGGAGGTTTTGAAATCTGAGTCGATGACAGTCTTCTCGAAAGCCGACGCACCACCTAACTCATGATAGCCAAGATGGTCGCTCGGGAAGCGGTAGCCCTTTGAGAGGTCGTAGTTGTTTGACTCCTTGCTCATACTTGTTCCCACCATCACATTCAACTTATGCTTGTCAAGCTGTGTGTCGTAGGAAAGCGAGTTGTCCCACTGCCAGTTGGTTTGCTCATAGCGTTCGTGCTGGGCAATGGCGTCGCCCGACTCATGGCGCACCGACTCCTGTATGTTGCCGGGAGTATAGGTGTACGATGTCTGTGCGGCATAGTCAACAGAGAGTGTCGAACGGAAGTTAAGTCCCTTAACAGGATTGATGTTGATGAAGTTGGACGAGGCAAGGCGCGAACGTGTGCGGTCGTTCTGAATATCCATTGAATTGAACGGATTATACTCATTGTTATAGTTCTCCGACAATGCCTGATAATATACTGTCAGATATTGGCTCTGATACCTTGTGGCAGAATCCATATATGGTGCATAGTCAAGAATGGGATTGGCGCTAAGTGCCTTGTTATATACATCGTCAGAGGGGATGGCGTCCTGGGTACGTGTAAAGGTGGTGTTGGTACCTACCTTCAACCATGACTTAACGTAATACTCTGAGTTGAACCGTCCCGAATACTTGTTCTGGTCAGAACCTTTCACAATGCCCTTCAGATTTGAATAGTTGAGACTGAAATAGACACTGCCCTTGTCGAATGCCTTGGAGAAGCTCACGTTGTGGTTGTGCTGCACACCGGTGCGCACAACTTGGTCGAGCCAGTCATAACTGTTCCAGCGGTTGCCGTTGCGGCTCTGGAATTCCTGGGCTGAGAAGGCGAGGTTTGTGCCCAGCAGCGTGTTGTTGATATAGTCCTCTCGATTGGCTGAGGGATTATTGCGCAGATATCCATTGGCAAAAGCGTCGATACGCAGGTTGGCAAGATCGGTGGCATCCATAGTCTTCGGACGCTGGGTCATCGACGAGATGCTCACCCAACCGTCATACGTGACACTGCCTTCCTTGCTGGCACCCTTCTTGGTGGTGATAAGCACTACACCATTGGCTCCACGCGAACCATAGAGTGCTGTGGCAGAAGCATCTTTCAACACCTCAAGATGCTCCACGTCGTTGGGATTGATGCTGCTGAAACCTCCAAAGTCGTTGCTCATGACCATACCGTCAACCACATAGATAGGGTCGGAGCCGGAATTGATAGTGTTCATACCGCGCACACGGATGCCAGAATCATCGCTGGGACGTGAGCCCGGCTCAACGAACACACCCGAGACACGACCCTGCAGAGCCTGGTTGACATTGGTGACAGGCTTCTCGGTGAGGGTCTTGCCATCGACACTGCCTACCGAACCGGTAAGGTCGCTCTTCTTCATGATTGTTCCGACTACCACCACTTCGTCAAGTTCCGCCCTATCCTCCTTTATGATGACACTGATAGGAGCAGAGCCCTTCACTTTCACTTTCTCGGTGATGAATCCGATATAGGAGATTGTCAACTCGTCACCATCATTGGCCTTCAGTTGGAAATTTCCGTCAAAGTCAGTCACCACACCATTGGATGTGCCTGTGATAACCACACTGGCTCCGATAATCGGCTCACCAGAGATATCCTTCACGTTACCGGTAATAATGCTTTGCGCCATAACCTGGCCACAAAGGCCGGAGAGTACTGATACAATTAGGAATATTATTCTTTGTCTCATAATTAATAGTATATCTTAGTTATTCCTTGATAATCTCAACAAGACGGCTGCTCATGTCATCGCCTGTAGTAAGGCCGAGACCAATCTTCATCAGATAGTCGCCACTGAACACCTTGCCGTTGAATGACAGTGCCGACTGCTGTCCTGGCATCAGGCATATCTCCCTGACGCGATAATTGGCACTGGCATCGAGACCTTCCAAGCGGGTGGGCAGCAACTGCTCGTTGAAGTCGGGATGTATGTCGTAGGCGGCAACCAAGGCATGACTCTTGTCGTCGCTGACACGCTCAAGCACACAATGCCTCGTTTCATAAGGCGATACCAAACGATAGAGATTGGGCGAATAGATGACAGGCTTCAGGCGGTCATACTCTTTTACTGCCTCCTTGCAATACTGCAAGCCTTCGGGACGCATTGACTTGAGGTCGATGTCGAAACCGAGCTTGCAGGTGAAGCACACGTCAACACGGAACTTGACACTGGCACGCTTGTTCCAGTTGGTGACGTGCGAGCACATGGCTTTTGAGGGCATAAACTGGGAGTAGCCCCACTGTATGTACAAACGTTCTACAGGGTCGGTATTGTCGGAGCACCAAAACTCGGTGAAGTACCTCAAAGCCTCGAAATCACAACGTCCGCCACCGCCCGAGCAGAGCATCATCATGAGGTCGGGATACTTGGCCTGTATGCGGTTGAGCACATTATACAGGCCGCGGACATAATCGACATAGAGATTGCCCTGGTTCTCACCTTTTGTATTTGAGTAGATATTGGTAATGGGCGAGTTGCAGTCCCACTTGAAGAACTTCAGGCAAGGGTTTTCGGTCATAAGATTGTCGAAGATGCCGAATACGAAATCCTGCACCTTGGGATTGGTAAGGTCGAGCACCAGCTGATTGCGGAAATAATAGGTCTCACGGTTGGGGAGCTTTAGTATCCAGTCGGGATGTTTCTCTGCCAATTCGCTCTTGGGATTCACCATCTCTGGCTCAATCCATATTCCAAATTCCACCCCTGTATCGTTGGCTTTCTTCACGAGATAAGGCACACCGTTAGGCAGCTTTTCTTTGGTTGGTTGCCAGTCGCCCAGTCCCGCGAAGTCATCCTTACGAGGATATTTGTTTCCAAACCATCCGTCGTCAAGCAGGAAGAGGTTCACACCAAGGTCCTTTGCCTCACAGAAGAGATTGGTCAGCTTTTCCTCGTCGAAGTCAAAATATGTGTTCTCCCAATTATTAAGCAACGTCAGGCGGTCTTCGTCTGCCTTGAACAGCTGGTGGTTGAGAGCCCAACGCTGGAAATTACGACTTCCCTCGCCAGCACCGTTCTGACTGAGGGTGAAGATAAACTCAGGTGTGCGGAACACTTCGCCTTTCTTCAGCAGATAGGTTGACGCGTCGGGATTGATGCCGCTGATGATGCGCAGTTCGTTGTTGTTGTCCACCTCAAAGGTGAAGCGGAAATTCCCAGTCCAGGCAATTGTTCCCATTAATACCTCTCCTGTGTTTTCACTTTTCTTGGAGTGGGTGCTAAGTTCAAAGAACGGCTGTGTGAGCATAGTGGAGCGGGTGCCAAGACGCGAGTCTATCACTTTCTTGCCGAATGTCAGCGGAGTCTCGCTCATGTGCATCTCTTTTGCCCAGTTGCCACTGAACTCAGTGAGATAGTAGGCATCTGATTCTAAATATAGTATGGATGAAGCATAGCGTCCCAAATACACCTTGCCCTTTTCCTGATGCTGTATCTCACTCCACTGCTTGATAATGTTTTCCTTTTCGTATGCCATATAATATAAGGTGACACTGACAGGATAGAGTTCATCCTTGAGGCGAATGGTGGTCCGCACACCTCCATCAACACTTTTCTGCTCATGGGAAACATACTTGAGCACTGAGGTAGGATTTCCGTCGGCATGACGGATTTCCATTGCTGGCTCAAAGTAGTCTTCCGTTCCCATCACGGGATAGACCTCGTTGCCTATGGCAGATGTGGATGAGGTTGTCCCGCGAGGCATAACGAGTTCATCCAGATTGACACTTGGCAACAGGCGTGCACCAAGATATGTCTGGTATAGACGCCCATTGTCCTTTACCTGCATCACCAACTGAGTCTTGTCGGTTGTGATGCTGATGTTGGTTTTGGCAAAACCGAGAGCCGTAACCAACAACATTGCTGTTAATAAGGTTTCTTTTTTCATATAGAATAGTACAAGTTAGTATAAATACTGACGTTTTCTCGCCAAGCCAAAGCGTGCAAGCTCTCTTTGGTCTTCAGGCTTATCGAAAACATTAGTTTTTCACGGCTGCAAAGTTAAGGGATTATTTTGCAAATTGTTCTCATAAGTATGCAGCAGGTAGATAACGAGAAAAGTAACGACTTAATAACTCTCTAAAACACAGTATTTTGCATATGACAGCAAATTTACCGTAAGTAGATTCTTGTTTTTGCAGATAATTTTGTATCTTCGCATCCAGAAACCTGAAAACATACTATATATGGGTGCAAGAATGTTATTATCAGTCATAATGTCTGCCATGTGTATCAATGGCTCTGCAGCAGAAAACCCTTTTCTGCTCCGCCTTGACAGTGTTATAGCAGAACGCCAGAATATCTCTGCCACTAAAGAGCAGAAATTGGAGAACCTGCGCAAGCAACTTCAAGTTGCCTCAACCGATGAAGCCAAGATAAAACTGTACGACCAGTTATACCAAGGCTACGTGACCTACAGGTATGACTCCACGCTGGTATATGTGCAGAAAGGTTTTGAGTTGGCAAAGCGCATGGGCGACAGGCACTACCTGAACAAATTCCTGATTAATCATGCCCTGCTGGACGCTCGTGGCGGTTTTTACAGTGAGGCGGAAAACATTATCAACGGTATAAGGCTGCATGAACTGGACTCCACCCTGATGTATGAATATCATATCACAAAATTCTGGCTTTACCTCAACATGCGCGAGTACAGCGATGACCTTGTGGCTAAGCGGGAATACAAGCAGAACATGGACAGCAGCTTGGTTAGGGCTATCCGATATGAGAAAGAGAACTCGGTCAACTGGTTTTATCTTATGGGAGAGAAGATAAACTATGTTGACAACGACAAGAAGCAGGCTGCCACTTACTATCAGAAAGTGGTGGACCTGGCTCCAGTCAATTCCAAGCTATATGCTTCTGCTGCCTTCTCGCTGGCCCGATGCTATATGGACAAAGGCGACATGGAGATGTATGTCTCGTGGCTGACTAAGTCTGCTTTCTCAGACATTGTCACGCCATTGAAGGAAAACCTGTCGCTACAGGAGTTGGCTATGTATCTGTTTGAGCATGACCAAAACCAGGTGGAGCGTGCCACACGCTACATCTACTGCTCGATGGAAGATGCGCAATTCTTCAACAACAGGCTGCGCATCATTGACATCTCCCGCAAGTTCCCTACCATACTTACAGCCTATACAGATATGATTACAGAGCAGAAATCGCATATCCTCTACGGTCTTGTAGCTCTTGGAGTATTATCGATTGCCCTGCTTATAGCTCTTTTTGTCATCAAGGGACAAAACTCCAAACTGCACAGGCACCGGCTGGAACTGCAAGACAAAAACCAGGAGCTGAATAGGCAATGCGAGGTTGTAAGGGAGAAAAATGCCCTGCTCGAAGAACAGCAACATCAACTACACCAACTGAATGAGCAACTCATGGACACCAATTGCAAGCGCGAGGGATTGGCAAAGATCTATATTGACCTTTGTGCAAAATACATCGACAAGTTGAAGAAATACCAAACATTGGTGAAGAGAAAGATTAAGGCCAATCAGGTCAATGAACTGCTCAGCACGATTTCCTCCTCCCGTATATCAGAAGAGGATGCGGCTGTTTTCCTGAACAAGTTTGACAAGGCATTTCTCGACCTCTACCCTACTTTCGTACAGGAATTGAATGCCTTGCTGTTGCCCGGCCAGCAGATAACCACCAAGAATGACGCTCTTACGACAGAGCTCAGAATCTATGCGCTCATACGCTTGGGAATAAAGGAGAGCTCGGAGATTGCCGACTTGCTCTTCTATTCCCCACAGACCATATACAACTATCGCTCGGCAGTGAAGAGCCGGGCCATCAACAAGGATTCCTTTGAAGCGGATATTGCCAAAATATGCTGGGTTATCAGGTGACGTTGGGATGCAAGCATCCCTAATTTGAAGTATGGTCACAGCAATAACAGCGCAGGGAAACATTGTTGATATTTACCGGACTATTGACATTTATGCTCCACGAACAGAACCCTCATAGAATCCCGCCCTGGGCTATGCCACCATAATACAATAGGCGGCGGACATCTGCACGGTACATATACAAAAAAAGCCCTTCTCCGTAAAGAGAAGAGCCAACATGATGATAAAGAGCGGAAAACGAGACTCGAACTCGCGACCCCAACCTTGGCAAGGTTGTGCTCTACCAACTGAGCTATTTCCGCATTTCAGCTTCTATGACTTTAGTGAAGAGGAGGAGACTCGAACTCCCACGTCACAATTGACACTACCCCCTCAAAGTAGCGCGTCTACCAATTCCGCCACCTCTCCATAGGTCTATTTGAAGCCTTCCAGAATGTTTATTTCTGAATTGCGGGTGCAAAGGTACTGCTTTTTCTTGATTTATCCAAATTTATTCGCACTTTTTTTGATACAGCCCGTTATTTTATCCATTTTTCTTGATTTGCATGAACTATCTGCCTTCATGTCTGTTCATTTACGCTATCAACCTTTCGCCTTTGTCATAAACACGTCAATGTGATGTTCCTGTCATGGAGAAGCAGCCCCACATGTTCTCCCGATGAGCTGTATTAGTGGTATAAATGTAGCCCAAATGTGACATTTCGGGATAAATCATTCTTCCTTTTCCGGGAAATATTGTATCTTTGCCTACGCTGGCAAGCCATGACATGAGAGTGTATCTCTCCTCAGAGGGGACAGGGAGAACGACATCAGAGTAGAGTCATGGCAACATCTCCGCCCCTGCCAGCAAAGCTACGAGCAAGAAAGAAAGCGAGCAAGCAAGCAAGAAAGAAAGAAGAAGAAAAAAAGAAAAAGAAAAAACGAAAAAGAAAAAACGAAGACATGAGACGACACACAGAAACACTTCTCCTTATCGCCACTATGTCGGCAGTCATCTCCTGTGACAATTTCGAGTATCTGCCTTATGCTGCCGACTTCTACGGCCGCACAGGCATCCACGCCACATCGATACACGACATAGAGCAGAGCTGTGCGGGTAAGGACACCATATGCTTCGCCTTCATCACAGACACCCAAGGCTCTTACGACGAGATGCGCGACGCCATGGACGTCATATCCAAGCGCAAGGATGTCATGTTCATCATACATGGTGGCGACCAGAGCGACTTCGGCATGACGAAGGAGTTCTTATGGACACGTGACATTCTCGACTCGCAGCCTCTGCCATACCTCTGCCTGCTGGGCAACCATGACTGTTTGGGCAATGGCGAGCATACATACACGAGGATATACGGCGAGGAGAACTTCTCGTTCAACGCCTCGTTCATGCATTTTGTTGGTCTGAACACCGTGGCTCTCGAGTATGACTACTCACACCCTGTGCCAGACTTCAAATACATAGAGGCCGACGCTGACACGCTGTACAATATGGCGGACAGCATACGCTTCACCGTTGTGGGCATGCACGCTCCGCCCCACGACGAGCAGTTCAATGACAATGTTGACAATGTCTTCGAGCATTACATCACCCGCTACCCCGGCCTGCGCTCGTCCGACCCTGTATTCTCTCCCTCGGACAATGTCGACCCTGTCATGGTGGGCACACGCCGCATGGGATTCTGCATCAACGGCCACACCCACCGCAACGACACGAAGGACATCTTCGGCGACGGAGTGCTATACTACGGACTTGCGAATGTCGCCAAGCGCTCAATACAGATATACACCATAACACGCAAGGGATATGAATGTGAGACAATATCTTTCTAAGACCACGACAATGATTCTGCTGTGCCTCATGACATCATGCCTGGCATACGGTAATGGCAGCGGAGACTCCATAGCCCTGGACACTGTCATGCTGGGGATAAAGGCTGACACCACGGATAGGGCAAGCGGGATAAGGCCGGCAGCCCTGAAAGCACGGCATGACACCACAGCCACGCCACAGTATCTCAGGCGCGTCGGGAGGATACAGAGGGGATGGAACGCTATTGTCCCCAACCTCTCCATATTCCAGTATGCGGGCGGCATAGGCATGCTATCCATCGGAACGGGATGGGATTATGGCCGCAGAGACCAGTGGGAGACATACCTCATGCTCGGCTACACACCGCGCCACAACACTCCGGACGAATACTTCACGCTGTCGCTGAAGGAGACATACACTCCATGGAGCATACCATTATGGCGTGATGCGCGGCTCGCGCCCCTGTTTGTGTCGCTAACGGTCAGCACGCTTCTTAACGGAGAGTTCTGGGTGAAGAATCCGGACAGATACCCGTCGGGATACTACAGCTTCTCGAGCAAGATACGGTTCCATATCGGACTGGGGCAGAAGATACGGTTCAGCAACCTGCAAAACCGCTCCCACTGGTTCAAGGACATCGCATTCTACTATGAGGTATCGTCGTCGGATATGTATATCTTCCAGAAGATACGCAACAAGTCGATACCTCTCGGAGATATCATTTGCCTCGCTGTGGGCATACAGTATACGATTTTCTGACACTCACCGCCCTGCCACCTCATAACTATGTCTATGGCTCCTCAGGCTCATGTCTATCAAGGGTGTTGGTGGTGGATAACGGTCTCATGGGGTGCAATGAGCGAGGAGATACATCAAGCCCTCCGCCAGAGTTTTACATATTCTCTGGCGGAGGGCTGCTGTTTATATGGATATGACTGGCTGGCAGGGGTCACAATCAATGTTGAGATTACCAGTTGGCGACGGCGGCGTTGAATATCTGGTCTACAATATCCTTCACCATCTCTGTGACGAGCTGCTCCTGCACGCTGGCGAGTGACTGTGTCGTCTCGTATGTCGATGTCGCTGTGAACTGCTTCTCGAAGTCCTCCTTGTGGTTCTTGTTGTTGGTGAAGCGTACATTGACTGTTATCGCGAGCTCTGTCTGTGCAGAGTATCCCTCGGCAGACACGGACTTGTTGCGCTGTGTGTAGTTGGTTATCTCGCCCTCAAGCTTGAGGTCGCCATTGCGTCTTACCTGTATCAGCTTTGTATGGTCAGAGAACTTGTCCTTCAGTCCGTTGTTGAACATTGGCCCCATCGGTCCCCAGACATACGACGAGCGGATGGGGAACTCGGCTATCTGTATCGTCTTCACGATATTGTAGTCTATGCTCGACTGGTTGAACTTATAGCTGACGGTGCAGCTGACGATTGTCAGCATGAGCATGGACAGCAGTATGTTGACTGTTTTCCTCATATATTATGGTTTGTTGTCGGGGAGGGGTTGTATGGTTTATATTTTATTTTCCTTTTGCCTTTTTGGGATAAATGGCAGATATCCTCAGTGGAGGGGGTGAGGGTTTGAGCCTGCCGGGAGGTATTGTCCTGCAAAAGGGGGCTTACGGCAAGAGGGAGTTTACGGCAAGAGGGAGTTTACGGGGGACTGGTGTCGCGGGCTTTTATCCTTGACATGCTCAGTCAGTCTTGCCCATCTCCTTCAGCCTGCGGTATAGAGTACGGTCAGAGATGCCCAGTTCCTCGGCAGCCTTCTTGCGGTTCCCGTTGTTCCGTATCAGGGCTTTGCGTATCTGCTCCAGCTCGGCCTGATGGATATTGAGGTTCTCTGTATCCCTCTCGTGAGGCTGTGCTTGTGTGCGTTCGTCAGTCGACGGCATCTCCTCTGCCTCAGCGTCGATGACTATGCTGTTGTCTCCGGCACGGCCCTGTGTGTCTGCATAGCGCCCTGGCGATGGCAGGTTGTGGGCAGGAGGGAGCAATGCGCGCACGTGGTTGCCTGCAGGCTGTCCGCCGAGTGCTGCCAGCTGCTGTCTCAGCTCTGCTATATCGTTCGACATGGAGGCTATATTTGATTGCAGCTCGAAGAGGAAGTTGAAGAGCATCTGCCTCTCGCTCTCGTATGTGTGTCCGCTCCCTGACGATATGTTCTTTGCTGTCATGGCCATTGTCTCGCGGTCGTCGGGTATGAAGTGCAGCAGGTCGTCGGCTGTTATGACGGGCGATTTTGCCAGTACGCATATCTGCTCTGTGATATTCTTCAGCTGCCTGACATTCCCCGGCCACTTGTACTTCATGAGCAGGCGCTTGGCGTCGTCGGCCAGCTCTATGCGCGGCAGGTGGTAGCGTTCCATCATCTGCAGGGCGAAGAGTCTGAAGAGCAGGAGTATGTCAGTCCCTCTTTCTCTCAATGGCGGCATCTGTACGGGGATGGTATTGAGGCGGTAGTAGAGGTCCTCCCTGAATTTCCCCTCGCTGATGGCTTTGCGCATGTTCACGTTAGTGGCGGCGACGATGCGGACATTTGTCTTCCTCACCTCCTGTCCTCCGACACGTATATACTCTCCTGTCTCAAGCACACGTAGCAGTCTGGCCTGTGTCGACAGTGGCAGCTCGCCCACCTCGTCAAGGAAGAGTGTCCCTCCGTTGGCAACGCCAAAGTATCCCTCGCTCTCTCCGATGGCACCTGTGAACGACCCTCGCTCGTGTCCGAAGAGCTCAGAGTCTATTGTCCCCTCGGGTATGGAGCCACAGTTGATGGCGAGATATTTCTCACGCCGGCGTGGTGAGTTGTCGTGTATGATGCGGGGCAGTATCTCTTTTCCGACGCCGCTCTCTCCGATGATGAGGACAGAGAGGTCGGTAGAGGCTACCTGGAGACATATGTCAAGGGCACGGTTCAACTGGTCGCAGTTGCCCACGACACTGTATTTGCGTTTTATTTCCTGTAGACGCGTCTGGTCCATTATTATCTTAGCTTCGGATGAACAAAAAAGTCAGGGGCGCTGCGTGAGTGTATGGCGTTGCGCTGTTGGCTGCCCCTATTGGGTGGGGAGCGGAGGGGAATATCGCTTTGTGGCTGCCCCTATCGGGTGGGGAGCGGAGGGGAGTATCGCTTTGGGCTACCCCTATCGGGTGGGAGCGGAGGGGTTATCGCTTTGTGGCTGTCAGTATCTCGGTCAGCTCTTTCATTCCCTCACTGGCGCCCTTGGCTATGACATGGACATCATGCCGTCCCCCTGCTCCGATGGCAGGATGTGGATCAATGAGATAGACCTGGCATGATGGCTTCACATACTGTATCAGCGAGGCGGCGGGGTAGACATTGAGCGATGTGCCGATGATGACAAATATATCTGCCTCACGTGCTGCCTCAATGCCGTCGTATATATTCGGGACATTCTCCTGGAAGAAGACTATGTATGGCCTGAGCAGGGAGCCGTCGTCGGCCTTTGTGCCTGCCGGGACCTCGAGCCCTGTCTCTCCCCATCCCTCATGTGGGAGGTTGACCCAGAAGCGTGGGTTGTCGACATCGCGGCTTGAGCACATCTTCATCAGCTCACCGTGGAGGTGTATGACATGGCTTGACCCGGCACGCTCATGCAGGTTATCGACATTCTGTGTCACGACGGTGACATCGTATTGTCTCTCTATGTCTGCAACGAGGTCGTGTCCCTTACAAGGCTTTATGTCCTTGTACTTCACTCGCAGCATATTATAGAACGCGTTGACATGGTCGGGGCGTGCGAGCCAGCCGTCGTGGCTTGCCACTTCCATAACGGGATAGCTCTCCCATAATCCGCCAGCGTCACGGAATGTTGCCAGTCCGCTTTCTGCTGACATTCCTGCTCCTGTTAGAAAAACGAGTTTCATGATGTCTGTCTCCTTATTATATATAGGTGTGTTGTTGCCTTCCCGTGGGTGTCAGGCGTTTGCTCCGTCCTGCTGTTCCTTGCGCTTGGACACAGCGAAGCGCACTTTCTCGCTGTCGTCCTTGCGCTCATGGTAGAGTTTAGGCAGTGGCGACTCGTGTGCCTCGTCGTATGCCTTGCGGTTGCGTCTGACCTCCATGGCCGTGTATATGGCGGCTCTAAGGGCATGGGCAGGGTCGTCGAGGTCATCTTCCTCAAACTGGTATGTTGCGGGATAGTCGGTCATGGCCATGAGCATGGGCAGCCCCGCAAGGTATATGGCGCGTGTGTCGTCAGTGAGTATGTCTGCCATCTCTTTTGCCATGGTGTCTGTCATGGCGAGCGTGAGGTCGAAGTGCTGGCTCATGCTCTGTTTGATATACTCTTCCTCCCGGTATGGCCCGAAGATTCCTATGCCCTCAGTCTGCATGCTGTCGACTATTGTTGTCAGCATATCGGCAGAGGCGAGGGATGTGGTAGCGTCGGAGAAGACGAGCGCCACGCGCGGGGAGGAGACGAGGAAGTCACGGCAGACGACGCTCCACGCTTTCATGATGCGCTCTCTTATGATGCGCTCGTCGAGGGCTTGGCCGTCGTTTCCCGCTCCGTCGGCCGCTATGGCGGCAATTCTCACGCCATGGTCGGCATAGACAGTCATGGAGCCTTCAAACTTGAACTCTGTCGCTGAGCCCGGCGCCACGATGACGGCCTCAATATTCCCGAACTTGAGGTCGCTGCTGACATTCTTGTCGTTCTGGTTCTCCTTGCTGTATATGACAGGCTTGAAGACATCCGTATGCTCTGGATGGCTGAGTGCTGTCTCTATTATCCGGCCGGCCATTCCGGCAGGCTGTAGTATTCCGATATTCATCTGTTCTGTCTGTTATTTGCTTTCTTGGTTCTTGGTGTTTAGTAGTCCGCACGCCGCGTCTATGTCCTGTCCTCTCGACGCACGTATGGTTGTCGGTATGCCGTTCCTGTTCAGATAGTCGCAGATGTGCTCCATCTGCTCTTCTGTCGCCCCTCGCAGTGGCGAGCCGGGAATCTGGTGGAAGCGTATGAGATTGACCCTGCAGTCGAGGTCCCTCAGCAGCCTGACTATCTCTTTCAGATGGGTCGGGGTATCGTTTGTGCCGGCGAATACGGTGTACTCGAATGTCAGCCGTCGCTGGTGGGATGCTGTCTCGCCCTCTGTGGGTGTGCTGCGCTTGCGCCGGCTTGGGAAGTATTGTCTCATGAGGGCTACTATATCGCGTATGGGCATGCCTTTCTCTGCCGGCATCATCTGTGCCCTCTGCTCGGGTATTGGTGTATGGAGCGATATGGCCATATGACACTCGCTCTCGTCGAGGAAGCGGCGCAGCTTGGCCCTTATGCCGACGGAGCTTACCGTGATGCGTCTCGGGCTCCATGCGTAGGCGTAGGGTGCGGTGAGTATCTCTGTTGCCTTGAGTACATTGTCGAGGTTGTCCATAGGCTCTCCCTGCCCCATGAAGACGATGTTTGTTAGTCTCTCACGCTCTGGCAGGGAGTATATCTGGTTGAGGATATCGCGTGTGGTGAGCTGTCCCTCGAATCCCTGCTTGCCTGTCTGGCAGAAGACACAGTTCATCTTGCAGCCTATCTGGCATGAGACGCACAGTGTGGCTCTGTCTGCCTCGGGTATGAAGACGGTCTCTATGGTCTTGCCGCTTTCTGTCGGGAAGAGGTATTTCACTGTCCCGTCCTTCGATCTCTGGCACACGAGCGGGCTCTCTGCCCCGACACAGTATTCGGCGCCCAGGAGCTCCCTGTTGCGTTTTGAGATATTCGTCATCTCGTCTATCGACCGCGCATGCTGCACATATAGCCATCGTGCTATCTGCCCTCCGGTGAAGGCGGGCATGCCGAGCGAGCGTGCGATATCTTTCAGTTCGGCCTCGGTATGTCCGAGGAGAGGTTTCTTGTCCATCGTGTTTTCTGTTTCCATAGCTTATGGGTGGAGGTGCTGTGCGGTTATCTCGTGTGGCATCATACCATGCGGGTCGGCGCTGCGGGTCATGGCATATTCAGCTCACGCTCCTCAGCCGTGGCCTTGAACATAGGCATGGGCTTGAAGCCGGAGATGGCGGCAATGATATTCTGCGGGACAGTCTGGCATCTGTCGTTATACTCTCTGACAGCCCCGTTGTAGTATCTTCTTGCCGAGGCTATATCATCCTCAATCTTCACTATGCGCCCGCTGAGGTCGAGATAGTTATCGCTCGCCTTGAGGTCAGGATAGTTCTCTGCCACGACGAGTATGGAGGATATGGCGTCTGTTATGTTTGTCTCGCTGTCGAGGGTCGTGGTGAGCGATGTCGCTGCGCCTCTCTTTGCCACTGTCTGCTCGAGGACACTGGCCTCATGCTCAGAGTATGCCTTGACGACAGAGACGAGGGCTGGGAGGAGGTCGAAGCGTTTGCGGAGATACACATCCATAGTGGCGAAGGCTTCCTTGACCTTGTTGCGCGACGCTACAAGGGTGTTGTATATGAGGATGACAGCGACGAGGACGGCTGCCACGGCTATTGATATGATGACGGTCAGCATGATGTTTTGTTTTTGGGGGTTAATCAATATTTTGGCTCTCACTGGGCGTTATGGGTGTGGAAGGGTCAGAAGAGCAGGTAATAGACCACTGGCACCGAGAGGGCTGGCAGGAAATTGAGCGTCTTGCAGTCCTTTATGCCGAGTATGGCCAGTCCGGATGAGATTATCAGCAGGCCTCCGACGGTGCACATCTCGTTTATCATGGGGCCTTGCATGATGTCGGCCGAGGAGGCGAGGAGCGCCGTGACGTAGATTGATGTCTGCCAGACGAAGAGCACAAGGGCGGCGAGAGCCATGCCTATGCCGTATGTCGCGGCGAAGACAGAGGAGGTGACGAAGTCGAGCGTGGCATTGGTATAGAGGAATGTGTTGTCGCCCTTCAATGCCGAGAGGACGGGGCCGACAATGGAGAATGTCCCGATGCAGTAGAGGAGGCATGAGGCTGTGAGGCCCTCGACGAGGCGGCTCTTGCCCTTGCGGCGGCCGTATCGCTCCACACGTCCCTGGAGGTCGAGCCATGAGCCTGCCAGTCCGCCGGCTGCCATGCTGACGATGAAGAGGACGGGCACCTCGCTCTTTGAGCTGTTCTCGATGAAGATGCGGCAGCCGAGGGCTATGGAGACGAGCCCCATGGCGTTGAAGAGGGCTGTCGTGTAGCGCTCGCCGATGCCACGGCGCAGCACCGTGCCGAGGATGGAGCCTGCGAGGATGCATGAGGCGTTGACTATCGTTCCGAGCATCAGTTTGTCTTTATGTGTGGATTGTTATGGCAGGGAGGGTGGCAGGGGGATAATGGTCAGACGGCGAGACAGGCGTCGAGGAGATGCTTCAGAGCCTTGCGGTCCATGTTCTGGCCTATGAACACAAGTTTCTGCATGCGGTCGCCATAGTCAGGGTCCCAGTCTCTCACTACGCCGGGGTTGTTCAGCAGGAACTGCTCAAGCTCCTCGTCGGGCATTGTGGCGTACCATTGTCCGGCATTGCGCATAGTCACCTGCTTGCCTGCCTGCTCGAAGACATAGCATATATCCTCCTCTCCGGAGAAGTAGCATATGCCCTTGGCGCGGATGACTGATTTAGGCCAGAGGCGCGCGACGAAATGGTCGAACTCTGAGAGCGAGAACGGGCGGCGGTTGTAGTAGACATATGTGCCGATACCATACTCCTCTGCCTCGCCTGTCTCCTCATTATGGTGGCAGTGGCCACAGGTGCATCCCTCTGGGTGGTCGTGATGATGGTGGTGGTGATGATGGTGCTCATGCTCGTCCCCATCGTCGTCATCATGGTGGTGATGGTGATGCTCATGCTCGTCATCATCGTCGTCATCATGGTGGTGATGGTGATGCTCGTGCTCGTCATCATCGTCGTCGTCATGGTGGTGATGGTGGTGCTCATGCTCGTCATCATCGTCGTCATGATGGTGGTGATGGTGGTGCTCGTGGTCCTCATCGTCGTCATGATGGTGGTGGTGATGGGAGTCATGGTCGTCGTGGTCATCATCGTTGTCGTCTGTCTCCATCTCGTCGACATGCTTCTCCACCTCCTGCACCCATGTCGCTGATGCCGCCACGGTGTTGAAGTCGAACTCGTTGGTGTCGAGGAGACGTGTCAGCTCCACGTCACAATAGTCACACTCTATTATCTCTGCCTTAGGCTGCAGAGCGCGCAGTATCTGCTTTGTGCGCTCCAGCTCAGATGGTGTCACCTCCGACGCCTTGTTGAGCAGTATCTTGTTGCAGAACTCTATCTGCTGTATGACGAGGTTCTCTATATCCTCCTCGGCTATGTTCTCGCGCATGAGGTCGAGTCCTCCGCCGAACTCATCGCGCAGTCTCATCGCGTCGACGACACTGACGATGCTGTCAAGGCGTGCCTCGCCATACTGGCAGAACTCTGGTCCCATCATAGGTATGGAGCATATTGTCTGTGCGATAGGCATAGGCTCGCAGATGCCCGACGCCTCGATGACGATATAGTCGAAGCGTGACATCTTCAGCAGCTCCTCTATCTGCTGCACGAGGTCCATCTTCAATGTGCAGCAGATGCAGCCATTCTGCAGCGGCACGAGCGAGTCGTCGCCCTGCCCTACGACGCCACCTTTCTGTATGAGGTCGGCATCTATGTTCACCTCGCCTATATCGTTGACGATAACGGCGAAGCGTATGCCTTTCTCGTTCGCGAGAATGCGGTTTAGGAGGGTTGTCTTTCCGCTGCCCAGATAGCCCGTGAGCAGGAGTACAGGTATTACTTGTCTTTCCATCTTTGTTATGTTATATATCAGTCGATGCAGGCTTCTTCCGCCCGCTATCATTATGCCGCCTTCTCCTCACCTCAGAATATGGCGGGACAGGACAGCGAATCCAGCCGCAGCCTTTCTTATGCAAAGAAAGTGCAAGGTGAGCGCAATGGAGCTTGCTCAGCATTGCCGAAGTATCGCGCAAACGAGGGCAGAGCCAAGCTTCTGACGCAGGCAGACGCTTGGGCTATGCCGAGTGAAGCCGATACTCAACGAAGTTAACCGCAGCCTTTCTTATGCAAAGTTACACATTATTTTTCTATTACAGTGTATTTTTATACCTGAATCTTGCCTTTTTTTATCCTCATTAATATAAAAAAACATAACAGAGACCGTCAGTCTACGCAAAATTCGTTAACTTTGTGTCTAATTCATCGCTGGCGTCGAGACTACACCCCACACCGCCACCTCTCACCTCTTGTCCAGGCAAAGGCTACGAACAATGCCATAGAAGGCTACGGATAATGTGGCGAATGGCTACAGAACCGGAAGTAAAGACTCAGTCTTCATGCGGTAAAGACTCAGCAATCACACCATAAAGACTCAGTCTTTACCATATAAAGACTGAGCAATCAGTCTATCACAGGCTGAGAATAGGGACGCAGCAGGCTACGTGGAGAATCGTCAGGGCCAATATACTGAGAGCCTCGCGAGCGATGATGGAGGCGAAATTGCAGGACTAACCTTTTTTCAATAACAAAAACATAAGAACAATGCGAATAGCAATCACTCTCGTGTCATTATCACTTGCCGTATCAGCCTTGGCCGGCAATGTCTACACACGCACAGCGAACGGTGTGACAGTAGCTGTCAAACACCACCTTGCAGGGCAGACAGCTCTCGTCAGGCTACAGGTCATGGGCGACAAGATAATACGCGTCTCAGCGACGGCAGAAAACAGCTTTGCCGACCCCAAGAGCCTTATCGTCATACCACACAACCGCCAGCAGCGCTATACCATAACAGAGAAGGGCGACGTGGTGACAGTAGCCACAAAGAGCGTCCGCGCCAATGTCAACGGCGTCACAGGCGAGGTATGGTTCACAGACAGCAACGGCAAGACAATCCTGCAGGAACGGAAAGGCGGCGGAAAACACTTCAAGCCATACACAGCGACACAGATACACCCCGACGGGAAACCTGAGACATACCGCGGATGGACCATCCACCAGGAGTTTGAGTCGCCTGCCGACGAGGCGTTCTATGGACTCGGGCAGCACCAGGCCGACGAGTGGAACTACAAGGGACGTGACGAGGAGCTCTTCCAGTATAACACAAAGGTCAGCATACCGTTCGTAGTGTCAAACTACAACTACGGTCTGCTGCTCGACAGCTACTCGCTGTGCCGATTCGGCAATCCCAATGACTACAGCCAGCTGCACCGCCTCTTCGACATAGCCGACACAGAGGGGAAGCCAGGAGCGTTCACAGGAATATACACACATGCCATGCATGAGACATATGTCAGACGCGAGGACTCGATTTACTTCGAGAACCTCAAGACGGCAAAGAACCTCCCCAACTTCGTCCTCGACGGGGCACACGTGACATATGAGGGCACCATAACGCCCCACGAGACAGGCGAATACCGCTTCTGCCACTACTACTCAGGCTACCAGCGCATATACATAGACGACAAGCCCGTTTACACCGAGGACCTCACAGCCTCCGGGAAGCAGGACCAGACAATATGGCGCACTGCATGGAACCCTAACGCACGCAAGTTCAGGCTGAACCTGAGGAAAGGGCAGACATACAAGTTCCGCCTCGAATGGGACCCCGACGGAGGCGAGGCTTACTGCGGAGTGAGGGCCTACCCGCCTGTCGACAACGAGACACAGCAGAGACAGTCATGGTGGAGCGAGATGACACAGCAGCTCGACTACTACTTCATAGCAGGCGACAACGCCGACGAGATAATATCCGGATACCGCACACTGACAGGCAAGGCACAGGTGATGCCGGCATGGCTCCTCGGCTACTGGCAGAGCCGCGAGCGGTATAAGACACAGGATGAGATTGTCGACGCACTCAAGGGATTCCGCCAGAGAAGACTCCCCATAGACAATATCGTCATGGACTGGAACTACTGGACTCCCGACCAATGGGGCGCATTCACATTCGACCCCTCACGTTTCTCCTCGCCGAAGAAGATGATTGACGACATACACAGCATGAACGCGAAGATAATGATATCATGCTGGCCGAAGTACTACCTCGGAGTGGACAACTATAAGGAGCTGCTCGCTAAGGACATGATATACATGCAGTCGGTCAAGGACTCGCTCATCGACTGGCTCGGATACCCATACGCCTTCTACGACGCATACGACGAGGGCGCAAGACGCATCTTCTGGAGACAGCTCTACGAGCGTCTCGCCACAATAGGCATGGACGCCTGGTGGATGGACGCATCAGAGCCGAACGTGAGAGACTGCACGGACATGGACTACCGCAAACTCCTCTGCGGACCAACGAAGTACGGCTCCTCAGACGAGTTCTTCAACGCATACTCCATAGTCAACGCCGAGGCCATATATGACGGGCAGAGGGCATACGAGACAGCTGTAGAACAGAACGCCATAGACCCCGCCGACAGCCACAAGCTCGACGCTGTCGCTGTATGGAACCAGGACGGACACTCAAACAAGTTCTCGCCCGAGAACAAGCGAGTATTCCTGCTCACACGCAACGGATTCGCTTCTGAGCAGAGATACTCGACAGCGACATGGTCAGGCGATATCGGCACACGATGGGAGGACTTGAAGGCACAGATAACCGCCGGACTGAACTTCTCCATCTCCGGTGTGCCATACTGGAGCCAGGACATAGGTGGATTCTCCGTAGAGCGACGCTATCAGGAAGCACAGCAGTGGTTCGACAAGACAGGCAAGACAAACAGCGACCTCCTCGAATGGAGAGAGCTTAATGTGCGCTGGCACCAGATGGGCATGTGGGCTCCAATGTACCGCAGCCACGGACAGTTCCCATACCGCGAGCCATGGAACATATCGCCCGAGGGAACACTGGCATACAGGGTGATACAGAGCTGCCTCGAACTGAGATACCGCCTCATGCCGTATATCTACTCGCTGGCCGGTAAGGTACACTTTGACGACTATACCATCATGCGCCCACTCATAATGGACTTCGCCCATGACAAGGCCGTCACAGACATCGCATACCAGTTCATGTTCGGCCCCTCAATAATGGTCTGCCCGATATATAAATATAAGGCACGCGAGCGCGAGGTATATTTTCCAGAGGGCGAGACATGGTATGACATGTTCACAGGCAATGTGGCGTCAGGCGGAGGAGAGACAAAGACCGTCAGCGCGCCTATTGAGCACATACCGGTCTATGTACGCGGAGGAAGCATACTGCCGCTCGGCCCACGCATCGAATATACAGGAGAGAAGAAGCCTGAGCATATACGCCTCTTCATATACGAGGGCAAGGACGGCGACTTCACTCTCTATGAGGACGAGCAGACTAACTATGGATACGAGGCAGGACGATACTCCACAATACCTGTCCACTATGACGACAAGCGCCACGAGGTGACCATCGGACAGCGTGAGGGCTCGTTCCCCGGCATGCTACAGAAGCGCAAGTTCACCATCGTCATGGTGAACGCCACCAACAGCCAGCCTATTAACCCCACGGCTGAGGGCATAGAGGTGGACTATAAGGGCAAGGCTGTCGTCGTGAAGACAACAAGATAACTCCCCCACCCCATATACGGCATCAGGCCATGCGGCATTATTCTGCTGCATGGCCTGATATCTTTTTCTCACTGTCAGGTAAAACTTTCTGATGGGTAACGGTAAGCTTAGCTGACAGCAATAATGGCTTTTATATGGCGATGTACTGTAAGTTGGGGTATGACAAAAGCTGGGCAGGGAGGCGGGAGCGCCAGCAATGGCAGGAGGGTATAAGGGGGATAAGCCTGCATCACCATCCTCTATTGACTGTGGGAGGCTATGGCGAGGCCAGCGCGTGGCCCTGTGGCGTGAGCAAGATGATGGCTGGGGATTCTGTCTCCCATATATCTCGCCATCCTCAGAAGAATGCCACACACGCCTATACCAGCTCCAGAATCTCAGGGAAAGAGTTGAGGATGAACGTGGGGCGGGCTGTGAGGAGCGTCGCCTCGTCATGATTGCCATAGGTCACAGCACATGTGCGGCAGCCCGCACTGTTGCCCATGAGAATATCATACGTGGTGTCTCCCACGACAAGCGTCTCTCCCGCACCGACCCCCATCTTCTCCATGAGGCGCAGCGTCATGTCAGGGGCGGGCTTAGGGGTGAGGTGGTCATTGTTCGTCACACGTGTCTCAAAGAACGGGGCGAGACCGCGCGGCTTCATGATAAGCTCGAGCGATGCCTCATCGCGCGAGGTGCATATGCCCATACGTATGCCACGGCGCTGCAGCTCGCCCAGTGTCTCGATGACTCCGGGGTAGATTGTCGTGCCGTTAAGCTCATACGTCGGGAAGAGCCGGCGGTATATGCTGACGGCTTCTGTGGCCTCGTCGTCGGACAGGGAGCCAAGACGCTGAAGGGCGGTATATAGGGGCAGACCTATCGTGCGGCGCATGGCGTCGTCAGAGGGGATAGCCTTGCACATGGCGCTGAGGGTATGGCGCATGGTGGCGAGAATGCCTGGGGCGGTGTTGGCGAGTGTGCCGTCAAAGTCGAAGAGTATTGTCGTTGTCTTCATCGGGTAATGAGGATTGGTGCATGAATGGATGTGATGATGGTGTCTATGGCGGGAAGCGCGACTCATTATGGCTGACGCCTCAGTAGCGAGACAATCTCGCTGGCGGCGTTGTCAGGGGCAGAGGTGTCGCCGAGACGCTCCATGACGGTGCGGTAGCCTTCGAGCATGGCAGCGCGCCCTTTGCCACCGGGGAGGATATCAGAGAGGGCCTCGCGTATGTTGGCGACACTGAAACGGTCGGCAAAAAGCTCCTGGACAACCTCGCTGCCGGCAATAAGGTTGACAAGGGAGATATAGCGGCACTTGATGACAAGATTGAAGGCAAGACGGTAGAGACGGGGAAGAATGGTGTGGTAGCATACCACTTGTGGGACATTGAAGAGGGCCGTCTCGAGCGTGGCGGTGCCGCTGGTGACCATCGCTGCCGTAGAATGGGAGAGCAGGGCATAGGTCTGGCCCATCACGAGGGAGGCTCCGCTGCCACGGAGATATGGCTCATAGACCGTCCTGTCTATCGACGGGGCTCCAGCCACGACATACTGGTAACGGCTGTCGGTGGCGGCGGAGAGCATCGGGGGGAGGTTGTTCTCTATCTCCTGCATGCGGCTGCCAGCAAGGATGGCTATGACGGGGCGGCTGTCATCAAGACCATTGGAACGGCAGAAGTCTGAGAATGTCTCGGTGTATGTGGCCTTGAATGCCCTGACCTCATCGGCTGTGGGATTGCCGACATAATGGACAGGGTAATGGTGCTTCTGCTCGAAGAACTCCTTCTCGAACGGAAGGATGCAGAACATCTCCTCAACATCACGGCGGAAATCCTTTATGCGCCACTCTTTCCAAGCCCATATCTTGGGCGAGATATAATAAAAGGTGTGGGGACGGCGCCTGTCATGCTTCAGGCGATAGGATGTCAGGAACTTGCATATGTTGAGGTTGAAGCCTGCATAGTCGACAGGGATGACAACATCGGGCTGCCATGAGACGATGTCACGCTTGCAGAGCCGGATATTACGAAGGATAGTGGGGAGATGGAGAAGGACTGGGAGAAAACCCATGTAGGCCAGCTCACGGTAGTGACGGACACAGTCTCCACCTGCTGACGACATATTGTCGCCGCCAAAGAAACGGAACATGGCATCAGGGTCGATACGCTTTATGGAGCGCATCAGATGGGAGGCGTGGAGATCGCCAGAGGCTTCACCGGCTATAAGGTAATACTTCATGATATATCTGGAGAATATGGACTTGACAAACATAAGCCCCACAACCTCTCACCACAGACACACTGACAGCGGCAGGCTGGGAGAGCCTGGGGATGGGCGCGATACTGGATGGGAGGGCGCGGGGCCATTTTCTCTATGCCACAAGGGGGGATGTGGCGGGTTATGTCAGAGGAAATACTGGACGGCGTAAAGGTATATGACACATGCAGGAATGGCCATCAGCGACGAGTCAAAGCGGTCAAGCATACCTCCATGGCCGGGAAGGATATTGCCAGAATCCTTTATGCCTATCGTGCGCTTGAAGAGAGACTCTACAAGGTCGCCCCATGTGCCGAAGAAGACGACAGTGAGACCCATACCCATCCACTTCAGGACAGAATATGACACCGACTCTCCTTCACCGACAACATGATAGCCTATGACTGCCGCCACTATGAGGACAAGGAGCCCTCCGCCGATGCTGCCTTCCCATGATTTGCCGGGAGAGACTCTCGGGAACAGCTTGTGGCGGCCGAAGAGCGAGCCGGTACAGTATGCACCCGTATCATTCATCCAGAGGAAAATGAATACACTCAGGGGGATGATTGTGCTGAAAACGACATGTCCGGCTGAGTCCTGGAAGGCAAGGTTATTTATCGTGGAGAACGGCAGGGCTATATACATCTGCCCAAGCATGGTGTATGCCCAGTCGGCTATGGCGTTCTCATTGCCTGTATAAAGCTCGCTGATAAAAAGGTAGATAATGGTCAGGAGATATGGGATGAACACCTCTGACGTTGTCATGCCGCTCGAATAGCTTGCCATGGCAAGGAAAAGGAAAGCCGCGGCTGCTGTCGATATGAACTGATTGACCTGTACGCCTGGGACATGGGTATTGATGAGACCTGTATATTCCCACATTGCGGCACATGTGATAATCGTGAAAAGGGCTATCATGGCTGTCGGGTCAAGCATGCCTGTAACCATGATGGCAACGAAGAGTACGCCTGTTATGGCGCGAACGATAAAGTTTTTCTGCTTTGCTGTCATTGTCTTATTGTTGTTAGGCTTTGTCTTTCAGGGTTAAGGTTAAGGTCTTCCAGCCCATCAGCAGCATGGTATGGAGCTGGAATGTGGATGCAGCCAGAGGGCATCATGCTGGCACTGTTACGGCTGCCCACAACATATCAGGGGGCATCATGCTGGCACTGTTACAGCTGCCCACAACATATCGGGGGGCATCATGCTCCGCCCTCGTGGTTGTATGGTATCAGCATGTCTCTCTCAGATACCTCAAATAGCCTATATCCCCGGACAGCGAATGACACTGATGTCTGCTGTCCGGGGATGTCGCTATGTCTCTTTACGGCTAATCACCCAATATCTCTTCCGAGCGGCTCGCCCACGGGCGCTTGCCGAATATCTTCTCTACATCCTCAGCGAAGATGACCTCACGGTCAATAAGGAGCTGGGCAAGCTCGTTGTGACCCTCACGGTGCTCCTCGAGAATGGCCTTCGCGCGCAGGTATTGGTTGTTAATCATCTTCTGAGCCTCGCTGTCTATCTTCTGGGCTGTGGCCTCGGAATAGGGCTTGACAAACGAGTAGTCAGTCTGGTTGTAGTAGCAGAGATTAGGCAGAGCGTCGCTCATTCCCGCATAGGCAACCATAGAATAGACGGCCTTCGTAGAGCGCTCAAGGTCGTTCATGGCTCCTGTTGAGATGCGTCCAAGGAAGACATCTTCTGCCGCACGGCCGCCAAGCAGGGCGCAGACCTCATCGAGCATGGCTTCCTTTGTAGTTATCTGACGCTCCTCGGGGAGATACCATGCTGCTCCAAGAGCCCTGCCACGGGGGACGATGGTGACCTTGACAAGGGGATTGGCATACTGGCAGAACCAGCTGACAGTGGCATGGCCAGCCTCATGGAAGGCGATGGCACGCTTCTCCTCGGCTGTCATGACCTTTGTCTTCTTCTCCAGTCCGCCGATTATGCGGTCTATAGCAGAGAGGAAATCCTGCTGTGTGACCGACTTCTTGTTGGCACGTGCCGCTACAAGGGCTGCCTCATTGCAGACATTGGCTATGTCCGCACCAGAGAAACCTGGAGTCTGGCGCGAGAGAAGCTCCACGTCGAGATCGGACGATACCTTAATCGGGCGGAGATGAACCTTGAAGATTGCCTTGCGCTCATTGAGGTCAGGAAGCTCCACGTGAATCTCCCTGTCGAAACGTCCCGCACGCAACAGAGCCTTGTCGAGCATGTCGACACGGTTCGTAGCTGCGAGGATGATGACACCAGAGTTCGTGCCGAAACCGTCCATCTCTGTCAGCAGGGCGTTCAGCGTGTTCTCACGCTCATCATTGCCGCCCATACCAGGATTGTTGCTGCGTGCCCTTCCGACAGCGTCTATCTCGTCTATGAATATGATGCATGGGGCTTTTGCCTTCGCCTTTGCGAAAAGGTCACGGACACGCGAGGCACCGACTCCGACGAACATCTCCACGAAATCAGAGCCTGACATAGAGAAGAACGGCACGTTGGCCTCGCCGGCAACAGCCTTGGCGAGAAGTGTCTTGCCTGTTCCCGGAGGGCCTACAAGGAGCGCACCCTTTGGTATCTTGCCTCCAAGATCAGTGAATTTCTTCGGGTTCTTCAGGAACTCCACTATCTCCTGGACCTCCTGCTTGGCCCCTTCCTGACCTGCGACATCCTTGAAAGTGACGTCATGTATGGTGTCCTTGCCGTATTCCTGAGCCTTGCTCTTGCCGACATTGAACACTCCACCCATACCGCCGCCCCCCATGCCGCCGCTCATACGGCGGATGATGAATATCCATACAGCGATGAAAAGGAGCGTGGGACCGACACTCAGGAGTATCTCCCACAAGCCAGATTCTGTGGATTCATAGTCAAGCTGTCCGCTGAAACGCTTAGCCTTCTGCTGCGCTTCAAGAAACTGTTCTACCTGGTCGACGGAGCCAAAGTTGACCACGATGTATGGATTAGGGTCCATCTGCTTCGCTGTCCTGTTGAAGACTTTGCGTATATACTCAGGCTTCACATACATCTTCAGCTCGCTTTCCTTCTTGTCTATTACAACCTTCTGGGCGTATCCATGGCTTACGAACTGCTTGAAGTCGCTGTATGAGCTTTTCTTTGAGGCTTGCTGCCCCATGTTCCCACCTCCTGTGAAGAACATGTAGGCTAATACTATAATAATAATAGTATATATCCACCCCATATTGAATTTTGGCATCTTTGGCTCCTCAGGCTTGTTGCCTGGGCCTTTGTTGCCATTAGGATTGTTTGCCATTGTGCTGGGATAATGTTTTTATGTATTATGGGGCATGCTGCCATGACATCTCAATGGCATGCTGCCCACATATTGTCATTTGTCTGTTATCAGTCAAGATTTGGTATTTCCTCTGATGGAGCGTCAGCCCACAGATGCTCAAGGTCATAATGGTCACGTGCGTCAGGCACGAAAATATGTACCATGATGTCCACATAGTCCATAGCGACCCACACGCAATTCTCCAGTCCTGCTATCTTGCTTGGCTTCTCGTTGAGGTCTATGCGTATCTTGTCGCTGACCGAGTCGGCAATGGCCTCTATCTGGCTTGGTGAGTTACCCTCGCAGATGACGAAAGCCTTTGTGATGCAACCGTCTATCTCGCTGAGGTCTATAACTGTAATGTCGCGGCCTTTCTTGTCCTGAATTCCGTCAATGGCCTTATCTACTAACTTCTTTATTTCTTCAGTCATTGTATATTTCTTTGTCTTGTTTTGTATATTCTATTTGTTTATTCTGATTGTCTTATTACATGTGTTGGGTCTGTCATACTGTAAAGGCTCAACAGAAACACCCATGTACTTCTGCAGCAAGCCTCATTGGGTCATACTCCCAGATTATTGTCAGAGTATGTTACGCAGCCTTTCTTATGCAAAGGAAGTGCAAGGTGAGCGCAATGGAGCTTGCTCAGCATTGCCGAGCCGCAGCCTTTCTTATGCAAAGGAAGTGCAAGGTGAGCGCAATGGAACTTGCTCAGCATTGCCGAGCCGCAGCCTTTCTTATGCAAAGTTACGTCATTTATTTGAAACGTGGCATCCCCCTGCCTGTTTTTTGTGTTTTTTTATGTAATATGGGCATTTGATAAGGACTGAAGGAAGAAAAATGAACGTTTTTATGAAAAAAACGACGAAAAAGTTTGGAGGATTCAGAAAAACGTCGTAACTTTGCACTCGCAATCAAGAAATGAAGAGATTCACTACTTGAAAGCGACAAATACAGTCTGGTAGCAGACAAACATATTGGGGTATGGTGTAATGGTAACACTGCAGATTCTGGTCCTGCCTTTTCTGGTTCGAGTCCGGATACCCCAACACTCACGAAAGAGGTTCTGACATCAAGTCGGAACCTCTTTTTTTATTTACATGTTTCTTTATATATTTATTCATGTTTGATGATATTCTTATTCATGTTTGATGATATTCTTATTCATGTTTGACTATATATATTGGTAAATGCATACGGAACTCAGCAGAGCCCAAGACATTTCAAAGCATGAAAGTGTAAAAAAAACGTCCACATTGTTTGGTATGTATCAAAAAGAATTGTATCTTTGCATGGAGAAAGGGGCGTAGGCCACGCTCTATCCTTAAATCAATCAACACACACCAACTTAACACTTAAACCATACAAAGCGACATGAGAAAGATTATTGTTACCGTGGCTCCTGTGTGCCACGTTGGTAAAGAGATACCCGCAGGCAGCAGGAACCCGCTTACCCCAGAGGAGATAGCAGCCGATGTCATAGAATGCTACAAGGCAGGTGCATGCCAGGTGCACCTTCACACAAGGGATATCAATGGCAATCCGACATTCGAACTTGATGTCTTCCGCAGGACAATCGGTATGATACGCGAGGAGACAGACATGATAATCCAGGGCTCTACGGGAGGTCTATCGACACTCTCGCTCGAGGAGCGCTGTGTCAGTCTGAATGTCCCTGAGGTGGAGATAGCCTCTCTGAACATGGGTTCAGTAAACTTCGGCGAGACAGTTTATGTCAATACAAACCCCGACCTCAGATACTGGGCGCAACGGCAGAAGGATGCCGACGTAGTGCCAGAGATGGAGCTTTTTGACCTCTCACATGTCGAGTGCTGCTCCCGTCTTGCCGACGAGGGTGTCATACGCCGTCCGCTTCATTACAACTACTGTGTCGGACCAGGTGCGAGCAGCAACCTCTCAGCTACGGGCAAGAACCTCGCCCTGCTGAATATGCTTGCGGAGCCGGGCACATCATGGGGAATAAACCATGACTCGATGAAGGACTTCTCCATCCTTGCCTGCGCCATTGGCATGGGTGCCAATGCCGTCAGGGTAGGCTTTGAGGACAGCTTCGCCTATGCTCCGGGCAAAAATGCCAAGACAAACGCTGAGCTTGTCAAGAGGCTTGTTGAGCTCATAAGGCTCATGGGATGTGAGCCAGCCACACCTTCTGAGGCGCGCGAGATGCTCGAGATAGGGACATACTGGAAGAAATAAGCGCACGGCCTGAGCATCCATTAATCTGATACCACTATGAAAAGAAAGAATATCATACTGGCGCTCCTTGTCATACTGAGCGTCATAACATTCCTTGACCGCACCTGCATAACATTCTCCAGCATAGAGATAAAGACGGACCTTGGCATAGACCAGAGTGGCTGGGGATGGGTTATGAGCATCTTCACCCTCTCCTACGGCCTCATGCAGCTACCGCTTGGCGCCCTTGGCGACAAGGCCGGGCACCGTTGGGTGCTTGCTGGCATTGTGCTGTGGTGGTCGTTGTTCACTGGCTTCACAGGGCTTGCGACGGGCTTGCTCTCCATGCTTGCCATACGTTTCTGTTTCGGTATAGGCGAGGCAGGAGCGTCGCCATGCTCTACGAGTGTCATCAGCCGATGGTTCAAGAAAGAGGAAGTGGGCAAGGCCCAGGGCTTTGTATGGGCTGCGACACGCCTTGGTGGAGCTGCCGCTCCGTTCATCGTCATACCCCTTGTGGCTGGCTACGGATGGCGTTTCTCGTTCTATGTGCTTGGTGCGATAGGCATATTATGGACTGTGGTATGGTTCATATATTACCGTGACCGCAAGCCTGCCACGGCAGAGGAAACTGCCGGGAAGACTGTCAAGGAGAAGATACCATGGCGCAAGATGGCATCCCATCCACAGTTCTGGATAATATGTGCCATGTATTTCTTCTACGCTTTCGGCTCTTGGTTCTTCTTCACATGGTTCCCTGAATACATGAAACAGGGGCGTGGCTTTGGCGCCGAGGAGCTGAAATATGCTGTTGCGATACCTTTTCTCATGAGCATGGCAGGCAACATCGCTGGTGGTTATCTTACTGACCGCCTCTCCAAGCGCTACGGGATAAAGACCGGTCGCAAGGCGCTTGGCACTGTGTGTCTCGCCGTGTCGGCAGTCTGCATGGTTCTCGCCGCCTTCATTCCGGGCAAGACAGCCGTATTCATATTCCTCTCTCTCTGCTTTGGCATCTTTGACCTCATGCTCCCTTCTGCCTGGGCATTGTGCATCGACCTCGGCAAGAGGTATGCCGGCTCTGTGTCAGGAGCCATGAACACATTCGGCAATCTGGGAGGTTTCTGCTGCTCCCTTATGTTCGGTTATCTCTTGAAGGCTACCGGCAACTATGACCTCCCTCTATACATGATAGCCGCGATGCTTATTGTCAGCGCCATCCTCTTCTCATTCATCAACCCGAGCAAACCTATTGTAGAATAAACGCGGACTGGCCATCCAGTCCTCCCATTATCCCCAAACCCAATGAACAAGAACACGAAGATGGTCGTCTTTGACGACGATCCTACCGGCATACAGACAGTCCATGGCTGTCTTCTCCTGACCCAATGGGACGACGAGACACTCGAGAAGGCTTTCACTGACGATGTGCCTTTCTTCTATATCCTCACCAACACAAGAGCCATGACAGCATCCGATGCGTGCCAGAGGATGCGCGATGCCGTTGAGAGCGTGCTGAGAGTGAATGCCCGTCATGGCTACCGTCTCATCTGTGTCAGCCGCAGCGACTCATGCCTCCGTGGCCATTTCCCTCTTGAGACAGACATCATGCGCCATACACTTGAAAGCCATGGCGTGAAGGTATGGAAGAAGACGCCGTTCGCCCCAGCCTTCATAGAGAGTGGCAGAGTGACCATCGGCGGCATACACTATATGCGCGACGGTGACCGCCTTATACCTGTCAGCGAGACAGAGTTCGCCAGAGACAATGTCTTCGGCTACTCAACATCATGTCTCCGTGACTATATCTTGGAGAAAGGTGGCAATCCTGACGACTATGATATTGTCGACGCTGACAGCTACACACAGCTTGACGAATACCGTGACCGTCTTTTTGAAGCCACAGCAGACTGGGACGGAGCCGTCGTCATACGCTCGTCGTCATCCCTGCCGCGTTCTATCAGCGGCATCGCCGACAAGCCCCTGCTCTCCCCTGCCGACCTTATGATACCCCCAGGCGGATGCGGGACAATCATCGTCGGCTCACATGTCAAGAAGACTACAGAGCAGCTCAACCACCTTCTCGACATGGAAGGCACAGCAGGCATAGAGATTCCGATAGACGGGATACTCGACAATGCTGAGCAGCTCAGGCATGATGTCCTCATGAAGATGAGGGAGATGGCCGCTGAGGGGAAGACCCCTGTGGTATACACCAGCCGCAAGGAGGTGCGCATAGCCGACGCTGAGAAGCGTCAGGCACTGGGACAGAAGGTCTCAGCCTTCCTTGTCAGCCTTGTCAGCATGATGGACTACAGGCCGGCTTACTTAGTGGCCAAGGGCGGGATAACGAGCCATGACATACTGACCCATGGCCTTAATGTCAGCATGGCGAGAGTCATGGGGCAGGCGATAAACAGCGTTCCGTGTATCATGACCGAGAAGGACGGGCACAATCTCCCCTACATCATCTTTCCAGGCAATGTTGGCAACGCGTCGTCCCTCGCCGAGATATACCGCAAGATGAGCCGTATGGCATAGCCAAGAGCCAGCCATCTGAGTCTCCATACCTTTTTTATGTGCCCCGCAGTCAGCCCGCCAGCCACAAGCCTTGGCAGATGAAGACAACGCCGTCAACAAGGAGGCCGTGGGCGACAGATAGAGAACAACAGTAATACAAACCCATCAAAACCATATAGAACAATGAAGAAAGTAGTCTGTGTACATACAGCGATGGCCTTGGTAGGCCCATTGACAGAGACATTCAAGAAGCACTTCCCTGAGGTAGAGGTAGAGCATATCGCCGAGAGCTCGCTCATCAAGGAGGTCATAAAGAACAACAGCGTCACTCCAGCCGTGCGCCGCCGTCTCCTCGACTATTACAACGCGGCGGCCGACTCAGGAGCAGATATAATCTTCAACACATGCTCAAGCGTAGGAGACATTGCCGATATGGGCAATCTCATCTGCCGCATACCTGTGTTCCGCATAGACCGTCCGATGGCCGAGAAGGCTGTCCGCGATGCCAGCCGCATAGGAGTCATCTCGACCCTCCCCACCACCCTCGACCCCACATGCCGCCTTCTGAGGAAGTGTGCAGAGGAGGCAGGGCGTGATGTTGTCCTTGTTGAGGGACTTGCCGACGGCGCTTTCGCTGCCGGACAGAGTGGCGACGGCGAGACCCACGACCGCCTCATAGCCGAGGCAGCACAGCGCATAGCAGCCGATGTCGATCTCTTCGTCCTCGCCCAAGGCTCAATGGAGCGCATGGAGGGGCGTCTTGCCGAGCTGACAGGCAAGCCGGTCCTTTCCTCTCCAGTGCTTGGAGTGAAGGGTCTGAGACAGTTCATGGGATTCTGACCCCACCCTTCTTCCCTGCCCCAGCCATCTATCCTGGCATCGACAGAGGCAGCCTGATAATCCCCCTGGGGACAGATATGCTGACGCAGACAGAGGCATAGGCCATTCCTGCCGGCAATATCTGCCGTACCCATCCTTTACCAGACAAACAAACCAGTAATAATGAGAAGCTATCTCACAATCCTTTTCCTCGCCATCTCCACAGCCGTCACAGGTCATGGGGATGGCGTTTCGCGTAATGCGTCATACCGTCCCTCGGGCCGTGCCTTTGTATCGGTCAACGGCCATAACCGCTACACGCGCGCCCTTTATGGCAGCACGTCAGAATACCGTATAGAGACGAGCGACCGCCCTGTCTTCGCCATCTACAAGAAGAAGCTGTCGAGGAACATCAGTTTCTCTCTGACATACAAGGGGCTGTCCATGGCCCTTGACTCCACAGGCTACTGTGAGTCACGCTACGAGGGAGGGCGGCGCGACTACACTTTGCGTGACGACCGCTGGGGCGGCGCCACTCTCCACGTCAGCGTCCTTGCCTATCCAGACAGCGAGGGAGGCATCTGGCGGTTCAGCGGTGAGGGATTTGACAGCCCTGTGACGCTCTCCGGCCGTGTGTCAGGCACACGTGCCGAGAAGTTTGTCCGTTCAGGCGATATGGGGCGCTTTGAGATTCCGGGATGTTTTGAGCCTCACGACAGGGAGGGGCAGCAGATGCTCTCAGAGGCCACATTCTGCCAGCCTGCCGCTCCGTCTCCCACGAAACGCGGCAAGAGGAAGACAGCGAGCTGCCGCAAGACACCGCCCCCGGGCGAGCAACCGCTGCCTGCCGGCCTCACCACGATATATTTCTCCATCGACTCGACAGCCCTCACCACTCCTGTCACAGCCATAGAGCATGAGGCCATGAGGCTCCGTTACGAGAGCGCTGAACGCTGGCGCGCGGAATTGTCGGGCAGTGTCAGCATCACCACCCCCGACGCATGGCTGAACCCCATAGGCGGAGCGATGGTCATGGCAGCAGACGGAGCGTGGAGCGGAAAGGTGTGGCTGCATGGCGCTGTAGGGTGGCGCATGCCTCTGCCTGGATGGCGTGCGGCATATATGGGCGACTTCCTGGGCATGCATGAGAGGCAGCGCATCCACTTCGACGCTTATGCCAAGAGCATGGTCAGCAATATCCCGCTGAGCAAGCCCCACATGATGGACGAGAAGAACAATCTGGCTCGTGGGACATACGCATGGGGGACACCCATGTACAGCAACGGCTATATATGCCGCAACCCCGAACGCAACGACCAGTTCCACCACTATGACATGAACCTTGTCTATATCGACGAGCTCCTGACCCACCTGCAGTTTGACGCTGACACGGCATTCATGCGCAGGATGTGGCCTGTCATCACTCGCCACCTCGCATGGGAGAAGCAGGCATGGGACCCCGATGGCGACTCTCTGTACGATGCCTACTGCTGCATCTGGGCGAGCGACGCGCTCCAGTATAACAGCGGTGCTGTCACCCACTCCTCGGCATACAACTACCGCGCCAACAGGCTTGCGGCACGCATAGCAGAGCTCATCGGCGAGGACCCCGCCCCCTACCGTGACGAGGCGGAGCGCATACTCAAGGCCATGAACAGCCGCCTGTGGGTGGCAGACGATGGCCACTGGGCAGAATACCAGGACTTCATGGGGCTGGGGAGAGTGCATAAGAATGCCGCCCTTTGGAGCATATACACCCCTATCGACTGTGGAGTGGGGACACCACAGCAGGCATACAGCTCGACACGCTATATCGACAGCCATATCCCCCATATACCGTTCATACACGACGGGAGAGAATACAAGACCATCAGCACCTCGTCGTGGTCGCCTTACGAGTGGAGCATAAACAATGTCGCCATGGCCGAGGTGATGCATACCGTGCTTGCCTACTATAAGGCGGGGCGTGCGGAGGAGGCCTACCGTCTGCTCAAAGCCAATGTCCTCGACTTCATGTACCTCGGCTCGAGCCCAGGGAATTTCGGTCAGCTGTCATCCCTTGACCGTGCCACAGGCGAGGCATACCGTGATTTCGCTGATGTCACGGGCATATCATCGCGTGCCATCATTGAGGGGCTCTATGGCATCACGCCCGAGGCATTGTACGGCCGTTGTGTCATACGCCCCGGCTTCCCCGCCTCGTGGGACAGCGCCTCCATCCACACGCCCTATCTTGACTATACATACAGGCGTGCGGGCGGGAAGATTGTCCTCGACATATCACAGCGATTCAGACAGCCCCTGGCGATTGTCATACGCCAGAACATGGGCAACGGAGAGTATCATGACACATTGTGCACGGCAGACAGTGTGCAGCATATCGTGCTCGACGACATGAGGGCCGCGGAGCCTTCTCCAGCCCAGCCGTACGTCATGCCGGCATCAGAGGGCAACACATTTGCCGATGTCCAGCCCTCGCGTCTTGAGCCAGTCTCCCTGTCGGGTGTCCTCAATGGCTCTGTCGACAGCATCTTCATGCAGCGTTATCTCTCCCCACGCTCTCCATACACCACGCTCTGTGTCCCCACGCAGGGCATCGGCGACTGGTGTTCGACGAAGCGCACCGCCACTGTTGACGCCTCCGGCATCAGGAACCACGGTGTCAGTCTGCCGGACATGGGCGGGGCTGTCATGTTCAGCATCCCCCCGACAGGCCATGACATAGCCTTCACGAGCCTGTGGGACAACTATCCGGACAGCATCAGCGTGAGGGTCAAGGGGCGTGCCACACACGCCTATCTGCTCATGGCAGGCACCACGAACCCCATGCAGTATGATATCCCTAACGGCCGTCTCACCGCCCACTATACTGACGGCAGCGCAGACACACTGCTCCTCACGCCTCCCTACAACTGGTGTCCGATAGAGCAGGATTATCTTGACGACGCCGCGGCGTTCCCCATGCCCCAACCCCGTCCCTACCGTGTGGGGCTGTCGTCAGGCATTGTCAGCCGCCACCTCTCCGCAGCCCTTGGCATGCGGGAGGCTCTGACAGCCGGCGACATACCAGGCCAGAAGACAGCTGTGAGGGAGATAAAGGGCGGTGGAGGTATCATCATCGACATGCCTCTCAACCCCAGGAAACGCCTCCGCAGCATAACGCTGACGACACTGAGCAATGAGGTCGTCATGGGCATTATGGGCATCACGCTCCAGCGGCCATAAGCACTACGCTGCCGTACAGCACACAGAAGCAGCTCTCCGCATCCTCACACGGGATGTCAGAGAGCTGCTTCTGTATTTCCACCTGTATCATTATCGGGAGACAATAATCAGCATGGAGGGTATGATATGGCTATCATGGCGGCTGCAGGGCTGTCGTCCTGCCCTGCCCCACCTATCCTGTTCAGCCTTTTCACTTGGCTGCGATGACCTCTATCTCCACGAGGGCGCCCTTCGGGAGCTTCTTGACCGACACGGCAGAGCGTGCTGGGTAAGGCTGTGAGAAGAACTCGGCATAGACCTCGTTCATGGCAGCGAAATCGTCCATGGAGTCGAGGAAGACCGTTGTCTTGACAACGTTTGAGAGCTCAGCGCCGGCGGCACGGAGTATGCTCTGCGCGTTCAGGAGGCTCTGTCGTGTCTGTCCCTTTATGCCACCCTCGGCGAATGCTCCTGTCTGGGGGTCAATAGGCAGCTGTCCTGAGGCGAAGATGAATCCGTTGGCCTCGATAGCCTGGCTGTATGGGCCTATGGCTGCTGGCGCGTTGTCTGTATGAATCTGTTTCATGTCCTTTGTTGTTTTTTGGTTGTTATGGTTATTGATGGGGCAGATATCGTCCGCCCTTTACTATACAATATTATTCTTATTATTGACGGCGTTTGTCTTGTCCGGTGTTCCGTGTCTTGCACGATGGGGCATCACAGCTGCCGTTTGTCATGTGCAGGGGTTATTTCCCCCTTTTCCCGACGATATACCTCACCTTGTGCTTCCATGCCTTTCTCTCTCCGTAAGGGTATATCTTCGTTGTCGTGATAGAGTTCTCGGTCGATGTGTCCCCCCATATCGCCTCAGCTCTCGGCGAGGAGAGGATGGTGAGAGTGTTGTCTATGACGGTCTTCCCGGGGGTGGTCTCGACGTCCCGTTTCTCGTGTGTGAAGACATCGGTGCTTATGGCCATAAGCCCTGTACGGTCGGCCTTGACGCTGACATTACGGGCTATGGGGCGGGCGCGGTCAGTGTATTCCAGTCCCTCGGGCGTTGTCTTGATACGGAAGTCGCGCCTTATGGTGCTGTCGTTCTCTGCCAGCGACGCCTTGACCGAGAAGAACCGGCCGTCGAGAGTCATCTCCGGCTCGCCTATAAGGCGTGCGTTTGTCCTTGCGCCCTCTGTCGTGTAGTATCCGACGATGTTGCCTGTGTTATACTTACGGTATGGCACGACGAGGTTCGACTCCTCTGGTGTTGTTATCGGGGCTATGTATCCTGTGAAGCTGCGCTTGCCCTTGCTGAACGAGAAGCAGGCGAAATAGTCACTGGTCATTGTGCGCACGATGTTCTGGCATGGCAGAATGCGCGCCTCGGCATGCCTCAGCATGAAGTCCTTCACATCAGCCGGCTGCATGCCGCCGACAGGGAATATGTGGTGCATGAGCCATGTCATCATGACGCGGTGGCCCTGCACGCCCATTCTCCTTGCCCCGACATCGGGTCTCAGGAGCCATGCCCCGTCAGGTGTTGTCTGCTGCCTGCGCGCTATTTTCCTGAGAGCCTGCTGCTCGAAGAGGAGCGCGTCGGCATCGCCTCTCATGCACGCCATTGTCGAGTAGGATGTCACCTGGTCGTAGAGGAAGAGGCTCCAGTCGTTGCCATTGGGCATAGCCTGCTCCCCGTCGGGCAGTGTGAGCCAGTTGAGCACATTCTGTGTGACAGAGTCACAGTTATGGAGCAGTGTCTCGCTCTTCCATTTCTGTCTGTCGCCCTGGAACAGCCTGAGGGCGAGCGCGGCCTCTCCGAGCTCCTGTATGACGACGTTCTGGTATGATGTGTGGAAGAAGTCATGGTTCTGGAGCGTCCAGTCGGGGTAAAGGTTTGCCCCGCGGTACATGGAGCTTATCGTGCTGTTGTCATACCAGGGGTCGGGGATGGTATGGTTGTCGGCGTCAGAGGGGTGGGAGTAGGAGTTGACTGCGAACTCCCTCATGCGCTGGAACCATCGTGGGGCGAGGGCGTCGTCGGGGAACAGTCCTAACGCCGCGGCGAGGACATCGACCTCCCATCCGTTCTCCTCGGCCTTCGTGTCGCCTATGTATCCTGTAGGGATATCGCGCTCCAGCTCGTAGTCGCACTCGGCTTTCAGCAGGCGGTAGATATCGTCCCTCATCAGAGAGTCGAGCCTCTCCCACTGGAAGAATGCGCTGTACGCCACCGACATGGCCCAGAGGCTGCTCTCCCACTGGTGGTCGGCGACGGATGTGGAGCCCCAGTACCTGCCGTCCTTGCATGCCTTACGCCTCACAGCCTTGTGTGTGTGGACAGCGTATCGCAGTGTCTTCTCGGCCATGAGGGCGAGGCGGGGCTCGTGTCTGTCGTAGCGGCAGAGGAAGGCAGAGAGCATGGAGAGGTCGGCATTGGTGCGCACTCCGGCCTCATTGCTGCCCATAGTGTTCTCACCACGGAAACAGGCATAGAGGCTGTCGATATCCTCACAGTCATTGTAGATATAACGGCTGAAAGAGCGCAGCATGTCCATCGCCATCTCCTTGGCATAACGGTCGGCGGCTATGGCGCGCGCTGACGGCACGGCGAGGAGGGCGACAAGGATGAAGATGGTATGCAGGATGTGTCTCATAGACGGATGGAATGGTTTGGGTATTTGACATGGAGAAGTGGGGCTGCATGGCAGCATGTATGGCCTTGCGGGGTGAGAGCATGGCATGTGAGGAGGCGTAGGATGGCGAGGCCCGAACACTTACAGTCTGTAAGCCACAAGGGTGGTTCAGCTTACAGCTTTCAGTGCCATGAGGCCGTTTCGCCATTCAGTGCCTCTGACACGGCCAGAGGTACTGGATGAGAGGGCAAGAGATACTGGATGGGAGGCTCAAAGGCTACGCTTACGATTCTTAACCTGCGCCTACTGCTTTTCTCCTGTCTGTATAACGCACATGTAGGCTCTTTATTGTACTTGCCTGAAAGATATTTTTATTACTGTCCGGTAACATCCTAAAGACCTTGACATAGTAGTCCTTGATGTTTATTTCATTGATTAGCCAACTGACACCATGCTGATATACCAAGCTTACTATTATCCAAAGAAGAGGCGCGACTGTTAGAAACAGATGCCAAGCTGAGAGTCATGAGCTTGCTATTGTCCACAGCGGGCACGGGAGAAGGAGGGTGTGCCCACGGCATTCATGTCTCATGGGGGTCATACGTGAACACCAGCGGACACGGGAGAAGGAGGGGGCTAAGGGACAGGAGAATGATTTTTTCAGAACCAATATCAAAAAAAGGTGGCTTCAGGTGTCTTATTCTCAACAAAAAAGAGTAAATTTGCAGACGGGAACACATTATGACTTAAATCATACTATAAAGAATGAATCGACTCCTCATCACGGTATCTCTCATTGTCTCTCTCCACAGCTATGCTGACGGCCGGGTGACAATGCCGTCGGCTATGCCTCAGCCTGCAGACACCGTATCGGCATGGACAACTCCTGACAGCCCCCTATGGCCGGCGTCAAGGCGTGAGACACGCCCCGGTTCACGGTGGTGGTGGCTGGGCAGCAGCATAGACCACGGGAATCTCGTCTGGCTGCTCGATGAGTACCGGAAGGCGGGACTGGGAGCATTGGAGATAACCCCGTCCGTCACGGCACAACCGCACTGACACTCCGCCAGCTATATACTCCACAAGAATCACGGCTATCCTACAGCCGCACAGAAGACTCAGACAAAACCTAACAAACAGTATATAACACCTAACCAACAGTATATGACAATGAGAAAATCCTTGGTTTTCATAATGCTGCTCGTAGCCGTCGCAGCAAACGCGAAGAAAGAATTGTGGCCCGATGGCACAGTAATCGACCCATGGTTCAGCAACGCTACAAAGATTGACCCCACCCAACTGGGCAGGCACTATGTCGTGACAGACTACGGAGTCTTGACAGACAGCACCATCGTACAGACAGAGAGAATACAGGCTGTCATAGACCGCGCCGCGAATGACGGCGGCGGAGTGGTGGTCATACCACAGGGGACATTCCTCTCAGGGAGCCTCTTCTTCAAGCCCAAGACCCATCTGCACATAGCCGAGGGAGGCCGTCTGAAAGGCTCCGAGCGCATAATCGACTACGCCATAACAACCACACGAATCGAGGGAGAGACATGCAAATACTTCTCAGCTCTCGTCAATGCCGACAAGGTGGACAACTTCTCGATAACCGGTAAAGGGACAATAGATGGCAACGGACTGGCATACTGGCAGGAGTTCTGGATAAGGAGACAGTGGAACCCACAGTGTACAAACAAGGACGCACAGCGCCCAAGACTCGTCTATATATCCAACTCGACTGATGTCACCGTTCAGGATGTCCGTCTCGTCAACAGCCCCTTCTGGACCAACCATCTGTACCGCTGCCAGAGAGTGAGATACCTTGACTGCTACATATATGCCCCGACAGAGGGTATCTACGAGCCACAGCCAAAACGTGGCGCGCCAAGCTCTGACGCCATAGATATCGACGTGTGTGACGATGTGCTCATCCAAGGATGCTTCATGCACGTCAATGACGATGCCGTCGTGCTGAAAGGAGGGAAAGGGACATACGCGGACAAGGACGAGAACAACGGGCCGTGCAACAGAATCATCATCCAGGACTGCCGCTATGGGCGTGTTCACGGATGCCTCACATTAGGGTCTGAGTCGCTCCACGACCGCAACATAATCATCAGGCGGTGCCATGCCGAGAACGCGAACCGCGTCATATGGCTCAAGATGAGACCCGACACACCACAGCACTATGAGTATGTCACCGTCGAGGACATGACCGGAAAGTGTGGGAGCTTCATCGTCGTGAGGCCATGGACACAGTTCTTCAAACCACAGCAGAGGGACGACATGCCGCTCTCTGAATGCAACAACATCACAATGAGGAACATAAAGATGGAGTGCCGCAACTTCTTCGACGTGGGGAAAAGCGACAAGTACTACCTGCATGACTTCACGTTCGAGGACATCGATGTCACAGACGAGAAGAAAGAATTCTCCGAGACAATGATAGAGAACACACGGACAAGGAACGTGAGGATAAGATAATCCGCCAACAGCACAAGCCACTGGCGGAGGGACATACAACAACAGACAAAACCATAAATGACAAAATTATAACATAAAAAGCAAAACACAATGGAAAGAACATGGAGATGGTTTGGCAAGAACGATAAGATAACACTTGCCATGCTGAAGCAAATCGGTGTCGAGGGCATCGTGACCGCACTTCACGATGTGCCATTGGGACAGGTGTGGACACGCGAGAAGATACATGACCTCAGGGAGTACATCGAGTCGTACGGCATGAGATGGTCGGTAGTCGAGTCGCTGCCCGTCACCGAGACAATAAAATACGGAGGCCCTGACCGCGACGAGCAGATAGAGATATACAAGGAGAGCCTGCGCAATCTGGCAGCAGAAGGCATACACACCGTATGCTATAACTTCATGCCAGTGCTCGACTGGGCACGCACTGACCTGCTCCACCCTAACGCCGACGGCACAAGCAACCTCTATTTCAGCATCCCGGAGTTCGCCTATTTTGACATACACATACTCAAACGCGAGGGCGCTGTCGACGACTGGAAGAACTTCAAGGTGCTCGGACCTGACGGACAGCCTAACGGAAGAGATATACTGCGGGAGGTGGAGGAGCTGCGCCTCACCATGAATCCGGAGAAAGACCACGCCCTCGTCGAGAACATCGTGATAAAGACACAGGGATTCGTCAGCGGCAACTTCAAGGAGGGCGACGAGCATCCCGTAGAGCTTTTCAGAGAGCTCCTCGCCCTGTACAAGGGCATTGACCGCGACAAGCTGCGCCAGAACATGGCCTATTTCCTCAGCGCCATAATGCCCGTCTGCGAGGAGTGCGACATGTACATGTGTGTCCATCCTGACGACCCTCCGTTCCAGATTCTCGGCCTGCCACGCATCGTCACTAACGACGAGGACATCGAGTGGTTCCTGAAAGCTGTCGACAACAAGCATAACGGACTGACATTCTGTGCCGGTTCGCTATCTGCCGGCGCACACAACAACGTGGTGGAGATGGCACGCAAGTACGCCTCGCGCACATGGTTCGTGCATCTGCGCTCATGCAAGGTATTCCCCAACGGCGACTTCACTGAGGCGTCACACCTCGGAGGCCGCGCCAATGTGGTCGAGCTCGCACGCATATTTGAGCACGAGAACCCCAACCTGCCATTCCGCGTGGACCACGGCATGACAATGCTCGGCGACGAGAACCGTGGCTACAACGCCGGATACTCATTCCTCGGGCGCATGTTCGCCATGGGACAAGTGCAGGGAATACTCGCCACAATAGCTCAAGAATAAGACCACAAGAACTAACCTGAAAACAGAAACAAGACATCATGACTGAACTTTTCAACATCAAGGACTACGTCGTAGTCATAACAGGCGGCACAGGAATACTCGGCCGCTGCATAGCAAAATACCTCGCCCTCGAGGGTGCCAAGGTCATCATCCTCGGACGCAAGGCTGACGTGGGCAACAAGATAGCAGCCGAGATTCAGGCTGCCGGAGGAGTCTGCGAGTTCATGAAGACCGATGTGATGGACCAGGCTGTCGTACAGAAGAACTGTGACGACATCATGGCAAAGTACGGCCGCATAGACACTCTGCTCAATGCCGCTGGCGGCAACATGCCAGGAGCGACCATCGCTCCCGACAAGAACTTCTTCGACCTGGAGACAGAGCAGTTCCAGAAAGTGCTCAACCTCAACCTCACTGGCACCGTCATCCCCACACAGGTATTCCTGAAGCCGATGGTGGCACAGGGCAAAGGCTCCATCATAAACTTCTCCTCGATGGCAGCCTTCCGCCCCATCACACGTGTCTGCGGATATGCGGCGGCAAAGGCAGGCATAAGCAATTTCACCGCTTTCATGGCCACTGAGTGCGCAAGGAAGTTCGGAGAGGGGATACGTGTCAATGCCATCGCGCCGGGATTCTTCATAACCGAGCAGAACCGCACTCTGCTCACTAACCCTGACGGCTCATACACACAGCGTGGCAATGATGTCATACGCCAGACACCATTCGGCCGCATGGGCGAGCCTGACGAGCTCTGCGGCACAATCCACTACCTCATGTCCGACGCCGCCAAGTTCGTAACAGGAACCGTGGCTGTAGTCGACGGCGGATTCAACTGCCTGTCAATGTAGGCTTGACGTAATGAGGCCACCATATGCACGCCGATGTCATGACATAAAGGGGACACAGCGGCGGCCACACGCATACATGAGGCCCAAACACATATATATTTAGACAGGTGGCAATGTGTTTACGGAGTCTTGTAAAGACACCACCCCCATTCTCCCATACGGACACCACATAAACCATACTGTCCACACACTGTCTGACCCCATAACTCGAGGAGGCGGATGCTTACCCTAATCAGGATAAAGCGTCCGCCTCCCCCTTTTGCGTTATGCTTGCAGGCAAACCGTAGGTAAGCATCCCAAATTTGACGTATTTTAGGAGTGTAAAGAATGGTAAGCATCCCAAATTTGACGTAGAGACAATCTTACCGGCTGACATCTGATTCCAATATGACTGTTGACCGGGGCTTATCTCCCCCCTCCTCATAAATATGTTTACGAGATATTATGCAGTGATTGTCCCCGGTATGACACGCTGCCCGCTGCGGGGGGGGAGGGCACACTCTCATCTGGTAGACTCCCTCTCCTTTATATCTCCCCTCAGCACGATGCTCTCCCGCGGAGAGTCAGGGTCGGCTATCTGGCCGAGCAGCAACTTGCACGAGAGGGCTGCCATCTCCCCTACAGGTTGCTCCACCGATGTGACGGTGGGATGGACAAGCGTGCAGAGCGCTGTGCCCGAGATGCAGCATAGCGCCACATCATCAGGTATGCGGTAGTTCATCTTCTGCAATACGCTCTTAGCACCCAGAGTGGCTGTCTCTGTGAATCCGAACAGACTGTCCAATGCCAGACCCTGTGATATGAAGCTCTCTATGGCCGCCCCACCCTCCTCTGCGCTGAGCCCTCCTCTTATGACGTATCGCCTGTCATATGGGATTGAGAATTTCTCAAGGGCATCCCGATAACCGCGATGCCGCTCATAACCATTGCTGATATGGTCTGGTCCTGAAAGATGGACTATCTTCCGGCAGCCACGCCTTATCAGCCTCTCCACCATGAAGAATGCCATAATATAATCGTCAATGCGCACCTGCGAGGCGTCTATCCCCTCCACCATCCTGTCGAAGAAGACAATGGGGATGCCGTGGGACATGACCTTCTTGTACAGGCTGACATTCCTGCTGTTATGGCACACGCTCATGAGGATTCCTTCCACACGACACTGTTCCAGCATCTGCAGGTTCTCGGCCTCTATCCCGGAATCCTCGTTTGAGACGGCGATGATGGTACGATAGCCACGGTCATGCAGCTCTTTCTGGGCGTGCTGGATGAAATTCATGAAGAACGACGTGACCACTTCAGGGATGATGATGCCTATGTTGCGTGTGCTCTGGCGCCGCAGGTTGACGGCCATCTCATTGCGCTGGTATCCCATGCGTCTGGCTGTCTCGCAGATGAGCCTCATGGTCTCTGGCTTGACATTGTGGGTGTCTCCGGACAAGGCTCGGGAGACTGTGCTTTTAGAGAGCCCCAGCTCTCTGGCTATGTCGACAATGGTGGTGTATTTCATGCTATGGTGGTTTTTCTGCAAAGTTAAGCATTTTCTTTTGAATCGCAATGGGAACGGTTGCGAAAAATGGGAACGGTTGCGGGAACGGTTGTGGGAAAAATATTCTTTCTAACGCTTGATTACATGTCTGTAAATCTATACCTTTGCATTGTCAAAAAGCGCGGGGCAGGGGCTGAAGGCCGGCAGAGCCCCCCTCCGCCGCAGCCTTGGCATGATACAGCTAACTTTGTGAACACCTATCAAAACAAGCGAAAAACTAAAATCAAACAAAAAAATGGAGAATCTAAAACCTATCCCCAAAGAGGGGAAAGTCCCTTTCATCAGCAAGATTGCCTATGGTTTTGGCGATATTGGCTGTAACTTCAGCTGGTCATTTGTCGTGTCGTTCCTCATGATTTTCTATACAGATGTGTTTGGTATCAGCATGGCGGCAGTGGCGACCCTTATGCTTGTATCTCGTTTCTGGGATGCTTTCAATGACCCGCTCATAGGCAGCCTCAGTGACCGCACGAAGTCACATTGGGGACGTTATCGCCCATGGCTCCTTTTCGGGGCTCCAGTGACAGCCCTTGTGCTGGTTCTCAGCTTTTGGGCACATCCTGACATGGACTATACTGGCAAGATTATCTATATGAGTATAACCTATGGACTGTTGGTGTTAGGCTATACATGTGTCAATCTGCCATACGGCACACTATGCGGAGCCATGACACAGGACATAGATGAGCGTGCGCATATAAACACCAGCCGCTCGGTGGCTGCGATGATAGCCATAGGTGTCATTAACATCATCACTGTGCCGCTTGTCAAATATTGTGGCGACGGCACGCTCAGCAGTGCCCAGGGCTTCATCAGTGTGGCAGCTATCTACGGCTGCATATTCACATGCTGTCATTGGTTTTGTTTTGCAAAGACCAAGGAGGTGGTGGCGGTACCTGTAGCACAGAAGGCGTATCCTGTCGGGGAACAGTTGAGGGCTGTGCTGAGGAACAAGCCTTTCCTGATGGCTGTGATAGGACAACTGCTTTTCGGCTTCATCCTTTACGGCCGGAATGCTGACCTTATATACTATTTCAAATATGTCGAGGGCAATGAGGATCTCTTCTCGTTCTTCTCTGGAGTGATTGTCATCCCGTCTATCATAGGTGCCGCACTCTTCCCCCTGGTATTCAAATGGACTGGCAATAAAGGCTGGGCAGCGAGTGTCTTCAGCATGCTCATGGGAGTAAGCATGATTGCGCTTTACTTTTTCTCTATTGAGGAAACCCCTGTCTTGTTCTATACTTTCGCAGCCCTTGCCCAGTTCTTCTTCTCTGGTTTCAACACCGCCATATATGCCATAATTCCTGACTGTGTGGAATACGGAGAGTGGAGGACAGGTATACGCAACGATGGTTTCCAGTATTCATTCATCTCTCTGGCCAATAAGATTGGCATGGCTCTGGGCACCTCGTTGCTGGCCTTGGTTATGGGATGGGCTGGTTATGAGCCTAATGTGGAGCAGACGGACACTGTCAAGGAGGTGATACATCATGCTTTCAGCACTGTCCCCGGCATCTTGTGGGTCATCACAGCTGGTATCATGCTCTTCTATCGTCTGGGCAGGGAAGAGTACAACCAGATTGTCAAGGAACTTGGAAACAAGAGATAATATACAGATATATAAACAAAGCATATAAACAAAACAAATACACAAAGCAAATATAATCCATTATGAGACAAGCAGTTTTAGTAGCACCGAAGAGTATCGTATTCAATGAGATAGAGCAGCCCAAGGCTGAGAATCTGCAGGCACATGAGGTCCTTATCAACGTGAAGCGCATAGGCATCTGTGGCAGCGAGATACATTCCTACCACGGATTACACCCCGCGACGTTCTATCCTGTGGTTCAGGGCCATGAGTTTTCGGCCGTGGTAGTCGCTGTCGGCGCTGAGGTGAGAGTGTGCAAGCCAGGTGACAGAATCACAGCCCGCCCGCAACTTGTGTGTGGTGAATGTGGCCCTTGCAGGCGTGGGCAGTATAATGTCTGTGAGCATCTTCGCGTAGAGGCTTTCCAGGCTGATGGTGTGGCGCAGGACTATTTCATCACCACCGACGACCGTGTTGTCGTTCTGCCTGAGGGTATGAGCCTCGACTATGGGGCCATGATAGAGCCTTCAGCTGTTGGAGCCCATGCTACCAACCGTACTAATGTCAAGGGCAAGAACGTTGTTGTGAGCGGTGCCGGAGCCATTGGCAATCTCGTTGCCCAGTTCTGCAAGGCACGTGGAGCCAAGAAGGTGCTGATTACCGATGTGAGCGATTTGCGTCTTGCCAAGGCACGTGAGTGTGGCATTGAATATACAGCCAATGTGCTGAAGACACCGATGAGGGACGCAGCCCGCGAGGCATTCGGCGATGAGGGCTATCAGGTTGGTTTTGAGGTGGCAGGTGTCGAGTCGAGTGTGCGCTCGCTCATGGAGACCATAGAGAAAGGCGGCGATTTGGTTATAGTGGCGGTGTTTGCAAAGGATCCCGCACTCAGCATGTTCTACCTTGGTGAGCATGAACTTCGTCTCATCGGCACCATGATGTATCGCCATGAGGACTATCTGACAGCTGTCGACTATGTTAGCCGCGGCATTGTCAATCTCCAGCCGCTTATTTCCAACAGGTTCGCTTTCGAGCAGTATGACGAGGCGTATAAATATATCGACGACAACAAGTCGACAACAATGAAGGTGATTATTGATTTTGATATCGAGGCATGAGATATGATGAAGCGCCAGTATTACAGCAGAAGCAATGATTTTTTTTTATAGATTAGTTTTGGGATTCCTGACAGCAGTGTGTTTCTGCACTGCTGCTCAGGCTCAGGACAAGAAGGGCGTGACGGATTATGTGGATTTCGGTCTTGAGATTGCCAACAACCACCTGTGGAGAGGCATTGAGGTGAGTGACGGCCTGGTGATGTGTGCCGACCTTGCCATACACGATCCTGAAGAACACTTCAAGCTGGGATTATGGAGTGGGACTAATGCATCAGGCGATTACAAGGAGTTCAATTTCTTCGGTGAGGTGAAGGCCGGTGGCTGGAAGCTGGCTTTGTGGGACACATACAATTTCTCGCCTGGCGCCGACTACAACACCAGCGAGTTCTTCAACTACTCTGCCCATTCCACAGGCCGCTTTCTCGACTGCATTCTCTCCTATTGCTTTGCCCACGATATCCGACGGTTCCCTCTGACTGTCAGCTGGTCGACCATACTTTCCGGGCGCGACCGCTGGAGCGACAACAGTGCCAACCGCTATTCATGCTATGTGTCAGCAGAGTACCCCATCTTCAGGAATAGCGACTGGAGATTTGACGCTTCTATGGGTGGCACTTTCACATTGGCAGGCAAGAAAGGCGACACAAGCACTTTCTATAGTGACAAGGCGGGGCTTATTCATCTTCAGCTGAGAGCTGAGAGACTCATACGTCTTACACATGACTACAAGCTCCCTGTTTTTGCCTGCGCTGTGTTCAATCCTGTTATGGACAGGGCTTTCTTCCAGATAGGGGCACAGGTGTTCAGGTTCTGAACTGTCATCAGTGTTTGTAGGTTCTGAGCTGCCATCAGAGTTTGTGGATGGTCTTCTGGCCATCATTGCACAGCCTCACATTCTCGTATACGCCATACCTGTTTTTATCATACTACGAGAGAGCCATATCCCCAGCCTTTCTTCTGGTGGGGATATGGCTCTCCCGTTTGTTTCTGCCTGTCTTCTCTATGGTGTGGCCCCTCCTGACATCTTATCCAGACTGTTTCCCGCGTGGAGCTCTCTGTGGCCAGGAGGGGTGTTTATCTCTTATTCTGGAGATAGTCACAGACCTGGTCGGCAAAGGCGCGCATGCCTTTCACGGATGGATGTCCATACTGCTTGTCGATATTCTTCAGCTGGAGCCACTCTACTCCGTACCGCTCCATGATGACTTTCATGGACTCGACGAAATCTGGTTTCAACTCGCTGTTGATGATGAAGAGGACCTGCTTGTCGGGATAGAGGCGCTTGAGCTCAGAGCAGAACTTGGCCATGGCGGGGCGGAATGTGTAGAGGTCGGTCTCTGTCCATCCCTCGTATTTATACTCTCCTATCTCCTCCCCGTCCCACGAGTCGTTGGTGCCGGCGCATATCAATATGAGGTCAGGGTTGCCAAGGTCGGGCAGGCGTGTGATGAATGAGCGCGGCTTGTAGTCGTCGTGCTTGCCAGTCTCTGGTATGACGTATCCCGTATAGCCAATTGTGGAGCCGCTGTACGAGTTGTTTGTCTCGAGTCTCGCCCCGAGTCTTCTGACCACCTGCCACCACCATGTCTGTGCTGGATGGCAGACATCATTGCCCTCTGTCCTTGCAGGAGAGCCTGGCCAGTAATACCATGGCTCGTTGGTTGATGGTGTCAGATAGCCCTCGAACGTTGAGTAGCTGTCGCCGAAGATTGTCACTCTGAGTGGAGCGGGGATGTCAGTCGTGGTTGTGCGGCCTCGCCCGTCGGTCACTGTCGATGTGGCTGTCACGGCGCCGTTGGCTATTCTTGCGTCAACTGTTCGGCCTCCTGTAGCGTGCAGGCGGAACTCAGCGTCCCACTCTTTCGGCCAGCACGGGAAGAGCATCAGCTCTCCGTCGGGTTTCTCCTGAAGCAGCATCTCCTGCAGCCCTATCATCGCTGAGCCACCGCGGTTATGGTCGGGAGCCCAGTCGAAGCCTATTTCCCAGAAAGCTGGGAAGCGGTATGGGCCATCAGCGAACTTCTCTTTGCAGAGGCGGACGGCATCAGGAAGGACACCAAGTGTGGCAGCCCATATATTGTCCTGCTTCCATCCAGCCGATGAGCGCATCTTCTGGACATAATCATCCTTGAAGTATGTATTGAGCGCGACATCAATATCAGGACGCCCGAGGCCGTATATGCGCCATGGGAAGACAGGATATAGCTGTGGCGACTCTACATTGTTTATCCGCATCCAGGTTACGGCTGGCGCTATACATAAGAGATTCTCTATCGTGCGTGTGGGGATGTCGGGAATCCGCTGGGCAAAGGCAGAGTCGAGCCCCCACGCTGCCAGTCCTCCGTGACGCTCAAGTGTGGCTACGACAGCCTTGAGGGCTGCTATGACACTGCTCGGGTTGTATGCCATCTTGTATGTCTCGCAGCCTGACGACGGGTAGACGACGAGTTTCCCATTCTCTGTCAGTGGTTTGGTACCCCGCTGCCGTGCGAGATACTGGTAGTGCTCGTCGAAGAACCTGACGGACTCTGTAATAAGCTCACGGTAGGGCGTTATGTCCATGCCTGCATACTCATTGGCCATCAGAATCATCTGGCAGAACTCGAGCACTGTGTCATACTGATACTCCAGCCAGCTGTTCTTCATCCACGAGGGGTCTTGTCCGGGCTTGTGATTGCCATACTCTGCCGGGTTAGGCAGCCCGAAATTCTCTATCTGCTCCTCAAAGCATGCGCCTCCGTGTCCCCAATAATGCTGTGTCCTTGCCTTTGCTCCGGGAAGCATATACAGGTATGTATCAAACTGTGAGCGCATCATGTCTGTATCGCCTGACTTCAGCATGGGCCAGTAGACGAGGCGCTGGTTCTGTGCAGTCATGGTTCCTCCGCCCCAGCAGCGGAAGTCGGGTGTGAACGGACTGTCAGCCCTTGCATAGACGGGGTCGAACGTGAAGAGCCCACCATTGAACTTCGTTGGCCACTGGCCATAGGCATTGCATCCGAGCATATAGCGGAAGAGCTCGTAGTTGCGGGCTATGCGGGCTGCGTCAGGATGGGCCGACTTGATGTACGAGCGTTGCCAGAAGGCATGCCACCATTGGCTGCTGCGACGCTTGGAGGCATCGGCCGTGACACTCTTCCCCGGCAACTGCAATGGGCCTTTGTTGACAGCGAGCTCGACAGTGATGGTGGAGCGGGTCAGCGATGGCGACACATAGTTCCACGCACGGTAGTCGGTCGAGGCGTAAACGCCGTCTGTTGTGCCTGTGTATGTGAACGTGGGGGCTGACATGCGGCCGCCGAAAGAGAGGTCGCCTATGGGGTTGTTGATATTTTGCTTGACAGCGTCGAGCTTCTCGTAGCTGACAGTATAGTCGTAGACTGTCTCCTTACGGTTATGGTGTTCGAATATTATGGAGCTCTTCCCGGGGCGTATGCTGTCGGCGTAGGTTATATGTCCGCCTTTCGAGAGCCACTTCCATGTGAACTGCTGCACGGCCGCGCGTGGGACAGGACGGTCCTTATGCCGCCATGACTCATAGGCGAGGGTTGCCTTCACTGGCTTTGCTGACTTTATCTCAGCGAAGACTTTGGGCTCATGGACATCGGCCCATAGACGCACGGTGACACCACCTCCTCTGACATAAACGGCTCCGTCATCGAGCGAGAGGGTCTGCCTGAAGTCTTCACCGTCGAAGACTGATGTGCCTGTGGCGTCCTTCGGCTCAAGACGAAGGCGCAGGCGTCCTGCCTTGAGGAGAGTGTTGTGCTCGTCGAAGAAGCCGCTGCGGGAGAGATAGACGAGGAGATCGCCACGCTCCACCCACACGTTCATGCCGATATCATGTCCACCGCAAGGCATGGAGCCGCTCGAGTTGTCGCTCTGTGTGGTCCATGTGTACGGCTCAGGTGTATAGTCCTTGGCTGCCGTAGCGAGCAAGGAGAACATGAGAAGTATTGCCGAAAGGATGACATTGTGTCTCATAATATATAATATGGTTTTAGGTTTAGGTTAAATCTTCTTGGTATATAGTGGTGACATTGACATTGGAGCAGATGACACGAGAGGCTGGGAACCATGACATGAGAGGCAGGGAGCCATGACACGAGAGGCTGGGAACCATGACACGAGAGACAGGGAACCGTGACATGAGAGGCAGGGAACCGTGACACGAGAGACAGGGAACCATGACATGAGAGGCTGTGTTTCGCCTAATGGCATATAGCCTGTGGGTATAGCATTGAGTATACTGGCACTGCGGGGAGACTCATGCGAGCTCTATGCGGAATGTCGTCCCGACTCCCACCTCTGACGATTTGACATATATGCGCCCATGGTGATACTCCTCGACAATGCGCTTGGCGAGAGACAGTCCCAGTCCCCAGCCCCGTTTCTTTGTCGTGAAGCCCGGGCGGAAGACATTGGTGATATCCTTTTTCCTTATGCCTTTGCCCGTGTCTGCCACATCAATGGTCTTCCGTCCCATGCTTGTGCCGACGCTGATGGTTATGCGTCCCTCTCCCTCCATGGCGTCGACGGCGTTCTTGCAGAGGTTCTCGATGACCCACTCGAACAGTTGCCGGTTTATCATCGCTGTCGCCTGCTCGTCGTCGATGCTTGTCTCTATGATGACTTTGTGTGATGTCCGGCGTTCCATATATCCCACAACATTCTGTATCACCTCAGCCAGAGACTCGTCTCTCAGCTCGGGTGTAGAGCCTATCTTGGAGAAGCGGTCGGCTATGAGCTGCAGCCTCTTGACATCGTTGTCCATCTCTGGTATGAGCGCGTCCTCAGGATACGTTTCCCGCAGTATCTCCACCCATGCCATAAGCGACGATATCGGGGTGCCGAGCTGGTGGGCGGTCTCTTTCGACAGGCCTACCCAGACCTTGTTCTGCTCTGCACGCTTGGAGGTGAGGAGGGCGAAGACGGCCACAATGGCGAAGAGGATGACAACGCCGAGCTGTATATACGGGTATGTGGCGAGGCGCTTTATCATGAGCGACTCGTCATAACAGACATTGATATACGACTTGCTGTCGAGCTTGATACGCACGACATGCCCCTCGCCCATCCACATCTCGGCGAGGCGTGTCACCTTGGCTATGCTGTCGGCGTCGTCATTGTATGAGACTGTCACATTACGCATGGTCTGGACATTGCCTTTCTCGTCGGTCACGATGACCGGTATGGTGTTGTTCCCGTCAAGCACACGGAGGACAAGATTCAGGTCGGTTGTCTCGTCGGCAGTGTTCAGCGAGCGCATTGCCTCGGCCCATATCGCCATCTTGTTCTGCTCCTCTACCTTGAGGTCGCTCACAAGGATATGGGACGCAATGAGCGATGCAGCGGCTATAACCACAGCCACTGCAACCAATGCTATCTTCACCTGACGTATCTGGTCTGTCCAAACCATGGGTGTCCTGCTCTTGTCTGCTGCTCTTGTTTATTGTTTGTCATCCGGCACAGCGCATCATGAGCGATGCCGGACGGTGGTTTCCTTGTATGACGACTTGTTTGGGGAGGATGGCTGGGGGCATGGCTGTGCCCCCACCACACACCATGTGCAAGGAGGCTGCTACTCTATCCTCACGCCCTCATAATATGTGTTGAATGTATCGCTGGCATATCCGTCGCACCCGGCACGGAAGCTTGAGACTGACGCGCCCTCTATCTTCCGCCCGCAATAGTAGGCGTTGAATGAGTCCTTGCCATATCCGTCGCGCCCGGCACAGAAGCTTGAGGCTGACGCGCCCTCTATCTTCCGCCCACAATAGTAGACACTGAATGAGTCCTTGCTGTAGCCCCAGCCGAGAATCTCGAACGATGTCGCCGAGGCACCTTCCAGCCTCATGCCGTCGTGATAGACATGGAAGGCGTCCTTGGCGTAGCCCATGCCAAGGTCCTTGAACGATGTCGCGGAGGCACCCTTGACCTTGTGTCCGCCGTAGTAGACATCAAAGTCTGTGACGAGATAACGCTCCGGCTCGCAGCCCATGCGGTCATGCCTGCCGTGGCGCGCTGGTCTGCCCTGGGGTCTGCCTGAATGCTTGTCATGGGCTATGCTTACGCCCACACTGGCTCTATGGTCATGGCTCTTGCTGCCCGTCGTGTTATTCCCTGTCCCCAACTCCTGTGCGCTCATCATCGTCGTGAGTGTCAGCATCAATGCTGTCATCATCACCTTGCTTGTCTTGTTCATCATAATCTCTGTCTATTAATTGGTCAATAGAGTTAGTGGCAGAGAGGTCTTCTGATTGTGCGACGCTCACGTCTGCCACCTCTTTCTTATTGTTTACGATGGCAAAGGTAAGCATTTCTGCGTTCAAGGAGAAGGGGATGTCCATATCATGTGGTAGGGCTTTTCCTTTTCTATAGAGGGTTTCCTCCTATTCTACCCTCGACATCCTGTATCCCAAGGCTTTCAGCTCTACGGCCATGCCCATGAGGTAGAGCTGGTGGAGGCAGGCGACATAGCCGCGGAAGGCCTCAGGCGTGGCAGGCTCAAAGCGCTGGTGGAGATACAGGCCATAGACCCGCTCGGCAGTATCGCCGGCAAGCTGGCTCACAACCTGCTCTTCTTCTCTGCTGAGAGAGAGCACCTCCTGGAGGATATACTCGTCGGTATGGTCATAGCCACGCTTGTCGCGCAGTGTCTCGTAGGGGTGTCCTGTATTCTTGTATGTCTCCCAGTCGGTGTCCCACATCTTGGCTACAGCCATGCCTATGAGCATCATCCAGCCGAGTGATACCGTGGGATAGTCATTGAACTCGCGTATTCCGTCAGCCAGATATGCCGCGCCTATCTTCTCCCATTCTGCCTCCACGTCAGGGCATTCGGGCATGTGGGCGTCAGCATAGCCTTTGTCTACGAGATACTGGTGTATGTCTGTGCGTATTTTCTCTTCGAGTGTCATTGTCTGTTCTTGTATGGTTACGTCGTGGGGATTATATCTTTGGCGGGGCTTACGGCTGCGGTATGCGTGCCGGCTGCCCATGGCTATGGCCGCTGTCCTTGGGGTATGCGTGCAGGCTGCCCATGGCTATGGCCGTTGTCCTTGTGGTCTCAATGACCAGGAATATCCGTCTCGCCTGATGTGTGGCAGGCTCGATGGCGATTGTTGTTGGCAGCGGCCTATCTCTTCAACTTCTTCAGCAGGAAGCTTGTGTTGTACCTCATATAGACTCCCGCCGCTATGCTCACTGCGCTCTTCTCGCGGTAGTGGCCTTCCTCCACGCTGTAGGCGTCGGCTCCGAAGTTATTGTATACCGAGGCATGGAAGCCTAACGAGAATCCCTGGCCTATCTCCTGTCCGTAGGTGGCTGTGGCGTATGCCATGCGCTGACGGCTGATAGTGTATCCGTCCTCGTCTATGCCTATGCCTCCGAAGAGTGGGTTGCCGAGGACTGTTATGAAATCCCTCGCATGCCAATAGGCCGCCTTCAGACTGACACGCCATATCTGTGCCGACACCTTTGCGTGCAGGCCGACGCCGTTGTCCATAGGCAGTTCCTCTCCCGCCACTTGCCTGTAGGCGGCAGCGAGAAGCTCAAGATTGACACTGTGCAGCAGACTGTTGGCGAGGTTGAATGTCACACCACACCCCACAGCGGCATTGACCCATGTCTTGACACTGCGCTCCTCTGCCTCTGTGTTCGTCTCGCCACCATGGTGCTGGGCTACAATCTGGAGGGGGATATATACATGGAGGGGCGAGGAGGGGCGGTTGGGCAGGAAGCGCGACGACAGCCCGTAGGTGAAGCTCTCCTGATGGTCATCGCCACGGTAGATGAAGCTCTCCCAGTTTATCCATGTGTCAAGATTCAGCCAGGGTGTCGACCAGAGTATCTGGAATCCGGTCTCTGGGTCGGCCGACAGGGCCATCTCGGGGTTGTAGAGTGGCTCGGCGAGACGGTGGCTGCACTGGCCGTAGAGGCTGCCAAGGACGAGATGGAAACTGGCACTGGGGGCATAATGGACACGGAGAAAGGGGACAAGGTGGAAACCGCGCTGTGTCTGGTTGCCCATCCACACCGGCAGGCCACCATAGTTGAGATTGGGGTACTTGTTGGCGCCCCAATAATGGAGCATATAGACGCCTCCGTCGAGACGAAGACGGGATAATGGCTGGTAGCTCACCGTGGGGCGGAGACGGAAACCGGGAAGGGTGTACCCCTTCGTGAGGTGGCCTTTATACTCGTTGTCACGGAAGAAGTCAAGATTGTCTATATTCAGGCGCAGCTCGTTGACACCGGCCGTGTCCAGGGCATGGCTCTCCTCAAAGAGCAGGGAGTCTGCCACCGTCTGGGCTGGGGATGACACCGCAACGGCAAGGAGCAGTGTAGTGAGCAGGGCGTCTGCAATATGGTTTGTTCTCATTTTTCCTTTCTCTTTTCTCTATTCTGGGCTTCCTGATGCCACCCTTCTACATCGGCGGAGACTCATCATCACGCACTCCAAAGGGTACCATCTGGCAACCCACTGTAAGACACGCGGTTACACACTTCATCCTCATACATACTGGATAAGCCTCTCATCCAGCACTAATGAGCCTCTCATCCTGTACCAATGGGAGGCTCATTCAGTACATATGGGAAAGCGGCCGTATATCTGCTGTCCTGCGGCTGTCCCGCAGGGCTATCTCTTCTTAGGGCGTATGCCGGCGTGACGCAGCAGATTGTCGAGCACATCGCGCGATACCTTAACTATTGTGCCGTGCTTATGGGCGGCGGGGACGCTTATCTTGTCGTTTATCGGGGTGAAGGTCTTGAAGTCACGTGTCTTCACGGCCCCGAACTCTTGTGTCGGGCGGTACTGGTCGAAATATATCAGCCACTCGTCGCCGACCTTTATCGCACAGGGACCCTCTGAGTATTCCCGCCCGAATGTCACGCTGGGCGTAGTGCCCACAGGGGCGTTGTCGGCTGTCACGAACGGACCGTGGAGCGACGACGAGAACGAGCAGAAGAGATTGGAGAATCCCGGCTTGCGGTTGTCCTTCGAGATGAGGACATAGTCGTTCTTCGCACGCTTCAGGAGGAATCCGTCTATGCTGTTGAATCCCGGGTCATAATAGCGGCGGGCCGGAGTGAAGCGGTGGAAGTCACGCGTGGTGGTGTACCACATGCGGTGGGCACCATTCTTGCCGAGCTTGTCGGCTTCAGTGTAGTCCTCAGGCGCTATCATCGACGACCATATGATGACAAAGACCTTCTCGTCGTCATCATACATTATCTCCGGAGCCCATACATTGTTTGTCTCAGCATCCTGCATGACAGGTATCTCTATCTGTGCCGACCAGTTGATGAGGTCTTTCGAGTGGGCATAGCCGAAACCCTTGCTTCCAAGCCACTGGGTTGTCCAGACAAGGTGGAACGTGCCGTCAGGGCCTTGGGCGATGGAGGGGTCGCGGAGGACACGGCTGTCAGGCGCGAACGTCGGGACGCAGGCCTCATGGGTGAAAGCGTCGACATACCCCCGCTCGTTGCCTATCGTGGGCTTCATCCACACCCCAGGAATAGTGTCCCAGTGGAGCGCGTCATAACTGTAGAGATATCTCAGACCGTCAATCGACGGCTCGTTGAACGACGTGAATATATACGCATCCTGCCCCATCGTGACTATGCTGGAGGCAAGACAGAAGAGCGACAATAATGCTTTTCTCATGGTTGTCAGATTTTTAATGTATGTTATTTGCTTTTTGCTTGCAGCGGCATTTACACGCCATGGCTGTGTCCAAAGAGAATCGGGCGGTGTCCTTAAGCCCTTGCAGAAATCATCTTCTGTATGATTATCACACTCAAAGACAATTCAGAGACACCCTCATGCAGACCTCCTTCTCTGCTTTTCATACTGCAAAGATACATAAAGTTAGGTATAACACCAAAAGAAATCACGACATTTTTGAAAGTATTCAGCGAATGACAGATGCAGTATGTCGCCACAATAGCATCAGCCGGCAGCATATGATACCTGCACAGACTCTGTCTTCAACTCTATACATCTGATGACAGGATATGCTTTACAAATATCCCTTCACTTTTCCACAAGAAAGTTTACTTACTTCATTTATATTTGGTATTGTTTGCTCCATTATTGAAAATATTCCTCAAAAAGACGTGAGCTTCTCAGATTTTATTGTTACCTTTGCCATGTCTATTGGATTTTATACATATTTTGATTTGCAGCACTAAAATATGTAGGAAATCTTACATGACAAAACCTGAGACGCCCGGCTTTGCCACTTGCCACAAGCAAAAGCTTTCTGTTATTCAGATACATACAATGGCAGAATAGAAGTGTTGCGGAATTAAGGGTTGAATGGAATTGTTAGGATATTAAAGGCATGTTCTATTAATTACAATAAATATTTTAACTATGTTTACATAAGGTTGCAACACTCGGCATAGTATGAGTTGTGACTATAAACAGATTATTTGCTAAAGGAAAGCTTATGAAAGAAAATATACAATTAAGCTTTATCATGCCATGTTTCAATTCAGAAGCATTTGTGAGAAATGGCATCGAAAATATCAAAAGGGCTTGTTCTATAGCAGATTTTTCATCTTTTGAAATAATAGCTGTGAACGACGGCAGTACAGATGATACAGCTAATATATTGGATGAACTTTCTGAAAATAGTGAAGAATACCATCTTGATGTTATTCATCAACAAAACAAAGGTGTTTCGTCTGCTCGAAATGCGGGCATTAGGCAAGCAAAAGGTGATTGGATATGGTTCGTAGATGCAGATGACAGCATAACAGATGATAGCATTTCACATATATCAGAGATATTAACAAGTATATGCGGGGGGGGGCAATTTACGTACAGACTGCATAATTTTTGGCTTTGACATACTCGATAACGAACAACAGGCGACTTGTCTTCCTATCAGCCCTGGCAGAGACAAGAATGTTGATGTGACAACTGTCAAAAAGGAATTTTTAGAAGACTCATACATAAAGAATATAGCAGGCTACTCCCAAAAGAACCTTGACCGTTTGTATAATGGTTTGTCGATAAGCGACCAGCCAATATTCTTATTGGGAACCGTTTGGCATTATCTGTTCCGTAAAGATATAATAGACGAAAATATACTATGCTTTGATGAGGAAGTGTCTTTGAATGAAGACGGATTGTTTGTTATTGAATATCTAACATGCATAGACAAAGCAACCATAATAAATCGGAGCTTTTATAATTACAGGCTAAATACTACGGGAGGATTGTTTGGAACACTTTCAAATCCCCGAAAGATGACTGTAAACAAAATGGCCATAGCTCAAGGCCGGGAAAAAATTCGAGAGAAGATAAAGCAGCGCTCTAGCAAAGACATCAGGGCGTATTATGTCGGGTCTATAGTCCTGTCAATGATGGAAATTGCCGTAAAATCGACGAGCAAGAAATTCGATACCGAACTCCTTAACTTATACTTGAAGTACTGCCATAGTGATGTCGCAAAGTATGCCATAAAGGAAGTGTCAATAAAAGGAGCGCCCATAAAATATTTAATTCCTTTCTTGATGTTGAAGTTGAGACTTTACAGAACAGTGTTCGCTATTTTATGGCTGATACAGAAATGTGGGTATCAGATAACTGGAACCAAATCAATATTTAAATAGCGTTTGCCGAATTATTTGTAATACATTGATTTTTCTATACTACATAACATTAATCTTTGCTCGTTGTACCTAAATTGCGCAATATATGCTATACTCGCCATGTTTCCTTAATAGCGAGTAGAATATGATACCCCATATTAATCATGAGGGAGCGATTTGAGTGGTCACCTCGTCATTTTCCAATCCCTTAATTATAGTTAAATATCACATCACACCGATTGTTTTTCTAACGAAAAATAATAAATTTGCTCCCATAAAATGATGTGTGGATATATGCGAAAACATCACTGGCATAAACACATATCCATAACGGAATAAGGAAAACGACACTGTCTACAAACATACCATATTAACCTTAAAAATCAAAGACATTATGAGAGTCGGTATTCCAAAAGAAATCAAGAACAACGAGAGCCGTGTCGGCATGACTCCTGCCGGAGTAGCCGAGTTAGTGAAACACGGACATGAGGTTTACGTTCAGCATACCGCTGGCGAGAACAGTGGTTTTGCCGATGACGACTATAAGGCTGTCGGCGCCACAATAGTGCCGACAATAGAGGAGACATACGCTATTGCTGACATGATAGTGAAAGTGAAGGAGCCTATCGAGCCAGAATACCCTCTCGTGCGGCCAGGACAGCTGCTGTTCACATATTTCCACTTCGCATGCGACAGAGAGCTGACAGAGGCTATGCTGAAAAGCGGAGCCGTGTGCCTCGCCTATGAGACAGTGCAGCTTGATGATGGCTCGCTGCCACTGCTGGTGCCTATGAGCGAGGTGGCAGGACGGATGGCCACCCTCAACGGCGCATACTACCTACAGAAGACAAAAGGAGGAAAAGGGAAACTAATATGCGGAGTGCCGGGAGTGAAACCGGCCAAGGTGCTCGTCCTCGGAGGCGGAATAGTGGGACAGGCTGCCGCAAGAGTGGCTGCCGGAATGGGAGCTGATGTCATCATAACCGATATCTCACTGCCAAGACTGCGAGAGCTCTCCATAACCATGCCTGCCAATGTCAACGCCGTTTACTCTTCCCGACACAACATCATGAGAGAGCTGAGGGATGTCGACATAGTTATAGGCTCAGTGCTCGTGCCAGGAGACAAGGCCCCACACCTCATCACACGCGATATGCTGAAACTCATGGAGCCGGGGACAGTGCTCGTCGATGTCGCCATAGACCAGGGTGGATGCTTCGAGACATCTCACCCCACGACCCACTCCGAACCGACATACACCGTCGACGGAATAGTACACTACGCTGTAGCAAACATACCAGGAGCAGTGCCTAACACATCGACAATGGCCCTGACAAACGCCACACTCGGCTATGTGCTCAAACTGGCCGACAAGGGATGGGAGAAGGCATGCGAGGACGACGCAGCCCTGAAACTCGGACTGAACATCGTCAAAGGCAAAGTGACATACAAGGCTGTGGCAGACGTGTTCGGACTATAACACGAGCAGAACAGCAGCACATCGGCCTTTCTTAGCGACACCCTGAAACGTCAAGAATACGGCACGTGGCTCATAATGACACGAAAGCCAGCTGAAGAAAGCATAACATGAATGGGCGGATACCAGACAACGGCATTGCCGGAGAGAATGGTATCCGCCCATACTGTATAGTGACATCTGGAACAGCCAGGCACAACGACAAAAGCCCCCACACATCCCATCAACAACCACACATAGCATCTGGCATCATAGACAAACCACACATAAAACACCCAGCCACTTGCCCCGACCATAGATAAATACCACGCACACGCCACAATCCCCCTACCCCAACGACACATCTACGCGGGACAAGACCATCAAACACACAATTCTGCCTGCATACGTATACCACCATCTACCGACATAATATACAGAAAAGCCACAAACAATGGACAACAGTCACCCATATTCTGCCATAATGTCAGACATCTGACACATCGGCGCGTACTGGCATAATCGTTGTTGAACAATAAGCGTGGTGCTATCCACGCTATAAGGAAGCGAGGGAACACACACATAACAAAACAGAAAATAATAACAAAAAAAATATAGAAAGGAACCAAACAATGGGAAAGATTATCGGTATCGACCTCGGAACAACAAACTCATGCGTTGCCGTTTTTGAAGGCAACGAGCCAGTAGTAATAGCAAACTCAGAGGGAAAGCGCACAACACCTTCAATAATAGGATTCGCTGACAACGGCGAGCGCAAGGTGGGAGACCCTGCAAAGCGCCAGGCCATCACAAACCCTAAGAAGACCATCTACTCCATCAAGCGCTTCATGGGAGAGACATACGCACAGACAGCAAAAGAGATAGAGCGCATGCCTTACCCAGTAGTGAACGAAGGAGGAATGCCACGAGTAGACATCGACGGCAAGAAATACACACCACAGGAAATCTCTGCCATGGTGCTCCAGAAGATGAAGAAAACCGCAGAGGACTATCTCGGACAGGAAGTCACAGAGGCAGTCATCACCGTCCCTGCATACTTCTCTGACTCACAGCGTCAGGCAACAAAGGAAGCAGGACAGATAGCAGGCCTCAATGTGAGACGTATCGTCAACGAGCCTACAGCCGCAGCACTCGCTTACGGTGTAGACAAGGCTAACAAGGACATGAAGATTGCAGTCTTCGACCTCGGTGGCGGCACATTCGATATCTCCATCCTCGAGTTCGGCGGCGGAGTGTTCGAGGTTCTCTCAACAAATGGTGACACACACCTCGGCGGCGACGACTTCGACCAGGTCATCATCGACTGGCTCGCCAACGGATTCAAGGCCGACGAAGGCATCGACCTCACAAAAGACCCAATGGCAATGCAGCGTCTCAAAGAGGCTGCCGAGAAAGCCAAGATTGAGCTCTCAAGCTCTACATCGACAGAGATAAACCTCCCTTATATCTCAGCAGAGGGCGGCGTGCCTAAGCACCTTGTGAAGACTCTCACACGCTCACAGTTTGAGCAGCTCGCACACAACCTCATCCAGGCTTGCCTTGTGCCATGCCAGAATGCCGTGCGCGACGCTAAGATATCAACATCTGATATCGACGAGGTAATCCTCGTAGGTGGCTCAAGCCGTATACCTGCCGTACAGGCTCTCGTGAAGAACTACTTCGGCAAAGAACCATCAAAGGGCGTCAACCCTGACGAGGTAGTAGCCGTCGGCGCTGCCATCCAGGGCGCAATCCTCGCTGGCGACGCAGGACAGGACATCGTCCTCCTCGACGTCACACCTCTTACACTCGGCATCGAGACAATGGGCGGAGTGATGACAAAACTCATCGACGCCAACTCGACAATACCTTGCAAGAAGTCAGAGATATTCTCTACAGCTGCCGACAACCAGACAGCCGTGACCATCCACGTACTCCAGGGCGAGCGCCCGATGGCATCACAGAACAAGTCAATCGGCAACTTCAACCTCGAAGGCATCGCGCCGGCACGCCGTGGTGTGCCACAGATTGAGGTGACATTCGACATTGACGCCAACGGCATCCTCTCCGTATCAGCCAAGGACAAGGCGACAGGCAAGGAGCAGTCAATACGCATCGAGGCATCATCAGGCCTCTCAAAGGAGGACATCGAGCGCATGAAGGCAGAGGCAGAGGCAAATGCCGACGCCGATAAGAAAGAGCGCGAGAAGATAGACAAGCTCAACCAGGCTGACTCAATGATCTTCCAGACAGAGAACATGCTCAAGGAGTCTGGCGACAAACTCCCTGCCGACGTGAAGTCAGAGGTAGAGGCAGCTGTCAACAAGCTCAAGGACGCACACAAGGCACAGGACCTCGCAGCCATCGACGCCGCCATCGCTGAGCTCAACAACGCCGCCCAGAAGATGTATCAGGCACAGGCAGGAGCGCAGGCAGGTCCGCAGGCAGGCCCCCAGGGCTTCAACGGCGGAGCACAAGGTTTCAACGGTGGTGCCCAGCCCAACAACAACAGCTCAAACGACGCCCAGGACGCCGACTTTGAGGAGGTGAAATAAGCACATAGAGAAATAAGAATACAATATCAAATGGAAAGCG
>SAMEA3663208__coassemble_45_pt1 | contig 105977 bp, 85 predicted proteins | sample SAMEA3663208__metabat2_high_PE_004 | metagenome-assembled genome bin SAMEA3663208 (sample SAMEA3663208) | pig gut metagenome | biome: pig gut; feature: pig-associated habitat; material: faeces | place: China | collected 2013
GCGAGAGCAGAAGCCAAACTTGTTTGGATTATGCCGAGTCGTGACAGAGGAAGACGAAGTCAAGCTTGCTTGGGCTATGCCATGGCGATAAAACGTCTGTGATTATTCAAACATGCGGTCAGATTATTATCGTGTAAAACCTGCCCCCACCAGCAGGCAGGGGTAGCAGGGGGCGCGCTGGAAGAGAGACAGCTATCTCAGACCAACGCCATGCCGAGGTGGGGAGGAGACGATGGCTGCCATAGGGGCCATGGTCGCTTATTCTAAGGACGCGGCTATATTTTTTTAAGTCCCAGACATTGAAGCTCTGTCAGAGCCATCAGAAATGTAGAGTCACGTCTTTGCCGAAAGGGGCGAGCGACAGACGCGCCATCTTGAAGTGCTGCCGGGCGAAAGGTATGCCGATAATCGTGACGAACAGCAGTATGCCGAAGAATATGTGTGTCAGCCATGCCCACAATCCACCGAATATTATCCAGATGATATTCAGGGGTATAGTGATACACCCTGATGGCGACGCAGTGTCATTGACCTCCGCACCAAAAGGCCAGAGGCATAGCAGCCCTATCTTGAATGTCTGAAGGGCGACAGGGATGCCGATGATGGTAAGGGCGACGGCAAGACTCCCTGTGAAATAACAGATAGCGGACTCCAAACCTCCGCATATCCACCAAATTAAGTTCCCGATGATTCTCATGATATTAATATTTTCGTTGTAATATTTTTCTTTTTCCCCTTGAGTTTCATGGGGATAGTTTTTTTCTTTTGAAGCCCGAGGTGTCAGCCAGTAAGCCTTGAATACCAGGCATCACGACTCGCCAGCCCTCTCATTCTCATACTTCTCCCACTCCTTGAGAGCCTCCTTCCAGTCGGTCTGCTCTCCATTGGCGACAGCCTCCTGCGCCTCCCGCTCCGCATCTCTCTCACGGTCACGTTGTCTTTTCTGTTTCATCGCCTCTATGGTGGCGTCGTCAAGAATTATTATGGCACGGCGCTGTATAGCCTCCTCCAGTTCCTCTGGGCCGAAGGCTTTGCCTGGAGTATTGAAGTCAGAGATGTTGAACTCAAAGTTGGTGCGCAGTTGGTGGCGTATCATCTTCTGCTGGAACCTTGTCCCGGCATTCTTCTTCCTGAGAAGCATGCTGATGATGTCTATCTCATGCTGTGAGTATTTGTTTCGTCCCATATCGTGTGGTTTTTAGGTGGGGTTATAATCTCTGCTGCGTATGATATGCTCTCCTTCTTCCCTCCCCAACGCTCTCGGTGAAGAACGCGGGGAGAGTGGAAGGTATGAGGGCATCAACTGGCAGAAGACGTTTCTCCGCCTTGTTTCTGGCGGCTGCGTGTCTGCCTGCCACGTCCCTGCCGCTTTGGTTTGCTGGCTGTTGCGGCATCCTGGATATCTGCAGTTACGGCTATGGTCTCATTAGCGGCTGTATCGTGCACAGATTCAGCGGATGTCTGCATAGCAGAATCAGTGGTCTTCTTCTTTCTCGATGACCTGCTTGCAGGCTTGGCTTCTGTCTGAAGTTTCTGGTTCTCCTGCTCTTGTGGGGCAGGCTGCACATCGGTAGGCTGTAAAGATTGTTGCTCCTGTTCAGGCTGTGGCTTCTGCTCCTGCTTAGGTTGCGGCTTCTGCTCCTGCTTAGGCTGTGGCTTCTGCTCCTGCTTGGGCTGCGGCTTCTGCTCCTGCTTAGGCTGTGGCTTCTGCTCCTGCTTAGGCTGTGGCTTCTGCTCCTGCTTAGGCTGCGGCTTCTGCTCCTGCTTGGGCTGCTGCTTCTGCTCCTGCTTGGGCTGTGGCTTCTGCTCCTGCTTAGGCTGTAGCTTCTGCTCCTGCTTAGGCTGTGGCTTCTGCTCCTGCTTAGGTTGCGGCTTCTGCTCCTGCTTGGGCTGCGGCTTCTGCTCCTGCTTTGGCTGGGAGTTCTGTTTACGCTGTTGTGCGGTCTGCTTACGCTCAGGATGTCTGTCTCCAGGGCGGAATCCCTCCATCCAGAGAGTCAGCGGCGCGACATCGTTCTTTCTCATCTGTCGTGGCACATCCTCCATCCACGCTTTCCCTGTAGCCATCTGTAAGAAATGATACTGGCGTGTATAGGCGTCGATAGCCTTGAGGTCGTCCATTGTCATGACCATAGGGCGCAAGGGAGCATAGATGTTGTCCCATGTCTCATCGTCTATACCATTTGTCCGCTGTAGGTCGTCGCACATGCCCATAGAACGTATGGCTACCGACGCATCGTTGGTAAGGAGCAGTACACGGCGCCCCTGTGCGAAGAGCTCTACACAGCGGCGTATGATTGCAGGGTCGGCAAAGGCGCTATGGTGGCTCTCTGCCCCAATGCCCTCTATGCGGAGACGGTTCTCGCGCTGCTGTGAGAGTATGAGTCGCTTGGCAAGGCGTGCAGCGATATTGCGGCACACATCATCGTCAGAGAAGTCAGAGTCAGAATGGCTCTGGGGCTCCATCTGCGACGCGAAGCGGTCTATCTCCTCATATGTCTCAGACATCATCATGAAACGTCCGCTGCGATGGCGTGTAAGTTTGGATATGAACTCCAGCTGGCGCTCAAACTGCAGGCGGCAGTTGAAGCGTGGGTCAGAATGGCTGGAGGTATGGCCAGTCAGCAACTCAAGCCATATATTAGTGTCGCTGATGACTATGTCATAGTCGAGGACGAGGGCGAGAGTCCCTTCTATCCAGCGGAACCGGCGCGCCGCCTCTTCGGCCGAGAGCTGCTGTATCTGCTGGTCGGTTAGCAGAAGCTGTCTCAACGGGGCATTGACAAGTTCTACGATGTTGTGTATGACGAGTGTCGGGCATGGGGGCAGTGGCTTGGCCATTTGTGATGTAGATTGCTGGCGGCCATTCTGCGATGGTGACTGTATCACTACGCCATCTGCGGCCTGGTCTCTACTGGCAACAAGAGATGATGTGTCACTATCTGGGGTTTGGCCAGAGCCTTCTGCTGGTGCAGCGTTATCTGTAGCCGGTGTTTCTGTTGGCTCACTTGCTGGCGCTTTGCTGTTATCGTTGACACTCTCTGTCAGCTCGATTGCTGGCGTTCTGCTGCTATCATCGACATTCTCTGTCGGTTCGATTGCTGGCGTTCTGCTGCTATCGTCGACATTCTCTGTCAGCTCGATTGCTGGTGCTTTGCTGCTATCGTCGACACTCTCTGTCAGCTCGATTGCTGGTGCTTTGCTGTTATCGTCGACACTCTCTACGGCATGTGCGTCGGTTGACTTCGTCTTCCTCCTTCGCGCCTCGGTTGACTCTGCTCTCGGCTTGTCGTCGGTGGGGTTTTCTGTCTTTTTTGTCTCAGCCTTCTTTCTTGTCTGCCGTGGCTTGCGTGTTGTCTTTTTCTCTTGCTTAACTGGCTGCACGTCGGCAATGATGGCTGTTTTCTCGTTGTTTTCTTGTTCCATAAAAAGCTGATTAATCCACATTGTGTGGGTTGTCAAGCAGCATATCGTCGACCATACCGTATGTCAAAGATGTAAAATTGTCTATCACATAGTCACATTTATCTTGTATGGCCTCGCGAGGATTATATGTCGCAAGCCCTATGGTGAAGATTCCTGCTGACATTCCTGCCGCCAGTCCGGTAAAGGCATCCTCAAAGACGACACAGCTATCCTTATCACATCCTAACGCCTCGGCACCCCTTAAATAACAGTCAGGTGCAGGCTTTGACGCTGCGAAATCCTCGCTCGTAAGGATTCTGTCGAACAGAGAGTGGAACTCTGGCATCTTGGCTGCCACAGCCTTCATCTTCTGTCTGTTAGAGCTTGTCACGACAGCACATCTCACACCATTCCGACGTATATCATGCAGGAACTCAAGAGCTCCTGGGATGAAGTCGTAGCTCATATTCCGCTCCCACTCGTCCAGGCCCTTGGTTATCTCGGACTGTACCTCTGGGTCGGGGAAATAGCGTGAGAATATCTGCACTAACGTCGTTCCCTTGATGTCCTCGGCCAGTGTAGGGATATCCGGACGATATTTGCGTCCTATCCTGCTCCAGAATATTGAGTATTGGCCTTCGGTATCGAACAGAGTGCCGTCAAGATCAAATAATGCTGCTTTGAAATTCATGTTTTGTTTAAAAAATAATTATTGCCTGCCTCCTGCCATGTGGTCATCGATACCGTTTTTGAGGGTATGTATGCGGGGGAGGGGTCGCTGTTGGGGACCATCTCTGGCATGCCATTGGCGGGGGCAGTGGTTGTGGTCCTCTTATCACGATATTAACCGTGACAGAGGCTTCAGGGGTATTGTCCGCACTCATACATAAATATGAGTGACGGGCAAGGGGGTGTACAGACGGGAATGATATGAGCGGGAGTGAGAGAGGGGGGACGTATGGGAGACTTGTTGTATGATTCCGCTCATCCTACAAGCATGTGGTCACTTCTCCTCATGCCTCCAGCTCGCTCAGTTCGAGCCATCTCATCTCTTTCTCGTCGATAGTGTCGTTGATGACGGGAAGCCTCTTTGACATCTCTGTAATCTGCTCGACAGAGATGTTCCCTGATGACAGAGCCTGCTCTATGGCCTCCTTCTCGGCATTGAGCGTTTCCAGGTCCTTCTCTATCTGCTCAAACTCGCGGCGTTCCTTGTACGACATGCGCCTGCGTGTGTCATTGTGATAGTCTGTTTTCTCTTTCGGTTTCTTCCTCTCCACCTCAGCCTTTGGCTTCATGCTCATATATTCACGGTATTGAGAGTAGTTCCCGGGGAAGTCCTGTATCTCTCCTCCACCGTGGAAGACGAGGAGGTGGTCTACGACCTTGTCTGTGAAGTATCTGTCATGTGAGACGACGATGACACATCCCCTGAAATCCTGCAGATACTCCTCAAGGATTTGCAGGGTCTTTATGTCGAGATCGTTTGTAGGCTCGTCAAGGACAAGGAGGTTGGGATTGCGCATGAGGACGGTACACAGGTACAGCTTGCGCTTCTCCCCTCCTGAGAGTTTGTAGACATAGTTATGCTGCTGGTCGGGTGTGAAGAGGAAATGCTGCAGGAACTGTGAAGCCGAGAGTGATTTCCCGTTTCCCAGGTCGATATAGTCGGCTATCTCACGTATGACATCAATGACTTTCTGGTCGTCGCGTATCTTCATCCCTTCCTGTGAGAAATATCCGAAGCGGACGGTCTCTCCGATATCAAACCTTCCTGAGTCAGGTTGCTCAAGTCCGAGTAGCAGTTTGATGAATGTTGACTTGCCCGCTCCATTGCTGCCTACTATGCCCATCTTCTCGAAGCGTGCGAAGTTATAGTAGAAATTGTCAAGTATGACGAGCTTTGAGCCGTCGGGGCGCTGCCATGCCTTTGAGACATACTGGCACTCGAAGATTTTTGAGCCTATATATACTGTCGATGCCTTGAGGCGTATCTGCCTCTCCTCTATGCGCCGTTTGGCTACAGCCTCGAGTTCGTAGAAAGCCTCTTCCCTATAGCGTGCCTTGTGTCCGCGTGCCTGTGGCTGGCGTCTCATCCACTCAAGTTCCCTGCGGTAGAGGTTGTTAGCTGTCTGTATGACAGCACGCTGGTTGTCGATGCGTTCCTGTCGTTTCTCAAGATAGTAGCTGTAATTGCCGCGGTAGGTATAGAGTGTCTGGTCGTCGAGCTCAAGAATGACGCTGCATATCCTGTCAAGGAAGAATCTATCGTGTGTGACCATGAGGATGGATTTCCTTCCTCTTGACAGGAACCCCTCAAGCCATTCAATCATCTCGAGGTCAAGATGGTTGGTCGGCTCGTCAAGGATGATGAAGTCTGGCTCTGTCATGAGCACTGCGGCGAGAGCCACACGTTTTTGCTGTCCGCCCGAGAGCTGTCCCATAGGCTGGTCAAGATCGTGTATCTTCAGCTGTGTGAGTATCTGTCTGGCGTTAAGATGATGCTCGTGTTCGGTCTGGTTCTCTGTGCATGTCTCTATGACAGACTTTGCTGGGTCGAAACTGGGTGTCTGGTATAAGAATCCTGTCTTTATATCCTTACGGTAGATGATAGAGCCAGCATCATAATTCTCTATGCCTGTAAGGATAGAGAGAAGAGTCGATTTCCCTGTACCATTCTGTGCTATGAGCCCAACATGCTGTCCCTCGGCGATAGAGAAGCTGATGTCGCGGAACAACACTCTCTCACCGAATGATTTCGTAAGGTTCTGTACGTCAAGAATTGGTGTGGGCATATTAATGTTTGCTGTTGATATTATTCATTCACCTTCTTCCTCCTCACAAGGCATAACCCAGGCGAACTGGGGCTTTTGCTCTCCATACATCTATAAGGCTATGTCTCAGCCCACGGTCTCGTCTGCGAGCTGCTTATTGATGCTCTCGATATATCCGAGCAGCTCGTCACGCCCGAGGGCTTTCTCTGATGATGTCACGAAGTATGGCGGCAGTTCCTCCCATCTGTCACGCATCTTCTCCATCCATTCCTTGGCAGCTTTCCTCGCCTTCAGCTCCCCGAGCTTGTCGGCCTTGGTGAAGACGATGGCGAAGGGTAAGCCAGACTCGCCCATCCAGTCGATGAACTCACGGTCTATCAGTTGTGGTTCATGGCGTACATCGATGAGCACAAATGTGCACATAAGCTGCTCCCTCTGCAGCAGATAGCCGGATATCATCTGCTCCAGCTTCTTTTGTACAGTCTTGGAACGTTTGGCAAAGCCATAGCCGGGAAGGTCGACAAGATACCACTCCTTGTTGATGATGAAATGGTTTATCAGGAGTGTCTTGCCTGGCGTTGCCGATGTCTTTGCCAGATTCTTGCGGCGGCAGAGCATATTTATGAGCGATGACTTGCCGACATTACTCCGCCCTATGAAGGCATACTCGTTCTTCGTATCCTTCGGACAGGTGGACACTGTCGGTGAGCTTATCACAAATTCTGAATACTTTATTTCCATCGATAAATTGTTTTCTGTCGTTATCTTTCTTGTTTTGCGGAATCTGATGATTCCCCCATATGACGGCACTGTGCCTTGAATACAGCTGGGCTGTATGTGTCAAGCACTGTAAACCTCTTTGTTTCAAGAGGGGCTGGAGGGAGCCAAAGCCCTCTCCCCAGTGTGTTGTCAATGTTGTTGAATACAGGGGGACATACTCTGTATGCGCTGTCCATTGTCATGCCCCCCAAATGTTCAGGGTTATGGGGCCATGGCCTCGGGATGGCAGCGGGGAGAGCAGAGTATGTTCCCCTGTTATCGTGATGTTTTTATCACCAGAGTTTCAGACGATTCTCAGGTGCGATATAGAGTTTGTCGTCCTTTGATATGTTGAATGCCTCGTACCATGCGTTGATATGGGGTAGCGCACCTTTCACACGCCACTCTCCTGTTGAGTGGACATCATTGAGCTGTCTGTTCCTTATCTCCTTCTCGGTGATGTTCTGTCCCCAAACGCCGGCATAGGCGACGAAGAATCTCTGGTCGGCTGTGAGTCCGAGCTTCTCTCCGTCGTTATAAGCCCGTGCCTCCTCGGCCTGTGCCTTCTCTTCTCCCTCAGCCATAGCCTCTATCCTTGCCTTCTCAGCCTTCTGTGCGTTCTTGAATGCGTGGTATGCCACCTCAAGTCCGCCATGGTCAGCGAGATTCTCACCGAGTGTCATGCGTCCGTTGGCCATAAGTCCTGGCAGGAGCTCTATGTTAGAGAAGAAGTCAGCGAAGAAGTCTCCGAGTTTCTTGAAGTTCTTCACGTCCTCTTCCTTCCACCAGTTGGACATGTTGCCGTCCTTGTCGTAATGTGAGCCCTGGTCGTCGAATCCGTGTGTCATCTCATGTCCTATGACGACACCGATGGCTCCATAGTTGAACGCATCGTCGGCCTGTGCGTCGAAGAATGGGTACTGGAGTATTCCGGCGGGGAAGCATATCTCGTTTGTTGTAGGGTTGTAGTATGCGTTGACAGTCTGTGGAGTCATGTACCACTTGTCACGGTCGACAGGTTTGCCTACAGTCTCCTCGTTCTCCTGTCTCACACGCACGCGGCGTGCCTCACGGAGATTCTCATAGAGTGACTTCTGTGGGTCGATGACATACTGCGAGAAATCTTTCCACTTGTCAGGATATCCAATCTTTACATAGAATGTTGACAGTTTCTCGAGGGCCTTTGCCTTTGTCTCGTCTGTCATCCAGTCCTGTGCCTGTATTCTCTCTCCGAGGGCTTTCTGCAGGTTTGCCACGAGATTCTTCATGCGCTCCTTGCTTGATGCTGGGAAGTAACGCTCGGTATATATCTTTCCGAGTGGCTCTCCGAGCACTGCCTGCACGAGGTTTGTCGCCTTCCGCCATTTCGGATAGTCTGTCTTGCGTCCTGTGAGGATAGCTCCATTGAAGCTGAAGCTCTCCTCTGCCACATCATCGCTTAGCTGTCCTGCCGCGCTGCGTATCATGTCCCACTCGAGTTTGGCACGGAGGTCCTCAGGGTCGATATTGGCAAGCAGGCTGTTGAGACCTTCCATGAAGCGTGGCTGCCCCACAATGAGCTCTCCGAAATACTCCTTGTCTATGCCCTCTGCCTGGAGGAGACGGACAAGGGGGAAGTTAGGATAGGCGTTGTGGAACTGTGTGAGGGTCATCTTGTTATAGTTCTTCTCAACATCGCGCAGCTCTGTCTGTGAGAGTGAGAACTGTGCGAGGCGTGTCTCGAGGTCAAGCACACGGCTCATCTTCTTCTCTGCCACTTTCTCCTTGAAGCCGAAGAGCTTGAACATATTCACGATGTGCTTACGGTAGGCCTCCATTATCTCCTTTGTATCCTTGTCGGTATTGACGTAGTAGTCACGCTGTCCGAGCGACAGTCCGCCCTGGTAGATATTGAGGATATTGCGCTTGGAGTCCTTATCATCGATACCGAAGCCATACTGTGCGAAGAATGATGTCCCGTAGGGTCCCTGGGCATAGACGAAGTCCATGAGGCCTTTCATTCCCTTTGCCTTCTCAATGGCGTTTATATACGGCATAAGTGGCTGCACGCCGTCTTTGTTCCTGCGCACAGAGTCCATGGCGAGGTTGTAGAGGTCGCCTATCTTCTGCTCGAGGGTGCCGGTGGCGTATTTCTTTGATGACAGCTCGTTGAGGATGCTGTTTATCTGCTTGTTGTTGTCCTCGGCGAGCTTGTCGAAGCTGCCATAACGTGAATAGGCGGCGGGGAGGGGGTTGTTCTTCATCCACCCGCCACAGGCATACTCGTAGAAGTCCTGTCCGGGCTTCACGGCGAGGTTCATGTTCTCGGCCTTGATGCCTGCGCCAAGTTTCTGCTGGGCAGAGGCTGAGAGGGGCATTGCTGCTATTGCTGCAATCATTGTCATGTTCTTTATGTTCATAATTGATGCTGTATGTGTAATGGGGTTAATGTTTTTTCTTTCACTATGGGCCTTGTCCCTGCTCACCCCCGACGTTTGGCGGCATGTCATCGGAGCGGGGAGGGAGGCGCCATGTCATCGGAGCGGGGGGGTGATGGACTGTCTGAGGGGACTGGTTGTCAGACTGTCTCAAGCTGCTCGGAGAGCTTCTCCCAGTCGGCCATTTCCTTGTCGAGTCTCTGCTGTATATCTGTGTATTCGTTCACGAGAGCCATATCAGCCGCATTCTTGGGGTCGCATAGCATGGTGTCGAGCTCTCCGAGACGTGTCTCAAGGGTCTCAATCCTCTTCTCTGTCTCGTTTATCTTCTTCTGTATGCGCGATACCATCTTCTGCCTTTCCTTGCGCTGTGCGTATGTCATGACCTCTGTCTGTGAGGGCTCTTCGGCCTTCATGTCGGCCTTTGGGCTATCGGCCTTACGTGGCTCGGCAGGCTGCTCGCCGCCTTTCCTCTGCTGTGCGAGTGTCTGGACATCATTGCTCTCGTGGCTTCTAATCCAGTCATATATGCCTCCGAGATACTCTCTTACCTTTCCTCCTCCAAACTCGTAGACCTTCTCAGCGAGTCCGTCGAGGAACTCACGGTCGTGTGACACGATTATCGCTGTGCCGTCGAACGCCTTTATAGCCTCTTTCAGCACATCCTTTGACTGCATGTCGAGATGGTTTGTCGGCTCGTCGAGGATGAGCAGATTGACAGGCTCGAGCAGGAGGCGTATCATGGCGAGGCGTGAGCGCTCTCCTCCAGAGAGGAATTTCACTTTCTTCTCTGACGCCTCACCGCCGAACATGAAGGCTCCGAGGATATCGTTTATGCGCAGGCGTATCTCGCCTTTCGCCACACGGTCGATAGTCTCGAAGACTGTCAGCTCGTCGTCGAGCATCTGTGCCTGGTTCTGTGCGAAATAGCCAATCTGCACATTATGCCCTATCTTCAGTGTGCCTCCGTATGGTATCTCGTTCATGATACACTTGACGAGTGTCGACTTTCCCTCGCCGTTCTTGCCGACGAAAGCAACTTTCTCGCCTCGCTTGATGATGAGGTTGACATGCTCGAAGACGAGATGGTTATAGCTTTTCTCTACCTCGTCGCATATCACGGGATAGTCACCCGAGCGGAGGCATGGCGGGAATTTCAGCCTGAGGGCCGATGTGTCTATCTCGTCAATCTCGATAGGCACAATCTTCTCGAGCTGCCTTATGCGCTGCTGTACCTGCACAGCCTTTGTCGCCTTGTATCTGAACCGCTCTATGAAGGCCTTCGTGTCGGCTATCTCCTTCTGCTGGTTCTCGTAGGCACGTATCTGCTGCTCGCGGCGTTCTTTCCTCAGCACGACATACTCGTCATACTTCACCTTATAGTCCTCGATATGCCCGCAGACTATCTCTATGGTGCGGTTTGTCACATTGTTGATGAACGCCCTGTCATGCGAAACGAGCACGACAGCGCATGATGCCTGGGCGAGATACTGCTCCAGCCACTGTATTGACTCAATGTCGAGGTGGTTGGTGGGCTCGTCGAGGAGCAGCACTCCTGGCTTCTCGAGCAGTATCTTTGCCAGCTCTATACGCATGCGCCAGCCTCCCGAGAACTCTGAGGTGGGGCGGTCGAGGTCGTCACGTGTGAATCCGAGACCCTGCAGCGTGCGCTCCATCTCGGCCTCATACTGCTCTACTCCCATCATCAGATATCTGTCGTGGAGCGATGTGAAGCGCTCCACGAGCTGCATATAATCTTCCGACTCATAGTCTGTCCGCTCAGCCATCTCGCTCTGCATGCTCTCAAGCATCGCCCCTATCCTTATGGTGTCTGAGAATGCCTTGCGTGTCTCCTCGCGGACGGTGGTGTCATCCTGCAGCTTCATGACCTGTGGCAGGTATCCCACCTTTGTCTCGTTGGGTATGGAGACTGTGCCGCTTGTCGGCTGCTGCATGCCGCTGATGATTTTCAGCAGTGTCGATTTTCCCGCTCCGTTCTTTCCTACGAGTGCGATACGGTCACGGTCGTTGATGACAAACGAGACGTTGTCATACAGCGGACGCGCGCTGAATTCTACATGTAGGTTCTCTATTGATATCATTGGTCTGTATGGTCGTTTATTGTCCTGTTTGTTGGTGCGCCCACGCTGGCTGCATTGTTTGCGGGGGTGTCACTTTATGCCTCGCCTGTTGAGTGCCTCTGAATATTTGGCTGCATTCTTCAGGTGCTCGTCGTATGTGACGGCGAAATTATGTGTCCCCGAGAAGTCTTCCTTGGCACACATGTACATGTAGTTGTGGTGGATATGGTTGAGCACAGCGTCTATGCCTGCCACAGAGGGTATGCGAATAGGGCCCGGTGGCAGCCCGGTGTTACGGTATGTGTTGTATGGCGAGTCGATGAAGAGCAGCTTGTTGTATATGCGCCTGAGGTCGAACCTCCGCCATGCGTACTTTATCGTGGGGTCGGCCTGGAGAGGCATGCCTGCCTTCAGCCTGTTGACATACATGCCGGCCACCATGGGTTTCTCTGCGTCGTTGGCTGTCTCCTCGTCGACAATGCTCGCCATGGTTATGACCTCGACGGGGGTCATGCCTGCCGTCTCGGCCTTGCCCTTGCGCTCTGGAGTCCAGAAGCGGTCGCTTTCCTTCTTCATACGGTCAAGGAGATTCTTCGGCGAGATATTCCAGTAGACATCGTATGTATTGGGTATGAAGAGTATCTGTATCGTGAGTGTGTCGAGACCATAGTCCTCACACACGGCCTCGTCATCAAGGAGCGCCGTAAGGTCGCTGGCTGATAACATAAGGTGACGGGCAATCTCCTCAGCAAGACGCTCCTTGGTCCTTACAGACGGTATCGTCAGCGAGACTGGCGCCTGCTGGCCGTTGCGGAAATGGCGGAATGTCTGTAGCCCACCCGTCTTGGCATCGACAGCGTAACGGCCTGTGCGTATGTGGTCGCCATAGCCTGTATAGCTGGAGAGGAGGCGGAAGATGGTCATCGATGTGCCACGGCTGACACGCCCGACCTTCACCATCACAGAGTCAATATCATCGTCGGTGTCGATATACACGTATTCTGTATCTCCTGTCTTTGACATCGGCATGAAGAGAAAATAAGCCATGATGGCACCTGATGCCACAAGGCCAAGAACGAGGGCGGTCAACAGTCTGCCGCCATGCTTCTGCTTTTTCATTATCCCTAATTTACACCTTAATATATATAATGGTTCAGAAAAACTTTGCAAAGGTAATAAAAAATAGTGAAACATAGGCTTTTATTCATATTATTTTATAACTTTGCATTAAATTTATAGGTGTCAGCAACATAACGAGGCCCGCACGCTATGCGACAGCCTGCTATGGACTGGCTGGCAACAATCCAGCTTGACAACACAACAGGGCGTGGCTTTGACACACATAAGCGACAGCCCCCATAACACACCACATACCCAAAAGATAAGAAAATGACAGACTTCAAGACTCTGGTGCAGACGCGCCGCTCACACCGCAAGTTCACTGATGAGGAGATAGACGGGGAGGATGTACGCCTAATACTGCGTGCCGCCCTCATGTCGCCGACAAGCAAGTCATGCCGGGCATGGCACTTCATCGTCGTCGAGGACAAGACGGACATAGAGAAAATAGCCGATGCCAAAAACCTCGGAAGCCAGTTCCTGAAAGGCGCACCGATAGCCATCGTCGTGACTGGAGACCCTGACGAGAACGACTGCTGGGTGGAGGACGCATCGATAGCTGCCATATCCATGCAGTACCAGGCCGAGGAACTCGGACTCGGGTCGTGCTGGGCACAGATGGACAAACGCGGACTGACGGACGGCACAACAGCCAACGAGGTCATATCGGGAGTCGTCGGACTGCCTGAGGGACAGAGGGTGCTCTGTGTCATAGGAATAGGACATCCGGCGGACGAGAGGAAACCTCAGGACGAGGAAAAGCTGAAATGGGAAAACGTACACATAGGGAAATTCTGAGAAACGGGTGCATGAAGGATTATATGTGTGACTAAATCTTTACAGTGTGCAATAGGGATTTTGAGGCCATCAAACATGGGAGGGACTCACACACGCTGCATCGCGCAGCATATCATGCGGCCCCAAAGGCTACGAATGACAAGGCAGAAGAAGATGCAAGCCCTCATGAGCACTCGCAAAATGACAGCTGACAGCATACAGGGGACACTGAATAGCAGCCTCATCCAATACCTCTTGTCGCCTCATACAATACCTATTGCTGCCTCATACAGCACATATAACCGCCCAAAACAGCCGCACAGAATAACCAGACAATCATAAAACACTGACTCACAATATATTAGCAAAAACAAAGAAATTCCGAGGAATTTGACCGTGAATGAAGTCATGCCGACTCTGACGCGATTCTAAGAGGCTCCGGGGCACAGTGTGCAACACCACACAAGTGGAAACCCATGGAGTGGGAACCGGTAAACAAAAGCCTGGGAGAACGCCGCCGGACACCTCGCTCCGCCCCACCCCATCAGGCAACAGAAAACAGCAACAAAACAAATGATAATATTAGCAAGCAACTCGCCCCGCCGCCGTGAGCTCGTCAGCGGCCTGCGCCTTGACCACCGCGTGTGGGTCATACCCGACATTGACGAGACATACCCCGCATCGCTGCCTGCAATGCAGGTGGCCGAGTATATAGCCCGCAAGAAGGCCGAGCCATACTTCACAGCTGAGAACATAGACAAAGTGGGCGAGGAAGACATAGTGATGACAGCCGACACGACCGTCATCCTCGACGGGGATGTCATAGGCAAGCCTGCCGATGAGCAGGAAGCGCGGGCGATGCTCCGCAGACTATCGGGACGGACACACCAGGTAGTCACAGGAGTATGCCTGACATCACGCACAAAGCAACGCCACTTCAGCGTTGTCACCGATGTAACGTTCGCCACGCTCACCGACTCGCAGATTGACTACTATGTAGACAATTTCCACCCTCTCGACAAGGCTGGCGCATACGGCGTGCAGGAGTGGATAGGATATGTCGGAGTGACACGTCTCGAAGGCTCATACTACAATGTCATGGGGCTCCCTGTCCAGAGGATATACGACGAGCTGCAGCGTTTCTGACCTCTCCGCCCATATCTGGCCAATACCGTCAGAATGGATGGGCAGACGGGATTCATGACAAACGCAAACCCTCTGAATATGAACGGAGATAAAAGGCTCATCCGTATGAACATCATACTGAAAACATGGTGATTAAGCAAAATAGCAGGTGTGAAACATAAAAATTAGTTAAAACATTCCGCTCAATTAAAAAAAATATATTAATTTTGCATCACCTTATAACTATTACAGTTATGACCTTCAAGATGAACAGGAGAGAAGGCATACCAGACAACACATGGAACAAGGACTTATTCATGGGGGAATCATAGAGCGCATAGACGGCAAGCACATCAGTGTGCGTATCGTCCAGAAAGCCGCGTGCGCCTCATGCAGCATCTCCAAACAGTGTACAGCCTCCGAGAGCAAGGTGAAGGTGATAGACGTATGGACATCAGCCGCCTCACAATACACAGTGGGACAGGAGGTCAACGTATCGCTGACAACAGGCATGGCACGCGGAGCCGTACTCCTGTCGTTTGTCTACCCCTCATTGATGATCCTGGCGGTTATCGTAGCTGTCCTATGGTTGTCATCATCGGGAGGTCCCTGGCCGCTGGCAGCCCCATATAGCGAGATGACGGCAGCCCTTGTTGGTATAGTGTCCCTAATCCCCTATTTCACCATAATCTTCTGCATGCGCCAGAAACTCAGACAGCGGTTCATGTTCAGCATAAGCCCCAAGGCTGATGCCACAGGAGGAGAGTGACAGGGAGGGAAAGAGCCTGACAAAGCTACCCATGGTATGGGAGCCACAACGATATTGACAAGTGGACAGGTCCAGGGTAGTTAACGTGTTGACATGCTGACAAGTAAACAAGTATACAAGTTGACTGGTATACAAGTTGACAAGTTGACTGGCAGCATGAGTAATAACCCGTTAATCCGTCAACCTGCCAACTCCTAAACTATACGCAAGTTATGCACTTGCGAAACTTAAATAAGAACACAAGCAGAAACACTGTTAACCTTACAATTAACTAAACTATAAAAAATTATGAATGTCATTCTAACAGCAGTAATCTTTCTTGGCATAATAGCGCTCCTCGCTTCTGTGGTGCTATACCTCTGCTCCAAGAAGTTTGCTGTCAAAGAAGATCCTCGTCTCCCAGCTGTCCTTGACGCCCTCCCCGGCGCCAACTGTGGTGGTTGTGGCTATCCAGGATGCTCAGGCATGGCCGACGCCCTCATCAAGGGAGCCAATGCCGGTTCTATCGACGGATTGCTCTGCCCTGTCGGCGGACAAGAATGCATGGCAAAGGTGGCAGACCTCCTCGGCATGGCTGTAGCAGCCTCTGAGCCCAAGGTAGCTGTCGTGCGCTGTGCAGGATGCTTTGAGAAGCGTCCGCGGACAATAGAGTATGACGGACTACGCACATGTACCGCAGTGAACGCCACAGGATCGGGCGAGACAGGCTGCGGATTCGGATGTCTCGGTTGTGGAGACTGTGTAGCAGCATGCTCTTTCGGAGCCATAGCCATCAACCCGTCCACCGGACTGCCAGAGGTTGATGAGACAAAATGCACATCATGCGGAGCATGCGCCAAGGCCTGTCCACGCCACATCATCGAGATACGCCCTAAGGGACGCGTCATAAAGGAAGTGCCACACAGAGTCTATGTGGCATGCGTGAACAAGGACAAGGGCGCAGTAGCGAAGAAGAACTGCCAGGCTGCCTGCATCGGATGCGGCAAGTGTCAGAAAGTCTGCAAGTTCGACGCCATCACCGTCGAGGGCAATGTAGCATACATCAACCCTGAGAAATGTAAGGCTTGCGGCCTCTGCGCACGCGAGTGTCCTACAGGAGCCATAACGACAACCTGGCCATTGCCTGTCATAAAGCCTAAGGCTGCCGACGACAAGACACAGAAGGCCGCAGAGCCAAAACCAGCACCAGCAGCAAAGCCACAGGCAGAGAACACACCTAACAATAACAATACGGAAGGAGGCAAGCAATGAAAGTACGCACATTCAAAATAGGCGGCATACACCCTGAGGAGAACAAACTCAGCCATGAGAGCGCCACACAGCCTGCCCCACTGCCAAAACAGGCGATATTCCCAATGAGCCAGCACATCGGCGCACCCGCCAAACCTATCGTCAAGAGAGGCGACAAGGTGAAGGTAGGCACAATGATTGCCGAGGCAGGAGGATTCGTCAGCGCACCAATATTCTCATCCGTCTCCGGCACAGTGACAAAGGTCGACAACGCCATAGACGCATCAGGATACATGAGACCTGCTGTCATCGTGGCCGTCGAGGGCGACGAATGGGAGGAGACAATTGACCGCTCTACAAAGCTCGAGAAACTCGAGGACCATCCTGAGCTGACACCAGAGGAGATAGTAGAGAGAATAAAGAAGGCCGGCGTCGTCGGCATGGGCGGAGCATGCTTCCCAACATTCATAAAGCTATGCCCTCCTCCAGGAGCAAAGGCAGAGTGTGTCATAATAAACGGCGTGGAGTGTGAGCCATACATAACATCAGACTACCGCCTCATGATGGAGAAAGCCGACGAACTCATAGAAGGCGTGAAAATCCTCATGAAGGGAGCTAAGGTTGAGCGCGGATACATCGGCATTGAGGACAACAAGCCTGCTGCCATAAAGCTGCTCGCAGAGAAACTTGCCGGCAACGACAAGATAGAGGTGGTGCCTCTCGCAAAGAAATATCCACAAGGTGGTGAGAAACAGCTCGTCGACGCTGTCATCGGACGCCAGGTGCCAGCACCTCCAGCCATCCCTGTCAATGTAGGCGCAATAGTGCAGAACGCCGGAACAGCCGTGGCTGTCTATGAGGCAGTCATGAAGAACAAGCCCCTCTTCGAGCGTTACACGACTGTGACAGGCAAGAAGATAGCCAAGCCGTCAAACTTCCTCGTCAGGATGGGAACAACATTCGGAGAGCTCATCGACCTCTGTGGCGGGCTCCCCGAGGGCGACAACAAGATTCTTGCCGGCGGCCCTATGATGGGCAAGGCGGTCAACTCGCTTGATGTCCCTGTCGGAAAAGGCCAGAACTCAATAACCGTACTGACCGACAGCGACGCCCACCGCAAACCTGCCGACCCCTGCATCAGATGTGCCAAGTGTGTCAGCGCATGCCCGATGGGCCTCGAACCGTTCCTCCTCGCCACATGCTCTGCCAAGCACATGTGGGACAAGGTGGAGGCAGAGGATATCACAAGCTGCATAGAGTGTGGCTCATGCCAGTTCACCTGCCCGTCACACAGGCCAATCCTCGACAACATACGCCTCGGCAAACAGACAGTAATGGGCATCATACGTGCCCGCAACGCAAAGAAATAATAATCCTCATGTCCAGCCATCGACTGTATGGGGCTGACAGCAAACAGCCACAACACAGCCCTGGAGACATGAACCCACCTATTTAATAATAAAAATGGGAAAACTTGTAGTATCTCTATCACCACACGCCCATGGCACTGACTCTGTAGAGAAGAATATGTACGGCGTCATCATCGCCCTACTCCCAGCGCTGCTCGTCAGCTTCTACTTCTTCGGTATCGGCTCTGCCATCGTGTGTGCCACAAGTGTTATCTCCTGCCTCTTCTTCGAGTGGGCCATAACACGTTATATACTCGGACAGCAGCGCCTGACAATCCTTGACGGCTCGGCAGCCGTCACAGGTCTGCTGCTTGGAATGAACCTCCCGAGCAATCTGCCCATATGGATGATTGTCGTCGGAGCCCTCGTAGCCATAGGTGTCGGCAAGATGACCTTCGGCGGACTCGGCCAGAACCCCTTCAACCCAGCCCTCGTAGGCCGATGCTTCCTCCTCGTCAGCTGCCCTACAGCCATGACATCATGGCCTGTCGCCGGACAATTTGCAGCATATACCGACGCGACAACTGCCGCGACACCTCTCGCCCTCATGAAAATGGCAATAAAGGGCGACACTGAGGCTCTCGACAAACTGCCCTCAGCATTCGACATGCTCCTCGGCAACGCCGGGGAAATGGCTGCAGGCACAATCGGAGAGGTATGTGCGCTGGCACTGCTCATCGGTCTCGCCTACATGCTCTGGAAGAGAATCATCACATGGCATATACCTGTCAGCATCATATCGACAGTATTCGTCATCGCCGGACTGCTCTGGCTCTGCGACAGCACAACATACGCCGACCCTCTCACAGTGATATTCTCCGGCGGCCTGATGCTTGGAGCCATATTCATGGCGACAGACTATGTGACATCGCCAATGTGTGCGAAAGGGCAGATAATATATGGTGTCGCGATAGGCTTCCTGACAATCGTCATACGTAACTGGGGAGCATATCCAGAGGGTATGTCATTCGCCATCCTCATCATGAACGCCTTCACACCACTCATCAACATGTATATCAAGCCAAAACGTTTTGGCGAGGTCGTAAAGAAATAACTATGGAAAAGCTTAAATCAAATCTACAGAATATGGTGCTCGTCCTGGTGGGCGTGGCACTCATCTGCGGCGGCCTCCTCGCATACGTTAACCAGATGACAGAGCCATCAATAAAGGCACAGGCCGAGAAAGCTCTCGCTGACGGCATAAAGGCTGTACTCGACGCTGAGAATGTCAACGTCAAGGAGACAAAAAATCTGAAAGAGAACATCAACGGGAAAGACCTTGACTTTGTAGTCTATGTCACAGACCAAGGCACAGCAGTGCGCTCGACAGACCCTAACGGATTCGGAGGTAACCTGACAGTTCTTGTCGGATTCGACGCCGAGGGGACAATCAAGGGCTACACTGTGCTGCAGCACGCTGAGACACCGGGACTCGGAGCGAAAGCGCCAGAATGGTTCCAGAAAGGACAGCCGGGATGTATCGTCGGACTGAATCCTAAGGATGTCAACCTGACCGTATCAAAAGACGGTGGTGACATCGACGCCATAACAGCCTCGACAATAACATCACGCTCATTCCTCAGAGCTGTACAGCAGGCTTACGACATATATGCCAAGAACGGAGCTGACAGCACAACAGGAGCCACACAGCACGCAAAATAGAACAAACAAGACGGGAACGGACGGACGGACATAAACCTCACAGCCCCCAGCAAGACCTAAAGGCTCATGCCAAAGCCCCTAACGGAGATACCCCCCTGGCTGACTGTGAGAAAAAGGAGCCTCCATAACCTGATTCGTACCTCCAATGCCTGCCCTACATCGACAACAGCAATAGGGCTGGATATGAGGGAGAGGGGGAGCAAGGGAGGAGGAGACCACACCGTAATCCACACCCGTAATCATTAACCATAACAACAGCGTGGAACCATATGGCCACGCCACAGATCATGAGTAAACTCGGAATCATACTTAACGGCATCATAAAGGAGAACCCGACATTCGTCCTGATGCTCGGCATGTGTCCTACGCTTGCCACAACGACAAGCGCCATGAACGGCCTCATGATGGGTCTTGCCACTATGGCCGTACTCATCTGTTCCAACATCGTGATATCGCTGATAAAGAAGATAACGCCAGACATGGTACACATACCTGTCTACATCGTTGTCATCGCCACTCTAGTGACGATAGTACAGTTCCTTCTTGCGGCCTATCTTCCAGATGTGAACAAGTCACTCGGCCTCTTTATCCCGCTCATTGTCGTCAACTGTATCATCCTCGGCAGAGCAGAGTCTTTCGCATGTAAGAACAATGTCCTCGACTCAGCTCTCGACGGCATAGGCATAGGTCTCGGCTTCACCATCGGGCTGACACTCCTCGGCATATGCCGAGAGCTTCTCGGAGCCGGCACGATATTCGGCGCTACACTGCTGCCAGCAGACTATAACCTCTTGATATTCATCCTGCCTCCGGGAGCATTCCTGACATTGGGATATATCATCGCTATCATTAATCGTTTCAAAAAGGCATAACCCACTATGGAGTACATATTGATATTCATCGCAGCGATATTCGTCAATAATATCGTCCTGTCACAATTCCTGGGCATCTGCCCGTTCCTCGGTGTGAGCCAGAAGGTGAACACCTCTCTGGGTATGTCTGCCGCTGTAGCGTTCGTGATGCTTCTCGCCACATTGGTGACATGGCTCATACAGAACCTCATCCTGACACCTCTCAATCTGGGGTATTTGCAGACACTCTCCTTCATCCTCGTCATCGCCGCCCTCGTGCAGATGGTGGAGATAATCCTTAAGAAAGTGTCTCCCCCACTCTATCAGGCTCTTGGAGTCTTCCTGCCGCTCATCACGACAAACTGTGCTGTGCTCGGTGTCGCTATAACAGTCGTGCAGAAAGACTATTCACTCCTCATGTCCCTCGACTATGCCATAGCGTCGGCAATAGGATTCGGCCTCGCGCTCGTCCTCTTCGCAGGACTAAGAGAGCAGCTTGCGCTCGCCAATGTCCCCAAAGGCATGAGAGGCGTCAGCATAACTCTCGTCACAGCGTCACTCCTCGCACTCGCATTCATGGGATTCTCAGGAGTGGACGGCGGACTGAAGGCTCTCTTCGGCATAGAGTGAAGATAACGACTTTTTTTGAGCGAAGGTGAGACAACTCAAGGCCTCACCTCTCAATATAAGAGAAAAAAAAAGACCTTATGCTTTTTATAGCAAAGGTTTATTTTGTGTTTGTGTTGTTGACAGCTCTCATCGTGAGATGGGGGCTGTTTCTTCATAAAGTGAACTGAGATTGTATAAGTATATGTCTGGTGAAACTCCAGTACAGCCCGAGTGGCTATGACACATCTCCCTCCCCCAGAAAGTCTCACGCCATCCCCCCACCATCAACATTCCATATGCAGGACAAAAGACAGAAGACAATAATCCTTGACCTTGTAGGCGTCGTCGTGAACATCAATCTGGAACGCGACGACAAGGCGCTCCGTGCCATCGGACTGCCAGATTTCCACTCATGCATGCACAACGACAGCCTGCGCCCGATACTCCTGGAATACCTCAACGGACTGACATCCGAGGAGACATTCTGCAAACTCATACGCACATATTGCCAGCCCGGAACGCCCGACGAGGATATCCTTCAGGCTATGGACGAGCATCTCGACACTATCCCCGAGGCACGCCTCAGGATGATAGCGGGACTGAAAGACAGATACAACGTCTGCCTTCTGACAAACATATACCGCAGGGCATGGGATATAATAGTAGGTAGAATGGCCGTCATGGGATTCTCACCCGACGACTGTTTCCATCGCCTCTTCCTCTCATACGAGATGCAGATGGCAAAACCAGACCATGCCATATACGAGGCGGTGATGAGCGAGATGGGTAGCAAGCCACACGATACAATATTCATCGACGATACCTTGCAGAATGTCTTGGCAGCAAAAGAGCTCGGCATAAAAGCGATACACATAGAGATGAACACTCTCGACGAGAGCGTGATGCAAGACGCTGTGCAATCGTTTGCATAAGAAAAAATGCTGTTTTCGTGTATTATTCTTTCATGCAATATATTTTATGCGTAACTTTGCATCGCAAACAAGGAACAAGAGTAGATTAGTTAGTTAATATATTTTGTAAAAGGTATCACAAAGAAAAGAAGATTGTTTTTCAGGTTTAGAACAAACGCCCAGAGGCTGAAGCTCTGGGCGTTTGATGTTTATGCACGTAGAAGTCTCCACAGACCGCACGCATATTCAAATGTTTATTCACCCATAATTGAGGGTCAGCTGAGCACCTCAATATGGCATACAAGACCAAGAATCCCCCTGCGTCCCAGTTGATATGAGACACAGGGGGATATGTATGTGTGTGTTCTGGGTAAGCGTCAATACTCATCGTCGTCGAGGTCATCGACGGTTATATCTAGATCCTCAGGATTCTCGTCTATTGTGGTACGGTAGCTCTCCTCTGTCAGCTCGTCGTCGTCAGGGATATCGTCATCGTCGTCCTTGTTGTAGTTATCGTCTATGATGTCCATATCCTCATCTTCCTCGTCGTCGTCCCTGCGTCCGAAGTCATCGTCGTCATAACCGTCAGAGGCTTTCAAGGCAGCGGGTTTCGCCTTAGCGAAAATGGCCTCAATCCATTTGCCTTTCTCTATCTCAAGCACCTCGAATCCGTCAGCGACTTTCATCTCGTACATCCCTCCGGGCATCTTCAGCCTGTCGGCAGGGAGTATCGTGGTGCTTATGTTGAATCCTGACTCAATTATGTCTCTTATTGACTGTGAGAGGGAGTCCCATCCTCCACCGAAGTTACGCTCTATAACCTCAAGCAGTTTTGCGGCTGATATATGCCGGATGTTCTCGTATGTGAGGTCGGTCACTCTGGCTATTGGGCGCTTCTTTATTCCCCACTTCTGTGTCATTGTGCCATAAGGCAGTGTTGCTACCTTCATGCCCCTCTGCTCGTATTTCTTTATTATCTCTGGCTTGTCGACCTTGAGCTCTTCCATCTCGAAAGCGATACGGACAATATCCATGTAATGCCGTGCGTTGACGAGGGTATCCCCTTCTTTCTCTGCTGCCTGCCAAAGGCGTATGATATCATTTTCCTGCAAGTCCCATACAGAACTCTTGGTTATACTTGAGATAGAGAATGCACCATCGGCAGAAAGTTTATTCTTTGTCTTCATATAAATGTATATCGTATTATTTTTTTCTATCGTTCTTAATAGTGTGATTTGACTTTGTCTTCTTCCTTCGTTCGTCAGATATCGTTTCTTATCCTACCTTCTCGTATTTTGTTATCATGAACTGGAGGCATGGGATAGGTCACATTTTATCCCATGAATTCAAAACTGGGTGCAAAGTTAAGACTTTATCTTTATATAGCAAGAGAAAAAGAGCCTTTTTTTTGCCCAAGTCATTTTTTTTTCATAGATTTGCATTTGCTAAAGCAATAAAGACAAACACAAGAAGCCATGTCACAACCATTAGCCGAGCGCATGCGCCCCACGACTCTTGACGAATATATCGGCCAGCGTCACCTTGTCGGAGAAGGTGCTGTATTGAGGAACATGATTCTGTCAGGCAGAATCACATCGTTCATACTCTGGGGGCCTCCTGGGGTAGGGAAGACTACGCTCGCACAGATTATCGCACACACGATGAAGGTTCCTTTCTACACGCTGTCGGCAGTGACGAGCGGAGTGAAGGATGTCAGAGAAGTCATACAGAAGGCAGAGGGCAGCCGCTTCTTCTCACAGGCAAGTCCGATACTCTTCATCGACGAGATACACCGTTTCTCCAAGTCACAGCAGGACTCTCTGTTAGGGGCAGTGGAGAAAGGCACCGTCACTCTGATAGGGGCGACAACGGAGAATCCATCTTTCGAGGTCATACGTCCATTATTGTCCCGATGCCAGCTCTATGTGCTGAAGTCGTTAGAGAAAGAGGACCTCATGCTTCTTCTCGCCCGTGCCATAGAGAAGGACAGTGTCCTCTCAAAGCGTAATATCGAGATACGGGAGAATGGTGCGATACTGAGATACTCAGGAGGCGACGCCCGGAAGCTTCTTAATATTCTGGAGCTTGTGGTAGAGGCGTCTCAGGATGGTGATGTCGTCATCACTGACGATGTTGTCACAGCACGTCTGCAGCAGAACCCTCTCGCCTACGACAAGGATGGCGAGATGCACTACGACATCATCTCCGCATTCATCAAGTCGATTCGTGGTTCAGACCCTGACGCAGCCCTTTACTGGATGGCGAGGATGATAGAGGGTGGCGAGGACCCTCAGTTCATCGCCCGCCGCCTTGTCATATCGGCAAGCGAGGATATCGGCCTTGCCAACCCTAACGCATTACTGCTGGCCAACGCTGCCTTTGACGCTGTCATGAAGATAGGATGGCCCGAGGGACGTATCCCACTGGCAGAGGCTGCTGTCTACCTGGCTACATCGCCTAAGAGCAACTCGGCCTACAATGGCATAAACGAGGCGCTCTCGCTTGTGAGGAACACAGGGAATCTCCCCGTGCCTCTCCATCTCCGCAATGCTCCGACAAAGCTGATGGCCGAGCTTGGGTATGCCGATGGGTACAAATACTCGCATGACTATCCAGGCCATTTCGTACGACAGCAGTTCATGCCCGACGAGCTGGAATCCCACCGTATATGGCATGCGCAGCACTCTCCTGCTGAGGAGAAACTGTATAATAATATGGTGAACTGCTGGGGAGAAAGGTTCAAGGATTAGCGCTTGACTCTCCCCCCTGCCATCGATTATCCGTACATACGCTGATATCTGTATATCCGTGGAACACGAGAGGCTTTCGCCCACTGCCCGCTGATATCCTGACAGACAATTATAAGACACACTAAATACCCTCCCCCACACTTTGGAATCATATATAAGCCTTGTAGCCGCTGATTTGCTTCGCCGTTTCGGCCATGACCTTTCCCGTGTATCGGTTGTTTTCCCTAACAAGCGCGCCTCTTTATTCCTCAACCAGGAGCTGGCGAGACAGTCAGGGGGAACAATCTGGAGTCCTTCGTACATAACCATAAGCGACCTTTTCCGCCGTCATTCTACGCTCACCGTAGCAGACCAGATACTTCTTGTCTGCCGTCTTTACCATGTCTATGTAGATATCACGGGCTATACAGGCGAGACCTTGGACAAGTTCTACAACTGGGGAGTGATACTGCTATCTGACTTCGACGACATAGACAAGAACATGGCAGATGCGGAGAAAGTCTTCAAGATTGTCACTGACCTTCATGAGCTTGACGATATAAGCTATCTTGATGACACACAGCGTGAGGCTCTCAAGCATTTCTTCTCAGCATTCAGCGACAACAAGCCCTCAGAGATGCGTGAGAAATTCATGAGGCTCTGGAAACGTCTGTATGAAATATACACCACTTTCCGCGAGTCTCTGCGCAATGATGGCCTTGCATATGAGGGTATGCTATACCGTGATGTGGCAGAGGACAATGGTCTGGATTTCGGCGACGACACATACTGCTTCGTGGGATTCAACATGCTGCATGCTGTCGAGCAACGCATATTCTCACGTCTGCGCAACATGTACGGCGAAGAGCCAGACGGCCATCCTCATGCCCTGTTCTACTGGGACTATGACGATTATTACATGACCTCAGAGCATGAGGCTGGCCATTTCATATCATCCTATCTGACACGTTTCCCAGACGCTCTCTCAGAGTGTGTAGACACCATACACAATAACTTCAGGACGACAGACATAACATATATTTCCTCGCCGACGGAGAATCTTCAGGCCCGTTATGTCCATGACTGGCTTCTCGAGAAAGAGCGATGGAAGGACGGGCCGCGCACAGCCATCGTCATGGCCGACGAGACTCTCCTCCAATCCATCATCCACTCTCTTCCTGACGAGGTCAAATCAGTTAACATAACGACGGGCTACCCCCTATCACAGTCGCCAGGTGTATCTCTCCTCCAGTATCTCATAGACCTGCAGACTGCAGGCCTTGTGTCCGGCACGAGCAATTACCGTCTGCGGTATATCCGCAATGTTCTGCGCCATCCGTATATCGCATCGTTGTCCGACGCTGTCCCCACGCTTATCAGCGGCCTCAATGCCTCTAACAACTATTACCCCTCGCGGGAGACATTATCAGCCGACAACGACCTTCGTGTCATTTTCTCTGACCTCAGCTCGTTCCCTCCATCGGCAGGCAGTGAGGACCCCATACCGTTCAACGCCCGCCTGGCATTATGGATTGAGAGTGTCATCATCATTGTGTCACGCCAGAAAGAGGCATTCTCCCCCCTTGACATTGAGTCGTTATACCGTATATACCAGATTCTTGAGCGCCTCTATGCCCTTGTCTCTGACAATATCCTCACTGTAGACACGACAACATTCACAAGACTTCTGTTCCAGATAATTTCATCGTCGACGGTTCCATACCATGGTGAGCCTATTGAGGGTATACAGATAATGGGAGTGCTTGAGACCCGATGCCTTGATTTCGAGCATGTCCTACTCCTCTCCTCCAACGAGGGCAATATGCCTAAGGGTGTCGGCGAGGCATCGTTCTTGCCACACAGTGTGCGCCGCGCCCATGGCCTCACGACCATAGAGCATAAGGTGGGCATATACTCATACTATTTCCACCGCCTGCTGCAGCGTGCGGGTGACGCCACCATAACATACAACTCATCGACCGAAGGGATGAATACAGGTGAGATGTCGCGCTTCATGCTCCAGGTTATGGTCGAGCGCGACCGTCCTGTCCGCCGTCTCTCTCTCACTACAGGCCAGACGGCGACATTGTCCTCCACCCACCCTGTCATAAAGGACGACCTTGTCATGAAGCAGCTGACAGACATGTTCAGCGACAGAGTGATATCGCCGACATCTCTCGGGACATACCTCAGGTGCCAGGTGCTCTACTACTACCAGCATGTGGCACATCTGCGTGAGGCCGACAACAATGATATCGACGAGATAGACAACCGCACATTCGGCAATATCTTCCATGCCGCTGCGGAGAATATATACAAGAAGATAAGCGACAATAACAACACCGTCTCCACACATGCCATAGAGGCTGCCATATCCGACCCCTCGCTCATTGAGCGCTGTGTCGACGAGGCTTTCCGCACAGAGCTGTTCCATATCAGCAGTGAGGCCCACGGCGATGGCATGTCGGGCGGGCACGTCATGACCCCAAAGTATTCAGGACTGCAGATAATCAACCGCAAGGTTATCATACGCTTCCTGCATAATCTTCTCAGACATGACATGGAATCTGCCCCCATAAAGATTCTAGGCACAGAGGAGAAAGTCTCGCACACCTTCACCTTCAACATCAACGGCGAGGAAACAGACATACGGATGGGCGGATACATTGACCGTCTCGACATGTCTGGCGGTAAGATAAGAGTGATAGACTACAAGACAGGCAGCAGGCAGCAGAAGGAGCTCAAATCAACTGATGACATCTTCGATGCCTCGAAGATTGAAAGCCATACCGACTATTATCTCCAGACCCTCCTCTACGCTGTCATCATTGCCGCAGACAAGAGTATCAATCCGATGTCGCTGCCAGTCACTCCACAGTTGTTCTTCGTACAGAAGATGTCGTCAAGGGATTTCTCGCCATCGCTCGTCATCAATGGCGCGGAGATAGACGATGCCCAGGACATTGCCAAAGAATACATTGAGGGGCTCCAGAGGCTGCTGGCTGATATCCTTAACCCCGAGCTGCCATTCGCTCCGACAAGCAGGACTGCAACCTGCCTCACATGCCCTCTGAGCCAGATATGCCGCACGTGATGACTGATTATTCTGACAGCGTCACGCCGTCATGTCCTCTGAGGTCACCCTCTCTCCCTGGTTACCCCTCTCCCTGGCTGCCTAACTCCCAGGCTAACTCTCGCCCTGCCTACACCCCTCTCCCTGGCTACCCCAATAATCCCCCTTCAACCTTCTCATAAGCTTCAATCCCCCCATCTATACACATGCTGACCGTTTACAATGCCTCTGCCGGTTCAGGAAAGACATTCCGTCTCACGGTAGAATACATAAAGCATCTCATCATCTCCCCCGCCCGCTACGAGTCGATACTTGCAGTAACATTCACCAACAAGGCGACGGAGGAGATGAAGATGCGCATTATGTCACAGCTTTACGGCATCGCCTACGGACTACCGTCGTCACGCATATACCTTGACATAATCATCCAGGAGCTCGTTTCGATAAACGGTGCCTCGCCTTTCACATCCTCCGCCATAAGCGAGGACTTCGTGCGGCAGCGTGCCAAAGAGGCTCTCCACCTGCTCCTTCATAACTACTCATTCTTCCGCGTGGAGACAATCGACCGTTTCTTCCAGTCAGTCTTGCGCAATCTCGCCCGTGAACTCGACCTCACTCCCAACCTGCGTGTCGAGCTTGCAGACAAGGAGATAGAGCATGAGGCTGTAGACAAATGGATAGAGGGTCTGGAGGAGAACGACCGCCAACTCGGATGGATTATCGACTATATACGCTCCACGATGGACGACGGGAAGGCATGGAATATCATAGGGAGGATAAAGACTTTCGGCGAGCAACTCCTCACCGACCGCTACAAGGAGCATAGCGACCGTATCACCGCCTCGCTCGACGACAAGGGTTACGAAGCTTTCATAGAGACTCTCCGCAATATCATCAATGACGCCGACAAGATATACAAGAATCTCACAGGCGGGATATGGCAGGTCATCGAGGAAAACAACATCCTGTCTTCCGACCTCAAGGGTGGCACCAGGGGGATATACGGTCTCATGCAGAAGATGGTGACGATGAATATTCTTGAGATAGACTTGTCGTCAAAGACTCTTGCCAACGCCACCGACCCTGACGACACCGATGCCGGCAACTGGGTGAAGAAGACATCCCCCGCGCCGTTGCGGCAGCTCTGTGCCAGCAAGCTGCGCCCCATGCTCATCGATGCCGTGCAGACAATACGCGAGAAGAGAATCATGGCCGCCACTGCCCGCGAGACACTCAGGTATCTCTCACGGCTGCGGATGTTCGGTGCCATAAAGGAGAAGATAGACAGCAGCAACAGGGAGCAGAACCGCTTCCTGCTCTCTGACACACAGATGCTCCTGAGGCGCATGATAAGCACGTCAGACGCTCCTTTCATATATGAGAAAGTGGGTGTCCGCATCAAGAACATCATGATTGATGAGTTCCAGGACACATCGTCCACCCAATGGGACAATTTCCGCATCCTGCTCGACGATTCCCTGTCCCACGGATTCAACAGTCTCATTGTCGGCGATGTGAAGCAGAGCATATACCGCTGGCGCTCGGGCGACTGGCGCCTGCTTAACAATATCGACAACCTTTTCAGGCCTGAGACAACGCGCACCATCCCCCTCAGTGTCAACCGCCGCTCCGCTGTCAATGTCATACGCTTCAACAACGAGTTCTTCAGCGCTGCCGCCGACACCATGATATCCAGTCTTGCCGACACATCGTCAGCCGGGGAGATAGCATCGCTGCGCAAGGCATATGCCGGCACGACACAGGAGTATCCCGCTGGCAAGGCTGTCAGCGGGACTGTCTCCGTCACCCTCCACCCCTCCGACGGATATACCGATGCCGCGCTGGAGTTTGTCGTCGGCCGCATCACTGACCTTGTCACCACGGGCGTCAGCCCCGACGACATAGCCATCCTTGTGCGCAACAACCGCGAGATACCTCTCATCGTCCATCATGCCATGCCGATTCTCGCCGCCTCCGTTGACACACGTCTGCGCTCCGTCACTTTCGTCTCCGACGAGGCTTACCAGCTTGACAGCTCGCCCGCCGTGAATATCATCATCGATGCGCTGAGACTCATCGACAACCCTGACGATATCATTGTCCGCGCACGCCTCTCCACAGCATGGCAGCGCCATGTCCTGGGAGACACATCCCCCGTCGCCCATCTTCTCGCCGTCGCCCCCCGCACAGGTGAGAGTATCCCCCTCCAGAAAGCACGTCTGCCCGAGGCTTTCGACTGCGCCATTGACACCCTGCGAGCCATGCCGCTCTACCAGCTCTGCGAGGAGATATGCCATCTGTTCTCCATCACCTCCCTCGACAGCCAGAGCGCATATGTCTGCTGCCTGTTCGATGTCCTTACTGAGTTCATCAGCCGCCACACACCAGACATACCATCATTCATAGCGGCGTTCGACGACACACTCGGGCAGAAGAAGACAGAGGACAACGGTGGCCATGGCATAAGAATCATGTCCATACACAAGAGCAAGGGACTGGAGTTCGGCCACGTCATCCTACCATTCTGCAACTGGAGGTTCACATCGCCCCAAGCCCCCACGACACTGTGGTGTGAGCCACCATGCGCCCCGTTCGACACACTCCCCGTCATTCCACTCGAGTACAGCAAGAAAGCCATGTGCGGGACACTCTATGAGCCTTTTTACCATGAAGAGCGCCGGCAGGTCCATGTCGATAACCTCAATCTCCTGTATGTTGCATTCACACGTGCCATCGACGGACTTTACGTCATGTCAGAGACAGGACAGAGCACAGAGCTGCGAGGATGGCTCGTCGAGGCTGTCATGCCAGACGTAGCAAAGGAACTGTCCATGGAGACACTCCAAGCCTCGCCCCACAGTTCCACATCTATCTCTGGCGGAGCCGGGCAGGAGCAGTGTACGACATATCTTCTCTCTACCCCCGCCCACAGGGATGAGGCTGGCATGGAGAGTCTTGATATTGCTCCCGTTGCCACCATCGGCAGCACTATGACTGACGCCCGTCCCGTTGACAATCATGACCCAGAACTGCAATCCTGTACAGACATGACGCCCCGTTCCAATCCTTTCACAACGCCCGCGTCGCCATACCATGTCCACATCGTACAGGGCACACAAAGCCCAATCTTCCGTGAGAGCAATGACAGCCGCAACTTCTTTGAGACTCTCCCCCACCCCAATGCCGTGGCTGTCGCCCCCAACGCCAGCCCACGCCTCAATATGCTCACCGGAGAGGCAGTCCATACCATCCTGTCGGGGATAAGGACAGCCGACGATGTGGAGAGCGCTGTCGCCCGTTGTGTGATGGAGGGCACCCTGCCAGTCTCGCTCGTCGAGCCCGCCCGTGTAGTCACACTCCTCAGGGAGGCCATGTCTGTCGCCCCTGTCTCCCGATGGTTCCAGCCCGGATGGAAGCTATACAACGAGCGCTCCATCCTTGAGTACGACGCCTCTGAGGACTGCTGCCATGAGTACAGGCCTGACCGCGTCATGATGTCTGCCGATGAGACCATAGTCGTTGATTTCAAGCTCTCTGTCCTCCTGCCCCGCTATCACAGACAGGTGGCGGGATATATGCGGCTGCTGCGTCAGATGGGATATGCCAATGTCCGCGGATTCCTCTGGGCGGTGACGACAGGAGACGTTGTCGAGGTAGAGTGAGAGATACCCCGCCCTCGCTCTCCCTCCCATAGTTCTCCACCCCCCTACACACTTTCATTACCCCACACCTGTGGACATCAGGGCGGCGGCACACCATCCCCCCAGACGTATTTTCTACTCCCCACCGCCACCACTCATACATATATACGATAGATACACCCCGCACCCCCACCAGAAATCCAATACCTATACAATTATATATGGAACACGTAATAACCATTCTCGATGCTTACACCACAACCCATGGCTCTATATCATGGGACGGTCTTGAGGGCCTTGGCCGTGTCGTGGCTTATGACCGCACCTCTCCCTCAGACGTTGTCGCCCGCTGCATCGACAGCGATATTGTCCTTACTAACAAGGTTGTCATAGACAGCAGCATCATGTCCCAGCTGCCCAAGCTGGCATATATTGGTGTGCTCGCCACAGGCTACAACGTCGTTGACACCGCCTACGCCTCCGCCCATGGCATCGTCGTCTCCAATGTTCCGGCCTACAGCAGCGCCAGCGTCGCCCAGATGGTCATCGCCCATCTGCTCAATGTGACCAACAACATCGCCCACTACGCCGACGAATGCCGCCGGGGACGGTGGGCCTCGTCGCCCGATTTCTGTTTTCTCGACACTCAGACGAGAGAGCTTGAGGGGCAGGCTATGGGCATTGTCGGAATGGGGAATATAGGGAGCCGTGTCGCCACTGCCGCCAACGCTCTCGGCATGAGGGTCTTGGCTGTCACGAGCAAGCGTCCCTCTGAACTGCCGCCCTATGTCACGCCCGTATCGCCCGACACGCTCTTCAAGACAGCAGATGTCATATCGCTCCATTGTCCGCTGACCGGTTCCACACGCCACATGGTCAACGCCACCACGCTCGCCATGGTCCGTCCGGGAGCAATAATCATAAACACAGGCCGTGGAGACCTTGTCGACGAGGAGGCTGTCGCCCAGGCACTCACCGCAGGGACGCTCTCGGCGTATTGTGCCGACGTTCTCTCTGCAGAGCCTCCAGCACCCGACAATCCCCTCGTACGCCATCCGCGGGCTTTCCTTACTCCCCACATAGCATGGGCATCGCTCGAGGCGAGGCAGAGGCTCGTCGCCGTGGCGACAGAGAACGTGAGGGCGTTCATAGAGGGGAGGCCACAGAACAATGTCGCCCTGTGAGCTGTCTCCGCCAGCCCTCCAATCCAGCTTCACCCCCAGCTGACAATCATATCAGCTTCAGGAGACCACCGCTTAGCTTGATATCATGCCAGAGAGTGAGGGCCCCTTCTGTTATAATATAAGCGACACCTTATAGTAAGGTATCGGCCATCAATCCGTTATAGCCATCAGACAGCATGAATGAAGTCCAAACGGCGCGGATTCCATAAATATGAAAGGCCCGCCCTGCCCAGATAGGCACGACGGGCATTCTTTCCATAATATAACGCACTAAATTTCAACCGGTTAGATTCGTTATTCATAAAGGTACTCAATGAGCGGCTCATTAGTACTCAATGAGCCGCTCATCAGCACTGCATGATTAATCAACAAGCACTGAATGATGAACAGCAACGAAATCCATCCACAGACCTCGCCCCTTTTTTTGTTCTTGAACCGGGGCATATCAATGTTATGCCGGACGACAGGGAACACGATGTCATAAAGACCAAGATATACTTCTCCCTCCCACAAAGCCGCCATCCCCTCCCAAGGCCGACCTCAAGAGCAAAAACTGTACCTGACACACGGATTATCTCGCCACCCGGACGTCCCCCAAAACACACATATAGGTTTGTAGAACCTGAATGGAAGCCTACAGCAGTGAAAAGACGTTATTTCTATTCAAAAGCCATGTTTTTTTGCTCTATATCAAAAAAACATGGCTATTTTCTTTGTCCTCTATCATTTTTTTACTAACTTTGCTGCATAATCATAATACCTCACACCCCTTCGCTCCCAGAGCAACCATATAATCTGGCAGCCACCATTTTTCCATACATAGACCGCATTATAATCAACAATCACCAAATAAACCCAACTGCTTTTACTTGACATGAATCCGTCATAGCATCATGTTTAAATCTTTCCGGGGGGGAAGAGGCAAAGCCTCCATCTGGCCATATCCACACATGGCTTCAGGCATAAGGAGAGGAGACGGCCGCCCGCAGACCACCGAGGCATGACGGCACCATGTCAGCCGAAGGCATACAAACCAAATATATACGATATGAGTTATCTGAAGTTTGAAAGGGCCACGATGACCAACCTGCAGACTGTGATGCAGAAGGAGCTGTTGCGCACAAACCGCTCTGGAGCATACAGCTGCTCGACTCTCGTGGACTGTAACACACGCAAGTATCACGGTCTGCTCGTGATTCCTGTGCCCGGACTCGACGATGACAACCATGTGCTGCTGTCGTCGCTGGACTGTAGCGTGGTCCAGCACGGAGTACAGTTCAACCTTGGTCTGCATAAATACCAAGGCAACTCATACTCTCCCAACGGACACAAGTACATCCGTGAGTTCAACTGTGACATCGTCCCCACAACAATCTACCGTGTCGGAGCTGTCGAGCTGAAGAAGGAGCTGATATTCCAGCACTATGAGGACCGCATCCTCATCCGCTACACCATGACAGAGGGGCCTGCCTCGACGACACTTCGCCTAAGCCCGTTCCTCGCATTCAGGAATGTCAACGACCTCGCACAGGAGAACGGTGTCGCCTCACGTGAGTACCAGGAGGTGGAGAACGGCATCAAGACATCGATGTACGAGGGATACCCGGAGCTGTATATGCAGCTGTCGAAGAAGAACACCTTCGTCTTCATGCCCGACTGGTACCGTGGCATAGAATACCCCAAGGAGCAGGAACGCGGATACGCCTTCCAGGAAGACCTCTATGTACCGGGATATTTCGAGGTCCAGCTGAAGAAGGGCGAGAGTGTCGTCTTCGCCGCTTCGACATCGAAGGCCAAGACCTCAGGACTGAAGAAACTCTTCGACGAGGAAGTGGGATTCCGCCCGCCACGCGACAATTTCTACCACACCCTCGTATCCTCCGCCCACCAGTTCTTCATCCACAAGCCTGACGGAGACTATATCATAGCCGGATACCCATGGTTCAAATGCAGAGCCCGCGACACATTCATCTCCCTCCCAGGCCTTACGCTCGCCATAGGGGAGAAGGAGAAATTCGAGACCATCATGGCCACTGCCGGCAAAGCCCTCAATGAATTCCTCATAGGGAAGCCTATACAGCACGACATAGCAGAGATAGACCAGCCCGACGTCCCACTATGGGCAGTATGGGCTATCCAGCAGTATGCCCATACAACAGGGCGCATGACATGCCACGAGAAGTACGGGAAGCTGCTCGATATCATCATAACGACAATATCTGAGGGACGGCATCCCAATATCCACGTGGCGGAGAATGGTCTTCTCGCCATCAACGGACGCGACCGCGCCATGACATGGATGAACTCGAGCGTCTACGGCCGTCCCGTCGTGCCGCGCTCAGGTTTTGTTGTCGAGATAAACGCGCTGTGGTACAACGCACTGAGATTCGCCGCCCATATCGCCGATAAGCTTGGCGACACAGAGAGAATGGAAGATCTCGAGGCAAAGGCAGCAAGAGTGAGGGAGGCCTTCCAGCAAGTCTTCGTGAACGAAAGCGGATACCTCTGGGACTATGTCGACGAGGGGAAGCCTAATGTAGAGGTACGCCCTAACATGATAATCCCTGTGGCGCTCGACTTCTCTCCTCTCGATCAGGAGCAGAAGAAGTCGGTCATAGACTTCTGCACACGCGAGCTGCTGACAACAAAGGGCCTGCGCACACTCTCACCCAAGAGCGGACAGTACAACCCGATGTATGTAGGCACACAGAACCAGCGCGACTGGGCTTACCACCAGGGCACAGCATGGCCATGGCTGGAGTGTTTCTACCTGAAGGGCATACTGAATGTCTTCAAGCGCTCACGTGTATCGTTCATACTGCGCCAGATGGTCGGCTTCGAGGACGAGATGTTCTACCACGCCATTGGAACAATGCCAGAGCTATTCGACGGCAACCCTCCGTTCCACGGACGAGGCGGCAGCGCCTTCGCCATGAATGTCGCCGCCCTGCTGCGTATGTCTAAACTCCTTGAGTCCTACACCTATTAATAAATAACTCCCGCTCAGATGTCCGCTCCTCCAGCTTGAGGTTCAAGCGTGAGGGGGGAAAGGGACATCTGTCAGAAAACAATACATACTATGAAAGTACTAATGTTCGGTTGGGAGTTCCCTCCCAAGATATACGGCGGCCTCGCTGTAGCGTCATACGGCATAACGAAAGGTCTCTCCCTGCAGGGAGATGTGGAGACAACATTCTGTATGCCAAAGCCATGCGGAGAGGAAGAACGCTTCCTGAAAATCATCAACATGTCACAAGTGCCTGTAGCATGGCGCGATGTGAAATACGAGAATATCAAGGACCGCTTCGTCGGGCACACGGCTGAGGACTACTACCGGTTCCGTGACCACATATATGCCGATTTCAACTATATGCAGGGACTTGACGACCTTGGATGCATCGGCTTTGCAGGCGGATACCCACAGAACCTCCATGAGGAAATCAACAACTTCTCCATCATAGCAGGTATTCTCGCGCGCTCAGAGCAGTTTGACATGATACATGCCCACGACTGGCTGACATTCCCCGCTGGTGTCCACGCGAAGATGATCAGCGGCAAGCCACTCTGCATACACGTACACGCCACAGACTTTGACCGCTCACGCGGAAAGGTCAACCCGACAGTCTACTCGATAGAGAAGAACGGCATGGACCATGCTGACTGTATCATGTGTGTCTCTGAGCTGACACGCCAGACTGTTATCAACCACTACCATCAGGACCCACGCAAGTGTGTCGCCATGCACAATGCCGTATACCCACTCTCAGAGGAGTATCGTAGCATAGAGCCACATAAGATTCCAGACGAGAAGGTAGTGACATACCTTGGACGCATCACGATGCAGAAAGGCCCCGAATACTTCATCGAGGCGGCACGCCTTGTGCTACAACGCACAGACAATGTGAGATTCTGTTTTGCAGGTTCAGGCGATATGATGAACGCCATGATAGAGCTCGCCGCACAGTACGGTATAGCAGACAAGTGTCACTTCCCTGGTTTCCAGCGCGGCAAGCAGGTCTACGAGTGCTATAAGAACTCTGACGTGTTCGTCATGCCTTCAGTCAGCGAGCCATTCGGCATAGCCCCTCTTGAGGCCATGCAGTGCGGATGCCCCAGCATCATATCAAAGCAGTCAGGATGCGGGGAGATTCTTGAGAATGTCATCAAGGTCGACTATTGGGACACATACGCCATGGCCGACGCCATCTACTCGCTATGTACGAACCAGAGCCTGCACGACTATATAGCAGAAGAGGGCATCAAGGAGGTGGACCGCATAACATGGCAGACCGTAGGACTCAGGATAAGGCAGTGTTACGACCAGCTCCTGCAGAACCACCACTTCGACAACGACCTCTATCTCCGCAACTACATCAAACGGTGAGCATGGCGGCGCCAGCATAAAGGCAGGCTGCTCCCCTCTACTAATTGGAGCAGCATACCAGCCCAGACAGACTGCGCCAAGACATGTGTAACATAACCCATACAGACAACAACCCCACAAACATACCAAAAGGACTTACAATCATGAAAACAATATGCCTATACTTTGAGATACACCAGATAACACATCTCAAACGCTACCGCTTCTTCGACATCGGTACAGACCACTACTACTATGACGACTATGAGAACGAGCGCTCCATCACACATATAGCACAGAACTCATACATCCCAGCCCTCGACACTCTCGACGAGATGCTGAAGACATATCCAGGCTTCAAAGTCGCATTCTCCATCTCCGGTGTCGGTATGGAACAGCTTGAGATGCACGCCCCCGAGGTAATAGAGCGTCTCCAGCAACTGAACAAGACCGGCCGTGTCGAATTCCTCACAGAGCCATACTCCCACGGCCTTGCAGGTCTGGCCAATGAGGAGAGCTTCCGTCTTGATGTCGAGAAGATGTCGCGCAAGATAGAGGAGGTCTTCGGCCGCCGTCCTACCGTCATGCGCAACTCCTCTCTCATCTATACAGACGATATAGGCGCTGTCATTGCCGACATGGGCTACAAAGGCATGCTGACAGAGGGAGCGAAACATGTACTCGCATGGAAATCACCCCACTATGTATATAACTGTAACCAGGCACCATCGCTCAAGCTTCTCCTGCGCGATGTAAACCTCTCTGACGATATCTCACTGCGTTTCAACAATCCTGAGTGGCCAGGCTATCCACTCATGGCAGACAAATACATCAACGATATCGCCTCTTGCCCAGACGAGGAGCAGGTGGTCAACATATTCATGGAGCTGTCGGCTCTCGGCATCGCACAGCCTCTCTCCAGCCATATCCTCGACTTCATGAAGGCTCTGCCATACTTCGCAGAGCAGCGTGGGCTGCAGTGGGCCACACCGACAGAGGTGTGCGACATGTTCCCATCTGTCGGAGCCCTCGATGTGCCTGACACACTGTCATGGGTCGACGAGGAGCGTGACTGCTCAGTATGGCTCGGCAACCAGATGCAGCGCGAGGCATTCAACAAGCTATACAGCGTAGCCGACCGTCTGCATATCGCAAAGGATCCCCGTCTGCTGCAGGACTGGGATTATCTCCAGGCATCAAACAATTTCCGCTTCATGACGACAAAGCCGTCAAACGCCAATATAGACCGTGGAATATATGACGGACCGTTCGACGCATTCACCAACTATATGAATATCCTCGGTGACTTCATCTCACGTGTCCGCGCCCTCTACGGAGGTATAGACAATGAGGAGCTCGACAATATGCTCACAACTATCCGCAACCAGACGAAGGAGATAGACAAGCAGCAGAAGGAGATAGAGCGCCTGAAGATGAAGCTCGCAAAGTTCGCACCGAAGGATGAGGACATGAGTGCCGAGACCAAGCCGAAGGCAAAGAAAGCTCCTGCTAAGAAGGCCGAGGCTGCTACAGCAGAGAAAGCGCCTGCAAAGAAGGCGGCTGCAAAGAAAGCACCTGCTAAGAAGGCAGAAGCAGAGAAGTAACAGACATCGCTGACACTCGCCTGCGATAGAAGTTAGCAGGCTGAGAAGAATCAGACAATACGTATTGGGGGGCAAGGGATACACAGACATATCTCCTTGCCCCCCAATACGTATTGTCCGATATTACAGTCCATACACCGGCTGTCCGAAAAAAATGTGTGTACCTTTGTTCAGGTTATCAGAGTCTTTTCTGGTGAGAGGAAAGATTACAAGAAAGAGCTGAATCCACCAGATGGAATCAGCCCTTTCTTGTTTATTCTTGAATAAATGTTTGGCGGAGAAAAAGAATACATATCTGTCAATAACCGGGGGCAACGGTATAATCTCGACAAGTCCTCCCATCAGCCATTCATTCTCAGCAGTGGAAAGCGGAGGCTATCACTCTGCCACCTCCCAGCAGAAAACAGGCCCATTCTTCCTGTCAGGGTCAGCTCCCCTGATATCTGCGGCGTATGGTGCCCCTGTACGGGGATAGATGCCTATCATGCGTTCCGTATGGAGAGAGAGGAGCATACACTGTCCTCTCAACATATCCTGCCATAGCAGCAGGCTCCCAGGATGCTCCTCTTTCGTGAGCCGGACATCGGCAGAGAGTCCCTCACCGACGACAGTGACATAGCCAGCACCGTTCATCGCCTCGAGCACGACACGTCCGTTGCCACGGTCGTGGACACGGAACATCGAAGCTTTGCCCTTATAGTCTGCCGAGCCTTTACCACATGTGTGGAGCACTCCCTGAGGATGTGCATAGGCATAGGAGTCATCAGCAAGATTACGTAGGCGTATCACCTTGCCAAGGGGGATATTGTCCGAGCGGTCAGCCATAGGCTCGAGGACCGTGAAATTGTCGAAGCGTGCCGTACCTCCCTGTTTGCCCTTAGTGTTGTAGGCAAAGAGCCCAAGGCGCACACCCTGGAAAGTCTTCAGCTGGTAAGGGAGGAGGATGGCATCACCCATCCCGCTGAAGTTTGTGCCGTCTGTGCTGTAGGAGAGTGTTGCAGTGCCTTCGTCATAGTCTCCATTGGCCTGCAGCCAGACACGTGGTGTCGTTATGGCAGCCTCTATCTTCTTGTTGCGGTTCTGGTCATACCACACTATGAAATACTGCCCTCTCCTTTTCTCTACCGCTACCCATGCGTATGGGATATTCAGCAGTCCGAGTCCAGCGATATCTCCATCCCTCAGTCGTGATGCGTCAAGCGAGACTGTGGTACAGGAGACAGGGCCTATGGCACGCTGTGTCAATGTGTTGCGTGCCCACAGGAAATCTTTGGCAGGCATGGCTGTGATAGAGAGTTGTCCGCCACCCAGTTTCCACCGTCCGGCAAGAGGCTCATGATTCCACTGCCATACTGGATTCAGGGTCTTCCCGTCGAAGGAGTCAGAACGCTGATATGGTGCCGCAGGCTTGACATCAGCCGCAACATCGGGTTTGAACCATGTCCTTGGGCATCGTCCGGGGTTACCCTCAAGGCCGAAATATGGATAGCCGTCTTTCCATGTGACAGGAACAAGACACACTGTGCGGCCGACGGACTGGAAATCGAGCATGGATATTGCCCACCATTGTCCGCTGGGGGTATCGACAATACCGCCTTGGTGGATTGTGGCACATCCCATATAATTTCCTCCACGTTCTGATACATCAAACTTGTATCCTTCCTCAGGCAATGCCGACCCGAGCCCGACATTCCTGACCATCCTGCCCACTTGAGTGCCAAGAGTCTCCATAGCCGTTATGGTCCGTGTCTCGTATGGTCCCCATATATTGTCGGCGACAGCACACTGCTGTCTGCCCATTGGCGAGTAGTCTGTGCTTATGATATAGTACCGCCCGTTTAACTTGTACGCATGGTGACCCTCTCCCATGGCCGATCCCGCTGGGATTATCTCCCTGTCGCTACCTTCGACGAACCCGCTGAAGTCTGGCTTTATCTCTGTACAGCGTACTGCTCCATACTTATGTATGGCATAGATCTTACCATCGTCGTCAAAGAGGACCGAGAGGTCATATATGTCACCCTTCATGTTGATGTGTCTCCATGGTCCCTCGGCCTTGTCTGCGATAAAGATCTGCATGCCATGGCCATTGATGTTAGAGAAGACATAGAACTTCCCGTTGTGGTATCTTATGCACGGAGCCCATATACCTTGTCCGTATGCCTCACGCCCGTTCATCAGTTGGAACTCGTCGCCGAGACCACAGAAGTCTTGCATGGCATAGCTACAGAACTCCCAATTGACGAGGTCACGGGAATGGAGAATGACGAGCCCGGGAATGCAGTGCATGGTTGTCCCTGCGAGATAGTAGTCGTCGCCTACGCGTATGACATCAGGATCAGAGAACTCGTCGTAGAATAAAGGGTTGGTGTATGTACCGTTGCCGTTGTCGGCTGTCCACGACTGTGCGCCAAGGGTAGCTGCTACTGTGAGGTTGATAATCAGTAGAGATAGTCGTTTGAGATAGTTTTTCATTGTCAGGTTGTTAGCTGGTTAAGGTGTTTGCTGTGTATTTGGAAAGGAAGGGCTGTTACCATTCTTACCATACGGCAGGATTTTGTATTCCTCCTCGCTCGGGATAGCAGGAGCAAGTTCCGCTCTCCTCTCACTCGTTCGTCGGATGAGCATCAATGGGTTTCCCTGCCTCAAGCCATGCGTTGTAGCCTTTGTCGAGCTCTATGACACGATACCCATTTCTGACGAGTATCACCGCTGCTTTCTTGCTACGTTTCCCGCTGCGGCAGTTCACAGCTATCGTCTTATCATGTGGCAACAAGGCGACAGCCTTTTCCTCAAAATCGGGCTGTGTCACATCGATGTTCACCGCTCCTGTTATACATCCTTCGGCATACTCTGCTGCGGTGCGGACATCGAGTCTGATAACTGTGGTATCCGCTATGGCCTTCTCAAAATCATCAACGCTGAGACTTGTGAAGCCATTGTCCTGTGCGCTGCATCCAAAGATGGAGCACATCATCGTAAGGAGACTTATGATTCTTGTCATGTTATTTCTTAATATGTAGGTTTCTTTCTTAGTTTATGCTTTACCATTGCCAACAAGGACAACAGTGCTGTTCTCTGAACTCCTTGTCATGAGTGGACCTATCGGCACATGAGCGGAGACTGTGTCTGTCCATGCGTTGGCTTCTGAATATGATTGTGTGAGCGACTCTGACATGGGGAGATGTCCATTCGTGTTCCCCATCCCCATAGACTGGCAAGACGCTATCCGAAGAGCAGACGCAGCGCCTCCTCAACCTTTCTGACAGGATGTATGTTTATCTTGAAGCGTTTAGAGTCGAGCCCCGCCATATTGCTACGTGGGATGATGATGTCTGTGAATCCGAGTTTCTCTGCCTCTGCAATGCGCTGTTCGATACGTCCGACAGGGCGCACCTCTCCTGACAGTCCCACCTCTCCACAGACACACCACTGTGAGTCGACAGGTATATCTGTATTGCTCGATATGACCGCCACGATTATGCTGATATCCATGGCCATATCCGTCACTCTCAGTCCACCGGCAATATTAACGAAGACATCTTTCTGTGCGAGACGGAATCCCACTCTCTTCTCCAGCACAGCGAGCAGCATATTGAGGCGTCTCTGGTCGAATCCAGTCGCTGAGCGTTGTGGTGTGCCGTATGCTGCAGTGGAGACGAGTGCCTGTGTCTCTACGAGGAAAGGCCTCACTCCCTCTATAGCGGCAGACACTGTCAGGCCGGACATGCCATCACGGTCGCGCGTCAGGAGGAGTTCTGATGGGTTGGTAACCTGACGTAACCCTGTCTGCATCATCTCGTAGATGCCCAGCTCAGAAGTGGAGCCGAATCGGTTCTTTATGGAGCGGAGTATCCGGTAGACATGGTGCTGGTCTCCCTCGAACTGTATCACGGTGTCAACGATGTGTTCCAGTATCTTCGGTCCGGCTATGGCTCCATCCTTTGTTATATGTCCGATAAGTATCACAGGCACTCCACTCGACTTGGCGAATCTCAGCAGAGCCGCCGCACACTCCCTCACCTGTGACAGCGAGCCTGGAGCCGAGTCAACATCTTCTGTCGCGATGGTCTGTATCGAATCGACGACGATAAGCTCTGGCATGATGTCCCTGACACAGGCGAAGATATTCTCAAGAGAGTTCTCGCATAATATCGCGACATTGTCTTCATCGGATGACATGTCGCGCTGTGGGTCTATGCGCTGTGCTCTCATCTTCAATTGATTAGCGCTCTCCTCTCCACTGACGTACAGTATTCGCAGGTCTGTGATATTGAGTATTGTCTGCAGCGTCAGTGTCGACTTTCCTATGCCGGGCTCTCCTCCTAATAGAACTATGGAGCCCCGCACGAGTCCTCCTCCGAGGACGCGGTTCAGCTCAGCATCGTGCATATCAAGCCGTGGCTCGTCTGATGCTTTTATCTCGCGCAGCTTCTGTGCCCTGTGCGAGTGTTTACCCTCCATCAGTCCTGTCTTCCCCGCTCCGTGTCTTATTGCTCCGGCAGCGTTCTTGGCAGCCTGCTGTCCTGTATCGTTGGCTATTCGTATCTCCTTGAAGGTGTTCCATTGTCCACACCCGGGACAGCGGCCTATCCACTTGGCCGATTCCTGCCCACAGTTGGAGCATACGTACATTATTTTGTCTTTTGCCATTATCGTGGTATTGGATGATGATTATGGATGGATGAATAATGGATTATGGAAGGATGAATAATGGATTACGGATGGATGATTGTGGAGGCCGAGGCATGAGGAAGTGCATGTGACTACTCCCCCCCCCAGCTTTCCGTCTCTCACTTGCGGCGGGAATTGCCCTTCGGTTTATCGGCTTTCCCTGCTGATGGGCACAGCGATGCTATCTCACAACGCTCACAGTGTGCTCTGCGCGATGTGCAGACATAGCGTCCATGTAGCAGGAGCCAGTGGTGTGCCCTTGAGAGGTAAGATGCAGGTATGAGGCGTATCAGCTGCCGCTCTACCTTCTCGGGCGTGTCAGCAGTCCCCGTGGCAAGGCCCAGACGGTGACTTACACGGAAGACATGGGTGTCAACTGGCATGGCGGCCTTGTCGAATGCCACGGCGAGCATGACATTGGCTGTCTTGCGCCCTACGCCTGGCAACGAGGTGAGGCTGTCCATATCCTTGGGTACCTCTCCACCATAATCTGCAACAATCTTCCGTGCCAACCCCACAAGATGCTGTGCCTTGGCATTGGGGTAGCTCACACTGGAGATATACTCATATATATCTTCCGGCTCAGCCTCTGCCATACGTTCTGCCGACGGATATCGGCTGAAAAGTGATGGTGTGACCATATTGACACGACGGTCTGTACACTGTGCACTCAATACGACAGCGCACAGCAGCTGGAAGACCGTACCGAACTCAAGCTCAGTGGTTATCTCCGGCTGCTGTGCGCTGAAGTGTTGAAGAATGAGGTCTACGCGCTCTTTCTTTGTCATTATTTTTTCTTTTCCTCTTTCTTTATCGCTGCTGGCTTGTATGCTTTGTTCAGGCCGGCGATAATCTCTGCTGTGATGTCGTATGCCTTGTCTGCATAAAGGAGGTTGTCGCCTGACTTTGAGAAGATGATAGAGTACTTCTTGTCCTTGTTGTAACGTGCGAGATAGTTCTGGATAGAGTCATGCAGAGCTACATTGAACTTGTCCTGCTCTGTCTGGAACTCAGCGGAGAGGCGCTGCTGCAGAGCCTGGAGATCCTGGTCCTGCTTCTGGAGATTCAGCTGTATGGCCTGTGCCTGCTCGCGTGTGTATGCGTTCTGCTGTACTTTCTGCTGGAAGTTTGCGGCAGCTGTCTGCAGGGCCTGTCCCTTCTTCTCTATCGTTGCCTGGATATTCTGGCCTTTCTTTGTCAGTATCTGCTTGTAGTCTTTGCAGAACTGGTATTGTGTCATGATAGAGTCAACCTCGACGTATGCTATCTTGAGCTCTGCCGGCACAGCAGGCTTTGACTCTGAAGGCTGCTCGTCGGCCTTCTGTGATTTGTCACAGGCTGTCAGGGCGACAGCTGTCATGGCAGCCACCATGGCTACACGGAAAATGCTTTTCTTCATTTTTTTCTATATGTTTATTTTATCTTGTTTTCCTTTATTCTACGGCTGACACGCTCTCCTCTCGTCCTGTCCTCGCGGTCCTGGTCCATCACACAGTGTATGCCACGGTCCTTCATCGCCTTGCTGTCATGTATATGCATCGACGTCATCCCGCTGCCGGGCTTTAGGATTATCTTCACCGCAAGAAAAGCGATGGCGATAGCAATTATTAACACCGAAAGGAGTAATGTCTCAATCATTTTGCTTAACTTTGCAACTGTTAATGGTTCACCCTGACAATCAGGGCCGATAAGGCTTTAGGGCAAATCATGCTGCAAAATTATAAAAAAAAAACCGTATAACCTTATAAATATATCTAAATAATGACTAAAAAAGAATTAAAACCAGCAATCGTCTTCGAAGAGTTTGCCAAAATAAACCAAATCCCACGTCCTTCCAAGCATGAGGAGAAAATCATTGCCTATCTGAAAGGTGTCGGCGAGGAGCTCGGTCTGGAGACTGATGTCGACGAGACAGGTAACGTCGTAATACGCAAACCGGCCACTCCGGGCATGGAGAACAAGCCGACGGTCATCATACAGTCACACATGGATATGGTCTGCGAGAGTCTCCACGGGAAGGAGATAGACTTCATGAACGACCCCATCGAGACATACATTGACGGCGAGTGGCTTTGTGCTGACAGGACAACCCTCGGCGCTGACGACGGTATAGGATGCGCCATGGAGCTCGCCCTCCTGCGCTCCAACGACATAGAGCACGGCCCTATAGAGTGTGTCTTCACACGCGACGAGGAGACTGGGCTGACAGGCGCCATGGGGCTCAAGGCAGGTTTCATGAACGGTGACTATCTCATCAACCTCGACTCTGAGGACGAGGGGCAGTTCTTCATATCATGTGCTGGAGGTGTGAACACGACAGCCACATTCTCATTCAAGCGTGAGGAGGCTCCCGCTGACATGTTCTTCATGGAGGCCAATGTCAAGGGCCTGACAGGCGGACACTCTGGCGACGATATAAACAAGAAGCGGGCAAACGCCATAAAGCTCATGGCACGCTTCCTATATATGGAGATGAAGAAGATGCCTCTCGCCCTGGCACAGATTGACTGTGGCAAGGCTCATAACGCCATACCGCGTGAGGGAAGCATGACATTCGCTGTGCCCGCTGCACGCAAAGAGGAGGTCAAGGCTGACTGGAACATCTTCGTGGCTGATGTGGCAGAGGAGTACCACGCCACAGAGGGACGCCAGGATATGACACTGGGCTCGGCAGAGCGCCAGCCTGTCATTGAGGCCGACGCCGCCCGACGCATCATCCTCACCCTCCAGGCCATAGACAACGGTGTCTTCAACATGTGCCAGGACGAGGAGCTGGCATGGCTCGTGGAGACATCAAGCAATCTCGCCAGCATACACACATCTGACGACAAGGCCATAGTAGTGACATCGCAGCGCTCAAACGTCATGTCACAGCGGCAGAACATGGCAGCGACGGTGGCGGCATGCTTCGAGCTGGCTGGAGCACAGGTGGAGCAGGGCGACGGATACCCGGCATGGCAGCCACGCAAGGACAGCCACCTCGTCGACATAACAGCACAGACATACAGAGAGCTATTCGGCAGAGAGCCGAAAGTGCTCGGCATACACGCCGGACTGGAGTGCGGCCTCTTCTCTGAGCGCTATCCTAATCTTGACATGGTCAGCTTCGGCCCCACACTCCGTGGCGTACACACACCAGAGGAGCGGCTCCACATACCGACAGTGCAGATAGTATGGGACCATCTGCTCGAGATACTGAAGCGAATCTAACTCCCCACGACAGACATTGAAGACAAGACTATTAATCATACAGGCGCTGGCCCTCATCGCATGTGTCAGCGCCTTTTCACGTACTACATACCCGAAGCACGAGGAGCGTGCCGTATGGCTGACCACAATAGGAGGGCTCGACTGGCCATCGCGTTATGCCCAATCGCTGTCAAGCATCAAGAGACAGCAGAAAGAGCTGACCGATATGCTCGACCGTCTCAGACAGGCGAATATAAACACCGTCATGCTCCAGACACGAGTGAGGGCCACGACGATATTCCCGTCGACAGCAGAGACTGGGATGGAGCCATGGGACGGATGCCTGTCAGGCCGCCCGGGTGTCTCTCCCGGGTATGACGCTCTCGCTTTCGCCATCGACGAGTGTCACCGCCGCGGCATGGCGCTCCATGCGTGGATAGTGACAATACCTGTGGGGAAATGGAATGGGACGGGATGCATGGCGCTGAGGAAGCGTCATCCTGACATCGTCATGAAGATTGGCGACGAGGGATACATGAACCCCGCCAAGGCCGAGACAGCCGATTACCTCGCACGCTACTGTGCAGACATCACCCGCCGCTACGATATCGACGGCATCCATCTCGACTACATACGCTATCCGGAGACAATGCGCCGCCTCCCTCCCCAGGACGAGGGACGCCGGAATATCACACACATTGTCAAGGAGATAAGCCAGAGCGTGAGAGACGTGAAGCCATGGGTGAGGATAAGCTGCTCGCCCATAGGCAAGCACGATGACACACGACGCTTCTGGAGCCACGGATGGAACGCGCGCCAGCGTGTCATGCAGGACGCCAAGGCATGGATGAGGGACGGACTCATGGACGCGCTCTACCCCATGATGTATTTCCGTGGAGAGAACTTCTATCCCTTCGCTGTCGACTGGCAGGAGGGGGCATACGGACGGACCATCTCGCCAGGCTTGGGCATATACTTCCTCGACCCTAAGGAGGGACGCTGGCAGCTGGACGATGTGACACGCGAGATGTATGTGCTGAGAGAGTTAGGAATGGGGTTCTGCATGTTCCGCACGAAGTTCTTCCTCAACGACGTGAAAGGGATATACTCTTTCGTCAGGGAGACATTCGCCCCCTACCCCGCGCTGGTCCCAGCGCTGCCGTCAGCTCATGGCGACGCCCCGCGACAGCCAGCAGAGCTGACCATCACTCCCAGCCCGACACGCCTGACGATATCCTGGAGGTATGGCTACATGCAGCCCGAGGGTGGCATACGGTATAATGTGTATGGCTCAGACATCTACCCTGTCGATACTGACAACCCCGAGAACATCATCGCCACCGGTCTCAGCGCCACACATCTCTCTGTGCCACGGACAAGGACTGTGGCATACTACGCCATCACCGCCGCCGACCGTTACGGCCGCGAGAGCCATCCAAGACAGATGGAGAAGCCTCAGCGCACGACACGGAAGGTTATGCCCGCATGGTGGTATGTGACCCATCCTAACGGCTAAGCGTAGAAGCGTGTCTGGCTATGCCTCAGTATTATGCAGATGAGCGCGGCCGGCAAGCGATGCAGCACGGCTGCAGACTTCTTATTTTTCTCTACAACCAGCCGTCTTTTTTTGGATAAGAAACCATTACTGTCCAGTGAAACTTTACGGTGAGAAACGTTAGGTTTACCGGACAGTAATGGATAAGAGACATAATGCCGGGGGGCTGTCATGCCGGCTATGGCCCGATATGGATGGGCCGACGGAAAGTCTTGTATATGCCAGACTGAAGCCGGACACGCATGCGGCGGCTCGGCAATATATGAAACGGGAAAAGCCGTAGCTAACCACTCTTATCTTCATAGAAAACCACGAGGAGGACAATACTGTCCTCCTCTTTTTTGTCTTGATGCAGCACTTTTTTGTCTTGATGCAGCAGGCCTGTTGTCATTGCCGCTGAATGGGCTTGCTAAACACACAGAATGAGGCTCCCATAAATACTGAATGAGGGGCTCATCCAGTGCTTCTCACAGCAAGCATGGTAACCACCTGGTTATCAGCATCTCACAAACACACATACGATATTATCTGTCCACACCTTGAAGATGCTCATATACGTTTTCAAGACACCGTGATGCTCTGATGTCTGCTCCGGAATATTGCCGAGTCGCGAAGGAGGAAGACAAAGCAAGCTCGGTCTCTCCTCTCGCTGCCCCATCGGTTTCTAACAGTCTCGAAGAGACGCAACTGTTAGAAACCCCACCTGAAAACGATGGAACGAAGTGACAGAGTGGTAAGGTGGGGGATAAAAAGAGCAAGAATAGTCAAGCCTCGAAGAGGCGACACACGCCGATAGACTCAGGAAACACTATGGTTTGCCAATGTTAGTGGACGTGTGTCGCCTCTCCGAGGCTTGACATAGATGACATATCGTTTACCCCACCTTGTGCTCAGTCGTAGGCTTCGCCTCCTCCCTCACTTCAGGTGGGGTTCCTAACAGTTGCGCCCCTCCGGGGCTTATCTCTCGGGCATGCTCATAACCATTGATTATTCTATTGCCACATCGGATGTCCGGTAAACCTTCGTTTCTCACCATAAAGGTTTACCGGACAGTAATAATTATTTATAGTTCACCTTCTCTTTCGTGGGGCGCTTCATGCGTGCCATGATGCTGAACGCACCTGTGCCCTTGCCTCCGTAGACACCCTCTTTGAGCACCCAGTGATATACGAAGTAGTTGTCGCCCTCCTTGACGATGAAATCGACATCCATGCTGCGATGCATCACCTGATAAGGATACTTCGGATTCGTGAACTCAGTCCACTGCGAGGTGAGGAAGATGGACTTCACGAAGCCTGCGCCCCACTGCTTGCGTGCCTCGGCATCGGCCTTGCTTTTCAGGTTTGCCGGTACGTTCACGCCCTTCGCCATCTCCGTGGCAGGTTCCGATGCGTCATGATTCCCGTTGGACATTTCAGACACTCCCATGCTGGTCGCCGCCTTGCCGGTGGTATTGTCCACAGCGTCGGTGGCGGTGCTCTGTGCCTTCTTCTTTGTGTCTGTCACGCTTTTCTCTACTTTCTCCTTCACGGCTTTCTTCGCCTTGTTCAGGATGTTGCCAAACTGCGCGTTGGCGGGCGTTGTGATTGCGAATGCCAGCGCCAAGGCTGCCGACAGCGCGAGAGTTCTGTAGTCTTTCATATTAACTATGTTTTTGGGTTATTTCTTCACTATTTTCTTTCCGTCCACGATGTACACGCCGGCGGGCAGCAGGTCAAGCGAGCCTTGCATCTTCACGCCTTGCAGGTTGTAGATGCCCTGCCGCTTCAGAGGCTCGGCTGCCGTCGGATGGGTGATGCCGGTTGCACTCTTCTTCGTGAAGTAGCCCGTTGTGGGGTTCGCCATTGTCACGTCCGTCCTGTTAGCGTCGTATGACACAGCGCCCTTGAGCTTTGTGCAATTCATGAACATATCCGTGCTCTTTTGCACTACATCACTCTTCCAGTCGTCATTGCAGAAGATAGTGGTCAGGGATGAGCAGTCACTGAACATCGTGCTCATGTCGGTCACGTTGGCCGTGTTGAAGTTTGAGATGTCCAAGGAGGTCAGGGCTGAGCAGGCGGAGAACATAATTTTCATGGAGGTCACCTTCGCCGTGTTGAACTTCGAGACGTCAAGTGATTTCAGGGCTGAGCAGTTGTTGAACATATAGTCCATGTCGGTCACGTTGGCCGTGTTGAAGTTCGAGACGTCCAAGTAGGTCAGGGCTGAGCAGCCTCTGAACATACTGCCCATGTCGGTCACCTTCGCCGTGTTGAACTTCGTGACGTCAAGTGATTTCAGAGATGAGCAGTCTCTGAACATAGCGTACATGTCGGTCACATTCCCAGTGTCGAAGTTCGAGACGTTAAGTGAGGTAAGGGATGAGCAGCCGGAGAACATACAGTAAATGTAGGTCACATTCGCCGTGTTGAAGCTCGATACGTTAAGTGATTTCAGGGCTGAGCAGTCGTAGAACATACAGCTCATGTCGGTCACGTTGGCCGTGTTGAACTTCGAGACGTCAAGTGAGGTAAGGGCTGAGCAGTTGTAGAACATACTGTACATGTCGGTCACCTGATCTGTAATCAGGTTCGACATACCCTCAAACTCCGTGAGCTTCTTGCAAAAATAGAACCAGCAGCTCGTCGTAGCAGGCCTGTAGTCCTTGAACGAGCTGTCAAAGACCACCTTCGTGATGCGTTCATTTGGGTCATTAAAGACTCCTGCCCAAGCAGGAACTATGGTATCGTCTTTTCGCTTGTCATTGATGCCATAGACGGTGCCGGTGGTGTGCGTCGCCTTGTTGGCATCGTAGTAGAACGTCAGCGTGCTACCGTCCTCAACCACATAGGCTTCCTTGCTCTGCGCATGCGCCGTTTGTGGCAGTGCAAGCAGGGCGATGAACAGCGCGGCTATCGCCGCTGTCATGTTCTTGAGTATATTTCTTTTCATTTCTTAGTTTGCCCCCCCATGACCCCTTTGTCTTGTTTCGGGGAACGCCTTATAGGAGGCTGGGGCGTTAGGGTTATTAATCTTGTTTATATTATCTAAACAGTTGTTGCCTGGATGAACTGCTTAAACACTTACCTTAAGACAATCAACTGTGTCAGTATATCAAAAAGCGAATGATTATCGGCAATCAGAGAAGAAGTGTACGATGCGCTGCCAGAGTTTACGCCTGGGGCGGTCGCCCGGCTCTTCGGTTTCGGATTCCGACGAATCCCTGCCTTTCGGTTCGGGCGGCGGGTTCTGGGGATGATGATTGGAACAGGGAGGGACACCACGACGGTCGAGCTCGATGTCTATCATATAACGGATAGTATCGAGCAACTCAAGGCGTTCTTCAGCAAACTGCAAGTTGCGCCGCTGCTGTTCGGTGAGTTTCTTATCGCTGTTTTTTCCCATATCGTTTTGTTGTTATGTTTCCACTGCAAAGATAGGCATGAAAGGTACAAAGAGGCATTGCAAAATCGGACATCTTACTTGCAAAATCAGACATTATGCGTTTTCACTTCTTGCAAAATCGGACATCTTACCACTGTAACCTGTTGTTATATAGGGCTTTACTACTGACATATTTACCATTATTAACAAATCGCTTCATCAAGGCGGAAAAGAGGCTTTTGGGGTGTCCGCCCACTGATAATCTGCCCATACGCAAGGCCATTTGTACCATCCTGAACAAGAGTTTTCACCAGCCCTATTGTCTGAAGATATCACTTTATCGGTAGTTTTGTTCAAAAAATTCTTACACTTTTAGATTGTGTTTCAGAATTTGATAGTATCTTTGCATTAAGATATTACTAAACGGCATAGTATATGCAAGTGGGGGGGGGCTATCCCAAAAAGACATTATGAGCGAGTGGAAGCGAGCGTTTTTGATAAGCCAAACGAGCAGAGCCAAACTTTTTAGTGCTATGCCGTGGCGAGAGAACGTCTGTTGGAAACGTAGATAGACACAAGCCCCCACATAATAAATAACAACCTTCGAACACATCCCCAACACATCAAACAATATGGAATATCTCTACTCATCCATGAGACTGCATGACAATACGTTCACACTGTTCCGTCTGAAAGGAACGCAACTGGTTTGCTCTTTTCTCTGCATCATCTTCCTCGTCTCATGCGGCAACGGCAAGAGCGGCAAAAACACAGAAGATGCACCAAGAGACACTGCCACTGCCGGCAAAGCTAACACAACGGGAGAGGAAGACACAATAGAAGACTTGCTGGAAATGTATGACGGACAGGAAAGAAAAGAAAAACTTGCCACCGCCGACAAGATTTTCGACCTGCTGAATCGCGAGGAGACAACCGACGACCGCATCACTGTGACGGGCAGGACACCTGCCGACAGCGTGGATATGCTGGTGTGGTATTGGGCGGGCGAACATCTGTGGACGACACAGGACTATGACAACGGTCTGCGATATGCCACGAAGGCTCTGCCGCTGGCATATAAGCTGGGCGACGCATCGCTGCGAAGCGACTGCGAGCGGCTCGTCGGACTGTTCCATTTCCGCCTGTCGGACTATCAGAATGCCATAGGGCATGTGAGCAAAAGCCTCGATATATGCAAGAAAGCCGGAGACAAAAGCAGTATGGGCAGTTCGCTCAACACACTGGCAGGCATCTGTCTGGCAGCGAAGCAACTCGACGATGGAGAGAAATACATTCTCGAAGCCATTGAATATTGTGAGGAGGCGAACGACTCGAACCTGCTGCCGATACGCTACGGCATGGCATCGGAGGTGTATCACGCCAAGGGCGATGATGTGCGGTCGCTGGACTATGCCCGCCGTGCATATCACATCGATTCGCTGCTGGGCAAGACTGCAAGAATGGGCATACGACTGTCGCAGATGGCAGCGGCACAGATAGCACTGAAGCAGAACGGGGCGGCAGAACAGTCGATAAAACGCGCCATACCGATACTGGAGGAGGCGGGCAACGAGGTGTCGCTCTCCATCTGTCGCAACCAGATGGGTGAGCTGCTGAGCAGCCGCGGTGCGAAGACAGAGGCAGCCACATATTTCAGGAAGGCAGCCGAGACATTCGCCGCGCGTAAGGATAAATATAACGAGAGCCGGGCACAGATGGGGCTGTATGAGGCGCTGAAAGACATCAACCCCCATGAGGCAGGGCAGCATCTGCGCCGTTATGCCGCGTTGAAGGATTCTATCTATCAGCATGAGGTGGAGCAGACGGTCAGCCAATATAATGTGAGATACAAGACAGAGGAGCTGACGCGCAAGCAGGAGCAGGAACGGCTGGAGAAGCGTGTGATACTTTTTGGAGCCATCGCCTTGATAGCCATTTTGCTGCTAATAGTTATGGTGGGCATATATACGATCAGGACACGCCAGCGCAACCACATGGCTCTGAAAAAACTCTCTGCCATGCGCGAGACTTTCTTCACCAACATAACCCACGAGTTCCGCACACCGCTCACCGTCATTCTCGGGCTGAGCCACGACCTGCAAACTGTTGATGAGCTGGATGTCAGAGACAAGGCGGAAGCCATAGAGCGACAGGGAAAAGCATTGCTTTCGCTCATCAACCAGCTGCTGGACATATCGAAGGTGAAATCGGCAGTGGGCAAGGCTGACTGGCGCCATGGTAATATCACTGCTTATCTGACAATGATTGTCGAAAGCTATAAAGACTTTGCCCAAAGCCATAACATACAACTGCAGTATCTGTCGAAAGGTGATGTGGAGATGGACTTCGTTCCAGATTATATCAACAAGGTGATGAACAACCTGCTGTCCAACGCTTTCAAGTTTACGCCCGAATATGGGAAAATAGACATAGTGACATGGCAGGAGAACAACCACCTGCACATTAACGTCAGCGACACGGGAGAAGGGATGGACCAAGAAACTATTGCCCACGTGTTCGAGCCGTTCTATCAGGCAGAAAATGATACACGCCACATGGGCAGCGGTGTGGGACTTGCACTCGTGAAGCAGATTATGGATGCCGTCGGGGGAAGAGTCACAGTGGAGAGTGAGGTGGGCAAAGGGACTGCCTTCCATCTTGAATTCCCTGTATGCGACACCATTAAGAAAGCTGTCGGAGAAATGGCTAACAAAGCTGATATGACATTACTGGCTGACAACTCACCTGTGCTTGCTGACAGTGACAACGGAGATGAAAAATGCCGTATGCTCGTCGTCGAGGATAATCGCGACATCGCAGCCTATATCGGAGCGCAGTTTGCCGACAGATATTCCATAAGCTATGCCACCAATGGCAAGGAGGCTCTCGACAAGGCACAGCAGATGGTGCCCGACCTCATCATTACCGACCTCATGATGCCTGGCATAGACGGTCTGGAAGTGTGCCGGCAGGTGAGAGGCAATGACATCATCAACCATATTCCCATCATAATCGTCACAGCAAAAATCACGGAAGAGGAACGTATCAAGGGATTGGAAGCCGGGGCAGACGCTTATCTCACAAAACCATTCAACGAGGATGAACTGCATACGCGCGTGGAGAAACTGCTTGAGGGACGGCGGCTCCTGCAAGAGAAATATGCACAGGCCACAACAGAGCTCAAAGAAGAGGAGAATACGGCTGCCCCACAGCCCGACAGTGCCGACATGCGCTTCCTATCCAAAGTGTCGGATATCGTCTATATGCAGCTCAGCAGGAACAGGAGTGTTGACCTCTCGCTCGTTGCCTCAAGTCTCTGCATGAGCAGCAGGCAGTTACATCGCAAGATGGTGGCGCTCACCGGATACACCCCAACAGCATATATCCAACGCATCAAGATTAAGAAGGCAAAGACTCTGCTTGACGGAAATCCACAGATGAACTTCAATGAAATAGCCGACAAGTCTGGCTTTGGCGACTACAGCAACTTCGTGCGGGCGTTCAAGAATGTATGCGGCGTTACGCCTACCGAATACAAGAGGCGCGACGAGCAATAAGGCTTGCCTCCCCCTTTATTTTTGAGGTGAGATAGATGAAGAGGCAGTCTTGATGCGCCCAGTATCATCTTTCACATGATGCATAACTTACGGTTTTAATTATCCGTTTACAGATGGTTCCGACAGTCTTTATTGGACTGTCGGAGCCATCTTCGATTTCTGAATTACTACTGTCCGGTAATACTTCAGGATGAGAAACGACAGGTTTACCGGACAGAAATAATTGAATAAGTATTCTGGGTGACTCATTACCGAAGCCAGGAATAAAACAGATAACGGGCAGAGCATCCTCATCATGGATACTCTGCCCGCAATATATATATAGGTGTGGAGGCTGTGTTTCTCCGTATGCCAGGGCGATATCTGTTTGTCATATCTGCCACCACTTCTTCTTTTGAGGCTTGGGGAGCTGGTTAACAAGCTTCTCCTCCATCACCTGCTGCAGGGTCTTCTTCTCTGTGATAATCCTGTATATCGTACCCCAGTCAGGAAGTCCTCCTACATTGAGGTCGTCAATCCAGACATCGGCCTTTATCTTACGTGAGAATTGCTCATTCTTTGATATGTTCTCCTCTGGAAAATCTTTGTTGACAGCATAGAACTCCACCCCACGCTGCCGGCACCACTCTACAGCCTCGTCGAGCAATTTTCCCTCACGTACAGTCCATAGTATGAGGCGGTGGCCATCGTTTATGAGCTGGCGGAGGGTCTCTGTGGCAAAGATTTTCTCTTTGCCTATCTTGGGATATTCATGTTCGACAATCGTGCCGTCAAAGTCAACTGCAATTATCATATCATTATCAGATTAGCTTAATATTCTTATTGGGATGTATGTCTCATCCTACTATAGTGCAGGACGGGGCATGGCCGAGTGATATTTGTTCCTTTTGAAAGAGATAATCGTCTTTAAGGAAGCCATATCAACATCCATGCCCCATCACGCTTTCATGTTTTGTCAGAGATGAGTATTATCGCTTTATCGAGTTGTCGTTCTTGTTGCCATAATGGCTGTGTGAGTATGCACCATACTGGCCATAATGTCCATAGTAGCCGTATTTGCCATACTTTCCATATTTACCATAGCCACCGTAGCTGCTATACTTGCTGTACTTTCCGTATTTGCCGTATCCGTAATAGTAGCCATACTTCTTCTTCGAGAGGTCAATGGCATTGATGACAACTGATGGACGAGGCAGCTTCTCTGTCTCTGCAAGCTCATTGAGGTAAGAGAATGCTGACTTAGGTGTATAGTCTGCACGGGAGACAAAGAGTGTTGTGTCTGCAACACGACCTATGCTGATGGTATCTGTCACAAGTCCGACAGGGGCTGTATCGACGATGATGATGTCATACTGCTCACGGAGCATGGCGAAGACCTTGTCAAGGGCTGGACGCTCAAGCATCTCGGCAGGGTTTGGTGGGACAGGGCCAGCAAGAAGAAGGTCGAGCTTCTGGTGTATGCCTGAAGGGAGAATCTGGCTGCGGAGCATCTCCTCTGAAGGGTCGGCATGAACAAGAAGGCGTGTGATACCATCTGTCTCGTTGTTTACGCCGAAGAGTGTCGAGAGACGTGGCTTGCGGATATCAAGTCCGACAAGGATGACCTTCTTATTCAGAAGTGCGAAGCAGACAGCAAGGTTGGCCGCTGTGAAAGTCTTTCCCTCACCTGAGGTGTTCGACGTCAGGAGGACTACCTTATCATTCTCGCCCATGGTGAACTGCAGGTTGGTGCGCAACGAACGGAAGACCTCCTCCATCATGTTGTTCTGGTTCTCATGGACAACAATATCAGCCTTAGTCTTGGCTGTCTCATTGGCTACAGGGATATCAGCGAGGATTGGGAGGCGTGTCAGCTTCTCAACATCATTGCGGCCCTCAATCTTATATCTGAGCATCTGCAGGATGAGAAGTATGATGAGAGGCACAAGCAGGCCCAGTCCGGCTGCAATGCTCATCACCTTCTTCTTCTCCTGTGATATCTGTCCGGAATATGCCGGCTTGTCGATGAGCTTTCCCTTGTCAGCTGTGGCTGCGAGAGAGATGCTGTTCTCCTCACGTTTCTGCAGAAGCATAAGGTAAAGACCTGAACGCACCTCCTGCTGTCGGCCTATCTGTGTCAGGATACGTTCCTGGGTAGGGCTCTGCTGTATCTGTGCGTTATACTTGGTATACTGGTTCTGCATCGCATTACGCTGAATCTCATAGTTGTTGCGTGCCTGAGACATGGCGCGGCGTATACTTGCCGTGAGGTCATTCAGCTGCTCAGTCATAGGGATAACCGTAGGGCTGTTCTCGCTTGCTGTACGCAGAAGCTTGTTACGCTCAAGCACAATCTGGTTGTAGGTATCGATGAGCGATGAGGCAGCCTGGTCTGTAAGTCCGACGTTTGACGGGAGCGTCTGATACTTGTTCTGAGGCATGTTCATATACTCTGTGATACTGTTGAGCAAGGCAAGCTGTGTGGACATGTTGGCAAGCTTCTCGTCGTATGTGGATGACTGGCTGAAAGCATTGGAGGCGTTCATGTCAAGAGCCACAACCTTGTTCTGACGCTTGAACGACTCCAGCTGTCCTTCTGTCATGCCAAGCTCTGCGTTGATTTTCTCAAGACGGCTGTTGATGAACTCCTCGGTACGCACAGCGATGATGTTCTTGTCGGTGTTGGCCTCATCATTGTAGCTCTGCACAAGCTGTGTCAGATAATCCTTGGCACGCTGGACACTGATATCTGTAAACGTAAGGTCCATAATTGATGTCGTCTCGCCCGAGATATCAACCTTGAGCTTGCTTGCGTAGCTGCTGGCAGCTGCCTCTATTGGCATTATGTTGACAAGCATTGTCTGTCCCTCACGCATATGGGTTGTGCTCTCTGGATTCGCGACGAATGTAAGATAACCCACTGCTGTGCGGATGCGTGCCGGAATCACTGGCAGCACGGCGTTTATCTGGCGGGGCTCGTCAGGACGGCCGTTCTTGTGGACACTTGTGTATTGTCCGCTTATCTTGTACTTGCCCTCCTCGTATGTTATCTTGAGGTTGATTGGAGCCATGAGGTTTTCCATTGACTGCGCATCAACCTCAACAGAGATAGGCTGTGTCTTATATAGCAACCTGTCGACTATGCGCCCCTGCTGATAGTAGGTCGTGTACAGCTTGAGATGCTTCACAACGCTGCGTGCGATGTTGCTGGCTGCAATAATCTCCATCTCGTTCTCAATACCCTGGTTGTTGTTGATTGTACCCAGAGAGTTCGTAGCGAAATAGTTGCTCTTTGAGGAGATACGGACACCATTGTTGCTATCGTCCTTAATAAGGACTTTGGCTGATGCCTGATACAATGGTGTGGCATAACGCAGATTGACGTATGCAGCGCCAATAAACACTATGAATGAGAATATGAACCATTTCCAGTTCAGGATAAATATCGCGATGAGATTCCTGACACTGATAATGCTCTCCTCTTCAATCGGCTCTGCCGCAATGCTTTTTTGTACTTCTTGTTCTTTTAAAACTTCCATATAATAAATGATTGTTGTATTTCCTTTTCTTTCCGGACAGTGGGCGGTGTCGCATAACACTTCTGCCCTGATTGTATGGACACGAGACAGCCCTCTTTGACAATCGCCTTCTGGCCTGATTGTATGGACACGAGACAGTCCTCTTTGACAATCGCCTTCTGGCCAGACTCAGCAGGGAGCTGGATGGCTATCTATCCAAGAGATTCAACAGATACTGCCCATAGTCATTCTTTGCCATGGTGTTTGCCGTCGCCCGAAGCTCTTCAGCCGATATCCAATGGTTTCGATACGCTATCTCTTCAAGACACGCTATCTTCAACCCCTGACGCTTCTCAATGACTTCTATGAAAGTCGAAGCCTCGGCAAGCGAGTCGTGTGTGCCAGTATCAAGCCATGCGAATCCTCTGGGAAGTGTCTGCACTTTCAATGATTTCTGCTGAAGGTATGTCTGGTTGACGGTCGTTATCTCAAGCTCGCCTCTAGCTGATGGCTTGATGGTCTTGGCGATATTGATAACACTGTTGGGATAGAAATATAACCCGACAACAGCATAGTTTGACCGCGGATGCTGGGGCTTCTCCTCTATGGAGAGGCAGTTGCCTTCATCATCGAACTCTGCCACGCCGTATCTCTCGGGGTCGTTCACCCAGTAGCCGAAGACTGTCGCCTTGCCATATTCATCGACATCAAGGACACTCTGCCTCAGGACATTCTCAAACCCGACTCCATGGAATATGTTGTCGCCAAGCACCAGGCAGACGCTGTCATCACCGATAAACTCCTCTCCGATAATAAAGGCCTGGGCAAGACCATCAGGGGAAGGCTGCTCAGCATAGCTGAATCTGACCCCTATCTCATGGCCGTCACCAAGTAGACGTTTGAAGCCAGGCAGGTCATGAGGAGTGGATATGACAAGTATATCTCGTATCCCTGCATTCATAAGGACCGAAATGGGATAATATATCATCGGCTTGTCAAATATCGGAATCAGCTGCTTGCTGATTCCTTTTGTAATCGGATAAAGACGGGTGCCGGAGCCTCCGGCAAGTACTATTCCTTTCATTGTTCAGGGTTAATATGCATTTTTATTCGGGAAGAATATCTGTATGGCTGTGCGCGCAATTATCTCAAGGTCAAGGAGGAACGACCAGTTCTCGTTATACCATATATCACGCTTCACACGTTCCTCCATCTGCCATAGCTCTCTGGTCTCGCCTCTGAAACCTGTCACCTGGGCCCATCCCGTTATGCCAGGCTTGGAGAAATGGCGCACCATGTACTTCTCTATGAGTTTAGAGTACATCTCTGTATGGTATAACATGTGAGGACGCGGGCCGACAATGCTCATATCTCCCTTTAGGACATTGAAGAACTGCGGAAGCTCATCAATGTTTGTCTTACGCATGAATTCACCGAATGGGAATTTCCTCGGGTCGTCCTTAGTGGCCTGCAGACGGTCAGCGTCAGCGTTCACATGCATAGAGCGGAATTTATACAGCATGAAATTCTCGCCATTAAGGCCTGTGCGCTGCTGCTTGAAGAACAGCGGGCCTGGGCTCTGGCATTTTACTATCAACCATAATATCGGTATCAGCGGCAGTATGACAATGCAGACTGCCAACGAGAACGCCACATCGAAAAGACGTTTGATAATCCTGCTGTCTATGCGTGCGATATTGTTGTTATGGTTCGTAAACAGTGTCAGACCGCCATAATTGACAGGGGAGAAGGTTAGAGAGAGATACGAGAAGAACTCTGGCAAGAGGAAGAGCTGTATGATGTGCTTGTCACAATACTTGACAAGCGACACAACCGACTCCTGCTCTTCTGATGTCCGCATGAAATAGATGACCTCATCCGCATAGAATGGATTGTTGCCTTTCTCTATCTCCGCAAGGAGCTCACGCAGTGTGCCGAGATGCTCCAACCCCTCAGCATCTGACGACAAGGCTTTGTCGCTGTAATATCCGAGGAAATGGTATGCCATCGCAGCATTCTCAGCCATGTCACGATAAATGTGCATGTGCTGGTCAATATCTGTGCCAACAAACACAACAGACCGTCTGTTGTGACCCATTCGCCTGATATGATTCAACATCTGGCGCTCACAAAACCTCACAACAAGCAGAAGGATATAGTATGTCCCGAAATAATAAGCCGTCACGCTGATTACACCCTCCGATGTGTCTGCCATGAGTCTCGTGATGAGCATAAGGGCCATCGACTGGAAAACGGTGAGCTTGAAACTACGGGTAACAACCTCAATGAAGCTTACACGCTGCCGGTATATCAGATTGCCATAAAACAGAATGGACACGACTGAAGCTGCTGTCGCGATGAAAAAGCCTGTGGCATCATCATCGGATAACATAGGGGGGATACGTATCAATCCCGAGTTAACTAAGGCGTAAAGGACAATATTGGCAAGAACAATGTCAAACACTGCCACTGTCAAGTATATTATCTTACTCCCATTAGAGTATCTTCTATAAACGTTTTCCATATTACTCAGTCCAATTCCATTGCAAAATTAACCAAAAATCATTAAACAAGCAAACAAAAGAGGCTATAAATTAATAAAATACCGAATTTTCTTGCCTAAGTCATGAAAAATAAGTAATTTTGCGAATAAAATCATTATAACAAAATGAAATAACAATGGGAATAATAAATAAACTCTTCGGGAAAAAGTCAGAAAACAACGAGCCTGGCATGGAAGACTACATGACGCTCATACGGGTTTACTTCCAGGCAGCTATAGCGGCTAATGTCGGCATTACCAACCTTGCCATGTTGCCCGACCTGAGGGTGTTCAAATCAACGCTCAAGGTGCCAACAGTAAACAACAAGCTGGGCATAGGAGAGAAGACACGTTGCCACAAAATGCTCAAGGAGATGTACGGGACAGAGGACAACTTCTTCAGCGAGATAGACCAGAGCGTGAAGAAGAACTGCCGCAAGATGCAGGATGTCCAGGTATACCTCATACAGTTCCAACAGTTCACACAGGACCTTATGATGCTCATGGGCAATCTCATGAAATTCAAGTTGAGACTCCCCTCTTTCTTCAAAGGAGCACTGCGCACAATGACAGAGAAGACAGTACATGAGGTTTTCACGAAAAATGACTATTCGGACCAGGCAACGATGAAAACAGTATTGGAGATACGCAAATACGCCAAGCGGCTTGGTTTCTCAGAGCAATGGACATCAGCATTCGTCTTCCAGCTCGTCATGCTGGCCAAGAAGGAGAAACCACAGAATCAGAATGACTAAATATACAGGAAGCATATCCATATTATCACATGCCTACGCCATTCCACATAACTCCCACACACGATACCGGGAAACAGTGAATGTACAGAATCTGAAAGCTAATACGATAACATCATGATAGCTTCATATGCATGAAGATATCTGGAAAAACCAGCTAACTACCGCATCAAAAGCACAGATGCCAGAGGACAGGCATGGCAAACTAGACTACTACCCCCCCCAAAAAAAATTGAGAGAGCTGTACAAAACCTTTTTTCGTAATAAAGGTTAAACTTTGTACACATAACACCCTACAATCCGTAAAATTATGTAAATTTGCGGTAAAAACCTATACAGATGTCCAATATTGAGCATGAAATAATGGCTTTTGCCACAACAGTGAGACATCTTCTCCTGAAATACGAGAAGATGAAAGAAGAACTGTGCGACATAAAGTCACGGCTTGCAGACGAGGAGAGGAAGTCAAAGGAAATGGAACTCCTCGCTACAGCCGCCAAGCATGATTATGATATGCTCAAGAGCGCCAGGATCATTGAGCTGACCAATAATGATCTTGACGAGACACGAAAGCGTGTCAACAAACTGATACGGGACGTCGAGAAGTGCATCACACTGCTTACAGAACAGCAGAACAACGCTCAACAATGAGTTACAGCATGGCTGAAGAAAACAAACTGAATATAAGATTGCATCTGTACGATACAGACATGGCGGTGAAGATAAACCGTGATGACGAGGAGCTGTACCGGAAGTCTGCAACACTCATAACTGAGGTGGTGGGCAATTACACCCAATACTACAACGGCCTGAAAAGCAATAAAGAAATATTGTACATGGCTCTTGTAGACATCACCTTGCGTTATGAGCGTGAGGCAAAACGCAATGACAACGCCCCATACTCAGACATCCTCAGCAAACTCACAAAAGAGATTAATACTGTTTTGGGCAAAGACTCTGCACTAACCAACAATGAAAACAAGTAAGTAATCTTTTTATTATCATCACACCACATTAATTATTTATATGTTATACATCATCACGGCTTTTGCCGGCGTCGTTGTCGGCACAAGTATTGGATACATCATATTCAGATATGTCATTAAAGGCATATATAAAGGTATGATCGAAGCTGCCGAGAAAGAATCGGAAGTCTTGAAAGAGAAAAAACTGCTCGAGGTTAAGGCGAAATACCTTAACAAGAAGAACGAACTCGAAAAGGAAGCACAACAGCGCAACCAGAAAATCTCACAAAACGAGCAGCGCATAAGACAACGTGAACAGCAACTAAACCAAAGGCAGGAGGATATTAACCGTAACAAGAAAGAACTCGAGCAGCAGAAGCAAGAGCTCGAGAGCCGTAACCTGCAACTCGAGAACCAGCGCAACCTCCTCGCAGTAAAGGAAGACGAGCTCAACCGCATGGAAGAGCAGGAGCTTCAAAAGCTGGAGCAAATAAGCGGACTGAGCGCTGACGAGGCAAAGGCAAGACTTGTAGAGAACCTGAAGGATAAGGCCCGCCTGGACGCACAGGCTTACATAAACGAGATAGTTGAGGACGCAAAGCTGAACGCAAACCAGCAAGCACGGAAAATCGTCATACAGACAATACAGAGAACAGCGACAGAGACAGCGATAGAGAACTCTGTCAGTGTGTTCCACATTGATAACGACGAGGTCAAGGGACGAATTATCGGACGCGAGGGCCGTAACATACGCGCACTCGAGGCTGCATGCGGTGTGGAGATTGTAGTCGATGACACTCCAGAAGCTATTGTCATCTCAGCCTTCGACCCTATACGCCGTGAGGTTTGCCGCCTTGCACTCCACCAGCTCGTATCGGACGGACGTATACATCCAGCAAGAATAGAAGAAGTTGTTGCCAAGGTGAAGAAACAGCTTGACAATGAGATTATCGAGACAGGAAAGCGCACGACCATCGACTTAGGAATACACGGACTCCACCCAGAGCTTGTGCGTATAGTGGGCAAGATGAAATATCGCTCATCTTACGGCCAGAACCTCCTGCAGCACGCACGTGAGACAGCGAACCTGTGTGCAGTGATGGCATCGGAGCTCGGCCTGAACCCGAAGAAGGCAAAACGTGCCGGACTCCTCCACGATATTGGAAAAGTACCTGACGAGGAGAACGAGATGCCACATGCACTCTATGGAGCCAAGGTGGCTGAGAAATATAAGGAGAAGCCGGACATCTGCAATGCTATCGGCGCTCACCACGATGAGATGGAGATGCAGACCCTCCTCGCCCCTATTGTACAAATCTGTGATGCAATCTCTGGAGCACGCCCCGGCGCTCGACGTGAGATAGTAGAGGCTTATATCAAGCGCCTGAATGACCTGGAGGCTATCGCCATGTCATACCCTGGTGTAACCAAGACATACGCTATCCAGGCTGGACGCGAGCTTCGTGTTATCGTTGGTGCAGACAAGATGTCCGACGCTGAGACAGAAGCACTGTCGGGAGAGATTGCGAACAAGATACAGACTGAGATGACATACCCAGGACAGGTGAAGATCACCGTGATACGTGAGACACGCTCTGTAGCTTACGCAAAGTAACCAGAGAGAGAGTAAGACATATCTCTGTATCATCCCATGGCATCGGTATGGGATGAACGGCTAAGACAATGATAATGACGCCATAAAGGCTTTAACGGCCTCTTATGGCGTCATCTTGTTTCTACTACTCACTTTACGATTATCTTTCATTTTTGACGTCAGGTTAACCGGAACAAAGCCAAGCCATCATTCATGTAAATGCATCTTTTCCCTCCATAGCACAGTCAGAAGAAAACGTGCCCTTCCCGTCTGCCATAAATATGACGTTGAATTATTATGCTCTATGTCTACTACCGTACAAAGGCAAGAGGAAATACTAACTGCCAGGAACAACTTTGGGGAAGTTGTCATGTGGCATTCCTATCCATATAAATAATCTACATACGGCCAGTCTGACAGTTGTGCTTTCTGATTGCCGCTGACACATTATTCAGACAACACCATGGGATGGCCGCCCTTGTCTTTGTGCCTTGACAATTTCCACCCCCAGAGCTTGTCAGGGGCTTACAACTGTTAGTTGACAGATATGTGGCCAGGACACGAGAAAAGCCACTGTGGGTCACGAATGACTCGCAGTGGCTTATATACTTTATGTATTCATGAACGCTGTTCCCAGGTTCAGTATACAATGGTCAATGATTAGCCGTTAACCTTCTTCATGTGAGCGATGAGCTCGAGCACCTTGTTAGAGTAGCCGATCTCATTGTCATACCAAGACACAACCTTAACGAATGTGTCAGTAAGAGCGATACCAGCCTTAGCGTCGAAGATAGAAGTGCGTGTGTCGCCGAGGAAGTCAGAAGAAACTACAGCGTCCTCTGTGTATCCGAGTACACCCTTGAGCTCGCCCTCAGAAGCCTCCTTCATTGCAGCGCAGATCTCAGCGTATGTAGCTGGCTTAGCGAGGTTAACAGTGAGGTCAACTACAGAAACGTCGAGAGTAGGAACACGCATAGACATACCTGTGAGCTTTCCGTTGAGCTCAGGGATAACCTTACCTACAGCCTTGGCAGCACCTGTAGAAGAAGGTATGATGTTGCCAGCAGCAGCGCGGCCACCACGCCAGTCCTTCATTGAAGGGCCGTCAACAGTCTTCTGTGTAGCAGTTGTAGAGTGAACAGTAGTCATGAGACCGTCTGTGATACCGAACTTGTCGTTGAGAACCTTAGCGATAGGAGCGAGGCAGTTTGTTGTGCAAGAAGCGTTAGAAACGAACTGTGTGCCCTTCTCATACTTGTCGAAGTTTACACCACAAACGAACATTGGAGTAGCGTCCTTTGAAGGAGCTGACATTACAACGTACTTTGCACCAGCCTCGATGTGAGCCTGAGCCTTCTCCTGTGTGAGGAAGAGACCTGTTGACTCAACTACGTACTCAGCCTCAACCTCGTTCCACTTAAGATCAGCTGGGTTGCGCTCTGCTGTCACACGGATCTCCTGACCGTTAACGATGAGCTTAGAGTTCTCTACGTCTGCCTCGATTGTACCCTCGAACTGGCCATGCATTGTGTCATACTTGAGCATGTAAGCGAGGTAGTCTACTGGGCAGAGGTCGTTGATACCTACAACCTGGATGTCGTCGCGGTTCATTGAAGCGCGGAATACGAAACGGCCGATACGACCGAAACCGTTAATACCAATTTTTGTCATTTGTTTCTTGTATTTTAAAAAAGTAATACCTATGTTGTTAACGTTAATGATCTTTAAGCATGAAAATAAAGTCTGAACTATATCAGCTTGTCATTCTGCTCTTTCTTTTTTGCGACGCAAAATTACAAAAAAATATTTTATAATAAGCAAGAAAGACGATATTTTTTTATAAAAAATTATATTTATTGATATAAAATCATTACCTTTGCACCAAACTTAATCTCTTATAATACATTTTCATCATTTTTAACCACAACGATTATGGCGAAATTCATACAAGAATTCAAGGAGTTTGCTGTTAAGGGTAATGCTGTTGACATGGCTGTCGGTGTTATCATCGGCGGTGCCTTCGGCAAGATTGTCACGTCTATTGTTAACGATATTTTAATGCCTCCTATTGGCTATATCATTGGAGGTGTTAACTTCTCTGACCTTAAGGTTACGCTTCCACAGACAGTCATAGAGGGTGTGGAGCTTGCTCCTGCCACCATCAACTATGGCAGCTTCATACAGACTATCATTGATTTCGTTATCATTGCATTATGCGTGTTCCTCCTTGTCAAGGGCATTAACAGCCTGTCAAAGAAGAAGGAGGAGCAGCCTGCCGCGCCTGCAGCTGAGCCTGAGCCATCAGCTGAAGAGAAGCTCCTCACTGAGATACGCGACCTCTTGAAAGACAAGAAATAAATACCTTTGTTACAGGCGAGAGGGACAACCAGAAAATGGTCATAGCACTCAGAACAACGTGCTGTGGGAAAACCACATAGACTGACGCTAAATGGCAGACATGCCATAGAATAGTCTCGCAACGGATTTGCAGGCAAGCTACATGGACTTGCCTGCAAATCTTAATTACAAGATACACTCTGTTGGCGGCAGAGCCTTTGTCGTGACGGGGGCATGATACGCGCGGCACCATCTCCCCTCAGGAGCGTCACGAAGAGCATTGACAGGCTATGCGATGCCTTATAACGGGAGGAACGAATGCCGGGCGCACATCCTGCCCCCCCTATCTTCTTCTCTGCCAAGAATAATAGGATAACAAGAATAACGATTAGAAATATTTATTATAGAACATGTACAAACCGAAACTCATATCTTGTCTGAAGCATTATGACAAGAAGACTCTTTCAGCAGATATCATGGCAGGTATCATAGTAGGCATTGTAGCCCTGCCACTTGCCATAGCGTTTGGTATAGCTTCTGGTGTGTCTCCAGAGAAGGGAATCATCACAGCCATAGTAGCGGGACTGCTTGTCTCTGTCTTCGGTGGTTCCAAGGTGCAGATTGGCGGACCGACAGGAGCGTTCATCATTATAATATATGGTATCATAGAGCAGTATGGAATGTCAGGACTCACGATAGCGACATTCATGGCCGGAGCGTTTCTTGTGCTCTTCGGTCTTCTCCGGCTCGGCACCATAATCCAATACATCCCCTACCCCATTGTTGTCGGTTTCACCTCCGGTATAGCCATAACCATTTTCTCCACACAGGTCAAAGACTTCTTTGGCATGCAGATAGAGAAGGTGCCGAGCGATTTTGTTGAGAAATGGATCTGCTATGCGAATAATGTCTCCACGATAGACCTTTGGAGCCTGTTCATCGGCATGCTCTCTCTTGTGACGATAATCGTGCTGCCCCGCATCAGCAAGAAGATTCCCGGCTCTCTCATAGCAATAATCCTGACAACCGTTGTCGCCCTTGTGCTCAGGAACTATCTTGGCATAACAAGCATAGAGACCATAGGCGACCGCTTCTCCATATCATCTGACATGCCGGGGGCAGATGTCCCTGAGTTATCATGGTTGACGATGAAGGGGCTTGTGCAGCCAGCATTGACAATAGCCTTGCTTGGAGCCATAGAGTCATTGCTGTCGGCGACTGTGGCAGACGGTGTCATAGGCGACCGCCACAACTCGAACAACGAGCTGATAGGCCAGGGCATAGCAAACCTTGTCACTCCAATCTTCGGCGGTATCCCAGCAACAGGAGCCATAGCGCGCACTATGACGAATATCAACAATGGCGGACGCACCCCTGTGGCCGGAATAATCCATGCTGTTGTGCTGCTACTCATTTTCCTGTTCCTTATGCCTCTCGCCAAGTATATTCCGATGGCGTGCCTGGCAGGCATACTTGTGATGGTCAGCTATAACATGTGTGGCATCCCGTCATTCCTTGGCATACTGAGGAATCCGAAATCAGATATCACCGTACTCCTTGTGACATTCTTCCTGACCATAATCTTCGACCTCACGATAGCCATAGAGGTTGGCATTGTCATAGCGTGCCTCCTCTTCATGCGCCGCATGGCAGAGACGAGCGATGTCCAGCAGGTGAGAGACATTGATGTTGAGGAGGAGTCAGACCTCCAGTCGCAGCACGACGAGCATCTCATTGTGCCACAAGACATTGAGGTCTACGAGATAAACGGCCCATTCTTCTTCGGTGCTGGCAACAAGGCAGAGGAGTTGATGACGCGATTCCGCGAGAAGCCGTCTGTCCGAATCATCCGTATGCGCAAGGTGCCATTCATCGACTCTACTGGAGTCCACAACCTCAGCAATATATGTATAGCATCCAAGCAGCAAGGCATTGATGTTGTGCTCTCTGGTGTCAACCCTAAGGTGCATGCAGTGCTTGACAAGGCAAAGCTGTACGATATCATAGGCGAGGACCACATATGCCCACATATCGACATAGCGCTCAAAAAGGCCAAGGAGCTATCAGGGAACAAGTAAGAGCCGCAACACGCCGCATAAGCAGGAAACCGCATATCATACATATCTGATATCCCACCTAAAGCCCACAAGACCGTTAAATAATATTAACGAAGAAAAGAAAAAGAGGCATAAACATCAGATATACAGATAAAAAGCAGTAACTTTGCACCGCTTTTCAAAACGAGAGGCTGCATTCAAAGGATGTTCAGGTCTGTGATTAAGGACCTGAAGGCATCAGAAGGATGTAATTTATCAACCCATTAATCACAATTTCTAATGTATTTAGATCAGACAAAGAAGACAGAGATCTTCAGCCAGTATGGCAAGTCAGCAACTGACACAGGCTCACCAGAGAGCCAGATTGCTCTTTTCTCTTACCGCATCAAGCACCTCACAGAGCACCTGAAGGAGAACCACAAGGATTTCCGTACAGCACGTTCTCTTACACAGCTTGTAGGTAAGCGTCGCGCACTTCTCAACTATCTCAAGAAGAACGACATCGAGCGTTACCGTGCCATCGTTAAGGCTCTCGGTCTCCGTCGATAATCTTCTTTATAGATTAATGACACATATCCCATCTTTTCCAATGGAAAGGTGGGATTTTTTTGTATATACCTGAGGGCAGGGCTCTATCATTGGACGGTTGCGGACAGAATGTCGCTGCAACAATTGCGGCTACGGGCAGCACAGGTCGGCAGAATAGATAGAGACATATAATGGGAGAAAGAGTGACAGGCGAGCAATAATGGAGAGAACAGCATGCGAGGCAGAAGACAGGCGGCTTCTCAGCAAGGCCTATCGGCTAATGACGCCGTACAAAATCCTCCCCCTAGGCTCTTAGTTTTTCACAACAAGAGAGAGACAATTGAGGTTTCAGAAGAACATTTAATGAGGGAGAATTATTTGAATTCGTAAGCAGTAGGAATGGCGACTCTGGAGATAACCTGTTGTCAGTTTATCCAGCACCTTTCAGCATGCTATCCGGCACATATCTCAAAATTGACAATATCAAAATAAAAATACAAGCAAATATGGGTCATGAGATTACAATTTGAAAGTTTCTGCCTTCCATACACAATCATTGTATCTATGGTATAAACGTGCGTCGCCGGCCAAACAAGAAATCGACATGATGTGCCTATGAGCCCGTGCCATAGAGTCTGCTGACTCTGGGCATGTTTCCTGCCATCCACCACCGTTTATTCATGATTCTCAGAATGTGAGGCAGGACATTCTTGTGCTGTTTCGCCCGTGTCCCAGCCGATGGCGTGGGCTCCCATCTCACGAATCTTCGGTCCCAATCTCAGGACATCCCATTGGCTTCAAGCCATCCTATTGGACATATAGCCCCAAACGAGACCAAGAGACAGCCACGGTATCACAACCGCGGGCTGTCTCTTGGATATAACAGTCTGAGAATAAGGGGTATCGCCTGATAATCTGACACAGGCCTCTCCCTTGTCTATAGATTAGTCATCATTCTTTGTCTCTGCCTCATGTGCAGCGATGAGCTGCTGCTGGATATCAGACGGAACGAGCTCGTAGCTTGCAAACTTTGTTGTGAATGAAGCACGTCCACCTGTGAGTGAGCTGAGTGCGATAGAATAGTTGGCAAGCTCTTTCAGAGGTATCTTAGCCTGGAGTTTCTGGTATCCGTTCTCTGAGTCCATACCCATGATGAGGGCACGACGTCCCTGGAGGTCAGACATCACATCGCCCATATAGTCGGCAGGCACATAGACCTCGAGGTCATAGATAGGCTCAAGAATCTTCGGTCCGGCCTCACGGAATGCCATAGAGAAGGCATTGCGTGCAGCGAGCATGAACGACAACTCGTTAGAGTCTACTGGGTGCATCTTGCCATCATAAACGACAACGCGTACGTCACGGGCATAAGAGCCTGTCAGCGGACCACGTTCCATACAGTCCATGACACCCTTGAGGATTGCAGGCATGAAGCGTGCGTCGATAGCGCCGCCGACAACCGAGTTGAGGAAAACAAGCTTTCCGCCCCATGGGAGATCAACTTCCTCGCGTCCCTTGATATTCATACGGAACTCCTGTCCGCCGAATGTGTATAATGTCGGGTCAGGCATGCCCTCTGCATAAGGCTCGACAATGAGATGAACCTCACCGAACTGTCCTGCACCACCTGACTGCTTCTTGTGGCGGTAGTCAGCACGTGATGCCTTTGTGATTGTCTCACGGTAAGGTATACGTGCCTCCTCGAAGCGCACCTGAATCTTCTCGTTATTCTCGAGACGCCACTTCAGGGTGCGGAGATGGAACTCTCCCTGTCCGTGTATGATAATCTGTCTGAGCTCCTTAGACTGCTCTACAATCCATGTAGGGTCTTCCTGACGCATACGGAGGAGCGCAGCCATCATCTTCTCTGTCTCTGACTCGTTGACAGCCTTGATAGCACGCGAGTACTTGGAGTTAGGATATTTGATGAAGTCAAACCTGTTCTCTGTGTCCTTACCATTGAGGGTGTTGCCGGTCTTGACATCCTTCAGCTTCACGGCACATCCTATATCGCCGGCGTTGAGCTGGTCAACAGGCTGCCTGTTCGCGCCTGCACATACATATATCTGTCCGAGACGCTCCTTTGAGCCGCGGTCTGCATTCTGGAGCTCGTCGCCAGTCTTTACCGAGCCTGACATCACCTTGAAGTAAGCTACCTCACCAATGTGTGGCTCAATACCTGTCTTGAAGAAATAGAGGGATGTCGGACCGTCAGTAACAACAGGAACCTCCTCGCCACGTGTGTTGTGAACCTTAGGCATCTCATCGACGAAAGGAACGACATTGCCAAGGAACTCCATCAGGCGGCGCACACCCATGTCTTTTCCTGCACAGACACAGAACACAGGGAAGATGGAGCGTGTGACGAGGCCCTTGCGTATACCCTCGCGCATCTCATCCTCTGTGAGCTGCTCTGTCTCGAAGAATTTCTCCATCAATGTGTCGTCATTCTCAGCGGCAGCCTCTACGAGAGCCTTGTGCATCTCTGTTGCCTTTTCCATCTCCTCAGCAGGGATATCCTCAATGATAGGAGCACCACCTTCTGGCTTCCATGAATACTTCTTCATGAGGAGAACGTCAATGAGGGCGTTGAACTCTGGTCCCTCATTGATAGGATACTGTACAGGGACAACTTTCGAGCCGTAGATCTCCTGCAGTCTGTCAAGGACATTATGATAGTCACACTTCTCTGAGTCGAGCTGGTTGACAAGGAAGATGACAGGTTTCTTGAGCTTCTCTGTATAGCGGAAGTGATTCTGTGTGCCAACCTCAGGGCCATACTGTCCGTTAAGGAGCAGCACTGCTGTGTCTGTGACATTGAGGGCTGTGATAGCGGCTCCGACGAAATCGTCTGATCCCGGACAGTCAATGATGTTAAGCTTCTTATTGTTGTATTCTACATGATAGACTGTTGAGAACACGCTGTATCCGTAATCTTGCTCTACGGGGAAGTAGTCACTGACGGTTGTTCCTTGACTCACACGTCCTCTACGCTGGATGATACCTGCCTCGTAGAGCAGTGATTCAGTGAGGGTTGTCTTACCAGAACCGTCATTGCCAAGCAATGCAATGTTCTTAATCTCGTTAGTTTGGTATAGTTTCATAGTGGTATGTATTAGGATTATTATAGACAATAAGGTGGTGGGGGTGGATATAACAGCATAATGCCACTGTCAGAAAAAGCATGCAACAGTAGGGTGAATAGCATCATACTATTGATTTACATCTATTGGTTTTCCGAGGGTAAAATTACGTATATTTTTTGGAACATGCAAGAGAATATGCAACAATTTAATACATATTATGATTTTTATTTCACGATTTCTTTGGATAGATGAAACCAGTATACTATATTTGCAAGACGAATGACAACTAAATACATATGAAAGCATGAAGAAGCCTAACTTTCTCACAAGACACTCAGGACTGCTCCTCGCGATTCTTTTCGGGACAGCCGTAGTATTTGTTATAACACAGTATGAGACCAGAGGAGACACCCAAACCTCAGAGCCACCAGCCGAAAACAGCGCTCCATCTCCCGCCACGGCAGAGACTGAAGCAGATGATACAGAGAAAGGTGTCATGGATTATCTGAAGGATTATGGGTACACAGAGGGACGCCCGGCGATTATTGACATGTATGCCACATGGTGTGGCCCGTGCATGAAGATGGCTCCACATATAAAGGCCATCGCCGAGAGCTACAGGGAGTCGCTACAGGTCATACAGGTGGATATCGACCAGGACGAGGGTTTCGCAAGAGCTGTCGACATAGAAACCGTGCCTACTCTCATCATAATAGACAAAGACGGGAATATGGAGAAAAGCGTAGGGGCAATGAGCGAGGAGGAACTCACAGCACTCGCTGAGGCTCTAACACAGAAACAGTAGCGACAGAAACAAAATCTATCAAACAAATACAACTAACATGAAGCTAACAAATACACTCAGGAAGACAGGCATTGCCACTATATGCCTCATGGCATGCCTGCATAGCGCATCGGCACAGGAGTTTGAGAAGGCACGAGACGCTGTCAGAAATATGAGAATAGGATGGAATCTCGGGAACACTCTCGACGCCACCGGCAAACGTGGCAGGACACTTCCACACCCCACTGACTGGGAGACAAGCTGGGGGCAACCTGTGACAACACGGGAGATGATACATGAGTTCAAGCTACGCGGTTTCAATGTCATAAGAATCCCCGTCACATGGTATCCACACCTTAATGACAATGACAGCATAGACCGGAAATGGATGGAGCGTGTCGCTGAAATCATAGACTATGTCATCGACGAGGGGATGTACTGCATTGTCAACATACACCATGACACAGGAACACACGGATGGCTCAATGCAGACCCCGAGAACTATCCCGCAATAAGCCGTAGGTTCAAGGCCATTTGGCATCAGATAGCCGTGCGGTTCAGGAACTATGGAGAGCGACTGCTGTTTGAGGGATTCAACGAGATGCTCGACAAGGATGGCAAATGGGACCACAGCAGCACCGGCAACTATGCGGCAATAAACCTTCTGGCACAGGATTTTGTCGATATTGTCCGTTCCACAGGAGGGAACAACGAATGGCGCAACCTTATCGTGACAACATACAGCGCCAACGGAGGAGAGACGACTTTATCAAACTATCGTGTGCCGGGCGACAAGCATCCAGGCCATATCATAGGCGAGATACACTTCTACGACCCACAGGATTTCTGTTTCCCTGAGAACAAGCCGACTGTGTATACAGAGGAGTTCCGCGAGATATCACGCCAGGTCATAAACCGTGTAGCAGACCATTTTGACAGCTTGGACATCCCTGTCATCATAGGCGAGATTGCAGCTTTTGACAAGGGGAACACCGCCGAGCGTGTAAAATTCTCACGTTTCGTGGCAAGCGAGACAAAACGCCGTGGCATGATAATAGTATGGTGGATGGGGCTGATTGACCGTAAATCTTGCAGATGGTCTGAGCCGGAGATTGTCGATGCGCTATTCGAGGGTATAGGGATGAAAAAGCAATGAGCAGGGATAATGGCATGTCACTATAACCTTTATTATTCCGGACAACACGTCGCCACGTCTTATCCACTGATTCCTGGGATTCCTGTTTACGGCATGCAAGGCCATCAAGACTGACATATGGACACACAGAGAGGCCATCCCTGCCGCTCACGCTGATATCTATTGCCCCATTCTGTCCAGACTGCAGCGGCATACCGCGTGGTCTCTGGCAAAAGAAGGACGGCTCGAAATCCATACATAAAAAAACCGTTGACTTCTTGGAAGCCAACGGTTGTTCTTTTCTGTACTGTTCGTCCTGGATTACTCAGCAACTGTGTCAGCAGCAACTGTATCAGCAGCAACTGTATCAACAGCAACTGTATCAACTGTATCCTGAGCAGGAGCCTGCTCTGTCTTGTTACCACAAGAAGCGAAAGAGATAGCTGCAACAGCTACGAACATAAATACCAATTTCTTCATTTTCTTAAGCTTTTAAAATCTGTAAAACAATCAATTGTTACTAAAACGATGCAAAGGTACACACTTTTTCAACACCCACCAAGCTTTTTTATGATTTTTTTTACACTAATTTTGTAACTTTTTTGTAATGCGTTAAATATCAACTATTTACAAACACTAAAATAATGTTAACAAATTAAATGCCAGGTCTTTTCCCTATGAAAGTGTACATTTAGCGGTGCTCATTCCTCTATATTATCAAGCATCTCCTTGATCTTCCGATGCCAGAATCCTATCATCCCCAGCTTGGAGAAGCGGTATAGACTTAGGCTGCGGTTCCATGTCCCGTCTTGAGCATCAGACATAAGGTACCTGCATAGTATCTCACGTGCGTTTGGAACTTCAGTATAAAGGAAAGGAAGCTCACTGGGCTCAAAGCCCATCGTCTGGACAAGAATTGATGCCATGAGGGATGTCATGCGACGTATGTGAAGGGTTTTCGTCCAGCTGTCAAACTTCACGAAATCGACCTTGTCGCCTAATGACCTCATATACTTGCCGAGAGAGATTATGCCTGGCAGGGATATGCCTATGCGTTCGATATGGTTGATGTTATACACGATGATGTTCAGAAGATTCAACGTCTCCACCGAGGTGTCTATGGCATGCCTCTCATCATTGACAATTCTCTCCCGGCGTCTCTCTTGCAGCACATTAACAAAGTGATAGACCGCTGCCGAGGAGTACGGCTCAACAGTGTCCACCTTTTTCCTCAGTATGTCTGCCTGTCTCCATTTCCATGCAGACATGGGAGCCATCTCCACTTTATCGCCGTAGTATTCTGCGCATAAGGAGGAGAAAAGATTATCGAATATTATTTCCGTGGTCCTATTCATCACCTTATATAATATTATTTATGGCAGCAAACAATGGTGACCATCGTTTGCCACATCATATTGTATGCCTGACAGATACCTGAGGGTTGTGATATGACATTCTTGCCGAGAATCTTGCAGAATAGCCTTATCAGGCGTTTTACAACTGGGGGGCATGTCTTTGGTATCTGTTAATCAAAGATTGGCTTTTAAGCTTAGCATGGCCTTGTTTCTACTGTATAGCCTACCACACTCATTAATCCGAGTCATCAATCTGCTGAGGATTAGCATCCGCATCATCTCAAGCCAGTGTATTTCCTCTCCCTTGAAAGGGATATTGTCATCACTATCTTCCCTTCAAGGATTAACCAACAGCGAGCCACTCATTGATTCAGTTTTGAAACCTCATTGTCAAGTCTGAATCTCCTTGGTCTGCCTGTGATTATGGCAATGGTCGCGGCACATCCTATAGCAAAAGGATAGAAGAGATATGGTATGATTGAGACTGGCGGTATAGCAGCCAGACCTCCCGCAATGAGCAGCTGTGCGCCATAAGGGATAATTCCCTGTGCGAAACATGAGAAAGTGTCGAGAATCGATGCTGAGCGGCGAGGGTCAATATTAAACCGCTGGGCTATCTGCCTGGCAATAGGCCCTACGGTGATGACAGCGACAGTATTGTTGGCCGTGCAGAAATCCACAATGGTTATGAGCAGAGCGATAGCCGCCTCACCTCCCTTCGTGCCGTTCACATGCTTTGTTATACGGTGAATAATCATGTCTATGCCACCATTATGTCTTACCGTCTCAAGCATACCACCAGCAAGCATGGTGACGATTATCAGCTCTGACATGCCCATCACACCATCTCCCATAGCTTTCATCCATCCGAAACAATCATACATTCCTCCCGATATGCCTATGACACCTGTCAGCAAAGAGCCTATTGTAAGAACGACCATGACATTTACGCCACAAGCAGCCATAACAAGCACTACAAGGTATGGGAGTACCTTCAGATAATCCACAGAGACACTTTGTGGGGCAGACGCTGTGCCAGCTCCCAACACTACATATAGGATGAACATGAAGATGGCAGCTGGCGCCACGATATACAGGTTTGCCCGGAACTTGTCGCTCATCTTGCATCCCTGTGTCTGTGTGGCTACTACTGTCGTATCGGATATAAACGACAGGTTGTCACCGAAGAACGCGCCACCGACGACGACACCTGTCATCATCTCAACACTGATGCCTGTTGACGACGCAAGCCCTGTGGCGATAGGAACAAGCGCAGCAACCGTGCCCACGCTGGTGCCCACAGAGAGTGATATGAAGCAGGCGGCGACAAAGATTCCAGCCATTATCATCTGTGGGGGGAGCAGTGACAACGCCAGATTCACTGTGTTGTCAATACTTCCCATAGCCTTTGCCGACGACGCGAAAGCTCCTGCCAATATGAATATCCATATCATGAGCATCATATTCTCTGAGCTGGCGCCCTTAGAGAATATTCTTACTCTCTCCTGAAGAGTCTTGCCTCTTGTCGTCATTATGCCGACAATACCAGAGACAAGGAATGCTATCGTTATAGGCACCTTATAGAAATCTCCCATAACGACGGAAACAACGAGATAGATGACGATGAATGTCAGAAGAGGCAGTAGCGGCATATGGAGTATTGGTTTATTGCTTATCAGGGTTAGAATAGGGACATAACAGTTATTCCCAGCTTGTACCAAGACCAAACATAACGGCATGCACCATATCCAGAGAGGCTCTGGCTATTGCATGCCGTTTTGGTATGAAAAACATTCAAGCAGTGTGGTGTTATCAGAGAGTCACACCATTCTTGAATATGCTTATCTCACGGTAACCGTTCTTCTCATTCCGAGCCTGCTCACCACTTGCTACAGACAGCACCTTATCGATGAACTCATTACGTACAGAAAGCATGTCTTTGCCTTGAATCAACTGTCCCGCATTGAAGTCAATCCAGTTTGCCTTACGCTCAGCAAGAGTAGGATTTGTGGCAACCTTCATAGTAGGCACGAATGTTCCGAAAGGTGTTCCACGGCCTGTTGTGAACAGTACGATATGGCATCCGGCAGCAGCCAACGCTGTTGAAGCCACGAGGTCGTTACCTGGTGCGGAAAGGAGGTTGAGACCATTGACCTGCAGGCGGTCACCGTAACCAAGCACTCCGCTCACAGGAGCACGCCCACATTTCTGTGTACAACCGAGCGCCTTGTCCTCGAGAGTTGATATTCCGCCCTTCTTGTTTCCCGGCGATGGGTTCTCGCCTACGGGCTCTCCATGCGAGAGGAAATACTCCTTGAAGTCGTTGACCAACTTCACTGTCTGCTCAAAGAGCTCAGGGGTCTCACAACGGTTCATGAGAATTGTCTCTGCACCAAACATCTCTGGCACCTCAGTGAGTATAGATGTGCCCCCCTGTGCCACAAGCCAGTCAGAGAACTCGCCTACAAGAGGATTAGCAGTGATGCCTGAGAATCCGTCTGAGCCACCACACTTGAGTCCGACGCGCAGTTTGCTGACCGGAACATCCTCGCGCTTGTCCTCCTTTGCAATAGCATACATCTCGCGCAGCAGTGCCATTCCTGCCTCCACCTCATCTCCATCAACATCCTGTGTGACAAGGAGTTTTATGCGGTCATGGTCATAATCGCCGAGCATAGCCATGAAGTCTTTCGGCTGGTTGTTCTCACATCCGAGAGATAGCACGAGCACAGCTCCTGCATTAGGATGCAGTACAAGGTCACGAAGCACCTTGCGTGTATTCTCATGGTCTTCAGAGAGTTGTGAGCATCCATAATTATGATGCCAGGCGTGGATAGCGTCTATGCCCTCCAGCCCAGTCTCTTCCTGGAGTCTTTTTGCCAGTTGCTCTGCTATACCGTTCACACATCCTACAGTCGGGACGATCCACACCTCATTGCGCACGCCGACATCACCATTCTTGCGGACATAACCTTTGAATGTGCGTCCCTCTGCTGGTATGCTCAGCTTCTCGTCTACAGGAGAATATGTGTATTCAAGCTTTCCCGAGAGGTTTGTCTTCAGGTTGTCCTCATTTACCCATTCGCCAGCCTTCAAATCTCTCATGGCATGGCCTATAGGATATCCATATTTTATAATGTCTTGTCCCTCTGCCACATCATTGATAAGGACCTTATGACCGGCAGGAGTGTCCTGGAGCAGAGAGATGCTCTTGCCGTCGACATCTATCACAGTGCCTGCTGCGAGAGGCTGCAGGCAGACTATTACAGAGTCAGCGGGATTGATTTTCAGAAATGATGTTAGTTCCATAATGTTAGATTTAATGTATGATTTAGTGTTTTTTTTCAGTTGAAGTGAGCATTGTGTTCTACCTCATATTATACCTGCGTTCTCTGGTAGAAGTCAACATTCTCCGGTGTCAGCAGCTCGATAGGCATATAGTTGACGGGACTGACCTTGTTTTTCAGAACGACAGCCCTGAACAATGCTTCGACACAGTTATATCCCTGCATGTATCCATGCTGTGCGATAAGGAATGATATGCTCCCCTGGCGCAGACATTCAGCGTTTTCCTTGACCATATCATACCCCATAATCTGTATATTGCGTTTGTTTGTCCTCAGCAAGAACTCGCCCACAAGATAAGCTTTTGATGTGAACGTTATGCAGTGGTGTATCCCAGGATGGGAATTAAAGAATTCCTCCAGCCTGCTATCAATCACCTCACGTCCCTCGTGTCTCGGCAGGTCCAGTTCCGTAATCTTAATGTCAGGGAAATGGTCATGCATATAATGCCTGAATCCCACCTCTCGGTTGTCCTGCTGCTTAGACGTCACTTTTCCATCCTTGGTTTGCTTCATAAGCATTATCTCAGTCTCTTTCGGAGCGATGAGCATAAGCATCCTTGCTGCGAAATATCCCGACTGGAACGAGTCCTGGCCATAGAATGCGAGGGGCTTCAGGTCAGGCATGTATGAGTCAAGCAGGATAAATGGTATGTCTCTCGAGTGAAGCTCGTCTGTGAACCGCCTTGTCTGCTCGAGCACAGAAGGCACCAGTACGACTCCATCAGGATTCTGGTCAAGACATTGCTGGCATGCCTGGGTGAATGTCTCCAGGTTGAAGCGGTCATAGTAAATTGACTTCGTGTTGATCTTGAAGTCACGCCTTTGCTCAACAGCCTTGAGAGTCCCCTCCTCGACCTCTTCCCAGTAAGCCTCTGATTCATGCTTCGGCATGAGTATATAGAACACACTATGTTTGTTTGCAGCCAATGCAGAGGCATAGACATTAGGCTGATAATTAAGTTCTTTCAATACTCGGGTCACTTTCTCCATAGCTGATGCAGAGACATTTGGCCTATTGTGCAACACTCTGTCAACTGTTCCGACAGAGACCCCAGCTTTCTGTGCGATATCCTTAATAGTAATCTTTTGCGTCATCAAAATAGCACTTTTACCTTTTTGAATTTCAACTGCAAAAATAGTAATAAAAGTTGAATTGTGTGAACGCACAGGACGTATTTTTATTAAAAAAAGTGATTTTTCGCTTTTTTCTTTCTTCTTTCTGCGAAAATATGTGTAATTTTGGGGCTTGAACAACATAACATTAGAAAAAGCACATAATTTATATCATAAACTTAAATCAAACACTATGGCAAAAGTAGTAACACTGGGCGAGATCATGCTTCGTCTCAGTCCGAACGGCAATGACCGTTTTATCCAGTCAGAGATTTTCCGTATTATACCAGGTGGTGGTGAGGCCAATGTAGCCATCAGCTGTGCAAACTATGGCCACGATGCGTATTTCGTATCTAAGCTCCCAACCCATGACATTGGCCAGATAGCAGTCAATGCTTTACGTCGTTACGGGGTGAACACACAGTTTATAGCCCGTGGTGGTGACCGTGTTGGTCTCTATTACTGTGAGACAGGAGCTTCAATGCGCCCTTCAAAGGTCATATATGACCGTGCAAACTCTGCCATCGCAGAGGCAAACCCTGAGGATTTCGATTTTGACGCTATAATGGAAGGTGCTGACTGGTTCCACTGGTCAGGTATCACACCAGCTATCTCAGACAAGGCAGCAGAGCTCACAAAGCTTGCATGTGAGGCAGCGAAGCGTCATGGTGTGACAGTGTCTGTCGACCTCAACTTCCGTAAGAAGCTCTGGACATCAGAGAAAGCCATATCTATCATGCGTCCACTCATGCAGTACGTGGATGTATGTATTGGCAACGAGGAGGACGCAGAGCTCTGCCTTGGTTTCAAGCCTGACGCTGACGTAGAGGGCGGCGAGACAAATGCAGCTGGTTATGAGGGAATCTTCAAGCAGATGAAAGAGGAGTTCGGCTTCAAGTATGTCGTATCCACACTCCGCGAGTCTTTCTCTGCAACATTCAATGGATGGAAGGCTCTCATATATGACGGCAAGGAGTTCTACCAGTCAAAGCGCTATGAGATAAATCCTATCATCGACCGCGTAGGTGGTGGCGACTCATTCTCTGGTGGCCTTATCCATGGCCTGCTTACAAAGCCTAACCAGGGTGAGGCTCTCGAGTTCGCTGTTGCAGCATCAGCCCTAAAGCACACAATAAACGGAGACTTCAACCTCGTATCAGTTGCTGAGGTAGAGGCTCTTGCTGGTGGCAATGCCAACGGACGCGTACAGAGATAACATTCTCCGCTTGTCAGTACGTATAGATGGGGAGACCATCTCTCGCCTGTCTTCTTGACGACAAGCATGCAACAAAATGGTTGGGGGTATGTAGAAGGAGCGTGACTCCTGCTCACCCCAACCTTAACAGTATATACATATATTAATAAGGTATAAGAATATTAATGGCAAAATTTGACAAACTGGCCGTAATGCAGAAGATAGCATCGGCCCCGATGGTACCTGTATTCTATCATAAGGACGCAGAAGTTGCGAAGAAAGTGGTGAAGGCATGCTACGAAGGTGGTGTCCGCGCCTTTGAGTTCACCAACCGTGGTGACTTTGCCCAGGAGGTTTTCGCAGAGCTCTCCAAATTTGTTGCTATAGAGTGTCCAGAGATGGCTCTTGGCATCGGTAGCGTCGTTGACGCTCCTACAGCAGCCCTTTATCTGCAGCTCGGTGCCAACTTCGTCGTTGGCCCTCTCTTCAATCCAGATATAGCAGTGGTTTGCAACCGCCGTTGCGTTACATACTGTCCTGGCTGTCTCACACCATCAGAGATTGGCAAGGCTCAAGAAGTGGGATGCGATTTCACGAAGGTGTTCCCTGGCGATGTTGTTGGCCCTAACCTCATCAAGGGTCTCATGGCTCCGATGCCATGGTCAAAGATCATGGTGACCGGCGGTGTCGCTCCTGAGAAAGAGAATCTCGAGAAGTGGTTCAAGGCTGGTGTCTTCTGTGTAGGCATGGGCTCAAAGCTCTTCCCGAAGGACAAGGTTGCAGCAGGCGACTGGCAGTACATAACAGACAAGTGTAAGGAAGCACTTGGCTATTGTGCTGAGGCAAGAAAGTAAACGAGAAAAACGTGTGCTATCTGGCACACTCATGTCTGCTGCTATTATCGCCACGCGAGCAGTGTATTTGTCCATGCTCACAATCTCTGAGAGTAGCCATTTACCCTGCTGCGAAGCAGCCAGGCAGCAGCCAGATGCACAATTATATTATCAGGAAAGAACTTCTGCAACATACAAGACAAATGTATTGCTTGCAGAAGTTTTCTTCGTTTTATTCGCTTAATGAGATGCTGTCGAAGACTCATAAATCCATCAGACATAACAATACAGTCAATCTGCCACTGCTACTGTGCCTCATCTCAGTAGTCATCTCGTCATGCACATCAGGCCGCAGTTCAAGATTCTCACAACTTAACGACAAGGCATACGAGTATCACTACAAGTCGCTTGACAGTGTGAGGATTTATGCCGACAGCATCCTCCACGACAGGAGTGCGGGGAATGATGTGAAGGCAGAAGCCCACAATAATCTTGCGTTCTACTATATCGGCAAAATGAGATACGATCTTGCCGACTCCATTCTTGATATTGTCGACAAAGAGACAGATAACCATATCGAGCTGTGTGTCTCCAGCATACAGCGTATGAGGCTTTGCCAGCGTCGCTCACACAATAAGGCGTTCTATGAGTTCCGCCAGGACGCACAGTCCCACATGAAGCGCATACACGAGGAACAGGGATACACTGAAAGACAGCAGAAGCGCATCATGTACGCCGAGTCAGAATTCAGGATTGTATCATCGGTTTACGAATACTACGTCGGACGCATCAGCGATGCTATCGCCAGCCTTAAAGAGCTTGACAGCATAGGCATCTCGAGACAGGACACAGCCCAGATTTTGGCTTACCTGTATAACATTGGAGCAGGAGGAATACTGACAAATGGAACGAAGGAGGAGATTGCCCGTTTAGAGTACGATTATCTCATAAGTTGCTACAGCATAGCCACAGAGACTGGCCACGTGTACTGGCAGGCAAACTCTCTCCAGGCTATAGCAGAACATATCCTTGACGACGATGGCCTGTACATGTTAGAGAATCCCTCCATGTCCCGCTATATTAACATTGAGAATGTCCCAGACAGTCTCCTCGCCGGCAATATAGCCGAACGCTCGCTACGTCTGTTCAGAGACTACGGCGATGTGTACCAGCAAGCTGCATCATGGCGTGTGCTGTCCCGGTGCTATGGCAGACTTGGTGATTTTCCCGGCTCTGTCTTCTCCCTACAGCAGGCCTTGCGTGTTGACACTGCCCTAAGCCAGGCTCCCGCTCTTATGGCATCCATCAACGAGCTTTTCTCCATGGCCTACTCTGCATTGGACCAGAAAGCAGAGAGCGATCACTACAGGAATGAATATCTTGACCTGTACGAGGACACGAGACAAGACAGGCAGCTTGAGGCACGTGCCGACCAGCTGAGTCTCAAGATTAGCCATCTCCGCATACTCCTCTTGGTCATAGCTGCTGTTTTTATTCTTCTGGTGGGACTATTGCTCTTCCTCATCGTGCGTCGACACAGGATGTCCACAGGCGAGAGATATAAGTCTGGAGCCGTGAGCAAGCTTCAGGAAGAATACAAGAGCCAACTGGACAGTCTTGACGAGGAGATAGAGCAACTGGAGGAAGATTGTGCGATGACAGAGCTTCAGATGAGCAGGCAGGAGGAGCAGTATGCAGAGAACAGGGCACGCATGCACCTCATCACATCACTCATACCTCTGCTTGACCGTATGCTCCACGAGACGCACAGCATAGCAAACAAGGCAGAGAGCGCTGAGCGCAGGGAAGAACGAAGACAATACATCAGGGAGATCATCACAGGCATAAACGACGAGAACAACCTCCTGACACGCTGGATACAGTTGAGACAGGGCACACTGTCGCTCCGTATAGAGACTTTCAGGTTGCAAGAGCTTTTTGATGTAGTCACAGCCAGCTCGTCATCATTCAGGAATAACGACCTGACGCTTAGAGTAGAGCCTACAGAGGCGACAATAAAGGCCGACAAGACCCTCACACTCTTCATGCTCAACACGATATGCGACAATGCCCGTAAGTACACATCGCCCGGTGGCCTTGTCGTTGTTAAGGCGGAGAGCCGTGACAGCGATATGGTAGAGATAAGCGTCAGCGACGATGGCCAGGGCATGACGCCCCAGCAGCAGGCGACACTTTTTGATGTCAAGGCGATAAACGACGAGGCCATAGAGCGTGGCATGACAGTCACTGAGACATCAAGTCATGGATTCGGCCTGGCTAACTGTAAGGGAATAATTGAGAAGTACAAGAAGACGAACACCCTGTTCGCAAAATGTGCGATTGGTGTGGAGAGCCATCCCGGCAAAGGTACAAGGATATTCTTCAAGCTCCCCGATGGCATGCATCGTGCCCTCTCCATCATAGCGTCCATTGCCATATCAGCCATGGCGTATGCGGCCGTCCCCCCGAAGACACCGCTCTATACAATCTCGAATGCTTATGCCGACAGCGTGTATCACGCGAACATAGCCGGCCAATACCCCGATGCCATACGCTTTGCCCGCGAATATATGTCCATTCTGAACAAAGAGTACAGGAGTCAGAGAGCGACATCCCGCGACACACTTATGCTATATGACCCTCTGTCAGCCGTACCGGCAGAAGTGAGATGGATAGCCGACTCTATCAGTATGCCATACAGCACGCTCCTGTCAGTGCGCAATGAGGTTGCAGTCGCCGCATTAGCCCTGCATGACTGGCAGCTCTACCACTATAACAATGCCGCATACTCACAGCTCTTCCGCATCATCTCGGCCGATAACACCCTTGCCGACTACTGTAAACGTATGGAGACAGCAGAGACAAACAGTAACATCGCCATCATCCTGCTCGTCATAATGTTGCTGTCGCTACTGCCCATATACTATTTCGCATATTACAGATACGTCATCCTTGATGTCATGGACACCATCAGGAAGAACAAGGACGACATAGCGAGAAGGACCCTTCAACGTGACAATCTGTCTGCAAGACTCAAGACACTACGCTTTGAGCACGACAGGCTACACGTCGCTAACAATGTCCTTGCCAACTCCTTCTCGGCCATAAAGCATGAGACGATGTACTATCCCTCCCGCATCAGCCAGCTGCTTGATGAGGGTGATGACAAGACACTCGATGAGGTGGCCGTGTACTACCGGACTCTCTACGGAGCCTTTGCCTCACAGGCTCTCTTCAATAGCGCACGCCATCTTAAACCTGACACACTGCAAGGCATCATGCTTGGGATAATAGCCCGTATGACAGGGCAGCGTAAAGCCGACATACATCCCACACGCCATGAGGCGCCATACACCATATATGAGTTTGACATCGACACCACTGCCCAGCAGGGCGACCGTCTGTCAATAAGCATTAGGATTCTGACACAGGTCGTCAGAGACCTCGGAGAGATTTATAACCTGCGCCGCTGTGGCATAATAGTGAGAGGAATACACGTCACTGTCACCATCCCGAAAAATAATTTGTAAGAAAATACCCCGAAAATTTGGAGGATTAAAATTAAATCAGTAATTTTGCATCGAAAATAAGACAATAAACCATTAATATAGTTTCAGAATGTCAATCAACGCGTCTACATACTGGTGGTGGCGTCTCTCAAGATATTATATGTCGTGAGCCGGTAAGCCGTATGTATATAGACAAGAGATATACATGATTCCAAAGAGAAAAGGCCTGTCGCACAGTCACGACAGGCCTTTTCTCTTATCTGCCGGCTAACATCCCCATACTACCAGCTGGCAATGCCATCAACAACATATAACAACACGAGAAAAATAGAAAAGCCATGAATATGAAACAGATATTGGAACGCGTGCTGAATCATGAGATTCTGTCACGTGAGGAGATGCGCAACATTCTTTTCGCCATAACACGCGGGGAGATTCCCGATGTCCAGATAGCCGCCCTTCTGACATGTTTCCAGATGAGAGGAATCACAGTTGAGGAGCTGTTAGGATTCCGCGATGGTATACTTGAGACAGGAGTGCCAGCCATCCTTGACTCAGAGCGCTACATAGACATCGTCGGTACAGGTGGCGACGGCAAGAACACCTTTAACATATCTACCTGCGCATGTTTCGTTGTTGCGGGTGCAGGATATAAGGTCGCAAAGCATGGCAATGTCGCAGCGACATCCGTATCAGGTGCCAGCAATGTCATTGAAGGCCATGGGGTGAAGTTCACTAACGATATAGACAAGCTGAACCGCTCGTTGGAGCGTACGGGCATGGTATATCTCCACGCCCCTCTCTTTGCGAGAGCTATGAAGTTTGTGGCTCCTATACGGCGTTTCATCGGATTCCCCACAGTCTTCAATCTCCTTGGCCCGATAGTCAACCCCTCACAGCCTAAATGTCAGCTCCTCGGTGTCGCCAACCTCGACCAGATGCGCCTGTACAACAATGTATACAGAAAGATTGGCATCGACTATGCTATAGAGAACTCCATTGAGGGCTACGACGAGATATCGCTGACAGGAAACTTCAAGATAACGACAAACGATTATGAGAGGATATTCTCTCCAGCAGATATCGGCATGCAGCAGACACAGGCATCTGAATTGATGGGAGGCGAGACGAAGGAGGACGCCATGAGGATATTCGACTCTGTACTTGCTAACACTGCGACAGAGAGCCAGAAGAATGTTGTCATCACTAACGCTGCCTTTGCCATACAGGTTATGGAGAGGGGCAAGAAGAGTATCGACGAGTGCATAGCAATAGCACGCGAATCGTTAGAGAGCGGCAGAGCAGAAGAGACATTGAAGAAGTTTATCGAGATAAACAGCTGAGACACCCCATCCCGCCCTATAGCCCATGCCTTCTATCGCCTCAGAGCGGCATGAACGGGTGGTACGGACGACACATTATCGGTGTATCGTATGGTTCTATCATGAATGTAAGAAAAGGAGATGACTATGGCAGATATCCTTGAAGAGATTGTAGCATACAAACGTATAGAAATAGAGCAGCATAAGGCTGCGGTCAAGCCTTCAGCCCTCTACCGTATTGTCGAGGAGATAATGGATGAAGGTAAGCCACAACCTTCTATGAGGGCTTCGCTCCTGAGTAGCGAGAGCGGCATAATAGCCGAGTTCAAACGCCGCTCGCCATCAAAGGGCTGGATAAAGGAGGATGGAGAGGCTGAGAAGATACCCCTCTCCTACCAGCAGAACGGAGCGGCAGCTATAAGCATACTGACTGACGAGAAATATTTCGGTGGCCGGGACAGTTTCATCCGTACAGCCAGAGAGGCAGGTGTGACATTGCCTGTCCTTTACAAGAATTTCGTTATCGACGAGTACCAGTTGTTTGAGGCTCGTGCCTGCGGTGCCTCGGCAGTGCTCCTCATTGCCGCCGACCTCTCTGTCGCCGAATGCAAGGCTCTCCTCTCCCGTGCCCATGAGCTACAGATGGAGGTACTGCTCGAGATGCACAGCGAGCAGGAGTTGGACTATGCAGCTCTTGAGCCTGATATGTACGGCATAAACAACCGCAATCTCGGGACGTTCATAACCTCTGTCGACAATTCATACCGCATGGCCGGACTCCTGCCTGAAGACTCGTGCAAAGTCAGCGAGAGCGGCATATCATCGCCTGAGACCGTGAGGTCGCTGAGAGATGTGGGCTATCGCGGATTTCTCATCGGAGAGTATTTCATGAGGACTCCTGACCCTGGACGTGCGCTGTCCGATTTCATACGCTGCATCAGGGTGTGAGAGGCTGCAAGGCTGTGATGGCCTAAACAAGGCATGAAGCAAGAAGCCTACCCCGCAGAGGCATGTCCGAATTATGACGGACGCCACAAACATAACAAGAAGAACGAACAAACAACGACAACTCCAGTATATCATATGATTATAAAAGTCTGCGGCTTAAGTGAGCCGGAAAATATTAGAGATATCTCAGCTTTGGATGTCGACATGACAGGATTCATCTTCTGGCCTGAGAGCAAGAGATACGTAAGCCAGATACCATCCTATTCTGGCACAATACCCAACACAAGCCCCCTGGAAGAAATAGAGAAGACATCGGGAGGTCCACTGCGTGTCGGTGTCTTTGTCAACGAGATGCCACAGACAATCATCACGAGGGTTTACGACAGCAATCTCTCGTGCATCCAGCTTCATGGCGATGAGAACCCGGTATATATAGAAAACCTCCGTCGCACCCTTGTCCCGGACATAGTGAGAGAAATAAAGATTATCAAGGCTCTCAGTATCCGTGAGGCAGACGATGTCAAACGATGGCGTGAGTACAAAGGCCATGCAGACCTTCTTCTTTTTGACACAAAGTGTCAGCAGCACGGAGGGTCGGGCAGCAAGTTTGACTGGAATATTTTATATGAATACGACGGTGACATACCATTCCTTCTCTCTGGAGGCATTGGCCCTGACGATGCCGAGAGCATCAAGTCCATATCCCACCCCATGATGTCCGGGGTAGACATCAACTCAAAGTTTGAGACAGAGCCGGGCGTGAAGGATGTCCAGAAGGTCAAGGCGTTTATCGACATTCTCCGCAGCTCCCACCCTCATTCCATTTGATGTCACCACCATCAGCAAGCAACACAAAGACCAACACAATGAACAAGATAAACAGACTCTTCAGTGAAAACAGGGAGCGCAAACTGCTCTCACTATATTTCTGTGCGGGGTGTCCCACCCTTGAAGGCACAGGCGATGTGATAATGTCAATGCAGCGTCATGGTATCGACATGATAGAAGTCGGCATACCATTCTCTGACCCTATGGCCGATGGCCCTGTCATACAGCAGGCTGCCACAACAGCCCTTCATAATGGCATGACACTATCCCGTCTCTTCTCCCAGCTGAGAGAGATAAAGGAAGATGCTGAGGTGCCATTGGTCCTCATGGGTTATCTCAATGTCATCATGCAGTATGGCATAGAGCGTTTCTGCCAGTCTTGTGTAGAGTGTGGCGTATCGGGTGCTATCATCCCCGATCTCCCTTTCCGTGACTATATGGAGGACATCAAGCCCATAGCAGACAAATACGACATACGCATCATAATGCTTATCACTCCAGAGACGAGCGAGGAGCGCATACGTTTCATCGACCAGCACACAGATGGTTTCATCTATATGGTCAGCTCGGCGAGTGTCACAGGTGCGCAGCGTTCGTTTGACGAGGCGAAGCAGGAATATTTCCAGCGCATAAACTCAATGGAGCTCACCAACCCGAGGATGATAGGCTTCGGCATAAGCAACAAGCAGACACTCGAGTCGTCCCAGCAAAATGCCGCTGGCGCTATCATCGGCAGCAAGTTCGTCCAGCTTCTGTCAGAAAGTGGCGGTGATGCCGACAAGGCGCTCGACAATCTCTTTGAGGCACTACGCAGCTGACGCGGCAGACACACACTCCCCCGCCTCATCAACTCCCCCACATGCTTGGCAGCATGTCATATATGTGAGCCACACATCACGCCAAGGCCACAAGTGGCCACAGTCATGAAGCGCCGCCCACGCGGTTATCCCCCACAACATGTGGAGCAGCATCAACAGAACCATTATTGGTGGAAAGCCCCCTGCGCCACCTGACAACACAAATCACAATTCATATTTATGAGCAAATACACAGTCAACGATATGGGTTTCTATGGCAATTATGGCGGAGCCTATATCCCTGAGATATTATATAAGACCGTAGAGAATCTGAAGAATGCATATGAGGAGATTCTCGACAGTGAGAGTTTCAAGTCAGAGTATCATTCTCTCCTCAAGGACTATGTCGGCCGTCCCTCACCGTTATATTATGCCCGCCGCATGTCCGAGCGTTATGGATGCCGTCTGTATCTCAAGCGTGAGGATCTCAACCATACGGGCGCCCACAAGATAAACAACGCCCTCGGGCAGATACTCCTTGCACGCCGTATGGGCAAGACCCGCATCATAGCCGAGACGGGTGCCGGCCAGCATGGTGTGGCCACAGCCACGGCATGCGCACTGATGAACATGCCATGTACGGTATACATGGGCGCGCTCGATGTGGAGCGCCAGCATGTCAACGTGGAGCGCATGAAGATGTTAGGAGCCACAGTGACTCCCGTCGAGAGTGGCAACAAGACTCTCAAGGACGCCACGAACGAGGCCATACGCGACTGGTGTTGCCATCCATCTGACACATTCTATATCATAGGCTCCACAGTAGGCCCCCATCCATACCCTGAGATGGTAGCCCGCCTGCAGAGTGTCATATCCGAGGAGATAAAGTGGCAGCTGCTCGAGAAGACAGGGCGTGACTATCCAGACTATCTCATGGCATGCATCGGTGGAGGCTCCAACGCCGCAGGTACTATCTACCATTACCTTAATGACGACCGTGTCGGCATAATCCTTGGCGAGGCAGGCGGCATGGGTGTCGGCACAGACATGACAGCCGCCTCGATGCAGGTAGGGACGACAGGCATCCTCCACGGCTCACGCATAAAGGTGCTCCAGACTCCTGACGGACAGATTATCGAGCCATACTCCATATCAGCAGGTCTTGACTATCCTGGTGCGGGACCTCTCCACTGCAACCTTTATGAGACAGGGCGTGCGCAGGTATTGCCAGCGAATGATGACGAGGCACTGCGCGCCGCTTTCGAGCTGACCCGCCTTGAGGGCATCATCCCAGCCCTTGAGTCAGCCCATGCCCTCGCACTGCTGCCGAAAGTTAGCGGACAGTTCAAGCCTGACGACATTGTCGTCCTCACGGTATCGGGCCGTGGAGACAAGGACCTTGACACATACCTCTCTCACAAGGAATGCTGCATGGAATAGTCTGCCAGCCTTCATGTAACATGTTCATCACATACAAAAAAGACATCAAGATGTTCAAATATACCACCCACACCAAGACCATACTCGCCGACATGTACACTCCGGTGAGTGTATATATGCGTCTGCGCGACACATGCCCACAATCGGCTCTTATGGAGAGCTCAGACTATCATGATGCGAACAACTCCCGCTCATTCATCGCCATCAACCCTATCGCGAGTGTCAGCATAAGCCACGGCTATGCCATCAGCCGTTATCCTGACGGCACCACGACACGTCACGAGGTGAACAGCTTATACCGTGCGGACAATGCCATCAACGCATTCCTATCAGAGTTCACCATTGAGGGTGAAGCCTCAGCTTACTGCGGACTATTCGGTTACACATCGTTCAATGCCGTCAGATACTTTGAGGATATTGCTGTCAAGGACACCAAGCTCGAGAAGAACGACGCTCCCGATATGATATACATTTTCTATCGTGACATAATCGTCTTCGACCATTTCAACAACAGCCTCACGATTGTATCCCTTGGCTCAGACCGCGATGTTGAGGATATCATGATCCAGATGAACCGCACGAATGTCAAGCCATACGATTTCCATCCCATCGGCGACACCACATCTCCCCTTACAGACGAGGAGCACAAGAAGAATATCCGGCGTGGCATACGCCACTGTCTCCGCGGCGATGTCTTCCAGATAGTGCTCTCGCGCCGTTTTGTCCAGCATTACGAGGGTGATGACTTCAAGCTGTACCGTGCCCTGCGCAGTATCAATCCGTCGCCCTATCTCTTCTACTTCGACTTTGGCGGATTCCGTATCTTCGGGTCGAGTCCGGAGACTCACTGCCGCATAGAGGGCCGGCATGCGTATATAGACCCTATAGCCGGCACGACACGCCGTACAGGCGATGCCGAGCAGGACCGCAAGAACGCTGAGTATCTGCGCAATGACGCCAAGGAGAATGCCGAGCACGTGATGCTTGTCGACCTTGCTCGCAATGACCTCTCCCGCAACTGCCACGATGTCCATGTTGATTTCTACAAGGACATGCAGTATTACTCACACGTCATCCACCTTGTATCACGTGTCAGCGGCACTCTCGACGACAACGCCGACCCTATAAAGGCTTTCATCGACACATTCCCAGCCGGCACACTGTCTGGCGCCCCGAAGGTAAGGGCGATGCAGCTTATATCGGAGTATGAGCCACACAACCGTGGCGCTTATGGCGGCTGCATAGGCTTCATAGGATTCGACCGCTCGCTTAACCAGGCCATAACCATACGCACCTTTGTAAGCCGCAACAACGAGCTGTGGTTCCAGGCTGGTGGTGGCATAGTGGCAAAGAGCGACGAGGAGTATGAGCTGCAGGAGGTGAACAACAAGCTTGGAGCCCTGCGCCGTGCCATAATCATGGCCGAGAAGATGTGATATGCAAGGAACACTATGGCATGAGGCCAGGGGGCTGCATTCCCTCTTGTGGCTGCCCCGTAAGCCGCCCATAGTGATAAAGACAAGACAAAAGAAAAAGAACTGAATCATGAAGATAGTAATCATAGACAATTACGACTCGTTCACATACAATCTGAGCCACCTTGTAAAGGAGCTTGGTGCCGACGTGACAGTATTCCGCAACGACAAGTTCCTTCTCAACGAGATAGAGCAGTATGACAAGATAATCCTCTCTCCCGGCCCGGGCATCCCGTCGGAGGCCGGCCTTCTTCTCGATGTCATACGCACATACCGTGGCCGTAAGCCGATGCTTGGTGTCTGTCTTGGCCATCAGGCCATCGGTGAGGTGTTCGGCGCTCGCCTGACAAACCTCTCCACGGTCTACCATGGTGTTGCCACAGAGGGCACACAGTATGGCAATGACCCCATTTTCCGCGGCATGCCGAAGCGTATAATCATGGGACGTTACCATTCATGGGTTGTCGACAGCACGTCGTTGCCAGAGTGTCTTGAGGTGACAGCGATGTCCGATGATGGCTATATCATGGCTCTCCGCCATCGTCATTATGACATCCACGGCATACAGTTCCACCCAGAGAGCGTGCTGACCCCCGAGGGAAGGCAGATAGTGAGGAACTGGCTGGAGCTATAACCGTCGCTATACAGACGCAGACAGTCGCGGCATATAAGACAGACGCACACATAGTGTCTTTATGACTCCCATCATAGAGCGGGGAATCATGACATCATGTGTGCGTCTGTTTTATATGCCGCGTTCTTTGTTTTCTTATATCTTCTCTTTATTGCCTTGCCATATTCAGAGCGCCTCGTCCTCGGGCTTCTGTGGTTTCACGGCCTTACGGGGCAGATGGCGTTTCCGTCTGAGCCATTCGGCTTTCCGCCTCTCGTAGTCCTCGTAGTGTTTCTCAAGGAAATTGTCTGCCATATGTATGTCCTCGTCCTGTTGTCTACTTGTTGAAGCTGCTATAGAGCACATACATGGTTATCTCTCCCTCGTCTGAGCCCTCACCTCCCAGGAGCCGTGTGCTTGAGAGCGACATGTCGTGTGAGATGCTGCTGACGATTGTGCTGCTGTTGTATGTTGTGTATCCTGCCGTGACGGGTATTATGGCCACCTTGTCCCAGTCAGGATTCTGGGCTTTCCATACCTCTCTCTGTGCCTTGTCTGCCGGCATGGACTCGTAGATATGCTTTATGAGCTGGCCGACATTGCCGAATGTGTATGAGTTGCTTGTCTTTGAGTATGTGGCGATGAATGTTGTGCGGTAGTTGGGGACATCCTTATTCTCGAAGAATTCCTTTATCTTGCTTTTCTGTATGAGCAGGACAGTGGTCGGCTTTGGGAATGCGAACTTGCTGTCTACCTTGTCATTGATACATTTCAGCTCTATTCTGGCAGAGTTCAGCGAGTCATTCTCGTGTCCCTTGAAGACATCCTCGACAGGCAGTGTCAGCTCAGTGAAGAGTCCGGCAGGCGATTTGACATATGTGCATGAGGGGTCATCGACCAGCTGGTCCAGTCTGTCATTGTCTGCCACGATGCGTGTCACCTGCCTCATCTCCTCTGTTCCGGCGAAGGAGTTGTATGATGAGTGGTCGATACTGTCGTGCAACGTGTAGTAGACATTCATCTGCGACGAGCGTATATACGCCATGGCTCCCACTCCGTTCTCCATCTTAACATAGAAACCCGGGCACACATTGTGTGTGAAGGTGTATGAGTTACGGAAGTCGGCGGGGTTGTCATAATAGCGTTTCATGATATATGAGCCGTAGTTGTCATATACCGTTCCGTCGGCAGCCTTATACTGTGAGTTGAGGCTGAAGAGTATATTGTTAGTGTAGCTGTCTGAGTATCTGACAGAGTCTTTTATGTTAGTGTTGACGAGCGAGAAGACTTTGCTTGACTGCACTCTGCCTTCCCCTATCCTTATCATGCCGTTTGCCTCAGGGTCGAATGTTGAGTAGTAGTTGACGCCCTCCTCCATTGGCTTTGCCATCTCGTAGACTGTTGCTTTCATTGTCGCGAGCGAGTCGCCGTAGTACGAGTCGAAGAAGAGCCTAAGGTCGCATGAGTCTGCCACGACTCCACGTGCGAGCATCGACTCCTCTGGGAATGCGTAGTCCTCGGCGAGATGGAACTGTGTGGCGAAATTGCTCTTTATGTATGTTCCGGTCTCGGGGTCCTTGACATTCCCGATATAGCCTGTCGTGCTGCGTGCGAGCACAGAGTCGGCCTTCATTGTACGTGATGTTATCCTGAAGGTGTTGTCAGTGACGTTGATGATATCCTCAACATTGGTCAGAGACGAGCCTATTGTGTCTGTCGTATCGTCGCATGCTGTAAGTAGCGCGACAGCTGAGAGTAGAATGTATATTGTTCTTTTCATCGTCTTGTTATGTAGTCAGCATCCATGGTCACGGCCTTTGCCATCCGTTCCATTCTGGTGCTGTCACGTTTAGGGTGGGTCAGCCAGAGGTGTTGTCTGGCAGCATGTAGGCTGCCGATATCCATGCCTCTGGGCTTTTTCGGGTGGGAAGTGTAGTATCCTCCTATGGTCTTTCTCCTTTCACAGTGATACTTGCCAGCCAGGTCTCCCTCCTGGCGTGGCATATAGCATGGCCCCCTGCCGCTATGCCACAGGAGGCATTGTCAGGGAGTGTGGGCTGCTGCCGGGCTTTTGGCTTGGCCTGTTTCTCACAGTGACTCGTAGAACTCGCGGTATTTCTCCACGAAGCTCTCGCCTGGATAAGCCAGCACTGCCTTTCCCTTTTCCTTGGCGTATTGGATGATTTCGGGGTTGTATCCCTCTGTCATTTCTATTATGCCGTCAGAGTAATCCACGGCGAGGCGCTCCATATCGGCCATTGTGAAGGCGTCGTCATAAGCGGTGAGTGTCTCCCGGTTGATATCCTTGTATGCTATGCAGTCCTTGACATTCTCACCCATTATCCCGTCCATATCGCGGCTGTAGAGTGATGTCACGATTTTAGCGTCGCTGAAGCATGGCTCGTCGTTGTATGCCTGGCGTATGTAGAGCGGTATGATGCCGGCCATCCATCCCTGGCAGTGTATTACATCGGGAGTCCATCTGAGCTTCTTCACTGTCTCAAGAACGCCACGGGCGTAGAACACGGCACGCTCTGCATTATCGTCGAAGAGCTGCCCTTCTGCGTCACGCTCTATGGCACGGCGTGTGAAATAGTCATCATTGTCGATGAAGTAGACCTGTACTCTCGACACTGGTATAGAGGCCACCTTGATTATGAGTGGGTGGTCTGTGCCGTTGATGATGATATTCATGCCTGAGAGGCGTATCACCTCATGGAGCTGTCCACGGCGCTCGTTTATTATGCCCCATTTAGGCATGAAGGTGCGTATCTCGCATCCTGATGACTGTACCTTCTCAGGCACGATCTTACCCATTCTTGAGAGGTCAGTCTCTGGAACGTAAGGAAGTGTTTCTGTGTTAATGAAAAGTACTTTTTTAACCTGCATACTATCTTTGATATATATAATCTTCTGCAAAATTACAAAAAATATCCCATCGGTTGATATTTATAGTCTCTGATTTAGAATAAATTATCATTTTCAGACGTTTTTTTCTTGCAGAAAAGACAATAACGGGGCTTTCCACATGTTTTTCGTGTCAGTCTTACATGTTTTGTCTCAGCCGGAGTGATGCGCAGCCTGTGGGGCTCTATGGTGCCGTGGCATAACGACAGGCATGGCTCTGCTGGCGGACGAGTGGCTTAATGGCGTGCCGTCGGCCGTCGGTCAGGGGACAAGGAGTATGGCAGGGGATATAGCGTGGTTATTATCTGGACATTATGTGGATACAATCTGGATATAACATGGATATTATTGTGGACATAACGTGGATATAATAATGTGTTTACCGCACATTTCTCCACCACGGCCGCTATGGCATAAGGCCGAGGACACCGTATAGCCTGGCGCGCCCTACTCTACCCACACAGATCACAATGAACAATATCACAAGCTCAGGAGCAGAGCTGGCGCATGATACTATCTTACCCACCGACGACGGCTCACAGCCTTGATGAGGGCGGAAGAAGGGGGAAGGGGGCGGCTGCGGCACATTCTCAGGACAAAGACATATATCACTGTATGACAGCGTATTACAAAAAGCGACATAACTACGAAGGGCATACAGCAAGAAGATGCCCAGACTGTGATATCGTCATTGATACTGAATGAGGGCGCAATTGATACTGAATGAGGGCGCAATTGGTACTGAATGGGGGCGCCATTGATACTGAATGAGGGCGCCATTGGTACTGAATGGGGGCGCCGTTGGTACTGAATACCCACACCATCAGGCACTACACTGAGCCATATAATGGGGCTTACAGACGGCAAAAGGCTACCATTCGGCCGGAAAACGGGCAACCACTGGCGGCCGGGGGCTATTTTTGAGGGGCATGACACTGGCTGAATCGCGGCAAAACTGGTTGAGGATGGCCTCATCACGCTTATAACACAGCCCAATGCTTGTCTGCCGGAAAGTATATGCCTGCTCATGATACACATACTATGATGCCGTCTCAGCCACTCGCCACGATATCCGCCGCCTGCTGTCCAGTATCAGCGCCGCGAGCCTCCGCCATACTCCATGACATGGGCATCAATCGCCAGCGAAGCCTGCTTGCCGGCATACGGCCACGGCAATCGGGGAAAACGATTGGAGAGAAAGGCCACAAAAATGAAATAAGAATAAAAAAGCATGATTCTTTGGTTTTATAAAAAAAAATTCATACCTTTGCATCATTGAATCCCAAACCGGCGTGCCGCCCCACGATACACCCCCAGGAAGCGCCATCGGGGTATGTGGCCTTCATGGCTATCATTCACGAACAAAGAAACCAGCTTATCCATCATGGATTACAAGAAGACAGAAATAGAAGGAGTATACATTATCCAGCCCAAAGTGTTCAAGGACAACAGGGGCTATTTCATGGAGACATTCCGCCAGTCGGACTTTGACGCCGGCATAGGCCGCCATGTAGAGTTCATCCAGGACAATGAGTCAAAATCATCGCGTGGTGTGCTCCGCGGCCTCCACTACCAGAAGGGTGAGGCGTCGCAGGCAAAGCTGGTGAGGGTCATAAAGGGCCGTGTTGTCGATGTCGCCGTTGACATACGCCGCAGCTCAAAGACATTCGGACGGTACGTCATGGTGGAGCTGAGCGAGGAGAACAAGACACAATTCTTCATCCCACGCGGTTTCGCCCATGGTTTCCTTGTCCTCTCTGACGAGGCCATCTTCACATACAAGGTCGACAACGCCTATGCCCCACAGCAGGAGGCGAGCATACGCTATGACGACCCCGACATAGCCATAGAATGGCCTATGGACATGGCTGAGGTGATAACAAGCGAGAAGGACATGAACGCCCGGTGGCTGAGAGACGCCGAGACTTTTGACTGACACACCACAGTCGCCCACGCCCCACACTCCCACAGGAGACTGACGACACTGTGTGACACCCCATGGCATGCCCCCAGGCAGGGCATGGCCGACGGTCTGGGACACACAGCAAGGAGAACAGAAACAAACAACCACTTATCAATATGCAACGCACAAGACTCATACCCTTTATACTGGCAGCTGTGACATTACTGGCATCATGCAAGGACACCGGCAAGAGTGTCGTAAAAGAGGAGGAGGACGAGACAGCCAAGGAAATGCTCCAGGGGACATGGATCGGGGAGGACGACTGTGTGGCTTTCAGCGTCAAGGGCGACACAATATTCTATAACGACTCGACAATGGCTCCCGTGGAGTTTGCCATCATCAATGACTCGCTCGTGCTGAGAGGCAGCACAGAGACACGCTACGCCATAGAGAAGCAGACAAAGCACATCTTCCGGTTCCGCAACCATAACGGGGATATCGTGCGACTCACAAAGAGCGACAGCCCTACCGACGCCGTCAGCATACAGCGTCAGCCACAGCTGAACCAGCGTCAGCTGATAAAGAGGGACACGGTAGCCATGGTTGACGGACACAAATACCACGTATACATACAGGTGAACCCCTCGTCGTACAAGGTATACAGAAGCAAGCTGAACGACGACGGCGTGCAGGTGGACAACATATACTATGACAATATCATCAATGTCTGCATATACGACGGCGGCAACCGCCTCTTCTCGCGTGACATATACAAGAAAGACTTCAGCAGCTATGTGCCCAAAGGATACCTGTCACAGTCCATCCTCTCTGATATCAGCGTGGAGGAGATAAGCGCCACGGGCATAAAGATGAGCGCCATGATATGTGTCCCGGACTCACCGACATCGTACATCATAGCCATGACCGTGACACCTCAAGGCAGACTGAGCATGAAGATAGAATGACGCCTGGCCACACTGGACATGGCACAGACCTTTATGACCACCGCCTGAAGGCAGACACCACCTTAGCCCCCATAATCAAGACAACTGACCATAATGAGAACCAGCAACCTTTACCACACCATACTCCTCATGACCGCTGTCATAGGGCTATGCCTCATGACAATACCTGCAAACGGGCAGAAGAGACAGAGGCAGAAAGCGCCACAGAAGACAGTGAAGCAGGAGGAGGACATGACAGAATGGATAGAGAACCCCATCTGCCGCACGATGATAATTGACAGCATCGTCGTTGACGCTGCCAATATAATATCCTCAATACCGCTCCCGCCATACGCCGGCCACTTCTTCACAGACAAGAAGAGCGGCACGATAATCCACGAGAATGAGCTTGGCGACCAGCGCCTCTTTGCCGTGGCAGACACCAGCGGCTACAAGCGCCTATACCACACCATACTCCTCGGCGACGAATGGAGCGCACCCGAGGAGGTCATTATCAACGGGACATGCTACGACATACAGAACCCCTACCCTATGCCCGACGGCCAGACACTGTACTTCGCAGCACGCAACGCTGACGACAACGAGGGCCGATGCCTCTCGCTCTACACCACGACATACGACCCGGAGACTAACACTTACCTCGCCCCACAGCGTATGCCATACCCCTTCAACTCTGACTCTGACGACCTCTACTATATCGACGACGACAGCGACTCGCTGGCATGGCTCGCCACAACACGCAGGCAGGAGGAGGGGAAAGCGTGCATATACATCATGCGCACCGTACAGCCATGGGAGTTCTATGATGCCGAGACAACTGACCCCCACATGCTGAAACGCCTCGCGACAATAGCATCGATAGCCGACACATGGACATCGCAGGAGCGGAAGGACGATGCCATAAGGACGCACGAGATGCTCAGCGAGATGAGCCACAGGAAGCAGAGACAAGGCGAGAGGATATGCTTCGTCGTCAACGACAGGAAGACTTACACGCAGACAAGCCAGTTCACATCAGAGGAGAGCCGAAGCCTCTTCAGCGAATATACAGCGAAGAAAGAGAAAACTGAGGCAACAGAGCGACAGCTCGAAGCATACAGGAGACTCTATCACAACTCGTCGGCCGAGAACCGACAGCGCATAGCAGAGACAATAACAGAGGCGGAGAAAACGCTCAGAGAAGCCTATGCCGAGACAAAGGCCGCAGAGCAGAGGATAAGACAGATAGAGGCGGGAGAATGAACGCCATCACCCATGCCATGTGTCCACACCTTAATGCAACATAGGAGCAGACGCCTACAATATTCTTATTGATGCAAACGATGCTAGTAGTGATGCAAACTATGCTGGTGTAAACACCTTAAAACAATATAGGAGAAGGCACCATCATCAATCCAGAAGGACTGGCATCATCCCCACCCCATTACTCCAGCCACCGCCTCACAGGCAGGAGCAGGAACCACCCCCTACACTCCCATAAACGTACCAAGCATGAGCAATCATGCCAGAACCCCAAACATGAATAACCATGGAAAAGAAATATTTCCCCGAATCAGAACTGATAATAAACAGTGACGGCAGCTGTTTCCACCTTCATCTGACACCCGACCACCTTGCCGACAAGGTAATCCTCGTTGGCGACCCAGGGCGTGTCGCCACCGTCGCCGCCCATTTTGACAGCATAGAGAATGAGGTCGCCAGCCGTGAGTTCCACACCATAACAGGCACATACAAGGGCAAACGCATCACAGTACAGTCAACCGGAATAGGCTGTGACAATATTGACATCGTCATGAACGAGCTCGACGCCCTCGCCAATATCGACTTCGACACCCGCACAGAGAAAGATACCCACCGCTCGCTGACACTTGTCCGTGTCGGCACCTGCGGAGGCCTGCAGCCAGAGACACCGCTCGGCACATTCATAGCCTCTGTGAAGAGCATCGGATTCGACGGCCTCCTGAACTACTACGCCGCACGCGACAGCGTCTGCGACCTCGACCTTGAGGAGGCTTTCAAGCAGCATATGGAATGGTCAGAGAAGAAGGGTGCGCCATACGTAGCCACAGCATGCCCAGAGCTGATTGACCGCATAGCCGGTGAAGAAATGGTCAGGGGCATCACAATAGCCTGCGGAGGATTCTACGGTCCGCAGGGACGACAGCTAAGACTCGCCATACAGGACCCTCAGCAGAACGAGAAGGTGGAGAGATTCCGCTATACCACACCCGACGGAAAAGAGCTGAAGATATGCAACTTCGAGATGGAATCGTCGGCTCTGGCCGGCATGGCTGCCATGCTTGGGCATAAGGCCATGACATGCTGCATGGTCGTTGCCAACCGCTACCAGAAGAAGATGGACACTGAATACAAGAACACCATAGACAATCTGATAACACTCGTGCTCGACCGCATCTGAGCCTTCCATGCCTGCACGCCACAAAACAAAACGCATACAGCGGCCATGACAGGCAGTCTGGAGGGGGAGAGGCAGGAAGCGGAAAAGGGGCACAACAAAGCCAACACAACGACGGAATGATAAAGAATCTGATTTTCGATTTCGGACGAGTGCTCGTCGATTATGACTTCTTCCACATCATCGACACCATGTTCACAGACAAGGAGGCAGAGCAGGAGTTCTGCTCCATATTCGTCACTAACACATTCATCGACCGGTGTGACAGGGAGGACATCCCGTTCATCGACATCATACGCGAGACACAAGCCCAGTTCCCACAGTTCAGGACAGAGCTGCAGGCATTCTACGACCGCTATCCCGATTTTGTCACTGGCGAGGTGCCACACATGGCTGACCTACTGGCTGAGCTGAAAGAGAAGGGCTACAAGCTCTACGGACTATCCAACTGGTGCAGCAAGGTGTACGACATCATCCCGCGATACAGTATCTTCAACCTCCTCGACGGCTACGTTGTCTCCTCCGATGTCCACCTCATCAAACCCGACACAGCCATATACCACTGCCTGTGTGAGAAGTATGGGCTGAAGCCGGAGGAGTGTCTCTTCGCCGACGACAAGATGCCTAACATCGTCGGGGCAAGGAATGCGGGAATGGAGGCTGTGCTCTTCACCGACGCACACCGCTACGCACAACACCTGAGGGAGAGCCTCAACATAAGCCTGAGCCTATAGACAGCAGAACGAGTGAAGGCACAACAGCCCACACGAACATAACAACAGCGGCAGACGACAAAGCCCACGGGCAATGCATCGTCTGCCGCTGTCATATCTGACAGATACGCCATTGGGGCCGCCAGCCCCTCTGTCCCAGAGTCATACCTCACGCTGAGGCCAGCTTGCACACACCGATGAAGCATGGGAAGACAGCGTAAATTCCTCATAAATAAGAATTGCATGTATGGCAGAAAATGACTACCTTTGCACGCAAAATCATCCCCACCGTCAACAACAATGAATTATACCGGACTCATCATAGCCATATCGACATTCATAATCATAGGCATCTTCCACCCCATTGTCATCAAGGCTGAATACCACTTCGGCACCCGCAGCTGCTGGGTCTTTGCCCTCGCAGGCATAGCATTCATCGCGGCGAGCCTCTTTGTCAGCGATGAGATATGGAGCCCAGTGCTCGGAGTGACAGGATGCTCATGCCTATGGAGCATACTCGAGATACGCGAGCAGAAAGAGAGGGTAAAGAAGGGATGGTTCCCGATGAACCCACGCCGCAAGTCAGAATATATGGAAGAGAGCGGGACATCGGAGCAAGAGGGCAGCAAGGACAAGCAGTGACAGCAGCACAGGCAACATATGCCACACCAGAAGCCTCAGCCCCACATCCTGCCGGCGGCCGGATTGCCCCAGAGAGAATCATCACAGCCATAACCATCAACACCAAACCACAGGACACCCCATGACACTTAACATGGCCGAGAGACCAACACTGCGCATAGCCATCATAGACGATAACACGCTGACAAGCATCGGTCTGCAACATCTGCTGCAGGATATCATCCCTATCGTAGAGATTGATGTCTTCGGCAGCTTCATGATGATGGACAAGGCAGGGCATGAGAGCTATGCCCACTTCTTCGTAGCCTCAAGGTTCTTCTTTGAACATACGACATTCTTCCGCATGTCACCCCACAAGACCATCGTCCTTGTCAATGGCGATATGCGCATATCCGGTGTACGCACACTCAATGTATGCCAGAGCGAGAAAGACCTCGTCAGGGACATAGTGAGGATGCACAGCCACGGACACGGCGGAAGCGGAAGCCAGGGACACCCACACGACATACAGAAGAACGAGGCACTGCTGTCGCCTCGCGAGATAGAGGTGGCTGTGCTGCTCTGCAAGGGTATGATAAACAAGGAGGTGGCAGAGACGCTCGGAATAAGCATCACAACGGCTATCTCTCACCGCAAGAGCATCATGGAGAAACTCCATGCCCGCTCGCTCGCCGATGTCATGATTTACGCCGTCATGAACGGACTGATAAGTGTCTGAGGACACAAACGAGAGAGAAAGCCCCCTGGGGCCTCACCATTCAACAGATTATGAACAGACTAATTATAACATCAACACTTCTCATCGCATCACTCACCACAGCCCACGCTGATATCGCTGACACCACCAAGATATACCAGCTTGAGGATGTCAACGTGGTGGCAACATTAAAGGAACATGGCGGAATACGCCAGCAGGCTGCGGCCACAACAACCGTCTCACGGCAACAGCTCGAAAGTGGACATGTCACATCACTGAAAGGTGCGGCACCCCTCGTGCCTAACCTCTTCATGCCTGACTATGGCAGCCGCCTGACAAGCGCCGTGTATATACGTGGAGTCGGGAGCCGTGTCAACACTCCCGCCGTCGGACTTTATGTCGACAACATACAGTGTATCGACAAGTCGGCATACGACTTCAACCTCTACGACATAGAGCGCATTGATGTCTTGAGAGGCCCGCAGGCGACTCTCTACGGACGCAACGCCATGGGCGGACTGATAAGGGTCTACACCCGCAACCCGCTATACTACCAGGGGACAGAGGCAAAACTGTCTTATGCCACTGGCGACAACCACCGCAGCGTCTCCCTGACCCACTATCACCGCCCGTCAGACAAGTTCGCATTCTCTGCAGGAGGATATTATGAGGGCAGCGACGGATTCTTCCGCAACGACCGTACAGGAGAGAAAGTCGACGCCATGGACGGAGGCGGAGGAAGAATGAGGGGCATATTCATGCCTAACAACCGCCTGTCGTTCGACCTCACCCTCTCATACGACTATAACCACGAGGGGGCATATCCTTATTACTATACAGGCTCGCTGAATGGCAAAGAGGAATACGCCGACGCCATCGGACACATAACGAACAACCGCGAGAACACCTACCGCCGCTCGCTCTTCAATGCCGGACTCAACATAGGATACACCGCACCGGCATGGCAGCTGAACGCTGTCATAGGCTACCAGAACCTCTCTGACCGCATGTACCTCGACCAGGACTTCATGTATCCCGATATCTACTCGCTCGAACAGCGCCAGCGCATAAACACACTCACGGCCGAGGTGACAGCGAAAAGCCGTCGCGAGGGAATGTGGCAGTGGGTAAGCGGAGTGAACTTCATGCGCCAGTGGCTGCATACCGACGGCCCAGTGGAGTTCTACAGCGACGGAATGAGATGGCTCGAGAATGGCATCAACAGCAATATGCCCGACCTCTCCAAAGTCCCTATGATGGGAAAGATGGGATTCGGGAAGATGAGCATAACATTCAACGACGAGACTCTGCCTATGGACGGAAGCTACGAGACACCGACATACGGGCTGGCTCTCTTCCACCAGTCGACATTCAACATCACCGAGCAGCTGAGCCTCAGCGCCGGTCTACGCATTGACTACGAGAAGGAGAGCCTCAAGTATAACACTCCTGTCTCCCTGTCCTATGCTTTCAACATGCCTAACCAGTCCAACCCCATGATGTCAATCTCTCTGCCTGAGCTGCTGACAGACATGCAGTACGAGGGGAAACTGTCTGACGACCATCTGCGCCTCCTGCCGAAGATAGCACTGCGCCACAGTTTCGACAAATACAACAACGTGTATCTCTCTGCTGCCATGGGACAACGCTCAGGCGGATATAACCTCCAGATGTTCAGCGACTTGATGCAGGGATATATGCGCATAGACATGATGGACAAGGTGAAAGGCGGCATAATGGACTATCTCGACGGCCTCGCACAACGTGTACCACAGATGGCAGCGATAAAACCGATGGTGGAGAAGACACTCGAGGAGAATATGCCGAAGTATGAGGAGCCGTCGACAGGACAGGTGACATACAAGCCTGAATACTCGCTCAACTATGAGCTGGGATGCCACCTCTCTTTCCTCGACCACCGTCTGCAGGCCGACGCTGCGGCTTTCCTCATGTATGTCTACGACCAGCAGATAGCACGCTTCGCGCCGACCGGACTCGGACGTATGATGGTGAACGCCGGCCGCAGCCGCAGCTACGGACTGGAGGCGTCGCTTATCTTCGAGGCGACACCGCGCCTGACACTGGCTGCAAACTATGGATTCACCCACTCCACATTCAGCGATTATGCCGTGTCTGACGATACTGACTACTCTGGCAACTATGTGCCTTTCGTGCCCCAGCACACCCTGTCGGCCGACGCCGCATACCGCATACCTCTCAGCTGCCCTTGGGCGAAGAGCCTCACACTGTCGGCTAACACAACAGCAGCAGGAAAGATTTACTGGACTGAGGCAAACGATGTCTGCCAGCCATTCTATGCCACTCTCGGCGCGGCAGCTACTCTCGAGATGAAGCATCTGACACTCAGGCTGTGGGGAAAGAACCTGACCGACACGAAGTACAACACCTTCTACTTCGAGAGTGCATCACGCGGATACGAGCAGCACGCCAAGCCCCTGCAGATAGGCATTGACATCAACTTGCATATATAAGAAGAAAAGAAATGCTGTGGTGTCTGGAAGGCCGAATCGTGAATTACCCTTTTGCCTTACCAGACAAAAACAGGACAGAACAGAATAAACAGCCATAACCTTAGAAAGGAGAGCAAGGCATGAACCTGCTCTCCTTTCTAAGGTTATGGCTGTCGGCTCATTGAGGATACTAACTGCTCAGTATAGAATGACATCGCTGTCCGGTAAAACAGGACAAGAGAAGCAAGACTGTCAGCTAAAATATGTTAACGGATGGTAAAAAGAACAGGCATTAACTTGTCATTTACCCAAGAATATCATATTTTTGCATAGTCAAAGGAGAAATGGGGCAACATAACTCTTCTTCTATAATAGAAA